>Ga0116152_10001186_pt1 | contig 21364 bp, 18 predicted proteins | sample AD_UKC119_MetaG_FD_89894 | JGI IMG/M metagenome (GOLD analysis project Ga0116152, IMG submission 89894) | Active sludge microbial communities of municipal wastewater-treating anaerobic digesters from Hong Kong - AD_UKC119_MetaG | ecosystem: Engineered > Bioreactor > Anaerobic > Digestate...
CAGCAGATTGACGTTCGAAACCTGGCGCAGGAACAGCAGGCTGGCATAGGCGAAATTGGCCAGCATCGCCAGATCGAGCATCCAGGCCAGCGCCCGTGTGACGCCGCCGCGCCCGATTTCGAGCGCAAGGGGCTTCCACAGCACCATGATGACCGCGCAAGCCATCATCACGCCGGCCCGGATATAGCCCGGCGCGGTATAGGGTCCATACCAGGCGATGAACACGGCGTGCACCGAAACGGCAATTCCCAGCGCGCCCCCGATCCACAAGCTTAGGGGCGGGCCGTTCTGCCGGGCGGTCCTTGCGTCAGCCATGAAAAAATTCTCCTTCGGCAGGATGGGGGGCTGCCTGCAATAGGCCGATCTGCTCGTAGGTCGCGCGCTTGTTCTCGTCGCCGATCTTCTGCGCAAGGCTCGCCGCCAGGTCGGCGTCGCCCAGGATCAGGGCCTGGCGCAGCATCACCGCAAGCGCGAGGAAGGTGCGGCGGTGCGCCATGTCGCGCTTGGTGACCATCACGAAATACAGGATCGACTGACGGTTCAGGCGCTCGGCCTGCTGGCGCAGCATGGCGTTGCCGCAATGGGCAAAGACGAATTGCGACACGGCACGGCTGCGGCGGGCAAAATCCTCGGCGTTGGCCTCGGCGCTGGATTCGAAGGCATCCAGAACCGCGTGCGTCTCGGCGAATTCCGCCGGGGTCAACTGTCCCTCAGCGTAGCGGCGGGCAAAGAGTCGCACCGCCATCGAAAAGAGCGCGGTGCGCACATCGTAGAGATCGGCAACCTCTTCGACCGACAGCTCGGTCACGAAGGCACCGATATGAGGGGTGATGCGGACCATGTCGTCGCGCGCCAGAAGCCCCAGGGCCTCGCGCACCGGGCCCCGGGAAACGCCGAACCGTTCCGCCAGCACCTCTTCGTTCAGCTTGACCCCGGGGCGCAGGATGCCCTCGTGGATCTCGTGCCTGAGGATGTCGGCGATGGTCGCGGCGCGGGTCCGCCCGTCGCCGTCCCTGCGGGCGCTGTTGTTGACAATGGCCATCGGATCCCCCCCTGGCGATGCCGGGAACCTGCGGGAGAACGGATTCGTTGCCAACAATAACGGCGTGATTTCACGAAGTGACGCCGGGTTAAAGGGGTTCTCTGAATTCTTCCGCTGGATTGTGCGGGACGTTGTTGACAATGGCACGGCGCGAACCGACCGGCTGCGGCCGCGACGGCCCGGCAAATGCGGTCAGAACGCCTTGAGCCGGCGCGTCGTTTCGGGGTCGAGGAACCCGGCGACGGTCGCGTCGGTTTCCAGTTGAAGGGCGCGGTGAAGATCGGGCACGGCGGCGTGGTTCAGAACCCGTTTCATCGCCCGGACCGACAGCACCGGAAGCGCCGCCAGACGCACCGCCGTTTCGGTCGCCGTCGCCATGAGGTCATCGTCGGGGACGACCTTCCACGCCAGGCCGATCTCGGCCAGTTCGCGCGCCGAATAGCGGTCGCCGAACATCAGCATCTCGCGCGCCTTGTTCAGCCCGACCAACGCCGGCAGCAAGGTGGTGACAGCCCCCGTCACGAACAGGTTGAGCGACACCTCGGGAAAGAACCCGCGCGCACTGTCCGCCCAGATCGGAAAGTCGCAGTTGATCGCCCATTCGAAGCCCCCGCCGACGGCCCAGCCGTTGATCGCCCCGACGACCGGCTTGGCGCCCAGCGTGATGGCATGGGTCGCGCGCTGGATGGCGAGGACCATGGCGCGCGCCTCTTCCTCGGTCTCGGGGTGGACATGGGCCTTGCGGTCGTCGCCCGCGCAAAAGGCCTTGCCCGTGCCGGTAAAGACGATGGCCCGCGTCGCCGGATCGGCGTTGGCGTCGTCAAAGGCGCGCGCCACATCGTCGATCAGCGCGCGGTTCATGGCGTTCAGGCTTTCGGGCCGGTTCAGGGCAATGATGCGGACGCCCTCGGGGCCCGGCGTGCTGGACACGGTGTCATAGCGAAAATCTGTCATGGTAGGCTCCTGATGACGCGCTTGGTCTTGCCCTCGGTGCGCGGAAAGCTGTTGGCCGGGCACAAGACGACCCTTGCGCTTGCGCCCAGTCGCGCCTTGATCGCCCCTTCGACCCGTCGCGCCAGTTCGGGCGAGGCATCGACGCCGGGGGCCAGTTCGGCCTGGACCGGCAAGCTGTCATAGGGCGGCGGCGTTTCCAGCGTGATGCGGTAATCGCCGGACAATTCGGGGATTTCGTTGAGAACGGCGGCAACCATCGTCGGGAACATGTTCAGCCCGCGCACCACCACCATGTCGTCCGACCGCCCGATCACCGAAAAGCGGAACCCGGTGCAGCCGCAGGCGCAGGGGCCGGTGTCGCCGATGGCGATGATGTCCCCGGTGCGGAACCGCACCAGGGGCTGACAGTCCCGCACCAGATGGGTCAGGACCAATTCGCCCCGTGCCCCGGGTTCGACGGTGACCGGGCTGCCGGTTTCAGGGTCGATCAGTTCGGGATACAGCACATCCGCGGCCATGAAGTGCAGCCGCGAATCATGCGGGCACTCGGCGCCAAAGTTCGAGAACACGTCCGAAACGCCGTAATTCGCGTTGCGCGGCTCCATCCCCCAGGTGTCGCGCAGGCGCGCGCGCAGGGCGGGGTCGTCCAGCCCGGCCTCGCCCCCGAACAGCCCCAGCTTCAGCCCCAGGTCGCGCGGAGCGAGGCCTGGAAACCGGTCGGCGATCACCTGTTCCAGGACCGCCGGATAAGACGGCGTGCAGGATATGGCGGTGATCCCGACCTCGACGATGGTGCGGATCAGCAGGTCGGTCGCGCCCACCCCGAACGGCACCACCAGCGCGCCGGTTTCCTCGAGCGTCATGTGGTCGGTCAACCCGCCCATCCACATCTGATAGTTGAGGCAATGCACCACCGTGTGTTCGGCGGTCAGGCCCGCGGAGCGGTGACAACGCCCGCCGACCTCCTGGGTGATGCGGGCGTCTCGGGCAGACAGCGCCAGGTTCATCGCCTGTCCGGTCGTCCCCGAGGTCCGGTGCAGGCGGTTGGCCAGGGCGCGCGGCGCGGCCAGATAGTCGCCAAAGGGCGGATGGGCCGCCTGCGACAGGCGCAACTGCGCCTTGTCGGACAGCGGCAGATCGGGCAGGTCGCGCAGATCGCGAGGCGGCGTGCGCCCTTGCCAAAGCGCGCGGTAAAAGGGCGACGCCGTTGCGACATGCGCCCTTTGGGCCTGCCACAGCCCCTGAATATGGGCTTGCAGATCGTCCGGCGGGCATTTTTCGCCGTCTTTCAAAGTGCTCATCGTGACATCCCTCGGTCCCAGATCAGGGAAAGCGTTTCAAGAACCGCCTCGCGGTCCTGCGAAATCTCGATCAGCCCCGGGTCCTGCGAAAAGAACAGGTTGGACAGATACTGATCCACCATGCCGCCCAGCGCATAGGCCCGGCGCAGCAGTTCCGCCCGGGGGATGGCCGGCGCGGTCTCGTCGCGGCGCTGGCGGCGTTCGACCGCGGTGACGACGATCTCGATCCATTCGCGATTGAGCCGCTGGAATGCCGCCTGCGCCTCGGGGAACCCGTCGAGCGGCAGGATCAGGCACCGCATCAGGCCGCGGTTCTGTTCGAACATGTCGAAGTAGGCGCGGGTCGCCGCCCGCGCGGCGTCGCCGGTGCCACGATCGGCGGCCCGCATCGCGTGCTGAAGAAAGGTCACGAAATCCGCCAGCAGACTGTCGAGCAGGACGTGGCGGTCGGGAAAGTAGATGTAGAAGGTGCCGTTCGAAACGCCGGCCTCCTGGCAGATGCTGGCAACCGTCAACCCTTGGGGCCCGTCGCCTTGCAGGATGGCGCAGGCGGCAATCTGCAACTGTGCACGGGTCCGGTCGCCCTTTGGTCGTCCCGCGCTGGCCTGCGCAAGGTGGCGGGGAAAGGACAGCGGCGGGATGTCGGGCGCCGGACGGGCCAGGGCGGGGGGCATGGCTTGGCCTGAAATAAAACTGACGTCACTTTCATAAAGCGGCGCGACCTGCGTGTCAACGCGCGCCGACCGCGCCGGTTTTCGCACCTGTTGCGTTTTTCGGCGGGCGTGACCTATGCTGGCGACCCAGCGCCGGGCGCCGCGTGAGGGGCGCCGCCAGCCGAGAGGGTCGCGATGCACCTGACCCATGACGAGGCCGATCTGGTCTTTGCCATCATGCGCGAGCTTTCGGGCGAATTCGCGCATGACGAGGTGCGCACGCGCGTCGGTCGCCTGCTGCTGGACCTGCTGGATGCCGATTTCTTCGCCTCGTATGTCTGGGACGACGATCAGGCGAAATTCGTCGCCGGGGTCTCGTTGAACATGAACCCCGAAAACCTGGCCCGATACGAAGCCTATTACCAGTTCCACGATCCCATCACCCACACCCTGCAACGGCGACGCGCGGCAACACCCGTCAGCGCCGTCATGGCCCATGACCGCCTGCGCCGGACGGAATTCTTCAACGATTTCCTGTTCCGCGACGGGCTCTATTTCGGGATGAATTATTTCGCCTGGGATCGCGGCGCGAATATCGGCGACCTGCGGATCTGGCGCGCCCAGGGCAAGGAGGACTTCAGCCAGCGCGATGCGTTTCTGGTCGATGCGATCGGCCCCAGCCTGGTGAACGCGCTGATCCGCGCCAACCGCCTGACGCAGGGCGGCGCGGCGATGCGCTTTGCGCAGCGGCCGGACCTGTGGGGATTGACCCAGCGCGAGGCCGAGGTCGCCGACATGTTGGTCACGGGCCTGTCCGACGACAACATCTGCGCGCGGCTGTGCATTTCAAAGCCGACGCTGCGCACCCATGTCGGCTCGGTGTTTCGAAAGACCGGGGCGCAGCGACGCGGGCAGTTGGTGACGATCCTCACGCAGCCCGGGTGACCCGATAGAGCGGCGCGAAATTCATCATTTGTGACGATGGCGGCGGCGCCCGTCCACCCGCACTCTTCCGTCAAAAGACGGGAGAAACCGATGCCCCTTTCGCTGATCGACACCCTTCGTGCGCTGGATGACGGCCGGTTGCGGGCCCGCGACCATGTCGAGGCGGTTCTCGACGCCGCCACGCGGCACGCCGCGCTGAACGCCTTCATCACCCTGGACGCCCAGGCGTTGCGCGCGGCGGCCGAGGCCAGCGACGCCCGCCGCGCGCAGGGCCGTGCCGGCCGGCTCGAGGGTGCGGCGCTGGCCGTCAAGGACAACATCGACACCGCCGATCTGCTGACCACGGGCGGCACGCGGGCGCTGACCGGCGCGGCGCGCGCCGACGCCGAGCCGCTGGCCCGGCTGCGTGGACAGGGGGCGCTGGTCGCCGGCAAGACCAACCTGCACGAACTGGCCTTTGGCATCACGTCGAACAACGCGGCCTTTGGCCCCGTGCGCAATCCGCATGACCCGGCGCTGATCGCAGGGGGCTCGTCCGGTGGCACGGCGGCCGCGATCGCGGCCGGGATCGTGCCGGCCGGGCTGGGCACCGATACCGGCGGCTCGTGCCGGATTCCGGCCGCGCTGTGCGGCGTCACCGGCTTTCGCCCCAGCGTCGGGCGCTATCCGGTGGGCGGGGTCGTGCCGCTGTCGCCCACCCGCGACACCATCGGCCCGATGGGGCAGGGGGTGGCAGATGTCGCGTTGCTCGATGCGCTGATGGCGGGCGCGGACACCGCGCTGACCCCGCCCACCCCGGGCGCGATCCGTCTGGGCGTGCCCCGCCGCGTCCTTTGGCAGGGGCTGGACCCCGTCGTTGCCGCCCGCTGCGAGGCCGCATTGTCGCGCCTGTCCGCCGCCGGGGTCACGCTGGTAGAGACCGATCCCGCCGATCTGTGGGCCGACGGTGCCGCGGCCTCGTTCGCGATCGTCCTGTATGAGACGATGCGCGCCTTGCCCGCCTATGTCGCCGCGCGCGGGGTCCCGTTCGACGCGCTGCTGGCCGGCGTCGCCTCGGCCGATGTGCGCGCCATTCTGGACAGCCAGATGGGCGAGGGCGCGATGCCCGAGCGCGCCTATCGCGCGGCCATGGATCGCCACCGCCCGGCGATGCAGCGGCATTGGGCGGCGTGGTTCGCGGACCATGGGCTGCACGGCGCGCTCTTTCCGACGACCCCGCTGCCGGCCCGTCCGATCGGCGCGGACGAAACCGTCACCCTGAACGGCGCCCAGGTTCCGACCTTTGCCACCTACATCCGCAACACCGATCACGGGTCGGTCATGGGCGTGCCGGGGATCAGCCTGCCGCTGCCGGGCGCGGGTCTGCCGGTCGGGCTGGAACTCGAGGGGCTGGCGGGCGCCGATCGCGCGCTGCTGGCGGTGGCGGCGGCGCTGGAGCCGCTGTTGCGCGACTGACACCAACAAACAACCAGACAGGGAGAAGACCATGAAACGCTTTGTGATCGCGACAATTCTGGCAACGGGTTTCGCGGGGTCGGCCCCGGCCGAGGTGCGGCTGGGCGTGCTGGTGCCCGACAGCGGGCCGGCGGGGCTGTTCGGCCCCTCGTCGCGGCAGGCGGCGCAGCTTGCGGCCGAGGACATCAACGCCACCGGCGGCATCGCGGGCGAACCCGTCACGCTGCTGTTCGCCGATGTCGGCGTGCCGCCCGCGCAGGCCGTGCAATCGGTGCAGCGGCTGTGGCGCGCCGAGGGCGTGCAGGGCTTTGTCGGGATGCATGACAGCGCCGTGCGCGCGGCGATCGTCAGCCAGTTGCGCGGTCAGGTTCCCTATGTCTACAGCGCCGTCTACGAAGGCGGCGAATGCGCGCCCGACACCTATGTCACCGGCGAAACCCCGGCCCAGCAACTGGCGCCCGTGATCCCCTGGCTGGCCGAGCACGAGGCAGCGCATCGCTGGTATCTGATCGGCAACGATTACAACTGGCCGCGCGACACCAACGCGGCGGCGCAGGACATCATCGCCGCCTCGGGTGGCGCCGTGGTCGGCGAGGAATACGTTCCCCTGGGTTCGTCCGATTTCGACGCCTCGCTGGCGCGAATCCGGGCCTCGGGTGCGGACGCGGTGTTGGTCACGCTGGTGGGCGGCGATTCCGTGGCGTTCAACATCGCCTATGCCGCCTTTGGCCTGGATGGCCAGGCGCTCAGGCTGGGCACCCTGATCGAGGAAAACACCCTCGCCGGGATCGGCGCCGCGAACGCGCACCGGCTGTTCGCGTCGATGGGCTTTTTCGCCAGCATCGACAGCGAGGCCGCGCGCAGCTTCGACGCGCGGCTGCACAGCCGGTTCGGCGCCGAGGCCGCGCAACCCAACGGGCTGGGGGAATCGCTCTATGACGGGTTGATGCTGATGGCGGCGCTGGGCAATGCGGCCGGCTCGCTCGAGCCCGGCGCGGTCGCGGCCGTGGCGGACGGCGTGCGCTACAGTTCGCCGCGCGGAAACGCCCGGCTCGATCACAACCATGTCGCGCAGACGATCTACCTGGCCGACGGATCGTCCGGGCAGTTCGCCACTGTCGCCCGGTTCGACACCGTGCCCGCCGGCGTGAGCTGCGAGTGACATGGACACGCTGGTCCTGTTCTTGCTGAACGCGACTTGGCAGATCGCCGCCCTGGCGCTGACCGCGCTGGGGCTGGCGCTGGTGTTCGGGCTGCTCAGGATCATGAACATGGCGCATGGTGAGTTCGTGATGCTGGGCGCCTATGCGCCGGTGCTGGCCGCGCAATGGGGGCTACCGGCGCTGGCGGCGGTGCCGATCTGCCTGGTGCTGGTCGGCGCCATCGCCTGGCTGGTCGAACGGCTGGTGGTGCGCCATCTCTATGCCCGCATGTTTGACAGCCTGCTGGCGACCTGGGCGCTGTCGATCCTGCTGCGCAAGGGGGCCGAGCTGGCCTTTGGCCGGCAGTTCCGCAACGTCGCGGCGCCTCTCGACGGGGTCACGCGGCTGGGCACGGTGGGGTATCCCACCTATCGGCTGGCCGTTGTGGCGCTGGTCCTGGCCGGGCTGCTGGGCCTGTGGCTGTGGTATCGGCGCAGCGCCACCGGCCTGCGGTTGCGGGCGATGGTGGACAATCCCGCGCTGGCCCAGGCGGCCGGCATCGACACGGCCCGCCTGTCGGCGGTGGCCTTTGTGGCGGGCTGCCTGATGGCGGGGCTGGCCGGATTGCTGCTGGCACCCACCCTCAGCGTCGCGCCTGGCATGGGGCTGGACGCGCTGATCCGTTCGTTCTTTGCGCTGATCGTTGGCGGTCTGGGCACCCTCGAGGGGTTGGGCCTGGGGGCCTCGGTGATCGGCGGGCTGCAATCGGGGCTGAGCGCCGTCTTCACCCAGACGGCCGGGTATCTGGGCGTTCTGGTGCTGGCCATCCTCTTTCTGTGGAGGCGTCCCGATGGGCTCTATCCTGGGCGTTAATCTGGCCCTGTTGGCGGGTTTGCTGCTGGTGCCGCTGCTGGGGGGCAGTTTCCTGGCCTGGCAGATCGGACTGTTCCTGATCTATGGCGTCGCGGCGCAGGGCGTCGGCTTTGCCTGGGGGCGCGGCGGGTTCCTGCCGCTGGGCAATGCGCTGTTCTTTGGCCTGGGGGCCTATGGCGCGGCGACCGTTCTGCGGGCGACCGAAGGCGCGCTGGCGGTCAATCTGCTGGCGATGCTGGCCGTCGCCCTGGCCTGCGCGGCGCTGGCCTATGGGCTGGCGGTGCTGCTGTTTCGCGGGCGGATCGGGTCGGGCCCCGGGTTCTCGCTGGTTACGCTGGCGCTGGTGCTGATCGCCGGCCAGATCGCCGAGACCACGCCCGCCCTGACCGGGGGGTTCAACGGCCTGTCGGGTGTTCCGCCGCTGGCCGGCATCGACCCGTTCGGCGCCTTCTACTATGTCGTCGTCGCGCTGGTGGTGCTGGTGACCGCTGGCCTGATGCTGATCGAACGCCGGCCCGCGGGTTTGATCCTGCGCGCGCTGGTGGCGGACGAGGGGCGGCTGGAGCTGCTGGGCTTTGCCCCGCACCGGGTCAAGGGCTGGGCCTTTGCGGTCTCGGCCTTTGTCACGGCGTTGGCGGGGGCCCTGTTCGCCAGCCACCAGGGCATCGTCACGCCGCAGTCCATTGGCTTTGCGCTGTCCACCGAGCTGGTGATCTGGGCGGCGGTCGGGGGAAGGGTGTCGCCGTTGGAGCCGCTGCTGGGGGCGGTCGCGATCGGCTGGGCCACAGCCATGCTGCGCGACAGCGTGGCCTGGTGGGAGGTCGCCGTCGCCGCCATTTTCCTGCTGGTCGTGCTGTTGCTGCCGGGCGGCGCGATGGACCTGGTCGCGCGGCTGTGGCGCCGCCTGCGGCCGGTGTCGCGCTCAAAGCCCGTGTCCCCGCTTCCCGCGCCGCCGGTGCGCGTTGCGCCGCCGCCTGGCGGTGAGCTTCGGCTCGAGGCTGTCGGCCTGGACGCGGGCGGCGTGCGGATCCTCGACGGTCTGTCGCTTGCGGCCCCGGCGGCGGGGGTGCTGTGCGTGATCGGCCCCAATGGCGCGGGCAAGACGACGATGCTGAATGCCATCACCGGGCGGATGCCGATCCGGCAGGGGCGCATGGCGCTGGGCGGTCATGCGCTGAACGGGCGCGCCCCGCACCAGATGCTGCGGCTGGGCATCGCGCGCAAGATGCAGGTGCCGACGGTCTTTGCCGGCCTGACCGTGGACGAGACCCTGCGCCTGGCGCTGCTGGCCGGGCGGATGCGTCCCAGCGACGCGCTGCGCCGGGCCCCGCTGCGCTGGCGTGACGACGGTCTGGATGCGTTGCTGGCCGATCCCGGGGTGCCCTTGACGGCCGAGCCCGGCAAACGGGCCGAGCATCTGCCCCAGGGGCACCGGCAGATGCTGGAACTGGCGCTGACACTGGCCGCCGACCCGCGGCTGGTGCTGCTGGACGAACCGGCGGCCGGGATGTCGCCGGCGGAAACGCAGGTCATGGTCCGGTTGATCCGCGCCTGGCAGGCCCGCACGGGCGCCTGCGCGATCGTCATCGAACACGACATGGCGCTGGTCGAATCCCTGGCAACCGAGGTCGCGGTTCTGCACCAGGGGCGCGTTCTGGCGCAGGGGGCGCTGTCCGAGATCCGCGCCGATCCGCAGGTGGCCGCAGTCTATGCCGGAGGTCACAAATGAGCCTGCAACTGGACTCCGCAAGCGGTGGATATGGCGACACCATGATCCATCGCGCGCTCTCGCTCGATGTGCGCGCGGGCGAGGTGGTGGCCATCGTCGGCCGAAACGGCACCGGCAAGACCACGCTCGCGCGGCTCATCGCTGGCGCCTTGCCGCTGGCCGGCGGCACGATCCGTCTGGGCGCGCGACCGCTGGAGGCGATGAACGGCTGGGCGCGGGCGCGGGCCGGGATCGTGTCGATGCCGCAGACCGGCATGGTCTTTGACGGGCTGAGCGTGCGCGAAAACCTGGTGCTGAGCGGGGCCGATGCGGATGCGATTGCCGCCATGATCGAACGGTTTCCGCGCCTCGGGGACCGGTTGGAGCAGCGGGCCGGGTCGATGTCGGGGGGCGAGCGAAAGATCCTCGGGTTCGCGCGGGCGCTCTTGATGCCGGGCCGCGCGCTGATCCTGGACGAGCCCTCGGAAGGGGTGCAACCCGAGGCCATCGACCGCATGCAGGCGCTGATCCTCGCGCGCCGTCAGGCCGGCGGGGCGGTGCTGCTGCTCGAACAGAACGTGTCGATGATCCTTGCGGTTGCCGACCGGGTTCTGGCGCTGGATGTCGGCGGCTTCACCTTTGCGCTGACGGGGCCGGAAATGACCCGCGCGGCGGTGCTGGCGGCGCTGGAACTCTGAACACACGCCCCCCGCGACGGGGGCGCGTCGGTCATCCCTGCCGGCGTGACCGGCCCCGAACCTGGCGCGCTGTGCCGCGATCCGGACGAATACGGCAATCGCTTGTGACACGTCGCCGCCCGGGGCGTTGGCGCAGGAATGGACCGCGGCCTGGCGGTCCCACGACGGTGTTTACAGAGCGGGGACAATCCCGGCCGGCGCGCCCGAAATTGTTGCGAATACGCCATAATTCCACCGCATTGGACCGACATTGATCGGGAAATGGAACAAATCGTCTGTGCATCGTTTCTGGATCGGGTGGAGAGTTTGACATGAATGGCACCGAATTCGACCAGGGTCATGTGTCGAGCGCGCAGACCAGCCGTCGCCCGCCGCAGATCGTGATCCCGGAACTTGCGCCCTTGCCCTTGCCGCATGTGGCTCAGGACCCGGTGCGCGTGGTCGAACCGATGTCGATCGTCTGGCAAGGCGTCGAGATGCGCACCACGCATTGGAGCGTGCACGGCTTCACCCTCGAGGCGCCGATCCCGCGCGTTCTGGCGCCAGGCGTCGGCCGTGTGTTCGACCTGACGGTGCTGATCGGCAGCGGGGCGACACGGATCGAGATGCGCGTTCAGGCGCGTGCGGACGGCAACGACGGGCCGCAACAGACCAGCTATGTGTTCGTCGATCTCGATCGTGCGCAAGCGGAAGTCCTGCACCGCATCGTCGATCACGTCGTCGCGCACAAGGCGATGAGCCTGACGCAACTGCTGAACGAAACGGAACAGACCCGCGTCGCGCGGGTGCAGACCGGCACGCGGATGCGCAATTTCCGCACCGGGTTCCAGCTGTCCCTGGCCGGGCTGGCGCTGGCCGCCGCCGGGGCCGTGACCTACAATCACCTGGCAACGGTCAAGGCCCGCTACGGGGCGGTTACCGCCTCGGCCACGGCGATCTCGGTGCCGGTGGCGGGGACGCTGTCGCAGATCACCGTGGCGCCCGGCCAGCGCCTCGCGGTGGGCGACGTGCTGGGCTATGTCCAGCCCTCGGGCGGCGATCCGCGCGCCGAGGGGCTGGCCGACCGCCGCCGCGCGCTGGAATCCGAGCGCGCCGAACTGGGTTCGCGCCGCAACGCCATGGCCCAGCTTTCGACCGTTGCGATGCAGGGGCTCGACGCCGACCGCGCGCGCCTGACCGAATCCGTGCAACTGGCCGAGCGCCGCCTGGGCATCGAACGCGCGACACTGGCGTCGATGCGCGCCAGCGGTCTGCCCACGGCCGCGCGTCAGCGCGAACGCGCCGCGCAAGAGGCGGCGGTGTTGCAGGCCCAGTCCGCGGTTCTCGACGCGCGCTCGCGTCTCGATGCGTTGGCGCAAGCCGCCGTGCTGACGCCCATGGGCATCACCCAGGGCGACCTGCGCGGCACCACGCCGACGCTGGAGACGGTGGATCTGCGGATCGCCGCGCTGGATGCGGAACTGGCGGCCATGGGGGGGACCGGTGCCGACCAGGCGCTGGGCATGCCGATCCTGTCGCCTTGCGATTGCACGGTGCAGGAGATCGCGCGCCGGCCTGGCGAATGGGCCGCGCCCGCGGATACCGTTGCCGTGCTGGTCGGTAGCGAGTCGCCGACGATTCACGCCCTGATCCTGGGCGAGACCGCGCGCGGCGTTTCGATCGGCGATTCCGCCAGCGTGCGCCTGGCCGATGGCACCAGCGTGACCGGCCATGTCGCGCGCCTGACCTACAGCGCGCATTGGCCCGGCTACACCGGGCTTCAGGACAACGTCTTTGCCGCCGACCGCTATGCAAGGGTCGAGATCACCCCCGACCGCCCGCTGCACGCGCCGGTCGGCATGGTGGCCGATGTGCAGGTCATCACCAGCGGCCTTTGGGCCTCGTTGCGCGCGACGGTGGGTGTGTGATGGCCGCTGCCGCCCCGCATCTGAAATATTCGCCGACGTCGAGCTATGTCATCTCGGGCGTGCTCTGGGCTTGCCTGATCGTGCTGCTGTTCGACCTGGTGCCCAGCCGCGTGCTGACCCCGGGGGACGCCGCGTTCATGGCCTCGATGGGGCTGATCGGCACCTGGCGCTGGATGTGGGGCGGGTTTCACCTGCTGCGCGCCTGGAGCTATACCCGCTCGGTGTTTCCCGCCGTCCGCCGCGACGCCGAGGCCTTTGCCCCCGCCCAAGGCCGCCACGTCGCCGTGGTCTGCCTGAGCTGGAAGATGGGCGACGAAATGAACGCCGCCGTCTATGGCAACCTGTTTCGCGATATCCTGGACTACAGCGGGCACGGCACCGTCGTCGCCGCGGTGTCCTCGCGCGCGGACATGGCGCTGATCGCGCATGTGCATGGCTCGATCCCGGGCACCGAATACATCCGGCTTGCGTTCACCTTGCAGGACGGGACGGGAAAGCGGTCTGCGATGGCCGATGCGCTGGCCCGTCTGCGCGATCTGGGCGTGCCGACCGACTGCCCGGCGATCTTGATGGACGGCGACACGCTGGTGCGCCCCGGCACGATTCGCGCCACCGCGCCGATCCTGTTGCACCAGCCGCGTGTCGGCGCGCTGACGCTGGACAACACGCCGCTGGTATCCGGCAGCACGCTGGCGCGCGAATGGTATCGCCTGCGCATGGCGCAACGGCAGGTCTACATGTCGTCGATGGCGCTGAGCAACCGGGTCCTTGTGCTGACCGGCCGCTGGTCGATGTTCCGCAGCCAGATCGTCACCGACCCGAACTTTGCCGCGAACCTGCTCGAGGACGTGATCCATCACCCCCGGCTGGGCCGGATCGTCATGCTGACCGGCGACGACAAATCGACCTGGCGCTGGGTCGTGGAACAGGGTTGGGACGTCACCTATGTGCCGGACGTGGTGATCTATTGCCTGGAATCCCTGCCCGGCAAAGGCTTTGTGCGCGACACCTTCGGCCTGCAACGGCGCTGGTTCGGCAACATGACGCGCGGCGGCTTCAAGGCGCTGAAACTGGGCCCGCGCCGGCTGGGCGTGTTCACCTGGCTGGCGCTGATGGACCAGAAGGCGTCGATGTGGACGCCCCTGTTCGGGCTGGTCTTTTTCGGCGCCGCCGCGATCCTGCACGACCCGTCATTCCTGCTGGTCTATCTGCTGTGGGTCTCGCTGACGCGCACGGTGCATTCCGGCCTGGTCGGCTTGATCGCGAAACGCTGGCATCCGATCTTTCCGCTGCTGACCTACTATGGACAGATTGGCGGCGCGGCGATCAAGATCTTCGTTTCGCACAATCCGAACGTCCAGAAATGGACCCGTCAGAACACCGGCAGCGGGCAGGCCGACGCCAACGCCCTTGCCGCCCGGCCCCGCAGCGACTCGAAAGTGATGCTGCTGGCCTCGGTCGTCGCCTTCGTGTCGATCGTTCTCATCATCTCGAATGTCAACTCCAACTCGGCCCGTTTCGACCTGGGTGTCGAAGACATCGCCGCGGAGATCATCAATGGTTACTGACCGTTTCCCCGAGGCTCTCGCCATGAAACCGACCCGCAGCCTGCGCCGTCCGGCCCTGCTGTTGCTGGCCTCGGCCGTTGCCCTGTCGGCCTGCGGCGGCGTCCGGCACGAGCCGGCGACCATGCTGAGCAGCGCGCCCGGTTACACCGCCCGCCCGATCGACGGCGCGCGCCCGGTCGAGATGATCGCCATCACCCCCGCCAATGTCGGCCAGTATGCCATGCCGGCCGGGGCCGCCGCAGGGTGGAGCTATCGGCTGGGCATCGGCGATGTCGTGCAGCTTTTCGTCGTGGACGAGCCCGAAATGACCGTGCCCGGCGGCACCGATGCGGGCTATCTGGTCGAGGCCGACGGCATGATCCAGTTGCCCTTTCTGGGCCGCGTGCCGGCCAACGACCAGACCGTGCCTGCCCTGCGGGCCGAGATCGCGCAGCGCCTGACGCGCTACATCGCCCGGCCGCAGGTCGATGTGCGGGTGACCGGGTTCAACGCGCGCCATGTCGCCGTCGTGGGGGATGTCGCGCGGCCCAGCCGCCAGTCGCTGACCACCACGCCCCTGACCGTGATCGACGCCATCAACGCCGCCGGCGGTTTCGCGCAGGGACGCGAGAACGCGGCCGTGACCCTCATCCGCAACGGCGCCGAACAGCGCGTGGACATGCGCGGTTTCATGACCCAGGGCCTGCCGACGCCGGTTCTGCAAGATGGCGACGTGTTGCGCGTGGGCGGATGGGCCGCCCGCAGCGCCGAACCCGCGCCGGCGCGTGCGGTGCAGCTTTATCACGCTGACATGCCGCCCCGGACGATCGCACTGGGCGCCGCGCCGGTCAGCCTGGCGCAGGTCGTCGGCACGGGCGGCCCGGCCGCCCCGGGGCAGGGGGTCTATGTGCTGCGCGCCGCCCCCGGTGGGCGCGTCCAGGCGCTGACCCTCGATGCCGGCGCGGCGCTGGACCCTGCGCTGGGTGGCCAGCTGATGCTGCAAGCCGGGGACTCGGTGGTCCTCGGGGCGGTCGGGGCCACGATGGACCCGGCGCAACAGTTCAACGCCCTGACCCCGGCGCTGCGCGCCATGGCGATGTGACAGGCACAGGAGAGCGGATCATGAAGATCACCGTTGCAGGACTGGGCTACGTCGGCCTCTCGAACGCGATCCTGCTGTCGCGCCAGCACGAGGTCACGGCCATCGACATCACCGCCGCCCGGGTCGCGGACGTGAACGCCGGGCGCTCGCCGATCGTCGATGCGGAGTGTTCGGACTATCTGGCCAGCGGGGCGCTGAACCTGCGCGCCACGGTCGATCCGCACACCGCCTATGCCGGGGCCGAAATCGTCATCATCGCCACGCCGACCAACTACGACGCCGAGACGCACGCCTTCGACACCTCCAGCATCGAATCGGTGATCGCCGCCGTCACCGCGATCAACCCCGACGCCCTGATGGTCATCAAATCGACTGTTCCGGTGGGGTATGTCGCCAGCCTGAAGGCCCGCACCGGCTGCGCGAACATCCTGTTTTCGCCCGAGTTCCTGCGCGAAGGCCGCGCGCTTTACGACAACCTCCACCCCTCGCGCATCGTCGTGGGCGAGGTCAGCGCGCGCGGCGAACGCATCGCCGAGATGTTCCGCGCCGCCGCGATCAAGACCGACGTGCCCGTCCTGCTGACCCATTCGACCGAGGCCGAAGCGATCAAGCTGTTTGCCAACACCTATCTGGCGCTGCGCGTGACCTTCTTCAACGAACTGGACACGATCGCCATGGCCGACGGTCTGGATGCGCGCGAGATGATCGAAACCCTGTGCGCCGATCCGCGCGTGGGCGACCATTACAACAACCCCTCGTTCGGCTATGGCGGCTATTGCCTGCCCAAGGATTCGAAGCAGCTGCTGGCCAATTTCGGCAGCGTTCCGCAACAGATGATGCGCGCCATCGTCGAAGGCAACGATGCCCGAAAGGCTGCGCTGGCGCGGGCGATCCTGGCCCGCCAGCCGCGCCGGGTCGGGGTGCACCGGCTGGTGATGAAACAGGGGTCCGACAACTTCCGCCAGAGCGCGGTGCAGGACATCATCGCGCTGCTGGATGACGCCGGGGTCGAGATGGTCGTCTATGAACCCGCCTGGACCGAGGATACCGCGCTGGGCCACCGTGTCGAACGCGACCTGCGGTCCTTTGGCGACGCCTGCGACGTCATCATCGCCAACCGCATGACCCCCGATCTGGTCCCCTTCGGGCCCAAGGTCTTTACCCGCGATCTGTTCGGCCAGAACTGACAACCGCCCCACCGCAAACGCAAAGGACTGTCCCCATGCGCATCGCAATCTTCGGCCTCGGCAGTATCGCGCTCAGTGATGCCCTTGCCCTGGCGCGCACCCATTCGGTGGTGATGACCGGCCCTCTGGCCGACCGGGTCGCGGCGATCAACGCCGGCGCCTATCCGTTCGAGGACCCGGGCCTGGCCGATTATCTGAAGCGGTGGCCGCTGGACCTGCGTGCCACTGTCAACCCGGCCGAGGCCTTGCGCGACGCCGAGATGGTGCTGATCGCCTCGCCCCTGCCGCATTGCCCGCAGACCGGCGGTTTTCTGACCGCCGAGCTGGACGCGGCCATCGCCGCCGCCGTCGCGCAGTGTCCGGGCGTGCCGGTCGTCATCCGCTCTGCCGTTCCGGTCGGCCACACGTGCCGGATCCGCGCCCGGCTGAACGCCGAGGCGCTGTTCTATGCGCCCGAGTTCCGCCGCGAGAGCCACGCCCTGACCGACACTTTGCACCCCGCGCAGATCGTGGTCGGCGCGCGCGGCGAGGCCGGCCGGGCGATCGCCACCGTGCTGCGCGACGCGGCGCTGTCCGACGTGCCCGTGCGCTGCATCGGCGAGGCCGAGGCCGAGGCCGTCAAGCATTTCTCGCAGGCCTATCTGGCGGCGCGCGTGGCCTATTTCAACGAACTGGACAGCTACGCCATGATGCACGATCTGGACGCCCGGCAGGTGATCGACGGCGTGTGCCTGGACCCGCGCATCGGCGGCGGGGCGAACAACCCCTGTTTCGGGTTCGGTGGCCAGCGTCTGCCGCGCAGCACCGAACACCTGACCGACACGTTCGGCAAGGCCTCGGGCGCGCGGGTCCTGCCGCGCCTGGCCGAGGCCAACGCGGCGCGCATGGACGTTCTGGTCGCCAAGGTCGCGGCGCGCGGCGCCGCCCGCATCGGCGTCTATCGGCCCGGTGGCCCGGCGGAATTCGACACCCTCGCCGAGTTGACGAAACGGATCGCCAGCACCGGCACCCGTATCGAAACCTTCGACGGCCCCGAGGGCAGCCCCGCCTTCGAGCGGTTCACCGCGGATTGCGATCTGGTTCTGTCGCAGCGCATGTCGCCGGCGCTTGCCGCGATCTCGGACAAGCTGTTCTGCCGCGATCACTACATGACCTGAGGGTCAATCGACCGGATCGCTCGGATCGACCGCGACCGCAGCACGCGAGGGGCCCAGGCGAACCTCGTCGAACCAGGCGATCTGCGTTGCCATCGGTCCACCGTGCCGGCTGACAAAGCTGCGATACAGGCCGTATTTCAGATAGTAGACCTCGGGCAACGGGGCGTCCCAGGCGGCGATGTCGGCGCGTTCCTGCCCGTCGATCCAGATCGACAACCGGGGTTCGCGGCTGTCGAAGCCGATTGCCAGATCGTGCCAGCCGCCGCGCATCGACTCCAGCCGCATCAGCCTGTGGTGGATGTTCGGCGCGTCGGGCACATGCACCGTCACGCTCAACCAGTCGCCCCTCGCCTCGATCTGCATCACCGGCGGATGCGACACGCGCCCGCCCGCGCGCCGTTCGGGCCCGCCGCGCTGGTGGATCTGAACGAGCGTGGTGTTGACCCGGTCGGACACGGGAAAACCGGCGGGCAGCAGGATCGACAGGCCGATCCACACGGTCTGCCCCGGGGGCCATTCGAAATCGGGGCGAAATTCGGTGCGTTCGCGGTCGCGCGCGCAGTCGTCGCCGCCGGTGTTGGCGGCGCAATCCCCCGCGCGCAGTTCGAACCGTTGCGCCTGCGCCCCGGCGCGCGCTGGGCCGGAAACGATGCCATAGCCCCAGGGCGTATCGGACAGGCTGCGCGCGCCCGGCAGGCGCTGCGCACCCGCCAGCCCGGGCAGCGCCACCGCCACGAGGGTCATCAGAACGAAACGGCGAACCATGAGCCCACCAGACACCGGCCGGGCGTCCGGGGTCAAGGGGGGCACCGCCCGCCGGCCCCCCGGCAGAGCGGCCTCACATCAGGCGCGGCAGCACCAGAACCAGCGTCGGAAAGGCCAGCAGCAGCCCCAACCGGATCAGATCGGCCACAAAGAACGGCACGATCCCGCGAAAAATCGTCGCCAGCGTGATGTTGCGCACCATGATCTTCAGGATGAACACATTCAGCCCGACCGGGGGCGTGATCAGGCTGATCTCGATCGCCACCACCACCAGAATGCCGAACCAGACGGGATCGATGCCCAGGATCTGCACCACCGGAAAGAAGATCGGGATCGTCAGCAGCATCATCGACAGGCTTTCCAGGAACAGGCCCAGAACCAGATAGATGCCCATCATCACCAGAAGCGCCTGCATCGGGGTCAGGTTCACGGTCTCGAGCCAGCTCGCCAGGTCGCGGGCAAAACCCAGCATGTCCAGGTAGTTGTTGAACAAGGTGGCGCCGAACAGCAGGGCGATCATCATCGCCGAGGTGCGCGCCGATTCGGCAAAGATGTCGATCAGCGCGCGCAGGGTCAGCGTGCCGCGGAACAGCACAAAGACGAACGCCCCCGCGGCGCCGATCCCGGCGGCCTCGGTGGGGGTGAAGACGCCCAGATAGATGCCGCCCAGCACCAGCCCGAACAGCGCCACGATGGGCCAGACGCCGCGCATCAGGCGCAACCTCTCGGGCCAGGCGGCGCGGGGTCCGGCAGGCCCGGCCTCGGGGTTCAGGCGGGTGACGACGGCGATCGCCGCCATGTAGCCCAGCACCCCCAGCGTTCCGGGGATGATCCCGGCGATGAACAACTGGCCGATGTTGGTCGAGGTGAGGATGCCATAGATCAGCAACACCACCGAGGGCGGAATCAGGATGCCCAACGTGCCCCCGGCGCAGATCGACCCCGCCGCCAGCGCGTCGGAATAGCCATGCGCGCGCATCGGCGGCATTGCCACGCGCGCCATGGTCGATGCCGTGGCCATGCTGGAGCCCGACACCGCCGAGAACCCCCCGCACGCGGCGATGGTGGCCATCGCCAGCCCGCCCCGGTAATGCCCCAGAAAGGCGTTCGAGGCGGCATAGAGATCGTGGCTGATCCGCGCCCGCGCGATCAGGTTGCCCATCAGGATGAACAGCGGCAGCACGGTAAAGGTGTGGGTCTGGGCCAGATCGAAAATCTGCGTCACCAGCACCGAATTGGCGGCATTCATGTTGCGCAGGCCGAGAATGCCAAGATAGCCGATCAGGCCAAGGGCAAAGGCGATCGGTATCCCGGCGATCAGCAGGCCCATCAGCGCCAGCAGGACGATTGCTCCGGCGGTCATCAGGTTTCTATCCGATTGAGGGCAGAACGTTGGACGATGACCTTGACGGCCATCAGCACGAACAGCAGGGCGCAGATCAGCATGGAAACCGCCATGATCCGCGCCAGCAGGCCGGTGGGCAGGCGGTAGATCTGGGTTCGTTCGCCCCAGTCGTCCAGTCGCACGCCAAAGCGCCACAGACGCCATCCCAGCCCGCCCGATACCGCCGCCAGCATCAGGTTCACCAACACCGCCCGGCTTCGCCGCATCCAGACCGGCAGGACGCTGTCCAGCAGGCTGATCCGCACATGGTCCGACCGCGCCGCGACCAGGATCAACGCGGTAAAGACCAGCAGGCCCATCATGTAGGACATCACCTCGAACGCGCCCGAGATCGGCGCGTGCATCACATAGCGCAGAAAGACGCTGACGACGGTCAGCATCATCATCGCGAACAGGATCGCCGCCGGGATCACCGCATAGGCGCGCTCCAGGCGGATCATCCAGGGCTTGTCCTCGATCAGGCCCGAGGGCGCGCCGGGGCCGTCATCCTCGGCGCCGGGGGCGGGGCCCCCCGGCGGTTCGCCGGGGGGGATGGGATCTCGCACCATGGTCCGGGTGCCCTATTGCGACGCCAGATCGGCCATCTGCTGGCGCAGAAAGTCGATCACCGCGTGGCCGTCGATGCCGCGTTCGGCCTGCTCGCGTTCGATCCAGGCGGTTTCCAGCGGCGCCAGCCGGTCGCGCAGGTCGGCCACAAAGGCGTCGTCGGCGGTGACCACCGTGCGGCCGTCCGCCCGCATCTGCGCCAGCCCGCTGTCCGACACCGTGTCGAACCCGCGCCCGCCCAGGGCCGACAGATACTCGCCGGTCAGTGCGTCGAAGGCGGCGCGGTATTGTTCGGGGATGCGGTCATAGGCGTCCTGGCTCATCAGCACGAAGAACGAGGTGTTGAACAGGCCGCCCGGCACCAGCGTCTGGGTCTGCACCAGGTCCTTCAGGTTGAACGAGGTGTAGCCGTCGGGCGTCATCAGCGTGGCATCGACCACCCCGTTCGCCAGCAATTCATAGGTGGTCGGCGCGGGCGAGGACACGACCGACGCGCCCAGCAGTTCCAGCACGCGGTCCTGCGTGCCGCCGCCGCCCCGGGTCAGCAACCCCTGGAAATCGTCGATGGAATCGACCACCCGCTCGCGGGTCATCAGCGTGCCCGGGCTGTGCGTGAAATAGGCCAGAACGCGCGCGTCGCCATGTTCATGCGAGGCTGCGAAGAAACGCTCATAGGCGCGCCAATAGGCGATCGAGGCCTGCTCGCCCGTGGTGGTCATGAAGGGCAGTTCCATCACGCCCGCGTTGACAAACCGGTCCGGCGTGTAGCCATGCACGCCCATCACCAGATCCACCACGCCATCGTCGATCAGTTCCTGTTGGCGCGGCGGCGGGGCCAGCGATGTCGCGGTGAATTCGATGCGCACCTCGCCGTCGGTGGCATCGGACACCGCCTGCGCCCAGGGGTTCATGATCTCGGTGCGGGTCAGGTGCGTGGGCGGCACCCACCAGTTGAAGGTCAGAACGGTTTCGGCCTG
>Ga0116152_10001187_pt1 | contig 21364 bp, 23 predicted proteins | sample AD_UKC119_MetaG_FD_89894 | JGI IMG/M metagenome (GOLD analysis project Ga0116152, IMG submission 89894) | Active sludge microbial communities of municipal wastewater-treating anaerobic digesters from Hong Kong - AD_UKC119_MetaG | ecosystem: Engineered > Bioreactor > Anaerobic > Digestate...
TGGGAAGATCGTTTCAAAATTCTGCAAATACTCGATATGCTAAATGACGGCACTGAAAATAATTATGCATTCGGACTTTTTATCGACGAGAAGTTTGGATTTAAAAGAATTCAGCATGCCGGTGTGGTAGGTGGTTTTCGGTCGTTTGTGAGTATCTATCCTGAAGAGAGGCTGAACATTGTTGTGCTGACCAACTTTTCTTCAGCGCCATTTGGAGAAAGAGCCGACCAGATTGCGAAAATGTTGCTTCCGGTTAATAATAAATCAGTACAGGCCGATAATCAGCAAGAAGAACAAGAATCAAAGAATACGGAAAATCAGCAGGGCAAAATCAACCCGGATATGTACACAGGGATTTTTTATAGCCCCGAACTGGAAACGCAATACAAAATCTATTTGAAAGATGGTGAACTGAAATGGCATCATGCAAGACATGGTGATTTCAATATGCACATGGTTTCTACTGACCAACTGGAAGGACAGTGGCCATTTAGTGAGGTCAGGTTCATAAGAGACGACAGCGGGAAAGTCACTGGCATCCGGGTTTCCAACGAACGGGTGAAAAACGTGTGGTTCAAGAAGATGAAAACAGAAAAATATTAATAAACAAAACTATGAAAACAAGAATTTTAATTTGTGGATTAATCTTATCCTTTTTTATTCAGCACAGTTTCGGAAGCGAAGTTGATACTATCGTATTCGAAAATGTAAATGTGATCCCGATGGACAAAAAGATTATACTTGAAAATCATCGGGTAGTTGTTGCAAACGGGAAAATAGTTTCTGTTGAACCCGGAGAAATATCTTCTCAATACAGGGCTACAAAAACAATTGATGGAACAGGGAAGTTCCTGATTCCTGGGTTGAGCGAAATGCATTACCACTGGCGAAACGAACGGGGCGGGATAGAAAGAGATTTTAAAATGCTGATTGCGAACGGAGTTACTACAGTCAGGAATATGGCGGAATACGACTGGCAGGATCAAATTGCCGAGCGCGAAAAAGCCAACAGCGGAACCATACTTGCTCCTAATTATTACACTACCGGCCCGTACCTGAAAGCATTTGATATCCCGACTGAAGAGGATGCGGTCAGGGTAGTGAAGGAACACAAGGGGAAGGGTTATGATTATTTGAAAATCGCGGATGACCTACCTAAGAATATTTACCTGAAGGTGCTTAATGAGGCCTCAAAAAACGGAATTGATGTGATTGGGCACGGACAGCACCAGTTGCCGCTTGAATTTTCACTTCGTATGAAATCGATTGAGCACACCGAAGAATTTGTTTACCTCTTTGGAGATGAGCATCTCGAAGATCCCGGATTTTTGAAAAGTGCTGTGGAACAAATTAAAATTAGCGGAGTAACGGTTGTGCCCACACTGGTTGTTTTTGATATGATTCTGAAATACCTCGACGACAAGGAGTTTTCAAAATTGAAAAATCAGAGTGATGGCAAATATCTTTTGGCAAACGACCACGAGTACTGGCTCTCTGAAAATAATCCATACCGGAAGGATTTAAAAGAAAGAATTATTAACGGAGAGCAGGCATTGCCTCTACTGACGAAATATTACAAGTGGATGCTAAAATTTACCCGGACATTATCGGATAACGGTATTCCTCTGATGACCGGCAGCGATACTTTCGGTTTTGTGGTGATGGGATTTTCCTTACACAAAGAATTTGAATTTTTACATGAAGCGGGGCTAACTCCCTTTGAAATTTTAAAGGCCAGTACCGTAACTCCGGCTCGTTTCCTCAATAAAATTGCCGTAGAAGGCACGGTTTCCGAAGGCAAGAATGCCAACATGGTATTGCTGACTAAAAATCCCCTGGAAGACATTCGAAACACAAATACAATCGAAGGAGTAATGTTGAAAGGACAATGGCTTGACAGGGAAAAACTGGATAGTCTGTTAACTGAAGTTGAAGAATCAAAATAAATTCTAAAATAAAAATGACAATAACGATGAACGGAAAAATAGTTGCAATCATAGTATTACTGATGGTTCCTTTTTTGGGATCCATTTCACAATCCATAGAAAAAGAGATTGATAACACGTTATGTGAAAAATATTCTGGAGATAACCCGGGGGCCGTGTTCCTGATAGCTAAAGACGGGAAAGTAGTTTATCGAAAAGCATTTGGGAAAGCTAACATTGAGTTGGATGTGAATATGAAACCGGAGAATGTTTTCCAGATCGGTTCAATGACCAAACAATTTACCGCAATCGCGATTATGATGCTGGAGGAAGCCGGTGACCTGAACGTGACCGACGAAATCACAAAATATATTCCGGATTACCCGACACTCGGTAAAACGATTACCATTCATCATTTACTGACGCATACATCGGGGATTAAAGATTACACGCAAATGAAGGCGCTCCGCGACATTGCAGAGAAGGATTTGAGTCCGAAAGAACTGATCGATTTCTTTAAAAATGAACCAATGGATTTTGAGCCGGGTGAAAAGTTTCAGTATAACAATTCGGGTTATGTTTTACTTGGCTACATTATCGAACAGGTTTCCGGGATGAGTTATGAGGATTTCATTGAAAAGAATATTTTTCAGAAAATCGGGATGGATGATTCGCGGTATGCCAGCGACCGGGAGATTTTGAAAAACCGTGCTTATGGTTACCAGAAATACGACGATATTTTGCTGAATAAAATGCACATCAGTTTCAATATCTCCTATTCAACGGGTTCGCTGATGTCAACAGTCGATGATTTGTTGAAATGGCAGGAGGCGATAAAAAATGATCTGCTCGTAAGTGAAAAAACAAAAAAACGGGTGTTTACCAATTATACACTGAATAACGGAGAAAAAATAAATTACGGATATGGCTGGCACATGAAAGAGATTGACGGCATGTCGAGCTATGAGCATGGAGGAAGTATTTTCGGTTTCAAATCGATGGCTGTTTATCTTCCTGAAAAGGATATTTATGTTGTCGGACTCACTAATTGCGATTGTAATTCGCCAACACAAGTGACGAGAGATATTGCATCTGTTGTATCTAAATACTGGACTGAATAAGTGCCAAATTCTTATGATTATAACGAAAAGACAAATCAGCGACGCTCTGTTTGATGCCATTGTTATGAATGATTTATATGAGATCAACGATGAAAATGTAGATGAAGTGGTTGAAATCATTGCAAATTGTTTGTATCATGATTTGATACAAACAGAGGAATTAAAAGAAAGCTGATTCAGACTTTCGATAAACAGCCAGCTAATATAAATTATATAAGAAGGGGTGTCAGGGTAAAGATTTCGTTTAACAATAACCTGAACTTCCTGATACATTTCCCTTCTTACATAAATTTCAAAACAACATCATAATTTTTACGCAGAAAGTTTGATATTTTTCCTGTTGAGACCATATAAAAGAGTTGAAGTTTACTTTTTTCTCAAACCTTTTCTGAATTCAGAAGGACTCATCCCGGTTTTCTTTTTAAAAATCAAACTAAAATAATGAATCGTTTGGAACCCTAACTCGATACAGATTTCCTTAATACTTAAATCAGTACCTATAAGCATTTCTTTTGCCCGCATAACCCGCAATTGCAGGTGATACTGACCAGGAGATACTCCGGTATACTTTTTAAATATTTTTCTGAAATAAGAATATCCAACATTATATTGACTGGCTAAATTTTCCACGTCAATTTCCCGGTTAGTGTGTTCGCGCATATAAAAGCGTGCTTCTTCAATAACACGTGCAATAGGTTTTCCGGAAAATCCTTTCTGTTTTTCGAAAGAAACAATATATCCTAACATTTTTACCACCATCCCTGAAGCGATCTGCTGGTAACCGGGTTGTTCTTTCTCTACCAGGTCCATAATCTTTAAATGTGTGTCAATTATTTCTTCTTTAATACCTAATTGCAGAACAGCTGGTTTTTGAGTAAACAATGTGTGTCGAAAGAAATGATCAGCTATTTCCCCTTTGAATCCAACATAATTTTCCACCCAACCTGTTTTTTTTAGTGGCCGGTAACGGTGCCATTCGTCGGGTCTAATAATAAGCATCGAGCCTTCTTTCACCTGGAAACGACCATCCGAATTCTCAAAAATTCCAGCTCCTTCCGAGATATAATTCAATTGATATTCATGTAAAACCCGGCCGCTTTTCCAATTAAAAGTATATTCAGACGGGTGTTTTCCGGGAGGATATATCGTATCGGGTAAAATGCGTGCCGAACCTGCAACGGTAAGTTGTATTCCCCAATTCAGATCCTCTTCGCTGGTGGTAAGGTATTTAAATTGCCTTTTCATAAAATGGTGTCAAAAAATGTAAATTTACTGTCATTTTCTGTATTGTTTGAAAGAATTCGTACTTATATTTTTGTAACTAACTAATTCAATAAATAACTTCAATCTAATCAAATCATTATGCAAGCTCTTTTAGGTATTATATTTCATTCCCTGGGGGGGATGTCTTCCGGCAGCTGGTACATGCCATTCGACTGGGTAAAGAAATGGCGCTGGGAAATTTATTGGATTACCGGTGGACTATTCTCCTGGTTGATTATGCCCTTTGTGGCTGTTTTAATAACCATTCCTGATTGGCAGGGAATTTTGCAAGCTGCTGACGGAAGTGTTATCCGGAATACATACATCATGGGACTCCTTTGGGGGATCGGTGGATTGACTTACGGATTGGCTATTCGGTATCTTGGAATGTCGCTGGGGAATTCGGTGTTATTAGGAATAACTTCTGTAGTAGGTTCACTCGGGTTACCGGTATTGAGAAATATTCCAGCCTTTGAAAAAATACTACCCAACGGACTTTCTTTTACTGATCTTTTTAGCAGCTCGGGCGGTAGAATTGTATTGCTTGGCATTTTTATTTTGCTTACCGGCATCATACTTAGCGGGCGCGCAGGAATAATGAAAGATAAAGATTTAAAAGGCCACAAAGTTGGTGTAAATACTGAATTCAAGCTGGCATTTGGTTTATTTATTGCTATTGTATCCGGTGTTTTAAGTGCCTTTTTTAGCTTTGGAATCGACACAGGAAAAGAGATGGGGATTGCTGCCAGAGAGTTAGCTGTGCAAGCCAGCTATCCACTTCTTGCAGGTGGCGAAGGAGGTGCTCCAGTGACCTATCTTTTTGAAAATAATATCATCTTTTTTGTGATACTCTGGGGGGGCCTAACAACGAATCTGATTTGGACAATAGCACTTATATTTAAGAATAAAACCGGCGGCGATTTTGTAGATAATAAAGCTCCGTTAATTCGAAATTACCTGTTCTGTGCACTCGCAGGTACTACCTGGTTTTTACAATTCTTTTTTTACGGAATGGGGGAAACCAAAATCGGGAATGGCGCGAGTTCATGGACGCTTCACATGGCCACAATTATTTTGACAGCTAATTTGTGGGGATTCTGGCGCAAGGAATGGAAAGGTGTTTCGAAAAAAACCAATCGTACAATTCTAATTGGTATTGGTGCAATTTTACTGTCGGTAATTGTAATTGGTGTGGCTAAATGGTTGTATCCTGAATTAAATGCACTGGGTTAATGGAACGGTTGGCGTTTAAAATGTACCTGAACGAGGGGCAAAAAGAAGAGTATCAGAAAAGACACAACGAGATTTGGCCTGAGCTGAAATCCTTACTGAAGGAAGCCGGAGTAAGTGAATATTCTATTTTTCTGGATGAAGAAACCAACACGCTGTATGCATTTCAAAAAGTTTCGGGTGATAGCGGTTCTCAGGATTTGGGCCAAACAGAAATTGTTAAGCGCTGGTGGAAATACATGTCGGATATAATGAAGACTAACGATGATCATTCCCCTGTAACAGTAGAATTGCAGGAAGTTTTTTATATGGAATAAATCAATTAAAATAACCAATAATGAGTAATACAGACAAAATTAAACAAGCATATCAGCTGGCAAAAGAAAGGTATGCCGGTATCGGTGTGGATACAGATGCTGCAATCGCAAAAATGAAAGATGTGAACATTTCTTTGCATTGCTGGCAAACCGATGATGTCGGTGGTTTTGAAACTGGAGACAGTGAATTGTCAGGAGGGATTCAGACTACAGGGAACTATCCGGGAAAAGCTACTACCATTGAACAAATGCGTGCTGATCTGGAAAAAGTACTTGCACTGCTCCCTGGGAAACAACGCTTGAATTTACATGCAATTTATGGCGATTTTAAAGGAGAAAAAGTCGATCGAAATGAGATTGAAATAAAACATTTCCAGAGCTGGATCGACTGGTGTAAAACCCAGCGAATTGGTATGGATTTCAATGCTACTTGTTTCTCCCACGAAAGAGCAGCAGATGGATATACCTTGTCGAGTAAAAATGAAGAAAACCGTAAATTTTGGGTGGAGCACGTAAAACGCTGCCGTGCCATTTCAGCTGAAGCAGGGAAACAACTCGGTACACCTTGTGTTCACAACACCTGGATTCCGGATGGATCAAAGGATACTCCTGTCGATCGCAATGGTTATCGTACTTTGTTGAAAAAGTCGCTGGATGAGGCATTTGCCGAGAAATATCCAAAAGAGTATATGAAGGATGCCGTAGAAAGTAAACTGTTCGGAATTGGTCTGGAGTCAATGACCGTCGGTTCTCACGATTTCTACCTCGGCTACGCCATTAAAAACGATATTTTAATCTGCCTCGATAATGGCCATTTTCACCCAACAGAACAGGTTGGAGATAAAATTTCTTCGGTTCTTCAGTTTATAGACGAAATTCTTTTACATGTAACTCGTCCTGTTCGCTGGGATTCTGATCACGTGGTAACACTTAACGAAGATGTTCAACTAATCGCTTCAGAAATTATGCGTAACAATTTTCTTGGCAGGGTGAACATTGGACTTGATTTTTTTGATGCATCGATCAACCGGATTGGAGCTTATGTGATTGGTACACGTGCTGCTATGAAGGCTTTTCTGATTGCGGCGCTTGAGCCCACAGCAGATCTTGTTAAACTAGAAGAAGCCGGGAAAAATTTCGAACGTCTGGCCATGCTCGAAGAATTAAAAACCATGCCTTTTAGTGCCGTTTGGGATTATTACTGTTTACAGGAAAATGTCCCGGTAGGTGTAGATTATATCGCTGAGATTCAGAATTACGAAGAAGAAGTTTTGTTGAAAAGATAGCAATAGGATTATTGATAGAAAAGCCCGTTCAGTTTCATGAACGGGCTTTTGTTTATCATCAAAAAATTATTCGCATTGTAAAATCTGTCGCGCATAATTCACACAGGTTTTCACTTCCTTCACCGCATTCGACCATGGTTTAACATCATATTCCAGTTCGATATCGCAGAAAATTGGCCATTTTTCTTTTTTGATCAGTAAAAGTACTTCTTCCAGTGGCATTTGTCCCTGCCCCCAAACCTGGTTGGTATTAGCCGGTTCAACATCCGGACCGGTTTTGTCTTTAATATGAATACTGAAAATCCGATCGTGGTATTTTTTGATCATGTCACAAGGATTTTTACCGGTTGATCCAAAATAGTGGCCTGAATCAAAATTAAAGCGAATAGCCGGAGAGATAGCTAGATAAGGATCGTAGCTGAATCCTTCAACATCTGCAAATTGCATGTGCTGGTGCATCACTGCGTACATATCATATTTTTCAGCAAAAGGAGCCAGTTTTTTAGCTGTTTCTTCGCTTATTTCTTCACTTACACCTTTGGCGCCCATTGCTTTGGCAACTTTAAAAGCATATTCAATCTCTTCATCCGACCAGCGTGAAGGAGAGAATTTTACAATGTGGGCTTTAATCCCGGCATCGTCGAGCAATTTTTTGGCGGCTGCCACTTTTTTCATATCCACATTCAGTCTGAATATTTTTAAGTCTTCGTTGTACTTAGCAACCTCTGCTTTTTGCTCCTCGGTAAGTTCAGGGCGTCTTCTTGGTGACGGAGCTTCGCCAGGTTTCGGAGGAGGTGGGGGAGGCATGTTTCTAAAAATCGCTGTCATCGGGTTTTCAGGTGCACCTAAATATGCCTCTAAATCTCCGCTCATTAACTCAATGGAACTGATCCTGCATTCTTTACAATATTTCACGATGTTCTCCAAACCTCCCGGCATCGAACGCCAACTATATGTAATGGCGCCAATGTGTACGCCACCAAAATTTGAATCCGGGTTACTTTCTTTTTCTGAGGTGCTTGCTGTAGCAAAACTTGCAGGAACCATTGAAACAGCAGCCAAAGCTGCTGAACTTCCGAGAAATTTCCTGCGTGATAATCTGTTATTCTTGGTCATATTATTAATTTTTAATTGGTTCTACAATTTCCAACCGTTTCGATATTCATAATGGAAGTAATTATTCGCTTCTTCACAGTTAGTGATCTTCATGTTCTCCGCATCGTATTCCAGTGTTTTATTCAGTTGCTGAGAAACCACTGCAATGTTGGTAAGAAGCATAATTTCAGTCAATTTTGATGAAATTTCAAAGTCGTTGGCGGCTTTTCTACCATCTTTAATGGCTTCAATAAAATCGACATAGACACTGCTTGGGCGTTTCAGCCATTTTTCAGGTTCTTTAAAATCCGGATCATTTGGAATCAACTCAGGAGATGCTCCATGTGTTCCATGCATCATCATTCCTTTATCTCCAATATAAAGTGCTTCCCGCAGTTGACGGTCGGCTTCCAGTACATCCGGACGGGCCGGCTTAATTCCACCATCGCTCCAGGTTACTTTTACCGGAGGCATATTTCCACGGGCTGGAAATTCATAAGTGACACTTTCTGCCTGCGGAAGGTAATCATTATTAAAAGGGGTAGTGGTTGCCTGAATCTTTATTGGCATTCCCAAGTTTAATGCCCAGATCGGTGCATCAAAAGTGTGTGCTCCCATATCACCCATGGCACCAGTGCCATAATCCCATAATCCACGCCATGCAAAATGCAAAATCTCGGGATTGTAAGGTTTCTCCGGTGCAGGTCCCAACCAAAGATCGTATTTAAGGTTGGTCGGAATATCAACCCCTGCTGGCCGGTCAAAATATCCTTGCCGCCACATAGGACGGTTCGACCACAAATGAACTTCCCGTACATTACCAATTGCACCAGATTGAATCCATTCCAATGTTTGCATGGTACCTTCAATGTTGTGCCCCTGGTTTCCCATTTGTGAAACTACTCCGGTTTCTTTGGCCAGGTCACGCAAGAATCGTACTTCATGGATAGTTTTGGCCATAGGTTTTTCAACAAACACGTGTTTCCCCGCGCGCATGGCATAAGCAGCTATTACTGCATGAGTATGGTCAGGAGTTCCTATTAAAACAGCATCTATTTCTTTTTCATTGTCGATCATTTCGCGGAAATCGTGGTATTTTTTTGCTTTTGGATAACCTGCCATAATATGACCGGCATAATCATGATCCACATCGCACAAAGCGTAGATGTTGGCGTGTTTAAACGATTTATCTTCGGCAGCGGCTCCCATTTGTACCGGCGAGTCAGAGTTTGCTACTCCACTTCTTCGCTGACCACCAGGGAATCCACCTCGCTGAGGTTGAATTCCGGCATAGCGTTGCATCCGCATCCCTGAGAATCCCATTCGTCTTTGAATAGGTACATCGGGGGTAGCAAAGTTTTGAATGTCGCCGCCACCCTGGCTTCCAATACCGATTCCGGCAATATTCACCATGTCGCTGGGAGCCTTATAACCCACGCCTCCCAAAACATGACGCGGAACAATCATAAATCCTGCAGCAGTAGCTGCAGTTGTGCCAATAAAATTTCTCCTTGAGAAATTTTTTGGACTTTTACTGAAGTTGCTCATAGTAAATTGGTTTAGATAATTTATTTTAGTTGAAAGTAGATGTTTCAAAAGTCTTTGTAAACTACAAAAAAATGTGTTTTTTGCCTCAGGTTTTAATTACTATTTTCTCTGGAATCAAATTCTTTAGTGTATCATTTGGTAATGAACCCAGATCATTTTTCGCCAGTCTTAAAACTAATTGAAACTCCGCCTCCATCGTTGTTGTATATTGTTTTAAAGTTTGATTGTTCTTCCACATAATCAACAAATTCAGAAATCCCCCGCTGTCTCCTGTAAGGTGTGATATTATGCGCAGTAAAACAGCCTTTAATTTTTAGCTTAGGAGCCAGATCTTTAAAATAGTTGGTATACCATTCCTTGTCGGCATCACTAAAAACAAAATCGATAGGTTTTTTCAGTTCTTTTACCATTTCATGAGCGTCGCAATGGCGGGCATCAATATAATCCGACAGACCGGCCTTTTCGAAATTTGCAAGTGCTTCTTTGTGCCGCTGCTCATCAATTTCCATTGTTATAAGTTTTCCGCCTGTTTTGCTTAAAGCCCAGGCAATCCAAACGCCCGAATGCCCGGTTGAAGTCCCTATCTCAACGGCATGTGTGTATCCGTTGTCCACAATAAGATTAAACAAGAGTTGACCATCGGAGGCTGGAATATTCATATCTCGCCATGAATAGTCATGATTGTCAAGAAATGCTTTTACTTTTTTGTCCAGTTCAGGATCTTCTTTTACGTTCTGAGAATAACCGTTTATTCTGATTCCAAACAGAAAGATGCTGCCAAGAATCAGAATTTTCATAAATAAAAGTTTAGTTCTCATAGTAATTACTTAAGGTGATTATGTAGTTACCTGAATGCTTGGACTTTTATTTATTGCATTGGTTTACAGCGTGCCTGAATAAAATTAAGATTTAAAGATTAGATTAAAGAATCTCCTTTCTTATAAATGCACCCCAGTTGGTTGTTAGAGTTGGGTCGGGGCCACGTTCATCGAGGTTGAAAGCCAATCCAAACTGAATTCCTTTCGTTTCCAATCCCAATCTGAACCACTGGTAACTTTTAATATTTTCGTTTGGTGTGAATACATTTAGAAATTTAGCCCGTGTGAATAACTTCAGATGATCGTTTAATGGCGTTTTGTATTGAATGATATTCATGATGTCGTATGAGTAATCGTTTTTTATATTCAGACGTGGAGCACACAAAAAGAAGAATTTGGATGCACTGATTATGTATTGCAAGCCTGCTGTTGGATTAAAACCGCCCGGAGTATAGGCAAGACCACCTGCTACACGAAAGTTTTTGAGTGCTTCAATATATAGTAGATCCTGCAGGATAATGCTGCTGTAATTTCCGTCGTAACCAAATTCTACGGAGTTCATGTGGAAAAATCCCAGCTTTGAGTCTTTAGCCAGGTTTTTGCTGAATGATAGCTCAAAAACCCCGTAATCATTTCCAAACATCAGTTCAATGGGCATCGGTTGTGCCTTGAGTTGAAATCCGGTAAGAGTGAAAACAGGAATTAAAAATAAGCTCAGAATTCGCTTTCTCATAAATTATTATTTGTTCAGATTTTTATTTTTCCGTTTAATCAAATTATCGGTGTAAATGGTAAGTACTGTAAATCCGGCAAATACAGCCAGAAACCAGCTTACATTTCCTAATTGAACGTGGTTTCCCCTTCTAAAATCATGACCACGGCGGCTATCATTATCCGGTCTCCCTTCCCTGAATTCACTGCGATCATCCGGGAAACTTCTTATCTTTCCTTCTCGCAAGGTATCGTTTTCAAATCTAAGGTTTCTCTCTGTTAGCATCTTTTGACGAACGCTGTCGGGTAAATTTCTGAAGTCAGGCTGGTCTCCACGGGTGTAATTTTCTGGCCGTGTTCTGAATTCTCTTCCATCATGTCCTTCTCTGCCGAAGCGATCGCCACGGAAAGATTGTCCACTGTTTGACTTAAAAATCCATATACTTCGTTCCAGGTATCTTAATCGCGAAAAACCTAATATTCCGGCAACAAGAATTGCAAGTGATAATATTCCTGTGATTATTTTCTTTTTCATAGTGTTACTTTTTTGAGTTTAAACCGCAGCAATACCCAGTTCCAGTGTAGTCCGAGATGAATCCCAAACAATGCCAGCGTAATGAAAGAAGAACTGGTATGCATGACACGCCAGAACATTCGTGATCCACCAAGATTAAACCATGAAAAATCGATAGTTCTTGCTATTGCAATTCCGCTTATTATCATTAAAATCATTCCTGCAAGCAACAGTACGTCTAAAACATAGTTCAATCTTGCTCTGCGGGGAGAGCTTTTGAAAAAGCAAACTGTCACTTTTTTAATCCAGCCCCAGTTTAATGCCTTGTGCAAGATGAAAAACACACCGATGATCAATCCGGCCCACTCATGAAACCCTAATCCATAGAACGATCTTGGATCCATGAGCAGTAACATGACAATTAGTAAAAGAATGTTTAAGATGAATTTAAATCGATTCATGACTTTTGTTTAAAGTTTAAATGTATGCGTATATTTTACCAGGATCGTGCGCGTTAGATAATCAGGAGGTGTAGGAGTGAGATCTGATTTGTCAGCATTTCTCATATCGTTCAACACCAGGTAAAAATCGTTTCCGTCGCGGGGATTGTATCGTAAGCGGAAGTTTGAAATGATAATATTCTCCAACTCATTATACTGTACATAGGCACTCATCGAGAGTTTCGTGTTCATCATATAGGTGGCTTTCAGTCGTGCCAGGTTATTGGTAAAATGCTGGTTGGTTTCTGAAAACTTGACATTATCAAAGTTGTAAAAAGCCGTTAGCTGAATACTTGAGGATAAATTAAATACGGTTTCAATGTTGGAAGAAAATTGTTTGCCGTCAAAAAAACCGCCTCCGTCAATACCAAAATTTACCACGATCTTTTTTGTTCTTGGTGTATTGAAGTGCGATCTGAGATTCCAGAAAGAATATTCGCCGGCTTCAACTATAATATCGTTCGGCAAATAAAAATCCTCGAGAACACCTTCCTTGTTATATCCGTACGATAAAAACATTCCGTAACCGCTTTTCAGGTCCATCATAAATTGAGGTGCAACCTGCATGGTTTCAATATTTCCGTCGGCCATACGCTTGGTCATATTAAAATCAGTTCCGATAGAGTAATTGAAGATTGGAGAGTTTTCGCCCGGAAACCAGCCATAACCAAGTTCAGCTCGCATCTCGTGTATTCCGTTTAGAAAAATAAATCCCGATTTTGGATTAAAATTCTTTCCCCAGTAAGCGTATTTCGCCTCGTATAAAAATCCTTTTTCGGCTCTGCGTTGCAGTTCAATAGCAAAGAACGTCGGATCCAATGCAAAAACTTCTGAGTCCATTGACTTGTCTTGTGTCTGAGCCAGCTGAACATTTAAATAGTCAACGTCGGAGATCTTGAAAATACCGTCAAGACCATAAGCAACATTGTAATTTCCATCGAAACCAACCCTGGAAGTCAGTATTCCTCCGATATATGAGTTTTCATTTATGACTTGTTTTCGTAACCTGGCTACTGCGAAGTTTTCTGCCGGTGTTCCGTTAAACTCTGCCGTATTCATATCCAGAAACCCAATGTCCCATTTCCCGACCCGGCCAACCAACCTGGCACCACCGTAAATGGTCACCGGGTTCCTTTCTGCAATACCAATATTCCGACTGTAAAAAAGGTTTTGAGGTCCACCCAGTTCATAGTTAAAAATTCCGGAACGTTCCTGGAAGAATAGTCGTTTTTCAGGAAAGAAAAGATCATAGCGGGTCAGATTTACCTGTTCATCGTCGGCTTCAACCTGTGCAAAATCAGTGTTTACGGTGAAATCCAGCGTGAGGTTGTTATTAACATTGTATTTTACATCGAGGCCACCGGTAAACGTTGGATCATTTTCTTTCATGTAGTCGTCGGAATTTTCATCTATTTCGTATGATCTGGTTGTTCCGCCCAAAACATAGGGCGAAATGTACACCGGGTTTCGCTGTTTAATGTTCTCAAAAACAATGGTTTGGGCCATGGACGGGCGGGTGTTTGCGTCTCTTCCATACTTTGTGTCGATGGCCGGGTAAGTATCCATTTCGTTCAAATGGCTGATGTTCCGGTTAACGATCAAGCCCATTTTTGTAATATTATTTACGCTTTGGAAACGGAGGCTGGAAAACGGGATTCGCATTTCTATTTGCCAGGCATCGCTGGTCGTAACTGTCTTTACATCCCAGTAAGAGTTCCAGGTATAGTTTTTCGAATCCATTCCGGGGCCCGGACCTCCACCTTGCCCGTCGTTTGAAACAGAATAATCGATTTTTGCTCCTGATGGAAGCGTGAAAAATCCCAATGCATTTTCATTGTCGTTATAAGAATCGAGGAGGATCCCAAAAGCATCCGAATTTTCTGATTCTTCATCTCTTTTTTTGCTGGTCGAAACAATATTGGAAACATCATTGTAATACAGGATGGCGCCAATCCACAAATAGTTGTCATCAAAGGTCATGTAAACCTCACTTTTTTCTGATGGCGGATTATTGTAAACAGGGAAGTACATGGACAAAGGAAGCGATTGACTCAATTTCCAGGCAGGTTCATTTACCATCCCGTCAAACTCAATTTCACTGTTCAGGGGGTTGATCTTAACTTCGTCCTGCGCTTTTAACATAAGAGGAGCGAGAAAAACGAAAGTTGAAAGCAGAATAATTAAATTAAATTTAGATTTCATGTTATTTAGTTTTGGTTTTATTTTGACTAATTGGTTAAAGATTTTCTTTTTAACAGGACCTTTGGCACATTAACATACCACTTAACTCGCTGAATGATATGAATGATAATTAAGGCAAATAGTAAATTTCCGGTAATCTCGTGAATCTCTTTGACATTGAACACATTTCTGGGAATGATGTCGATCCATAAAAATATACCTGACAAAGCCATCAAAATAAATACGATGGTTATTAAGTATGTGAGTTTGTTTTTAAGGATATGTTTAATGATAACTATTTTTTTGAACCATGCCCAGTTCTGAATTACATGAAAAAGCATCAATGCCAGCCAGAATAAGCCAAAGTAAACATGAACATCGTTTTCTTTTCCTTCCGGTCTGAAGTCAGGTTCGGAAATACCGGTCATTTGTTCTTCCGATGCATTAATGAATTGAGCTGGCAATATATTAGCTGTTGAAATCTGTTGGCTTCTGAAATCATGGTTCCTTTCATGACGCTCTCCTCCAACGTGGAATATCCCGGTAACAGAACTTACCCCGAATACGAAGATCATCGCAACGTTTACCACAAATTTTGACTTTAATGATTTAAACAAAGTTTTCATACTATTAAAATTGTTTGTTTTTAAAGGTATAGTATGGAACTCGCAATATTTTAATTATACCCTTGTGTATAACCATTATACATGCTCGTTTCATAATCTTTCAGTTGAATTGTTTTTTTGCTTTTTAGTCTTTGACTGACTGTTTCAGAGTAAGATTAATTGCTTCTATCTGAAACAGATAAAATCTGGGGTGAAATGATTTATTTACGTGTTGAAATGAATAATCAGATTTACTGACCTGTAAACCAATCTTTGAATTCTCCGACCCGGGTACGGCTTATTAGAATTTTTTCAGGGGCAGGAATTTTTAAAACGACCGAAAGTCTTCCGTTAAACCAGGAATCCAATTCCTTTATCGCACTCTTTGAGATTATAAATTGTCGGTTAGCCCTGAAAAAGATGTCCGGATTAAGTTTTGTACTTAAATCATCAAGCGTGTAGTCAAGCAGATAATCGTTTTTAGAAAAGGTTATAGCTTTTACCTTTCCTTCCAGAATGTAAAAAAATGCGATCTCATCCGACAGCAATGGAATCATTTTGCTGCCTTTAACAGAAACAAGAAAATGAGTCTTGTAATTTCTAACCCGGTTTAATTCTTTGATTATTTGGTTAATTTCGATTTGATTGGATTTCAAACCTGTAAGTTGATTGATCTTTTTAAATGCCTTCTCAACTCCTTCCTGCGTTATCGGTTTCAGCAAATAATCAACGCTGTTTACCTTAAAAGCATTAATTGCATACTCATCATAAGCTGTAGAGAAAATGATAGGACAGGTTATTTCTATGAAATCGAAAATTTTAAAGGCAGATCCATCGGCAATGTGAATGTCCATAAAAACCACATCGGGTTGGGCATTACTTTTAAACCACTCAACCGTAGATTTTATGCTGTCAAGTATGTCAACCACAACAACGTCGTTCAGCTTTTTTAAAATATTAACCAACTGTTTTGCGGCCGGACTTTCGTCTTCAATGATCAATGCCTTCATACTCGTTTGGTTTGATTAATGGAACATCGACTCTGAACTCACCATTGTCATTCATTATCATAATTTCCTTTCCCAATAATTGGAAAAGTTTGGTGAGATTAGATAATCCGATACCATTTCCTTCTTCCTGAGTTAGTTTTTCCTGTATTTTATTTATTACCTGAATTGTTTCTGCATTAGTTGAGAGAACTTCTATTAGTAAAGGATTGTTTTTGCTGATTTCGTTGTGTTTGACTGCATTCTCAATTAAAATCTGGATGGTTAAAGGCGGAACTTTATACTCATAAAAATCTTTGTCAATGTTAATGTTTACCGACAAGTTATCACCGTACCTGATCTTTAAAAGAAATAAATATGAATCGATGAACCCGAGCTCTTCGGCTACTGTAACGGTTTGTTTTTTATTGCTTTGAAGTGAATAACGCAGCACTTGCGAGAGCCGGTTAATATAGGTATTTGCAGTTTTTGGTGACTCTTCCACAAGGTTGTTTAAAGCGGTAAGCGAATTAAACAGAAAGTGTGGGCTCATCTGGTTCTTTAGCGACTCAAACTGGCTTTGCAAACTTTGTGTTTTTAGCTGTTCCACCTCCAGCTCCATGGTTTGTTTATGGTGTATAAAACGAATCACGTTTATACTAATCAGCACAACAGCAGCACAAAAGAAATTCCTCGTAAGTGCTTCAATATATTGATGACGGGAAGGAAGATTCAGGTTTGAAGTTAAGTAATTATTTAACTGATTTAGTAGGAGAATTATAATAAGGACAACAACGAGAGTTAAGAGGATGGAAGTAATAATCTTTTTGAATTTTAATTTGTGTTGTATGTTTAGTGGTTGATAAAACCGGTAGTTTATAATGAAAATTAAAATACCGACTAAAAATGTCACCATAAACTGGGCAAAGATGAATACGGGGGGAAATTGGAGTTCATGGTGTCCCCGCCCCAAATCTCTTTCAATAAAAATACTGGCTATCAGCGAAAAGTGAATAATCAGGCTGATAACAAACGAGAGTATCAACGAAATTTTTAAATATTTTCCGGGCAATTGCATCATTGGTTTTCTTCCTGAGTCAACGGCAGCTCTTCGAAATTTATTTTTTAGCAGATTCACTCCATTCAAAGATACAAATACAATTGACCCACCAATACATATGCAAACCGAAATGCTAAAGTTGCCGTGTGAGGCTTCTTTTTGGATGATTGAAACAAATTTGTATAGGCAGAAAAAGACCTGTGTTTAAAATGTAATTTAGCTGATAAGAATTTTCTATCAGCAAAAAAGGTTGTTTAACAATGCTTCTTATGTTCGATTGGTTTCATTCTAACAAAGAATCAGACTTCGTATTTGAAACTTCATATTTTTCTATTTTTATAATCAAATAAAAAAAGGATGGACAATTTTAATAATATAAAAGCCGGAGTGGCCATGTCGCTCGATGAACTTCAGTTTTCTGGCCTTCAGAAAGCTGTAGCGAGAACCAAGCAGTTATCTGTAAAAATGAATAATGCAACGGACCATGAAACGACGCGCGAAATACTTAGTGAAATCATTGGTCAGAAGTTGGATGAACGTACTATCGTTTTTACTCCGTTTCATATTAATCTGGGAATACGTACCCGTATTGGCAAAAGGGTATTTATAAACCATGCATGTACCTTTCTCGATATTGGAGGAATAACCATCGAAGATGACGTGCAGATTGGTCCCAATGTGAATGTTTTGACCGAAGGTCACCCGCTTGATCCTGCCGAAAGAAGGAAACTGATTGTGACCCCGGTGGTGATTAAACGAAATGCCTGGATAGGCGCTGCTGCTACCATTTTACCCGGTGTCACCGTTGGGGAAAACTCGGTAGTTGCTGCTGGTTCAGTCGTAACTAAAGATGTGCCGGATAACTCAGTTGTAGTCGGTATTCCAGCAAAGGTTATTAAAAAGCTTGATTTTTGAAAGACTATTATTGATTAGCAGAAACAATCATTAAATCAGATTAATATTGATATCTAATTCAGCATTTTATATTCATTGGGAGTGTGCCCGGTAATCCGTTTGAACATGCGGGTAAAATGTTGCGGGTATTTAAAGCCCAGTTCGTAGGCAACTTCTGCAATGTTTTTACTGGTATCGAAAATTTTTCCTTTGGCAATTTCAATCACTTTATTCTGAATCTGTTCCTGCGCCGATTTTCCCGTTTCCTTTTTAATTAAATCGCCTAAATAATTAGCGGAAATATTTAACTGATCGGCACAATAAGCAACTGATGGCAACCCAATCTCCAAAGGTTTGTCAGATTGAAAATACTGATTTAAGACTTTTTCAAACCTTGCCAGAATGTCGGTATTTACATGGTGACGCGTGATAAACTGACGATCGTAAAAACGCATACTGTAATTCAAAAGCAATTCAAGGTAAGTAACGATTAGAGTATTACTGTGCTTGTCAATGGCATGTTCCAATTCAAACTGAATTTTATGAAAACAATCGTTGATAACAGCTCTTTCTCTTTCGGAAAGATGCAATGCTTCATTTACGTCATACGAAAAAAAAGTATAATCGCCAATGTGTCTTCCCAGTGAAGTGCCCAGTAAAAGATCCGGATGAAAAATAATGGCGTGTCCTTTTGCCTGTTTGGCTTCGGTGTTATCAACACCATAAATCTGATCCGGAGCAATAAAAAGAAGGGAGCCTTCCTCATAATCGTAATGATTGCATCCATAGGTAATGTCACCACATTTTATCTCTTTCAGAAATATGGCATAAACTCCCATTTGTGCTCGTCTGAACTTGAAAGGCTTTATTTTTGCAAAATCAATAACACTTATTAGGGGATGTAATGTTTCCTGTCCGACGTAAGAATTGTACTTTGCGATTGTATTAAAACTTTCCACCTTATCCATACGAATATTTTTGTTATTATGCATTACAAATATAGAGTACTCATTTAAAACATTTTACAATTCAATATCGAATCAGGAATATAGGTATGTATTTCAGTAATTGGGGTAAGGTGGCGCAGTCAAGCTTATACTAATCCAAACCTTTCCACCATTCTTCAAAAGTTTGGGCACTGTCTTTCAAAAAAACAGGCTCGCCAATTTTTGGCGTTAGAACTGTAACCGCTGAATTTCGTTGATTCTCCATGATTTTATTTAGTGGTTCATCCCAGGGATGATTGGCCAATGCAAATTTGGAATGATGTACAGGCAAAATTCTGCGCACTTTTAGATCGCCGACTGACTTAAGGAGCAGATCGGGCATTAAATGAATCAGGTTCCAGTTCTGATCATATTGACCTTGTTCCATGATGGCTAAATCAAAAGGACCGAATTTGTCGCCAATTTCTTTAAAGTGAAAATCATAACCACCATCACCACCTAAAAACAGATTATAATCGGGAGTTTGAAGTACAAAAGAAGACCACAAAGTTTGATTTCTCTTAAAGCCTCTTCCCGAAAAATGACGGGCGGGAGTGGCGGTTAATTTCCAATCTTCTCCCAATTCAAGTCCTTCATACCAATCGAGGTCGGTAATCTTCGAAGGATCATATCCCCAATACTCAAAATTCTGACCAACGCCAAGGCTGCAAATTACCTTATCGGTTTTGGGTTTTAAATTTAAGATGGTTCGGTAATCCAAATGATCCCAGTGATCGTGGGTGATAATCAAATAATCTATTGTAGGAAAATCGTTGGCGCTGAACTGACTGACACCATCAAATGCCTTATTCGCAAACGAAAAAGGCGAAGCATAATCACTAAATACAGGATCGACCAAAAAAGTCTTCCCGTTCAATTGCATAAAGTACGACGAATGGCCAAACCAAATGATCACGTCTTCCTCCGGCTTTAGCGCCTTGATGTCTGTTTGTACCACAGGCAGCTTTTCTTCTGGTTTTAGCCTGACTTTCTTCCGGAACATAAACCCAATCATTACCTGCAACATGTTTTTGTCGGAAGTTAAAGTTGGCGTTTCGCTCAGGTTTTTAAATTCCCCATCGCTGTAATTTGCCGATTTCTTTATCCGCTCCAGCCTTTCTCCCGTGGGTAACTGACCGAATTTGGCCTGGCTTAATATAAGTTTGGTTGCAACTGCTATTATTAAAACGATTGCTACAATTATTCCCAATGTTTTCATTTTTCTGCATTAGTAACACTATCAATATATATTATGTTGCAAATATTGAAATGAATTTGAAAATAAACCTATCCGGATTACGGATTTAACTACCCGTTTTACTGATCATGCTTGCAAAATAACTATCCGTAATAGTGGTAAGTAAAACCGTAATAGATATAACTAACATTCAGTCAATTCTCTCGATCTTTGTATTGACATTTTGATTATAAGAATTTAAAACATTTATAATGGCATTTACAATTATTGCAATAACAATTTTAAACCTATTTATCACCATGAATACAAATACAGAAAATCAAGAAAATATGGGATTGGATCGAAAAGACCAAAGTCAGGTAAAAATATCGAGTTACACAGCACAAGGGAAAATAGAAGAATTAAAGGCAGCTTTAAACGAAGGTTTGGATGCGGGACTAACTCTGAATGAAATCAATGAAACACTGGTACAACTTTATGCATACTGCGGTTTCCCCAAAAGTCTGAACGGAATTACCTCTTTTATGGATGTTGTGAATGAAAGAAAGGGAAAAGGAATCCGGGATGAGCAGGGTAAAGAAATCGTCATGAACGATGGTGTGGAAGATAAGTACGAGAAGGGAAGAAAGGTATTGGAAGAGCTCACAAAAATGCCACAAAGCAAACCTGCACCGGGTTTTGGAGAATTTTCTCCCCGCATCGACGCCTTTCTGAAGGAACACCTTTTCGCCGATATTTTTGCCAGCGATGTATTGAGTTATCGCCAACGGAAATTAATTACTAATGCGGCCCTGGCGTCAATGCCGGGAGCAGAATCTCAGTTAGCTGCCCATCTTTTCATGGGAATGAATGTTGGATTAACAGCCGCGAGTCTGGAAGAATTATTTTCAATAATTGAAACCACTGTTGGAAAAGATGCTGCTACCGAAGGACGAAACATTCTTCAGAGTCTGCTTCAAATGAGAAATAACAGCAAATAAACTTTATAACAATGAAAGAACTTTTTTTCACCTTATTATTAGGACTAATCACTGGGGCATTAAGCGCACAACAGGATCTTTTTAATGAAAATCCCATTGTATCTCCCCAGATCAATGCGGATAATTCAGTTACATTTCAGGTTAAA
>Ga0116152_10001190_pt1 | contig 21336 bp, 11 predicted proteins | sample AD_UKC119_MetaG_FD_89894 | JGI IMG/M metagenome (GOLD analysis project Ga0116152, IMG submission 89894) | Active sludge microbial communities of municipal wastewater-treating anaerobic digesters from Hong Kong - AD_UKC119_MetaG | ecosystem: Engineered > Bioreactor > Anaerobic > Digestate...
ATATGTCATTACCACTAAAATCAATTTGATTAATTTTGCCCATGTTATTTTAATTTTAAAGTTTCCGGGGGCTAAGTTAATACTTACTCCCGGATCTTTTCAAATTGCAAACATAGGGGCTAAATAGATAAATAATTGGTTTGACAGGTTAAATTTTTTCTCAGGGTTTTGGATTGGTTATGGATAGTTTTGATAACCTGCTTTGATCTGCGTATTTTAATGTATTTATCTCTTGTTGTTTATCCGCATCAGAAAATAAAAGTACAGGCGATAATATCATTTTTTTTGCTACTACCGCCTGCTTTTAAAATTCGTTTTGATTTTTTCTTTGTAAATCAATCAGCCATTTTTGGGTTCATTTTTCACCAATAAAGGTCGCTATTAAAACCGGTTTTTAATATGTTTGAATTTACCAAAAGAAATACAGAGAATTAATAGTTTGGTTTAAACCCCATGTTATAAAACATGAAGGCATAAACATCGGCATATTCTTCGATTACTTTTGACGTAGGTTTGCCTGCACCATGACCGGCTTTTGTTTCAATCCGGATGAGTGTTGGATTGCTGCAACCCTGATGCTGCTGCAAAGAAGCAATAAACTTGAACGAATGAGCTGGTACAACGCGGTCATCATGATCGGCAGTGGTGACCAGTGTGGCAGGGTAACAGGTTCCGGTTTTCAGGTTATGAAGCGGGGAATATTTGATAAGGTATTCAAATTCTTCGGGAACATCACTTTTACCGTAATCTGTTGCCCAGGCCCAGCCTATAGTGAAAAGATGATAGCGCAGCATGTCGAGCACGCCCACAGCCGGTAGTGCAACCTGGAACAAATCTGGCCGCTGGGTCATCACTGCACCAACAAGCAATCCACCGTTTGAACCACCCTGAACAGCAAGATAGTCGGGAGAGGTATATTTGTTTTCGATCAGGTATTCGGCGGCTGCAATGAAATCATCAAAAACATTTTGTTTACGTTCTTTGGTTCCGGCTTCGTGCCATTCTTTTCCGTATTCGCCGCCACCGCGCAGATTTGGCATGGCAAAAATCCCACCCTGTTCAAGCAAAATCAGTCGTGTAACACTGAAACCGGGTGTCAGGCTAATGTTGAATCCTCCATAGCCATAAAGTAAAGTTGGGTTGTTGCCATTCAGTGCGATTCCTTTTTTGTGAACAATGAACATTGGTACTTTGGTTCCGTCTTTGCTTTCATAAAATACCTGTTTGGTTTCGTATGCTGTTGGATCAAAATCGAGCTCCGGATTGCGATAAACCACAGATTCATTCTTTTCGATATCATACTTGTAAATGGTGGTAGGGAAAGTGAAAGAGGTGAAACCGTAGAAAGCGATATTTTCATCTTTTTTGCCACTAAATCCGGCAAGGGTTCCTATCCCGGGAAGATCTAAACTGCCTGTCTGCCTACCAGTCATATCGTAAATAAAAGCCTGACTGTATGCATCTTTCATGTATTCTGCCACAATTTTTCCACCCACAAGGGTAACATTTTCGAGAACGTTTTCCTGTTCTGGCAAAATGGTTTTCCAGTTTGACTGTTCTTTCTGTGTTGGGTCAATTTGTATGAGTTGATATTTTGGAGCTTCATAATTGGTTCTGACTAACAGTTTCCCATCATAGTCATCAACGACAGTAAAATCGTGATCAAATCCATTGACGATTGCTTCAAATTGTGATTCCTGTTTGGTCAGATCTTTAATATACATGGCATTTCCTGAGGTGCTTTCGGTTTCGTAGATAATCAGAAATTTCTCATCATCTGTAACACCGGCGGCATAGTTACGCAAGGGAAATTCTTTGTTTTCATAGATAAGTATATCCTCGGTCTGAGGCGTTCCTGTTTTGTGATAAAACACTTTGTGATATTCATTTTTACCGGACAATTCGCTGCCGGTTGGTTCGTCATAGCGGCTATAGTAAAAACCATCGCCATGCCAGGCAATCCCTGAGAATTTTATCCACATCAGATGGTCATCGAGGGTTTTTCCTGATTCAATTTCCAGAATGTAAATTTCGTTCCAGTCTGAACCGCCTCTTGAAATTCCGTAGGCAAGGTATTTTCCATCACGGGACACATCATAACCGGATAAAGCAACAGTACCATCCTCCGACAAGAGGTTTGGATCAAGGAGCACCCGTGCTGTGTCTTCAAGACTTTCCTGCACATAAAGGACGCTTTGATTTTGCATCCCGTCGTTTTTAAAGTAAAAATAGCGGTCTCCTTTTTTGAATGTTACACTGTATTTAGGATAGTCCCAGATCTGGGTCAGACGGTTTTTTATGTCTTCTCTGAAAGGTATTTGCTCCAGATATTCAAAAGTAACCTTGTTTTGTGCTTCAACCCATGCTGCTGTCTCTTCGGATTTATCGTCCTCAAGCCAGCGATAGGGATCAGCAATTATAGTTCCGTGATAGTCATCGGTAACATCCACTTTTTTTGTTTCCGGATATTTGATGCTCACCGGTTGATCGCAACGTTGTGTCATAAGCATTCCCATGGCAATGAGTAAAATAAGTAACTTTTTCATTTCCTAAAATAATTTGATTAATAATTAATTAAGTTTAAATTTTTTGGTGGCAAAAATAATTGAAAAATTCTGAAATACTTTTATTTCTCTTCCTACCTGACCTTATTGCTTAAGATAATGAACAGTTTTACTTCCTTCTGCATTTATTAATCTGAATGGCTGATCTGCTTTTGATAGTTGGTTTAGGATTTCTTAACAACCATAAACCTTTGAATTTAGGTACTTTTGCAACAAATTTAAAACCAATATCTATGTTATTTGACTTTGCTTTAGTTCAAAAAGTTTACAAAGATTTTTCTGAAAAAGTTGATTCAGCTCGTAAACTTCTTAACAGGCCACTCACATTAACTGAAAAAATTCTATACGCACATTTATGGAATCGTTTACCCGATAGCGAATATCAGCGTGGAAAAGACTATGTTGATTTTGCTCCTGACCGTGTTGCGATGCAGGATGCTACTGCCCAGATGGCACTATTGCAGTTTATGCAGGCCGGACGAAGCAAAGTTGCTGTGCCCAGTACTGTTCATTGTGATCATTTGATCCAGGCAAGAGTTGGAGCCAAAGAAGACCTGCGTATTGCAAAGGATGCCAATAAAGAAGTCTTTGATTTTTTAGCTTCAGTATCCAACAAATATGGAATTGGTTTTTGGAATCCGGGTGCTGGAATTATCCATCAGGTTGTATTGGAAAATTATGCTTTTCCCGGTGGTATGATGATAGGAACGGATTCGCACACTGTAAACGCTGGAGGATTGGGGATGGTGGCAATTGGTGTTGGTGGGGCTGATGCTGTTGATGTAATGGCAGGAATGCCCTGGGAATTAAAAATGCCAAAACTTATTGGGGTTAAACTGACGGGAAAACTCAGCGGATGGACAGCTTCGAAAGATATTATTCTGAAAGTAGCCGGAATTCTCACTGTAAAAGGAGGTACAGGTGCTATTCTCGAATATTTCGGCCCTGGTGCAAAAACACTGAGTTGTACAGGAAAAGGCACAATTTGTAACATGGGAGCGGAAATTGGTGCAACTACTTCAATTTTCGGATACGATGAAAAAATGGCTGACTATCTCAGGGGTACAGGTCGTGAAGTTGTTGCAGATGAGGCAGATAAAATCCGGGATTTTCTTACTGCTGATCCTGAGGTTTACGAACATCCTGAGAAATATTTTGATCAGCTGATCGAAATAGATCTTTCCACTCTTGAGCCTCATATCAACGGTCCTTTTACTCCTGACCTGGCAACCCCGGTTTCGGAATTTGCCAAAAAAGTAAAAGAAAATGGCTGGCCCGAAAAACTTGAAGTTGGATTGATAGGTTCGTGCACCAATAGTTCCTACGAAGATATTACCCGCGCAGCTTCAGTGGCTAAACAGGCACTTGATATGGATTTGGAGGTGAAATCTGAATATACGGTAACTCCGGGCTCGGAGCAGGTTCGCTTCACTGTTGAACGAGACGGCTACCTGGATGTATTCGAAAAGATCGGAGGAGTAGTTCTGGCGAATGCTTGTGGCCCTTGCATTGGTCAATGGGCAAGGCATGGAGCTGATAAAAAAGAGAAAAATTCGATTATGACTTCCTTCAACCGCAATTTTGCCAAACGCAATGATGGAAATCCAAATACCCATAGTTTTGTAGCTTCTCCCGAAATTGTAACAGCCTTTGCCATTGCCGGAACCCTGAATTTTAATCCTTTGACAGATTATCTGGTGAATAAAAAAGGAGAGAAAGTGAAACTGAATGAACCTAAAGGTATCGAAATGCCATTGAATGGTTTTGCATTTGAAGACAATGGCTATCAGGCACCAGCGGAAGATGGCAGAGACATTGTTGTGAAAGTCAATCCGGATTCTGATCGGTTGCAGTTACTTGAAGGTTTTCCGGGTTGGGATGGAAAAGATATAACGGGACTCAGGCTGTTGATTAAAGCAGCCGGAAAATGCACAACCGACCACATCTCAATGGCTGGCCCCTGGCTGCGATACCGCGGTCACCTCGACAATATTTCCAATAATATGCTGATCGGTGCTACAAATGCTTTCAATGGAAAAACCAATGAGATTAAAAATCAGCTATCAGGAAAATACGATGAGGTTCCTGCTACGGCACGTCAATATAAAGCTGCAGGAATTGGTTCCATCGTTGTTGGCGATGAAAATTACGGTGAAGGTTCGTCGCGCGAACATGCAGCAATGGAACCACGTCATTTGGGTGTTAAAGCTGTCCTTGTGCGCAGCTTTGCCCGAATACACGAGACAAATCTGAAAAAACAGGGCATGCTGGCATTAACTTTTGTGAATAAAGCGGATTACGACAGAATTCAAGAGGATGATACAATCGATATAATTGGTTTGCAGGAATTCGCACCAGGAAAGCAACTTACAGTGGTATTGAATCATGCGGATGGTACCAAAGAGCAATTTCCTGTAAATCATTCCTACTCTGAAGTGCAGATCAGCTGGTTTAAAGCCGGATCAGCACTAAATCTTATTAAAGAGCAATCAAAAAAGCATTAGAACAAATGCAAGGCAGGGAAAGATAGAAAATTGAACGGCTAAAGCAGTCATTGGAATGGATGGGATAGGGAAAGCCAAGTGTTTATTTTTTAGCTGCTTCAGGTTCGGTAATGTGAGGCTGGGACAATAAAAAAAGCCCCCTTTTTAAGGGAGGCTTTTTATAATTAAGAATAAAGATTTTTTAATCCTCAATAGTTGTTAGCGATAGAATTCCCTATTGAAGCTCAAAAGACCATAATAGGTTATTAATATCAACAGTAAACAAGTAGCTGCCAGGACCTGGAACAGTCAAATTTCCGGCACCTCCGTCAGTAGAGAGTGTTCCTGCACTTCCGCCGTCTCCATAGTTCGTACCATTCCAGTCTGGTTGGGAGGTAAATTTAAAATTGTATGAAGCAGCACCAACTGGAAATTCAACAACACCGATAAAAATTCCATCCTCATCTTCGTCTGATATCGTTGGGGCAGTAGATGGATCCCAACCTTGATATTCTCCAGGTACCCAAAGTTTCGGAGCTTCGGCTGAAAGATTAACGGTAAATGTGTACATTTCGGTTACTGCGTCAATAAAGAGTTCCATATCAAATACACCAGCTTCTTTTGGAATAAAGTTACCATCAGCGTTGGTTTCAAATTTATCAGCAGCAAGGCCTGCCATAGTTACTTCATTGTAACCAATAACTTTTCCATTCCAGTCCTGACCTTCCCTGATCTTGAATCCACCGCCATCAACCTGTACTTCAACGTTTGTGTAAGTCCAGGTGTAATTGGTTTCGTTTTCAACGGTTGGTAATGAGAGCATTATTGTTTCATCCCAGTTATGAGGAACTCCATTAACGACGAGACTACCGCCAACAAGTCCTAGCTCGGTAGTGCTGTAATCGATAACCTGGAGATCACCGGTTTTTTCTGTGGAAGCTGCATAGGCTGAACCAAGCGTCCAAACCATTTTTGCTGTATAGATTCCACCTTCTTCATTGGAAATGTTGGCTCCACCGGGAACGAGTGCATCAACTGCACCTCCAAAATTGGTGTTAACTCTTACACCCATAACACCGCCCCCAAGGTCAACATTATCATCAATAATGACTTTCCAACCGCCGGAATAACGGAATTTAAAATCTGCTTTTGTCATAGTAACATCATTCACTTCAAAGGTAATGGTGTTCAGGTCAAAACCTTTGGAAGGCATCTGAGTATCATCTGACCATCCGCCTGGTGTGGCAGCGCCGATTAGACCCCAGTATTTAACCGGCACGACAACAACTTTACCTACTTCAGTGTCGATTACCACATGATATAAACCGTCTTCAGGTACAGTAAATTTGGTTTCAGTTTGAGCGAGTGAACCACGCCAGAAATCCAGTTTGGGTTCATCAGCAATACGATCGGCTTCACCAACAACTGCAAAGTCGTCACCAGGACCCCATGATGTTTTTGTTGCACCGGCAACCTGCATAATGTTAAATCCGTCAGCACCAGTTTTAACTGCTACATAGATTTCAAGAAGGCTTGCGCGTTCTTCCTGAGTTACTTCGTTACGGGTTGGCTTAAGTAAGCCTTTAATGTCATAATCAGTGAGTGCTGTTCCTGCGCCAACGATATAAAATCCATCCTCAACAACAACAGGAGGATTTGGATCGTCCTCATCGTCATCTTCACAAGAAACAAGCACTACTGCTACGAGCAGCAGCATGCTGACTGCTCTTAAGAACCATTTAAATGATTTTTTTTCCATTTTGAACTAACTTTTAATTATTAATAAATTTAATAAAGGTGATTTGAAAATTTCAAACTGCAAAATTACAATTTTATTATTCAATTGCAACCGGAGGTTGTGCAAGATTAGGATTAGAATCGATTGCCCACTGTGGAATGGGGAATGTTTGACGATCGGGTGTGCTTGCTGCTTTTTCCCACCAGGGTTCATTAAATTTTCCAAAACGAATCAGATCCTGACGACGATGGGCTTCCCAGAATAATTCTCTGCCTCTTTCTTCGAGCAACTGGTCAAGTGTAACTCCTGTCCAGGGAGTAAGGCCAGCACGTTCGCGTATCAGATTCACATATTCATCTCCATTTTTGCCCTGACGGATTAAAGCCTCAGCCTTCATCAACAACACATCAGCGTAACGGAAAATGGGAAAATCATTGCTCAGGTTATCCTTTGCGCCTCTTTTTACTTCAAATTTCACAACCCTTGCGCCTGAATTGCGTATTTCCTCAGGTGTATAACCGTTCAGGTCAAGAGCTGGAATAAACGGGTTGAAAACCAGAGGAATACCACCAGCGCCCTGATCCATGATGGGTTCACCACTAAAAGTATATTGTTGTCCAACAAGAAATCCGTCTTTGCGTCTGTCGCCATCTTCATAAGTATTAAAATGATCGTACATGACTGCAAAACCGTTCCATGGTCCGACTACCATTTCAAAGGTCAGGTTGCTGTTGTAATGCAATGTACGCATATGCAGGTTATGTCCGGTGTAAGTGTCTTCGTCAAATGGTATTGCCCAGATGTTTTCCGGTGAATTTTCATTGGCGGTAATAAAAGGTGCCAATGCATCATCTTCGAGCGAATATTGCCCCAGATTGATCACACTGTCGCAAACGGCTTCGGCTTTTCCCCAGTAAGCAGGATCAAGTGTTCCTGTGTAAACTGCATGATTAAGGTAAAGTTTGGCAAGCAGGGAGAATGCTGCACCTTTGCTCAGGCCGGTTTTTGTATTGTTGGTAACGATCAGACCCACATTATCTTCTACTTCTTTTACAATCTGATTAAAAATCTCAGCCCTGAAATTGCGCATGGGTTGTTCCGGTGCTCCGAGATACTGGGTTACGTAAGGTACATCACCGTAGTTGTCGATCAGCAGATAGTAGTAATAGGCACGAAGAATTCTGGCTTTGGCAAGAGCATTGTCAACAATCGAATCACCGGCAAATTCCTGCTGGGTTTCGATAAACTCATTAGCTGCCAGTACACCGTTATAAAAACGGCTCCACATGCTGTTAATTGCTTCAGTATTGTTATCCCAGGTATGAGTGTGCAGTACGCGCCATTTTCCGCCGTCGTCCCAGTCACCACCACGGGTCGGGCAAACTACAGCATCACCGGTGAGTTCCTGTGCAAACCACCATCCCCCCCAGTCCAGGAACTCACGCATGGGTGCATAAATTGGGCTCATCAGTATGATTGGATCGGCGGTATATTCATCAGCAGGAATTCTGTCGTATAATTCATCATCAAGTTTGGTACAACCAAATTGCACTGCTGTAATTAAGAGAAATGCAAGAAATATTTTTTTCATGATTATCAGTTATTTTAAAAGTTATAAAGTGATATTCAAACCAAAAGTAAATGTACGGGCTTTTGGATAGGTATTGTATTGATCCAGACCGAAAGAGAGACCGGAGGGAGAAATTTCCGGGTCAATTCCGGAGTAGTTGGTAAGGGTGAATACGTTATTGGATGCAAAATAGAGACGGATACGTTCAAAACCGGCAATATTTTTAAAATTATAACCCAGAGACAGGTTATCCAGTCTGACAAAAGTACCGTCTTCAAGATAATAGCTGCTGAGTTTTGGATTATCGCGCAGGCCACGCTCGTATTCATCAAGAGCTTCATATAAGACATTTCTGTCGGGCAGGAAGGTTGGATTTCCAAAAATCAGCCGGGTAGTGTTAAAGATTTCATGTCCTACAACAGCTCTGAAAGTAAAGTTGAAATCCCAGTTTTTGAAGAAGGTTAAATAGTTGGACCACCCCAGCTCGAAATCAGGTTGCGCTGATCCAACGTTTCTTCTCTCAGCCTGTTCCAGTTCGCGGGTTACACCGCCGGTGGCCGTGTAAAACAGGAATTTTCCGTCCTGTGAAAGCCCTGCGTATTCAGGCATATACCATGTTCCGAGAGGCATACCAGGTTGTACGGTTTGCGTCCAGTTGAGGTCACCTACAAGACCAGGACCAGAAAGCCAGCCTTCTTCAAGACGGGACCATTGAAACTGACCGCTTGAAAGATTGATTACATCCTGTTTATAGGTTGAGAAAACCAATGAGGTTCTCCAATCAATTTTGTTGTTCTTTACAGGATAAGCCTGCAGATAAAATTCCAGACCAGTTACTTCGAATTCTCCCACATTTGCCCAAATTCTATTGGCGCGATAAGGTGGCATAGGTACTGAATACTGTCCGAGAAGGTCATACGTGTTCTTTTTGAAATAATCAACAGAACCTGAAATCATATCATCAAAAAGTCCAAAATCCAAACCAATGTTCAATTCTGCGTTTTCTTCCCATTTCAGGTCAGGATTGGCAGCATGGGCAAACTGGAAAAGAATGGCTTCTTCACCGGTTTCGAAATTGAAGGAGTTACCTGCTGATTGATAATATTCTACATCATTGTAAGTCCCGATTTCCTGATTTCCGGTAATTCCATAGCCGACACGCAGACGTAAGTTATTGATAACATCAATATTCTGCATAAAATCTTCTCCTGTAATATTCCACATGGCCGAAGCTGACGGGAACCAGCCCCATTCATTGTTAATACCAAATTTTGAAGAACCATCACGACGAATGGTAGCAGTGAGGAAGTATTTTGAATTATAGCTGTAAATACCTCTTGCGAAGAAAGAAATCAACCTGCTGGAAGATTTATAGGAAGTAATATCTCCCGGAACGACGCTTTGGAACAATGAAAGGTCATGCATCATGGTATAATTTACAAAAGGCTGACGTCCCTGGGCACGAAATCCGGTATAAAAATCTTCCTGAAATGAATAACCAGCTACACTTTGCAGACTGCTTTTTCCAAAATCATTGTTATAGCGCAAGGTGGCTTCCAATACTTTTGAATCGTAATTATTATAGTTTCTGCGGCCATAGCCCTGATGGGTTCCGAGATACATGGTGGTAGGTTCAAAATAGAATCCTTCGTCATCATTTCTGGTGTATGCGAGATTCACGCCGGCTTCGAATCCTTCGAATATCTTCATGTCAGCTTTCAGGTAACCAAAAAAGCGTTTGGCATCGCGTTCATTGTGGATTTGGTCAACCAGGTTAACCGGATTATAATATTGAAATACACGTTCAATCTCATAATATTCTCCATTTTTATCTTTCACAGGATCGGTTGGGTTGCGCTGGAAAGCCTGGTATAAAACTTCGTTTGAACCCCAACCCCCATAGCTGATATAGTTGTTGTTTTCGACGGTTCCCGACAGGCCTGATGAAATGGTCAGCCTGTCATCCAATGCTTTTTGGTCGAGGTTGATACGACCAATAGTTCTGGTTTTGTCACTTCCGATTACCACACCGGTAAATTTTTGGTGAGATACAGATGCTCTGTAGCTGGACGAACCATCACCTCCTGCAAAAGCAAGATTATAATTCTGTGAAGTACCCGTGCGGTAAATCTCGTCCTGCCAATCAGTATTGGCACCTCCGTCAATAAATGAAGCCCCTAATGTTGATGGATATTTGTTTACGAAATTTCTATAATCATTGCCAGTTACAAGATCCAGCCGGTTAGCCACGGTCTCGATGGAGAAAAAAGTATTAAAATCAATTTGCGCTCCTTTTCGGTCAAGACCTCTTTTGGTGGTTATAATTACAACGCCGTTTGCACCTCTGGAGCCGTATATAGCGGCTGCAGAAGCATCTTTCAGCACGTTAAAGGTCTCGATGTCTTCAGGCGCAATGGTTGTTGGGTCTGCTCCGGGCACACCATCAATTACATACAATGGGCTGGTGCTTGTGGACAAACTGGATGCTCCCCTGATTTTCATGTCAAATCCTGAGTTGGGGTCACCTCCTTTTTTAGTAATCAATACACCTGCTACTTTACCTTGCAAGCCCTGAACGGGGTCAGTCAAAACGCCCGCATTCATGTCTTTTGAGGTTATGGAGGCAACTGCGCCTGTCCGGTCCGTTTTTTTCTGCACACCGTAACCAATTACAATAAATTCATCCAGATTCATAATCTCTGATTTTAAATCTATTGTAATGGATGTATTGGGTTGAACCAATACTTCTTGCGTGGCATATCCGATAAATGAAATTACCAGGGTGGTGTTGGCGTCCACGGTAAGTACAAATTTACCATCAATGTCGGTGGTAGTACCTGTAACGGTACCTTTTACCACAACCGAAGCTCCGGGAATTGTTGAGCCATCAGCGGCGTCACGCACTATTCCGGTTACATTACCCCGCTGTGCATATACTGATGGTAAACCAGCAATGAACAGCAAAAGTAGTAGAATCAATGTTTTAGTAATTCTTTTGGACATAGTTTAATGAATTAATTGATTTAAGATACTTTGCAATATTTGATTTTGTAATTTTATTAAATTGTTGCAAAAATAATATTTATTCATTTCCAATTACCTCATATAGAAGCTCTATTAACAATAATTAAAAAAATCAATTCGATACATTTTGTATTTTCCTCTTTTAATTTTAAGGATAATTCTTTACCAGTCCTGCTTGAATCGGCTGAATAATTTGGATGGTGCTGTAAATGTTTATAGGACAGATAGATATTTATCTGTTTTCAGCAACTCGTTCTTCAGATACACGATCTTTAAAAAAATTAACTGAAGAAAAAACTCAGAATAACTTTGTAAAAGAGGTTTTTAGGTTTTACGGAAAGTAGGATTAATTTTTTTAATTGTTTAATTGATTTGGTGTTAACTGTCAGGAGCTGTCCAAAATAATCGAAGGGGGAAATTCGTTCGTTCATTTGTATTATTTTCGCAGTCCCGAAAATTTAAATCGTAAGCATGTTTACTTTGTTGAAAAAGGAAGTCAGAGGTTTCTTAAGTTCATTGATTGGTTACATTGTGATTACAGTTTTTTTACTGGTCAATGGATTGTTTCTGTGGGTTTTTGCTTCTGACTTCAATATTCTCGATTTTGGTTTTGCATCTTTGGAAGGTCTTTTTATGCTGGCTCCATTTGTTTTTTTGTTTTTAATACCAGCCATTACTATGCGTTCATTTGCTGAAGAGCAACGGAGTGGTACGTTGGAATTTTTACTCACCAAACCTCTTACAGATTTGCAGATTATTATGGCGAAGTTTTTTGCCGGAGTGTTGCTGGTTGTGTTTTCTGTTCTCCCGACGCTCATTTATTTTTTTTCCGTTTACCAGCTTGGCTTTCCAGTAGGAAATATTGATACAGGAGGCATGTGGGGTTCTTACATTGGATTGTTGTTTCTTGGTTCTGCATTTGTTTCAATCGGTATATTTGCATCTTCTGTTTCGGGCAATACGATTGTGTCTTTCCTACTTGCCGTTTTTATGAGTTTATTTTTTTATGTCGGGTTTGATTTTATTCATTCACTCGAATTGTTTGGTCAGATTGATTTGTTTATAAAATCATTAGGCATTAATATGCATTATCTTTCGATGAGCCGTGGGGTTATTGATACAAGAGATATCCTATATTTTATCAGTTTAATTGCTGTATTTATTATGTCAACCAGGCTGGCACTCGAAAGTCGTAAATGGTAAAGATTGAAAAAGATGGGAAATACCTCATGGAGAAATATAAGGATTCAAAACCTGTTCCAGTTCTTTTTTGGGCTGTTGGTTGTGGTGTTGGCAAACATCATTGGTTCTTACGTTTATACCCGTTTTGACCTGACTTCTGAAAAACGATACACATTGTCGGAAGCCACACAGCAAATGCTTTCGGAAATAGATGATATGGTGTTTTTCAGGGTTTATCTGCATGGTGATTTTCCTGCAGGTTTCAAGCGTTTGGAACGCGAAACGCGTGATATGATCAATGAATTCAGGGCTTATAATAAAAACATTGAATATCGTTTTATCAATCCGGCTGAAACCAAAGATGTTGACGAACGCAATAAGATTTACCGACAGCTCATGGAAAAAGGTCTGGAGCCTACTGATTTGCAGGTTCGTACAGCTGATGGCACTTCGCAGAAAATCATTTTCCCGGGTGCTCTTGTAACCTACAAAGGGAAAGAAATTGCGCTTTCCTTGTTGACATCCCGGCGGGGTACTCCTCCGGATGAAATTTTAAACAGCTCTGTTGAAAATCTTGAATTTGCAATCGCTGACGCAATTAGAAAACTGGTTACTCAGCGAAGACCGAAAATTGCGTTTATCGAAGGCCATGGCGAATTTGACCGTAATCAGACAGCTGATGCAAGAGCTGCACTTAATGATTATTATGTTGTTGAGCGCATCAGGATTGATGGTAAACTGAACAGTCTTTCGGAACGCAAAATGATAGATTCGCTCAACACAGGTATAATCAATAAATACGAGGTAATTATCATTGCCGGGCCTGACTCGGCTTTCAGCGAAAAAGACAAATTTATTATCGATCAGTTTGTCATGCGCGGCGGAAAGGTACTTTGGCTTGTCGATCCTGTTTTTGCAAGTATGGACAGCCTGCAGTTGAACAGCGAAACTATGGGAATTGCAAAAGATCTGAATCTGACAGATATGTTTTTTAAATATGGCTTCAGGCTTAACAACGAACTGGTCATGGATCTGAAAGCACTTGAAATCCCGATAAAAACCGGCCAGATCGGAGATCAGCCAAAATTTGACTTTTTCCCGTGGTATTATTTCCCGATTATCACACCACAATCTACAACCGATCCTATTGTGAGAAATCTCAATGCAATCAAAACAGAATTTGTTAGTAGTGTGGATTTTGTTCAATCTCCTGCTGAGGTTGAAAAAAGTGTTTTACTGACATCTTCCGAATACTCGCGCACTGTAAGGGCCCCGGTTTTAATTACGCTTGACTTGCTGGGTCAGCCGGTGGATGAACGATTGTACAATCGCCAGTATATTCCTGTTGCAGCCAGGGTTGAAGGAAAATTTGAGTCACTTTACAAAAACAGAATACCATCTGAAGTAGCCCGAAACGAAGATATTGATTTTCGCGAGGTGAGCCTTCCGACCCGAATGATCGTTTTTGCTGATGGAGATGTGATTCGTAATCAAATGCAATTGTCTCAGGGAAATTATCTTCCGCTTCCACTTGGCTATGATAAATATACAGGCCAGCAGTTTGGAAATAAAGATTTTATATTGAATGCGATGAATTACCTTACCGATGATTCTGGTTTGATAAGTATCAGGTCGAGAGAATTGAAATTGAGATTGCTCAACAAAACGAAGATTGATTCAGAACGTATTCGCTGGCAGGTTCTTAATGTATTGGCTCCTGTTGTATTGATAATTCTGTTTGGTCTGGTACAAGCTGCCATTCGAAGAAAGCGTTATGCCAGCTAATTAACTTTTATTGAAAATGAAAAAGGAAAAAACCGTCAGACATAAGCATGGCCATAGCCTGCATCCGGATTTAAGCCAGCAGTATCCTGTGATTGGATACCTGATCTGGGTGCCTTTTGTTTTTGCTTTTATACTTTATGGAAACACCATTTCGCATGAATTTGCTCTGGATGATCTTCCACAGATTGTAAATCATAAATTGGTTCAGGCAGGCTGGGATGGAATTCCAAAATTGTTTACCCAAAATTACTGGGCAGCTTCAGGATTAAATCTGGGTTATTACCGGCCACTTTCACACATCAGTTTTGCGCTGGAAAATGCAATTCATGGAAACAATCCGATGATTATGCACCTGATGAATGTATTATTATATGCATTTACAGGTATGGCTGTTTTTGCCCTGCTTTCTGCTTTATTCAGAAAAATGCCGTTTTTTGTTTTGATTGCTACTTTGATTTTTATGGCACATCCCATACATACCGAAGTGGTTGCCAATATCAAAAGCAGAGATGAAATGCTGAGTTTCTTCAACGGCATTATTGCTTTGCTGCTGGTTTTCAATTTTTCTAAATCAAAAAACCGGGTTAGTTTGGTTTTTGCATTGTTTTTCTACTTTTTAGCTTTGCTTTCCAAGGAAACTGCCATGACTACACTGGCAGTAATTCCTTTTATGTTGTTCTTTTTTACCCCAAAAAAAGGTGGGTATATTGCCTGGGTTACCCTTGCTTTTATTGCTGTTTCAGCAGGTTTTCTATTTATGAAATATGCATTCATTGGCACAGTTTCGGGAAGTCCTCCGATTGATCTCAACAATTATCCTTACCGTGATGTTTCTCTCCGAATTCCAACCACACTCTATATTTTCGGGTTTTATCTTTTCAGGCTGATTTTCCCATTCAGGCTCATGTATGATTACTCATACAATCAGGTGCCCGAAGTCGGCTGGGGCAGCCCTGTTGTCTGGCTTTCATTTATTTTGCTGGCTATGCTTATCGTGATTGCGGTAAAAAATTTGAAGCGGAGAAACATCATATCCTTTGCAATAATTTATTTTGGCATTACAATGTCAGTTGGGCTTTCATTTGTTCTTCTGCGGGGCGGAATTATGGCTGAGCGTTTTTTGTATGCCCCTGTACTTGGTTTTTCCATTGCGCTGACTTATTATCTGTTTAAATTATTACCCCGTGAAAAATCAACCGGACGGGTATTGTATGACTTTCGCCCGCTTGCTTCCAAAGCTTTTTTAGGAATAACGGTTGTTTTGCTTTTGTTTTATTCCGGCAGAACGATAGCACGTAATCCGGTATGGAAAAATAATTTAGCGCTTTTTTCTGCTGATATTCGTTATGGTGGAAATAGTGCTCAATTGCGCAAGCATTATGGCAGTGAGCTTGTAAATCAGGCCGTTGCGGCCACCGACAAAGCTGTAAAAGATTCTCTTATGAAGCAGGGTGTAGCCCAGTTGCAAAAGGCCATTGAGATCAACCCCCGGTTTGGTGAAGCGTATTTTAAGCTCGGCTATGCTTATTATCAGCAAGGTGATTATGAAACTTCCATCGATTATTACAAAAAAGCCAATGCCAGTTCAATGACAACAGCAAATATGGCACTTGCCTACTATATGAAAGGAGATTACACCGAAGCACTTAAACTACTTAAAAAAGCATTACAACTTGATCCCGAAAATGTTACGGCAAGAAGCAATATGTCGCTTGTTGAAAATGCCTTCAACCGTCACTTTGAAAAAATGAAAAATCAATCCTCAAATGATCCCGAACACTATTTTTCGCTCGGCAATTTATTGGTGGAACAACAAAAATATGCGGATGCTCTCCTGCAATTTCAAAAATCGGTGGCGTTAAAGCCGGATTATATCGGAGCATTAATCAACGCCGGTAATTGCTACTACATGCTTCAGGATTATGACCAGGCAATAATTACCTTCCAAAAAGTGCTGACAATTACTCCGGATAATCAGGCAGCTCATCGGAATCTGAGTCATTTGTATGGCTTGAAAGGTAATTATGAGCTACAGCAGTTTCATGACCAGAAAGCGAAAGCTATTGATTGACCTGACTTTGGTTATGTTATGTCATCAACTTTTCAGTGAAAGGAGTTGAAGCAGAGTTTAAAAAATGATGTTTTTCAAATCAAGTAAAATGAAGAATTTAAGGATAAAATTAATTTTGGTTTTAATCATGGCTGTTGTTGCCATAGTGTTGCTTACACAAAAGCAGACCGGAACACTGGATGATGAGATCAGTGCATTTTCTGTTGATGATACTGCTTCAGTAACAAAAATTTACCTGGCTGATATGAAGGGTGATGAAGTGTTGCTTTCCAGGGTATTTCCGGGTAAATGGCTTCTTAACGATACTTTAAATGCCCGCACTGAAGCCGTTAATCGTTTGTTGGCTACGATGTACCGAATGACTGTACAATCTCCTGTATCAAAAGCCGGATATAATAATGTGATTACCAATCTGGCTACAAATTCAGTAAAGGTGGAGGTATATCAAAATTTGCCTGCTATTAACCTTTTTCATATTGTCAGGATGTTTTACCGGGAGAAGTTATCCAAAGTCTTCTACGTGGGTCAGCCAACTCCTGACAATTTGGGAACATTCATGATGATAGAAGGCTCAAACACCCCTTTCATTGTTTACCTGCCCGGATTACGGGGATTTCTGTCAGCACGTTTTTCAGCAAATCCAAACGATTGGCGCGATCATACTATTTTTGCCAAAAACCCACAGGAGATTTTTTCCATTCAGGTTGATTTCCCATCATCTCCGGAAGAATCATATAGAATTGAAAAGCCTGACCGGAATACACTTAGGGTTCGACGACCCGATAATAATGAGTTGATTTCAGCTTTTGATACCAGCAAAGTAGTAAACTTAATTAATGGTTATCGGAATATCCGGTTCGAAAGTGTTGTGGATTATGATGCTGATTTTAATAAAGATTCTGTATTGCAATCTTTACCGGTACATGTTATTACCCTTACTGATACTGCAGGAAATGTTCAAAGTATGAAAACATTCCGACGGAAGAATTATGCAAAATTAATGGATGACAATAATGAACTATATCCGTGGGATATGGATCGCATGTATGGCTTAATTAATGAAGGTGAGGATTTTGTACTGATTCAGTATTTTGTTTTTGATCCCATCACAAGGCCACTGTCATATTTTACAACTGTTCAACCCTGAATTTTTTTTGTTTCGAATGAGACCTGCCTGTTTTTAACTGAATTCAGTTAAACTGAAAAAAGCCACCCGAAGGTGGCTTGGCAATAGAATAACCCGAAAAAGAAATGAAAAAGCTAAACAATACCCTGAGCAAGCATGGCTTCGGCTACTTTCACGAATCCTCCTATATTTGCTCCCTGTACGTAGTCAACAGATCCATCCTCCCGTTTTCCAAATTTCACGCAGGTTGAGTGAATGTCTTTCATAATACGCTGCAGACGAACATCAACTTCTTCACGTGACCAGCCAAGACGCATTGAGTTTTGGGTCATTTCAAGTCCTGAAACAGCTACTCCACCAGCATTTGCTGCTTTTCCCAATCCATAAAGGATTCCGGAGTTCTGGTAAACTTCAATTGCTTCCGGGGATGAGGGCATATTGGCTCCTTCGGAAATGCAAATACAACCATTGCTGATGAGCGTTCTTGCTTCATCTTCATTGACTTCGTTTTGTGTAGCACAGGGCATTGCAATATCGCATTTAATACCCCATGGACGTAATCCTTCATGGTATTCACAGTCAAACTTTTCAGCATATTCTTTAATCCGCCCGCGTTTTATATTTTTAAGCCACATGAGCCATGCAAGTTTTTCTTTGTCAATACCTGCCGGATCGTAAATAAAACCATTGGAATCAGACATTGTAACTACTTTTCCGCCGAGCTCGGTAACTTTTTCACAGGCATATTGAGCAACATTGCCTGAACCGGATATAGCCACAATCTTTCCTTTGATTTCAAGCTTGCGCGTTTGCAGCATTTCCTGTGCAAAATAGGTGGCGCCGTATCCCGTTGCTTCCGGGCGTATGAGCGACCCGCCCCAGTGGATGCCTTTTCCCGTCAGCACACCGGTGAATTCATTTTTAAGCCTTTTATACTGTCCAAATAAAAACCCGATTTCACGTCCACCAACACCTATATCCCCTGCAGGTACATCTGTGTTTGGACCTATGTGGCGAAATAGCTCAGTCATGAAACTCTGGCAAAAATGCATAACCTCGTTGTCGGATTTTCCTTTTGGATCAAAATCGGAACCGCCTTTACCTCCGCCCATGGGCAAAGTAGTTAAAGAATTTTTAAAAACCTGTTCGAAGGCCAGAAATTTCAGAATACCAAGATTCACTGTCGGGTGAAATCTTAGCCCGCCTTTGTATGGACCAATGGCACTGTTCATTTCAATACGATAACCTTTGTTGATCTGAACTTCGCCTGTATCATCCAGCCATGGAACCCTGAAAAGAATGACCCGTTCAGGCTCAACTATCCGTTCGAGAATTTTTGCGGCTTTGTACTTGGGATTTTCTTCCACATAGGGAATAAGCGTTTCTACCACCTCATGAACAGCCTGGTGGAATTCGACTTCACTTGGATTTTTGGCAATCACTTTTGCCATAAAATCGTTCATTTGTTGCTGATATGCATTTGCCATAACTTAGAAGTTTGATGGTTAGTAATTAAATTTTACGGGTCAAGTTTAAATATATTCCGTGAGAGTGTCAGGGTTAAAAGTTAAGAAAGTTGATTTTTACCAGAAAAATCCGTAAATCACGTAGAAATTGTTTGCGTTCTTGCGGTTACTTTTTGGCACTTAAAATGGAGTTTTTCCAAACCGCAATAAAAAAGCCGGAATTAACAAAATTCCGGCTTTGTTATGAGATTTATCAATAACTATTTTACCATTAGGTGATTAGTTGAAATAATTCCGTTTTGGAAGTGAATCTGCAAGATATAGGTTCCTGGTTTTAAGCCATAAAACTCAATCTGCCCATTTTCTCTTTCCAAAGGATATTTTCGGATTTCTTCCCCGAGAATGTTCAATAATGAAACAGAATGGATGATTTCATCACTGATAATATTTACCAGGTTTGTAGCAGGATTTGGATATATTTCCACTGAAGCTTGTTCGGTCAGTGGTTTTGATATTGCAGTTTTGTCCTCTCCAAAACTTTCAATCATTGACATTCCATAAGAATAGAAAATGTCAGTATTCGGCATTACATTGCTGAAGACCGGTTCCAGTTCCCATTCAGCTCCTGTGTCGGGACGATAAAGTTTGAAAAACATCTTGCTTCCGTTAGTCAGGTTGTTTTGTTTGGTAATATTCATCATATAATCGTTGCCATTTGCTCTGAGGAGGTGATTTTGAGTCAGATTTGTGATTTCTACCATCCCGGCAATTTGGTCATTAGCATCAAATACACCAATAAAATCGCCAGGAAGAATTTCTGTCATCTCCGGAATGGACACTGAAATCATATGGAAATTTCCGGTTTGTATCACATCCGGCCAATTGGTTTTGTTTTCAATCACCGTGTGTTGAATGGATGTATTAGAAATTGATACATCCCATTCGATGGTTGCATTATTGGCAAGTTTGATCATATAGGCACTTCCCGGTTCGAGGTATTCGAGTGTGAAAATATTGCCATTAGGCCAATAAACTTCATTAAATGTAATACTAATGGCGATAATCAGGTTATTGCCCAGCTGATTGAATATGTCTGCAGCATAAACCGTATCGTTGCTCCAGACAGGTATAATGGACCAACCCTGGCGGATTTCCATTTCAGGACCAAGAACAGGATAACCTGTAACAGTAAATTCAGTTGGCCACGTATTGTCGTTTAAATAAAGTTTTGCTCCTTTTGATTCATCCCAGCAGAATGTTTGACTACCGGGTACATAAACCCTGTCAATTAATTCAAATGCAATTAGATCTGTACCTAATTGATTTAAAATTGTGGCAATATCACAATCCAACAGATCAAGGTAGGTAGAGACTCCCGATAAACGATTTTCAAGAGGGATTACCTGTGTCCAGGGTAATACTTCGAGATAGACGGTTTCACTGGTAATGGTGGCACATTCATTATTTACTTCACAATAATAATTACCCTGATCTGACAGCTTGATGTCTTCTATGAAAAGCGTTGAAGATACAGTATTCACCTCTGTAATAATAAACCCGTTCGGGCCAAACCAACTGAAAGAAGTTGCATTATTGGCACTTATCGAGAATTGAACATCAGCGCCGTATAAATCACTTACACTTGATGGCTGAATTGTAATTTCGGGAAGTGGTAGTACTGTGATCATGAAAGTGCAACTACTTGTACAGCCAAACTCTGTGGTAATAACATATTCAATAATATACTCGCCGGCACTGTAATTTGCCGGATTGAATACTGTTATTATTTCTCCGTTAAGTGTATATGTTTCAAAACCAGTTGGATTGAATTCGATCGGTTCAGCATTGATACAGACTTCAATATCTTCACAGATCGCAACAGGCAATGGATGTACTGAGATTGTAAATGTACAGAAATCAACGCACCCAAATTCTGTGGTAACAGTATAAACAATTTCATAGTCACCAACTCCATGGCTTGAAGGATCGAATGAAGTGATTATTACACCATCGAGAGAATAAGTTTCATTTTCCAATGGATTAAATAAAATAATTTCACCATCCTCGCAGACATCGATGTTTGCCGGGCAATCAAATACCGGCAGCGGGTTGACTACGATCACAAACTCACAGAAGTCAGTGCATCCAAAAGCATTGGTTTCGGTGTAAACAAAGGTGTACTCACCGGCAACCACCGGATCAAATCCAGTTACTACTTCACCGTTGTAGGTAAACACGCCGGGTTCAGCAAACACGACGGCCTCATCACCTTCGCAGAACGGTCCGTAAGCAGGACAATCAAATACCGGCAGCGGGTTAACCACGAT
>Ga0116152_10001192_pt1 | contig 21328 bp, 21 predicted proteins | sample AD_UKC119_MetaG_FD_89894 | JGI IMG/M metagenome (GOLD analysis project Ga0116152, IMG submission 89894) | Active sludge microbial communities of municipal wastewater-treating anaerobic digesters from Hong Kong - AD_UKC119_MetaG | ecosystem: Engineered > Bioreactor > Anaerobic > Digestate...
CCTATATTTTCCTCCGCGGGATATTTTTGGGAAAAGTTTTGGAGGATGTTACAACAGTACTTTCAAATGAGTTCTACATACTATTATAAAAACTACACTTTGTATTCCATAAGAGGTTTTCTCCTTTACACCTCTTAAAAAGTCATAGTTTAGCATGTCAGAACTCATCTAAAAGTACTGTTGTATTTGCGAAAACTACATTAAAACTGGAGGTATAATGAAATGAATAAACGAATTCGACCCTCATTAACTCCAGAGGGTCGGGAAAAACAGATGATAGCTTTGGCTATAGACTGTGCCGAAAAACAACTAATGGACGGAACCGCCTCAGCACAAGTAATCACACATTATTTAAAGCTAGGGTCTTCTAAGGAGGCTTTAGAACAAGAACTAATGACCCAACAGAAGGAATTGATGATAGCAAAAACCGAGGCGATACATTCCGCAAAGAGGGTAGAAGAAATGTATAAAGAAGCCCTCCAAGCGATGCGAGACTATGGCGGCAATGGTGAATGTTATGATGATTAGAACCTTCGACTATTTTATAAAAATTAAAAGGAGTAAAATTAAATGAAAGAATATTTAGACGTTAAAAAAATCAATGCAGAACCAATGGACAGGCAAACATATAACGATTATAGAGGGTGGATAGTACCTACAGATGAAAACCCAACAGATGCTGGTTTTTTAGTAAAACATAGTAGTGGGCACGTTTGTTGGTTGCCCAAAAAAGAATTTTTAGAAAATTGTGTAGAAATAGGAAACAACACTCTTTTAGAAACTGTGGAACTTATGAAGTCGTCAGATTTTAAAGACCGATTTAAAGCGGAGTATACTCAATTGAAAATCAGAACTGATGGTTTGTCAACAATGATTAATAAATTAAATAATGAGGAACTACCTTTTAAACCAAAATGTAGTTTAGAATTATTTACAGAACAGTTGGTAACAATGCGTAAATATTTGTATTTACTAGAAGAAAGAGCCCGCTTAGAAGACATAGCATTTGTTTTATAAACATGATTAGAACATATAGTGAAATGTGTCGACACCACACCTATGCTGATAGAGTTGAATATTTGAAGTTGGGAGGAGTTATCGGCGAAGAAACATTCGGTATGGATAGATACATCAATCAGCAGTTATACCACTCACAAGATTGGTATAAACTACGAGATAAGATAATAACTAGGGATTTAGGATGTAATCTAGCCATTAAAAACATGGAAATAATGGGTATAATAATAATACACCATATGAACCCTATAACCCCAGAACAAATAATGAACCATTCAAAATACGTTTGGAACCCCGAATACATGGTGTGTGTTGACAAAGAGACGCATGACTATATTCATTTCGGAAAACAAACGATAAATAAAATGCCAATACAGAGGTCTAGAAATGACCATTGTCCCTGGCTACATTAATAGGAGGTACCCCAAATGGCAGGAAAAGCAGATTTTATGAAAAGAGAACCAGAATTAGAAGAAAAAATAGTAGAAAGAAAACCACCAGTAGCATACGATAAAGTAGAAAAAGTAGCAGAAAGAAAATCGTCCGAAAAAGCTGCTACAAACATCCAGTCTTATCAAGGGGTTGTTGATAACTGCTCCAAACTAAACGTTAGAGAAAAACCAAGTATAGACGCTAAGGTGTTGACAATATTAAATAAAGGCGACAAGATACAAATCAACTCAGAAAATGACGGATGGTATAGTGTCGTTTATAAAGGTGTTTCAGGTTTTTGTATGAAAGAGTACATCAACAAAAAAGAGGTGTAGTTAATGGATAGTATCTTAGATAGTATTAAAAAAAATCTAGGTATACCGTTAGAAGAAACACATTTCGATGGGGAATTAATTATAAATATAAACTCAAACATTAGTGTTTTGAAACAACTAGGAGTTGGTACTCCATCGTTCGTAGTTTATGATAACTCAGATTTATGGAGCGAATTCATAGACGTTGAAATTGACGATTTAATACCGATGGCTACTATGTTTGTGTATTTAAAAACAAAATTAATATTTGACCCACCACTCAGTGGAACAGTAATAGATGCTTTTAAAACACAAATAGCAGAAACAGAATGGCGTATTGTCGAAAGAGTGAAAGAGGTGACAATTGTATGACAGAAGAAGAATATCTAGCACATTATGGTGTTAAAGGTATGAAATGGTATCAAAACATTTTTGGAGATAAAAGAAAAAAATCTTCAAAAAAAGAAACTATCGAAGAAACTCCAGAGCAACGTAGAGAACGTATTTTAAAATCAACAAACGCGAAAGAGTTATACTCCAATCGATACCTTTTAACCACCGCGGAGTTAAACGAAAGAATAAATCGTATAAACACCGAGAAACAATTGGCTGCGTTATCTGCGTTAGAAAAAACAGCAGCTCAACAAAAAATTGATAAAATATTAAAGGCAGGCAAAACCATAAATGATTTATACACTGCTTATGACAAACCAATAGTAAAAGAAACCATAGCTAAATTATCCGGTAAATCAACTGATGTTAACTACGAAGAATTGTTAAAAAACGTTAATAAATTATCGAACGCCCAATTGACAGGAGTGAGTAAAAGAATAGAAGCCGAAGAAAAACTAGCAAAATACGTTCGACAGTTAAAAGAAGCAACCGGTACTTTAGGGCAATCCGACACGAACAGTGCCCTTTTGGAACACTTAAGTCATGTTATCTAATACCGCGACTCCATATTATTATGGATTATTTCGAGATGCTGTGTTACGTGGGGATATACCAGTATGTAACGAAATATCCATGCAAATGAACATAATAGACAAACTAATAGATGACCCTCGTTATTATTATGACAGAGATAAAGTTGAAGGTTTTATAGCGTTTTGTGAAAACGAGTTAACGCTAGCCGATGGTGATGATTTATATTTACTGGACAGTTTTAAATTATGGGCAGAAGATGTTTTGGGATGGTATTACTTTAAGGAGCGTACGGTTTTTGAACCATTTCAGGATGGTCAAGGTGGTCGTTACGTTACCAAAAAAATCAAAAAACGTTTACGACACAAACAGTATCTGATAGTCGCTAGAGGAGCAGCAAAGAGTATGTACGGCTCAGCAGTACATGGGTATTTTCTGAATGTAGATACAACAACAACTTCTCAAATAACTACTGCACCAACTATGAAACAAGCGGACGAAGTAATGTCTCCGCTTAGAACAGCTATAACCAGAGCAAAAGGTCCGTTGTTTACGTTTCTTACAGACAACTCTATAAAAGCATCGAACCATAAAACAAATGCTGCAAAGTTATACTCTTCAAAAGAAGGTATAAAAAACGACATCACTGGTTCAATGCTTGAAGTAAGACCTATGAGTATTGACAAAATACAGGGGTCTAGAGCAGTGGTATGGACTATAGACGAATGGTTATCGGGGGATGTCCGAGAAGACGTTGTAGGAGCTGCAGAACAAGGGGCTTCTAAAAACGAAGAGTATCTAATATTAGCGATTTCTTCAGAAGGTACTGTTCGTAACGGGCCTGGTGACACAATCAAAATGGAATTGTTATCTATTCTAAAACAAGAATATAACAACCCACACGTGTCTATCTGGTGGTATAAATTAGATAATATTGACGAAGTAAACGACCCAAGTAAATGGGTAAAAGCACAACCAAACTTAGGGTTAACAGTTTCATATGAAACATACCATCTGGATGTAGAACGTGCTGAAAAAAATCCATCCGCAAGAAACGATATATTAGCTAAACGTTTTGGGCTACCGATGGAAGGGTACACGTGGTTCTTCACATACGAAGAAACTATACCTTCCAAAAGAAAACAAACTTTTTGGAAAATGCCATGTTCATTGGGAGGAGACCTTTCACAAGGAGATGACTTCTGTTCATTCACCTTTTTATTTCCATTGGTTGATGGTTCCTTCGGTATAAAAACTAGGAACTACATATCTTCAAGAACTCTTGATAAACTTCCATTGGCTATGAGACATAAATACAACGAATTTATAAATGAAGGAAGTTTAATAGTCTTAGACGGTACCATATTAGATATGATGGAACTATATGAAGATTTAGATAATCATATAATAGATATGGAATATGATGTAATATCCTTTGGTTTCGACCCTTATAATGCTAAAGAATTTGTCGACCGATGGGTTCGCGAGAATGGGCAATTCGGAGTGGATAAAGTAATCCAAGGCGCAAAAACAGAGAGTGTACCATTAGGCGAGCTAAAGAAATTAGCAGAAGATGGTCTGTTAATATTCGATGAAGAAATAATGTCTTTCGCTATGGGTAATTGTATAACTATAGAAGACACAAATGGTAACCGAAAATTATTAAAGAAGAAATACGAAAACAAAATAGACCCAGTATCGGCTTTGATGGATGCGTATGTATCATACAAAGCTAATAAAGATGCTTATTACTAAGGAGGTTTTATGAAAGACGTCCAATTAGACGTAAATGGTCAACATTTAACCAAGCATGATATACACGAACCATTACAGATAGGTTCGACGAAATACATAAGATTTAGAATTTCATCGATAGACCCCGATTGGTGTCTACAACGAATAATTGCTGTATTTACGTATAAAGACCTAGAAGTGGCCTGCCCGGTAGTAAATAATACAGTGGTACTACCAGACGAGTTCTCGGAATGTCGAGTTTTCAAAATGTATATTGCAATGGTAAACGGTGACACAACAATAAAAACAAACAAAATAATATTTGAACAACGATAATGATGAGGTGATAACATGCCGTTGTTAAACGATATAATAACAACATTACCTGAACACCATTATTTTAGAGACGATATACTCTTTATAATAGACGCTGACTTAAGAACTATATTAAGCTCTAAAAGAGGTAATATGTTTGTTGATAATGGTACAGGTATGGTTTCGTTTCTACAAGTTATTGGTGCGCAAGGGGACCATAATGTTAATCGTATTAATTTTAAAGTATTAAGATATTACAACGGTATAGATTTATCGACGTTTGTAATAAAAATAAACTATATAACGCCGGACGGCTCCCATGGTTTCTATGTCATTAACGATTTATTAATCGGAGACGATTATATGCTATTTACATGGTTGGTTTCATCTAACGTAACCATGAAAAGCGGCGTAATATCGTTCGTTGTCAAAATGGTACAACAACAACCTCAAGATGTATATAATGTTTTTAGTACAGCCGTTTCTAAAGGGGTTGTTGTCCCCTCTATAATGATGGACAATGAGATAGAAGAACTATACAGAAATGTATACGAAAGACTAAACATATTTGTTGGTACCACGCCTCCTGTTTATCAGGACATACGACCGTTATCTATATGGATACAAATGGCCGCTACGCAAGACGCCATACAAATAATAGATGAAACGGACATAACTAGAGATTACGACAATGATATCATAATATTAACAAAAAATGGTAATGTAACTACTAATGTGTATTCAGGAAATGGTTTATATATTAACTGTTATGTTAATCAGATATTATACTGTACAAGAGAAACAGTACAGATAGTACCATACGCAGTGTACGTCAACGGTACGTGGGTTAGTGAAAATATAACAATAGGTGTTCGCATAAAGCATCAAGCTTTAAACATCGACGTAGTATCGCCCGAGGAGTCTATAATGTTTGTTTCAGAAGAAACAGTATACGATAGTCAAATAGACAATGACCAAAGAGCTATGTACGAAACAGTATCTATAAATGCGGAACACGAATACGAAGTATCGTACAGTAACATGACGACGACCATACAAATATAAGGAGGTGTATTATGAAAGGGTCAACCAAGATACTATTAATAAATAACAAAACCAATGTTGTAGAAGAAACATTTGAAGATGAAAATCTTATAACCAATGCGTTATCTAACGCGTTTTATTTACCGACCCAGTATCAAAGAGCACTTGGCGCAGCGAATGCTAGTGGAGATTCTCTGTTAAAATGGCAAAACGCACTAATGCCCCCTAACAGAAACGCTCTAGGGGGTATATTATTATGGGATAACGTGTTGGAAGAATCCGTGGATAACATATATCCTCCAAATAACGTAAAGAATATCGGGTATGCTGGAGGTAATTATAGCGGTTCAAACCCCCTTAGAGGTACTTTCAATTCTTTAGAATCTGGGATAATTACCGGAGGTTGGCGAAACGTTTGGGATTTTGACACGGCAAAATGTAACGATAAAATAATAAAAGCAATAACTTTAACACATGTAAATGGTGGCGATAACGGGTGGGCATCCCCAGAGGAAACGACGACCTCTTCTAAAGGATATATTATTGAAAGTTTATTTTTTTCTAGAAGCGAGGAAAGCCATAAAGCTTTAGGTTTTGTAGAAAACGGTAATGATTTACAGAACGACAATAACGTAATGTTATATTGTTACTTTCCTTCATCAACCACTGTAATGTTATATAAGCGTAGAAAACCAAATTTCAGACGAATCCAAATATCTGACATAAACCCATATGGTAGTTCTGATGATTTTGATGTGTCTACGATAACTTTACCATCGGTAAACTCCTATAGAAAGCCCAAAAATGCTTATCTAGAAGGAAGTACGGTACATTTAGTAAATTATAAAACAGACACCTCCATAGAACATATCCGTATAAATCTTAGTGATTATTCTATAAGCACCACTATTATAAATGTAAGCGGGGTTAGTGGTTTACTAAGTACGTCAAGCGCTATATTGTTCTTTAATAACAAATACGTAGCAGTATTTGATAATGGTAAAATCTTAGAATTAACAGATGCTGGAGTATTTATTAAAGAAATATATACAGTCACCTTTGCTAGTACTATGTGTTTATCAACATATATGGGTAAGATATTCTTATCAAACAATTCTTCTTCTACTACTTCAAAGGATTGGTTAACATATGAATTAGACACTAACGTTAGATGCATTAGGAGTAATACTACTTATACGGTTGGCCAGATAATAGAATCTAAATTAAGATACCCACTTATGGTAACGGACAGTATGACTAGATACCAACACACTAGCATAACTGCGAGTAATCATTATTTAGGAAGTATAAACAACTTGTCAACCCCAATAACTAAAACCTCATCATACAATATGAAAATAGTTTACGACGTGTTAGATGGGTAGGTGAATCAAAATGGCAACCTTAGATGAATTGTTAGATGATTTACCATCAACGCATACGTTAAACGACCCTATCACTTTTGAGATAGATGAGGATTTAAGAACTATTAAAAAACCTGCTAGGGGCAATGTAATAGGAGTACAAGATGATAATAATGTAAACCATGTAAATTTTAAGATGCCTCGTTATTATAACGGTGTAGATTTATCAATGTTCACTATTAAAATAAACTACAAAAACGCTTTGGGCACAATTAATTCGTATTTTGTAGATAATTTAATGTTCGGCACAGATACCATGACTTTTAGTTGGTTAGTATCAAAAGAAGTAACCATAATGACAGGTACTGTCGAATTCGTAGTAAAATTATTTACCACACTAAACGGTGAAATAAATAAATTTTTCAGTACCGCAATAGCTGAAGGGGTAGTGTTACCGTCAATATCAGTAGAAGATGAAACACTAATACCCACCCCAGAGCTGCGTGTTAGTATTATGGAAGAGCTTTCGTTACTAAAAGAAAGAATTACATTATTAGAAAATGGATAAAGGAGTATCGCATGAATTTATTTGAGAGAATAAAGAACGGGTGGGACGCGTTCTCAAACAGAGACCCAACACGCCGACAATACGGCCCCGTTTATTCGTATAGACCAGACAGAATACGATTCACAAGGGGTAACGAGAGGACCATAATAACCTCTATATACAATAGACTTGCTTTGGATGTCTCGGCACAAAAAATAGTACATTGCCGAACAGAAAAAGACAGGTATATAGAGACAATAAATTCTGGGTTAAATGAATGTTTAACAACAGAAGCGAACATCGACCAAACTTCAAGGGCGTTTATTCAAGATGTAGCAATGTCCCTTTTTGACGAGGGAACGGTGGCGATAGTTCCTATTGACACTACTTCAGACCCTACGCTAAGTGCCTCATATGACATATTATCAATGAGGACTGCAAAAATCGTGGATTGGTCACCTACGTCGGTAAAGTGTCAAATATATAACGAGGCAAAGATGTTAAAAGAAGACGTATGGTTATTAAAAAAAAATGTAGCAATCATTGAAAACCCGATGTACGCTATAATGAATGAACCATCGTCCACGATGCAACGATTAATAAAAAAACTAAATCTTCTAGACGACGTAGATGAACAATCATCGTCTGGTAAATTAGACCTCTTAATCCAATTACCATACTCTGTAAAGACAGAACAAAAACGAAAGATGGCGGATGATAGACGAGTGGAAATTGAACGCCAATTAGTAGATTCCAAGTATGGTATCGGATATATAGACGGTACTGAAAAAATAACACAATTAAACAGACCAGTCGAAAACAATCTAATGTCTCAAATAGAGTTTTTAACATCCACACTGTATACTCAGTTAGGATTAACAGAAACAATAATGAATGGTACGGCTGATGAGGCTACCATGTTAAACTATTTCGAAAGAACGATAGACCCCATCTTGTCGGCGATAATCGACGAGATGAGAAGAAAGTTTCTTACGAAAACTGCTAGAACACAGGGTCAATCTATAAAATATTTTAGAGACCCGTTCAAACTAGTTCCGTTGTCGAAAATATCAGAGATAGCTGATAAGTTCACAAGGAATGAGATAATGACAGCAAACGACATATTACAAATAATTGGCATGCCAAGGTCTAACGACCCGAAAGCGGACCAGTTATATAACGCAAACATAAACCAAAATCAAAATGGAGGAAAAGAAAATGAACAATAAGTACGACTTCTCCGGTTGGGCAACCAAAGCAGACCAGAGATGTTCCGACGGCCGTGTAATACAAAGCGGCGCGTTTAAACATAACAACGGCCAAAAAGTACCATTGGTGTGGAACCACGGTCACGATGACCCAAAAAATATTCTCGGATACGCGGTGTTAGAACATCGTGATGAGGGGGTATGGGCGTATGGCGTGTTTAACGATAGCGAAAATGCGGTTTCCGCAAAAGCGCTTTTAAAACACGGGGATATAGAATCCATGTCTATATGGGCTAACCAATTAATAGAATCTGGAGAGAATCCAAAGGTGGTATCTCATGGCGACATAAAGGAAGTGTCTCTGGTTCTAGCCGGAGCTAATCCTGGAGCTTTAATCCAAAACGTTATATGTCATGGGGTAGAAGATAGTAGCCAGGCAGTCATATACACTGGAGGACAACTATTAAACAACGAGGGTTCTTTCCCGGTGATAAAACATAGCGAACCAGATACTAAAGATGACGATGGTGATGAGACTATAGAAGAAGTCTTTAATACGCTATCCGACAAACAAAAAACAGCAATGGCTTTAATTATTGCTGAGGCGTTAACCGAAGAAGAAAATCAAAATGGAGGAAAAGAAAATATGAAACATAACGTATTCGAAAAACCTGACACTAACGACCAAAAGGTTCTAGCTCATTCAGTATTAAAAACAGCTATCGCTGAAGCCAAAAAAGGCTCTGGGGGGTCTTTAAAGGATGCTTTCATGGCCCATGCTACTGACTCCGAGAACACACTGGTCCATGGTATAACAAATCTTGATTACCTATTCCCTGAAGCTCATCAAATGGATAACACCCCAACGTTCATTAAAAGAGATGATAGCTGGGTAGGCAACCTAATGGGCAAAGTTAAAAAACTACCATTTGGTAGAATAGCTTCAAGACACGCTGACATAACAGCAGACGAAGCAAGAGCAAAAGGTTATGTAACAGGTGCCGAAAAGACAGATGAAGTGTTCTCTTTATTAAAAAGAGCTACTACACCGACAACTATTTACAAAAAACAATCATTCCATAGAGACAACATAATCGATATTACCGATTTCGACGTAATAAGCTGGGTTAAAGGCGAAATGCGAATGATGCTTGATGAGGAAATTGCTAGAGCAATGTTAGTTGGTGATGGTAGAGGTTCTGCAGACGCTGATAAGATAGACCCATTAAATGTTAGACCTATATACACAGATGCAGATTTATATTCTATAAAATATAAAATAGAACTTGCATCTACAGCAACGGATAACGACAAAGCGAAAGCCTTTATCAGAGCTGCTGTAAAAAGTAGAAAGACATATAAAGGTTCTGGTAATCCAACTCTTTACACAACACAAGATTTATTGGCTGATATGCTATTATTAGAAGACAGCACAGGTAGACGTATTTATAACAACATCAATGATTTAGCTACAGCAATGCTCGTTAAAGAGATTGTAGTAGTGCCCGTTATGGAAGGGGTTACTCGTGATGTTTCTGGTGACACTAGATATCTAATGGGTATCATAGTGAACCCAACAGATTATTCCGTTGGTGCAGACAAAGGCGGTCAAGTAACAATGTTTGATGACTTCGATATCGATTTCAACAAACAAAAGTATCTAATCGAAACTAGATGTTCTGGTGCTCTAGCACAACCTTACTCCGCGATAGTAATCGAACTTGACGTCGTGTCTGGATAATAATGAAATTTCGTGGTATTATTGGTTTCTCGTCGTCTGAAGAAACCTCTCCAGGAGTGTGGGAAGAACTAATAACTGAAAAACCATACTCTTGTGAAGTTGTGCGAAACGGGCGAAGAAATCAAAATGGAGAAAGTGTCAACGACGATATAACGTCAACCATGGAGGTTTCTATAACAATGGACCCATACGCAAATGGATATTTTCATAACATGAAGTATCTTAAAAACGGAAACGTTAAATGGAAAATAACGAATGTCGAGTGTCGATACCCTAGATTGATATTGACGACTGGTGGTGTGTATAATGACTAGACTAGAAATTCAATCGATGTTAGAAAATACCCTTGGAAGTAGAAACGTCTATTATCAACCACCGTCTTCAATACAAATAAAATACCCAGCGATAGTATACTCTTTAGAAGGCATGACTAACAACCATGCCTCTAACGGGGTATATCTAACAAAAAAAGCGTATAAAGTCATTTACATAGACAGTAATCCAGATAACGAAATGGTATCTGTGTTGAATAACATTATACGTTCAACGTTTAATAGTTACTACGTTAGTGATAACTTGCATCATTACGCGTATACTATATATTTTTAAACAGGAGGAATAAAAAAATGGCAGTATTAGAATTCGACAAATTGGGCGAGCATATATATGAAACGGGCGTTGAGAAAGGGGTCTTATATCCTTTCACAGCAGGAGTATATGGTACAGGGGTTGCTTGGAATGGTTTGATAAACGTTACTGAATCACCATCTGGTGCCGAACCAACTCCACTTTATGCTGATAATATCAAGTATCTAAACCTCATGTCAGTTGAGGAATTCGGAGCGTCTATCGAGGCGTATACCTACCCCGATGAGTTTGCAGAGTGTGATGGCTCAGCAGCATTAGGTGTCGGGGTGTCTATCGGTCAGCAATTAAGAAAACCATTTGGGTTATGCTATAAAACCAAAATAGGTAATGACGTCTTAGGCGAAGACTATGGTTATAAAATAAATCTAATATATGGTGCTATGGCTAAACCAAGTGAAAAAGCTCATGCTACAGTATCTGATTCCCCAGAAGCTGCTACGTTCTCTTGGGAACTTACTACAACCCCAATCGCGGTACCTGGATTTAAACCAACAGCATCTTTGACTATTGATAGTACTAAAATAACAGCCGCGAAACTTTCCGCTATCGAGGATAAGTTATATGGTACCGCTACAACAGAACCACAACTGTTAACTCCTACAGAAATTAAAGCAATTCTAGACGCTGTAGGATAACCCCAATCATAAAACACTAAGGGTCTAGGTTATTAAAAAGCCTAGACCCTTATATTTATTTAAAATAAAGGAGGACATTTTATATGTTGAAAAAGACAATAACATACATCGATTATAATGATGTAAAAAGAACTGAGGACCATTATTTCAACCTATCAAAGGCTGAAATACTAGAGATGCAAATGACCACTAGCGGTGGATTTGCAGAACATATACAAAAAATAGTTGACGCAAAGGATACCCCATCACTATTTAGACTATTTAAAGAATTAATATTCAAAGCCTACGGTAAGAAATCAGAGGATGGAAGAAGATTTATAAAATCTGAAGAACTATCAATCGAGTTTTCACAGACAGAGGCCTATACTCAATTATATATGGAATTGGCGACTGATGATGTTGCTGGTGCCGAATTTGTAAATAGTATAATCCCTTCAGACATGAAGGTATCTGACAAAGAGTTAGAAAAATACAAAAATCAGCACCTAGAAACTACTGCTGATATAATAAAATAATGCTTAGGATAAAAACGTCTACTGTTGAGTATTACGATGAAAAATTAGAAATGTTCATAAATCCAGAGTCATTTGTAATAGAGCTGGAACATTCATTAAACGCTATTTCACAATGGGAATCAAAATGGGAAAAAGTGTTTTTGACTGATAAACCACACACAGTAGACGAAATGATAGATTATTATAAAACCATGGCGATAAACGACCCGCCTGAAGAGGTATGGGCATTACTAACAAATGTTGAAATTGAAAAGATTCAAGAGTATATGTCGTCTAAAAAAACGGCGACAATAACCCAAAAAGACTCTAAAAAAGTATATAACTCAGAACCTATAACTTCTGAACTAATATATTATTGGATGATAGCACTAAATATACCGTTTGAATGTCAGTATTGGCATTTAAATAGACTACTAACGTTGATAAGCGTATGTAGTCATAAAAACAACCCAAATAAGAAAAAGCGCTCTACTCGAGAAATCATGCAACAAAATCATGATTTGAATGCGGCTCGTAGAAAAGCGTTAAACACGAAAGGATGATACGATATGCGTAAGGGTATAGATGTGTCTAGATGGCAAGGTTCTATAAACTGGGACACTGTAAAACAAACAGATGTGGAATTCGTAATTTTAAAAGCCGGAGGTTCAGATGCTGGAGTATATGTAGACCCAACGTTTGAACACAATTATAAAGAATGTAAAAGACTTGGTATACCAGTAGGCTGCTACTACTTCGTGGGTAGCAAATGCACAAGTGCTGCCGATGGTTTGGTAGATGCTAAACAGTTTCTAGGTATGATTAGAGGAAAACAATTTGAATACCCAGTATATCTTGATTATGAAGAACCATCTCCAGCTAATAAACAAGGAAACACCGATGCAGCCATAGCGTTCTGTCAACATGTACAGGATGCCGGATACTATGTAGGTATCTATGCTTCGGATATTTCTGGTTTTGCAGATAGATTAGACCTATCTAGACTAGACGAATATGATAAGTGGGTGGCTAGATATCCAGATGCTCCAAAATATGTAACTTCTTGGGGTATGCATCAGTGGTCTTCAACCGGTTCTGTATCTGGGATACAAGGTAATGTAGATATGAATACTGCGATTCAAGATTATCAAACAATAATCAAAAATGCTGGGTTGAATGGGTTCACAAAACCACAACCAGTTCCTACACCGGAGCCTGCTCCTGTACCCGCACCAATAATTGATTGGGAGTCTAAATACAAAGCATTAGTAGATATTACTATGGATTTAGTAACTACAGTAGATAAAATAAAAGAACTAATCAAATAAGGAGGTTAACAAGTGATAAGTTACAGATACAAGGGCGGCGATAAAACAGATAAATTTTTGAAAGCATCTATTAAGAAAATAAAACAAATAGACTTCAAAAAATACGGAGAAGCAGGAGTTGCCGCACTTGCTTCTGCAACACCGAAAGCTACTGGTAAAACAGCGGCTAGTTGGTATTATACTATTAAAAATCAAAATGGAATAATATCAATAACTTTTAATAATAGTAACGTAGTTAACGGAGTACCGATAGCTATTGTACTATATTATGGTCACGCTACAAAAAATGGCGGATGGGTACAGGGTAGAGATTACATCAAACCAGCAATACGTCCGGTGTTTGATAAAATGACAAATAAAATGTGGGAAGAGGTGACATCCCTATGAGTAAATCGGTAGACCAACGAGTAGTTGAAATGAGATTTGACAATCGTAACTTTGAAAACAACGTAAAACAAACCATGTCAAGTCTAGACAAACTAAAATTAAAACTAAATCTACCAGGAGCGAAGACTTTCGAAGATATCGAAAAAGCATCATCTAAAGTAAAGATGAATGGTATAAATAATGCGTTAGATACTGTTAGTAACAATTTCAACGTAATGTCTATTGTTGGTATAACAGCAATCGCAAACCTAACTAATTCCGCTGTTAACGCAGGAAAAAGAATAGCGGCTGCGTTAACTATTAGACCAGTAATTACAGGCTTCAATGAGTATGAAACAAAGATAAACGCTGTCCAAACCATACTAGCAAACACCACAAAAGATGGGACAACGATGGACGACGTTACAAAATCGCTAGGAGAACTAAACGAATACGCTGACAAAACCATCTATAATTTTGCAGAAATGACAAAGAATATAGGTACTTTCACAGCGTCTGGGTTAGGTCTTGAGGCGTCTACTAAAGCAATACAGGGTATTGCCAACGTCGCAGCGGTTTCTGGTTCGACATCGCAACAAGCTTCGACGGCAATGTATCAATTATCACAAGCATTATCTTCTGGGGTGGTTCATTTAATGGACTGGAACTCTGTAGTTAACGCCGGTATGGGCGGTAGAGTGTTCCAAGACGCTATTATGGCCACGGCTTCTCAAGTTGAAGGTTTTGACACTAAAGTTACAGAAGCGTACCAAAGCGGAGTTACCTTCAGACAATTACTAGACGCTAACGAATATGGTGATTGGTTCACGTCTGATATTTTATCGACAACGCTACAAAAATTCACAAAAACAGGTGCTGTAGAATATGTTCAACAAATGTCTGGTGTGACAAAAGACAGTGTTTTGGAGTTACAAAAATTAGGAGACACTGTTGGATATAACTCAGAAGAATTTAAAAATCTAGCAATGTCTATGTTAAATGGTAACGAAGGTATGGTCGCTACGACTAAAGATATATTATCGATGGCCACCAATGCTGAAGATGCGGCTACTAAAGTAAAAACATTAACTCAATTATGGGATACTACCCAAGAAGCGGTTCAATCTGGTTGGGCTCAATCTTGGGAATTAGTGTTCGGTAATTTCGAAGAAGCTAAAGAATTCTTCAGTGGATTGTCTGACACCATAGGCGGCGTAATAACTAAATTTTCAGATGCTAGAAACGTTCTATTAGGTTCTGCGTTAGGAACTAGATGGGACGAATTTAAAAACAAAGTCACGGCTTCTGGTATGTCAATCGATAATTTTCAAGCGACACTAACCGACGTTGTAAATCAAAATGGAAAAGACATGACTGCCCTAATAACCCAATACGGTTCTTTCGACGCAGTGATACAGTCAGGAGAGATATCTGCTTCGTTAATAACAAAGACCCTTTCCAAAATGGCAGCAGAAGGTAAAGTAACTGCCGATTCTGTAGATGGTCTAGGCGATAAATTATCATATTTCCAAAAAGTAGTTGACGACGTGTGGCGTGGGGATTATGGTAATAATGATAATACACAATTAGAAAGATTCCAAAAATTAGAAGCAGCTGGATACGACTATGTTAAAGTACAAGAGTTAGTTAATCGTACAGTAGACGGGCATATGTTAACCCTTGAAGAATTATCAGACGCTCAGTTTTTAGCGATAGGATACACTCAAGAACAAATAGACGAAATTAGAAAATTAGCGAAAGAAGCCGAAAAAGCAGGAACTCCAATAAGTCAATTAATAGAAGACATTGGTAAACCTAGTGGTAGAGAATTATTATTAGGTTCTATAACTAATATATTAACAGCTGTAGGTAAAGTAGCAAAAGCAGTTGGTAAATCTTTTAGAGAGATATTTCCACCGTTAACATCACAACAAGTATATGATTTTATAGAAGCAATAAACACGCTAACTGCAAAACTAATATTGAGCGACGACTCATCTAATAAATTGCAAAAAACGTTTAAAGGATTATTTGCAATAATAGATATTATAACTACAGTCATCGGTAGAACATTTAAGTTTGCAATATCGACAATAAATAAACTGTTAGGGTATATGGGATTCAATATACTCGACATTACGGCTGGAGTAGGCGGGTTAGTCATATCGATTAGAGATTGGGTGAAAGAACATAACTTTATAAATAAAGCTTTAGAAAAAACAGCCCCTTACTTAGAAAAAATAGGTAACGGAATACGCACATTTATATCTGATGCTAAAAAAGCAGACGATACTCCCGCTTTTATTTTTAATAGTATTAAAAAAGCTATTAGTGATACGTTAACGTTCGTTAAAGATAATTTGCCAAAAATACTTAACGATATAAAAAGTACAATAGCGAATTTCTTTACGAAGAAACCTTTGATAGATTCTAACCATCTAAATATCGGAACAGACAAAGTTACCGAAACGATAAAACAAATGTTCGTTAAAATCATCGAGTTCATCAAACAAACAGACATAGGAACCATACTAGGTGTTGCGTTAACTGGCGGTTTATTGTTAACCACTAATAAATTTATAAAAGTACTGGCCCGATTCGCAAAACCTTTAGACTTGTTAGATGGAGTGTTTAACAAATTAGCTGGGACGCTTAAAAGCTTAGGTGGGGTGTTTAAAGGTATTGCGTTAGAAAAAATATCAATAGCTCTAAAAAACTTCGCCATCAGTATAGCTATATTAGCAGGGGCTGTATGGTTATTGTCAAAAATACCAGAAGACGATTTAAATAGGTCCTTAAAGGCTATCGGTCTATTATCGGCAATCTTATTAGCATTGGCAGTAGTTGTAAGTAAAACCGATACTGCTGTTGGGTTCTCGTTAAAAGGAGGTCCTATAATAGCAGCGGCCTTATCATTACTGGTAATAGCTATTGCGATTAAACAAATAGCGGATGTACCAACCAAATCCATGGTTAAATCGATGGCTGTCCTAGGCCTATGTATAGTAGGTATGCTGGCAGTATTTAAGACCCTAGGTCTGATGATGAATGGTCCAAACGCAAAACATATGGCGAAAGCTGGGGCAATGTTGATGATGATGTCTGTCTCATTGATAATAATGATAGGCGTTATAAAACTAGCAGGGTCACTAAAATATGATGAGGTCTTAAAAGGTATTTTAGTGATAGTAACTATTGGTTTACTTTTCACAACATTCGTCGGCGTTTCAACAATAGCTGGTAAAAACGCTTTAAAAGCAGGCGCTATGTTGTTACTGATGTCAATAGCAATGACGATAATGGTCGCTACTGTAAAGTTAGCATCCATGTTATCCCCTAAAGAGGTATTAATAGGTATCACGACGATAGGTCTCATAGGATGGCTATTCACAACGTTTATCGCTGTATCAGCATTAGCTGGTAAAAACGCTTTAAAAGCAGGAGCTATGATGTTCTTAATGTCATTCGCTTTTGCGACAATGGTTGGGGTAGTTAAGATAGCATCTATGTTATCTTCTGATGAAATAAAAAGAGGTACTACTCTAACCTGGCAAATCGGCGGAATGTTTGCGGTATTAATAGCTGTTTCAAAGCTCGCTGGAGATAACGCTTTAAAAGCAGGAGCTATGTTACTGATGATGTCGGGTGCCATGATAGTAATGGTAACTTTGATATTTATACTTTCAAAAATGGACCCAGAAGGGGTTAAAAGAGGTTATGAAGCGATAGCTAGTATCAGTGTTATATTTGCTGGTTTGATAGCCGTTTCCAAATTAGCAACTGGTAGTCAAAAAGCGATAATGTCAATGACCATGAGCATATTGTTACTCGTAGCGGCAGTAGTAGCGTTATCGTTATTAGACCCTGACAAAGTAAGAAATAGTGCGTTAGCATTATCTGCTGTGTTGATAGCTTTTAGTATATTGGTTTTAGCGTCCAAAAAAATGCAAAACGTAAATGCTTTAAAAATGCTAGCTCCGTTAGTAGGTCTAGTTGCTGTTATAACGTTAATAGATTTAGTATTATACGCACTAGGTAAATTAAATATAGAAAATGCGGTAACCAATGCCGCAGCAGTATCACTGTTACTTGTAGCTATGGGAGCTTCTTTACTATTAATCGGCAACATACCAGGAACCACGTCAGGTTCAAAATTAAATGCAGCGGTAACTAGTATGATGCTTATGGGTGTTGTACTTCTAGAAATAGCAGCCGTGTTATGGTTAATGGACACCATGAATATTCAAAATGGAATGTCGAACGTATTAGCGTTATCCGTAATGTTACTAGCAATGACCGTTTCATTAAGGATATTAGCAACAATACCAAACACCACCCCAGCTTCCAAGTTAGCAGGAGCCGTTGGCACTATGATATTAATGGGAGTGGTTCTTGCAGAAATCGGGATAGTACTCGGTTTATTAGCAGCATACAATATTGAAGCATCGATACAAAACGCAATGGCGCTATCTATAGTGTTGTTGGCTATGTCTGGCGCATTAGTAATATTATCATTAATAGGTACTGGTGGACCAGCAGCTTTGGCAGGTGTTGGTATATTAGCCGCGTTAGCCGTAGTAATAGGTGCTGCTATATGGGCGTTTGCCGAATTCGTATCTCCATCACTACCAGAAATGGCAGTGAATTTATCATTATTTGGAGTGGCATTATTACCGTTCCTAGATGCAATACGACAGGTTGACGACGCTGCTTTACAAGGATGTGTGAAAATAGCAGCTATGATGTCGGCTTTAGCCGTTGCGAATGTCGCAGATGCGATATCTAGCATTCTAGGAGGCGACAATTGGGTTAGTGATATAGCTGCTAATCTAAACGCTTTTGGTGAAGCAATGGTAGACTTCAGCAGAATAATATCAGGAAACATAGATGTTGAGGCAGTTAACGCTGCAGCGAACGCAGGTATGGCTTTAGCTAAACTATCTGAGAACTTACCTAAAGAAGGCGGAATATTAGAAGACTTTATAGGTAAAAAAGATATGTCTGCTTTTGGAACTCAATTATCGTCATTCGGAGCATCGATGGTGTTGTTTTCAGAAGTAGTCTCTGGAAATATAGACGAGGGGGCTATAACAGCAGCAGCAAACGCTGGCGAAACACTAGCTACAATGGCTAATAAAATACCAAACGAAGGAGGTAAATTAGCTGAATGGTTAGGTGATAATGTTACCGATGAGTGGGGTAAACAATTAGTATCCTTCGGTAAATCCATGGTTGTCTTCTCAGCCATAGTTTCTGGTAGAATAGACGAGGAGGCTATAACAGCAGCCGCTAACGCAGGGTCATCGCTTGCTGCAATGTCCGATACAATACCTGATAGCGGTGGAAAACTAGCGGAATGGTTAGGCGATAATGTCACTGATGAGTGGGGTATTCAGTTGGTGTCCTTTGCTAATTCCATGGTCGACTTCAGTAGAATAATTTCAGGTAATATAGATGAAAAAGCTGTAACAGCAGCAGCAAAAGCTGGAGAGTCACTTGCTGCAATGAATGAAAAACTTCCAGATAGTGGTGGTAAACTAGCAGAACTCTTTGGGGATAATACAGTAGATGTATTCGGTACACAGTTAGTGTCTTTTGGTAAATCTATGGTGGATTTCTCTAATGTTTTAGTAGAAGGGAATATAAATGATAAAGCTGTTTCAGCAGCAGCAAAAAGTGGTGAAGCCCTTGCGGTGATGGCTAATACTTTACCTGAAAGCGGCGGTTGGATGACCAAAATGTTTAAAGGTAACAACATAGAGGAATTTAGTATACAATTGGCATCTTTTGGATACGCTATGGTCAACTTCAGCAACTCTATATTAGATATTAATACTGCGTCAATGTCTATAGCACCTGGGGTTGTGGAGTCATTTAGTAAATCGGTTGGAGCAATGCCTGACCAAAACAACTTGAAGAAAGTTTCTAAACTAAAAAATCTGGACGATGTCAAAGAAAACATGACGTTAATTAGTGATATAATCGCTAGTTATAGTAACTCTGTAAGTGAAATCAAAATGGATAATATGGAGACAGCGACTGACCAATTTACAAAATTAGTAAACGCACTATCAGTATTATCTACCACTAACTTCGGAGAAACTAAATCCTTTAGTGATACCTTAATAAGTATTGGCCAAACAGCGGTTGATGAGTTCATAAACACTTTCAAAAACGCATATACAAAAGCAAGTGATACCTGTAAAATGTTAATTACAAAAATGACAGAAGCGATATCTAACAATAGCAATGGTTTTGCTAACGAAGGAACTACTATGATGGATAGATTCGCAAGTAGTATAAGAAACGCCAAATACAAAGTATCATTAGCTGTGAAAGAGGTTATCGATAACGCAATATATGAAGCTTGGGAAATGTATGAAACCTTTAGTAATCTAGGAGAACATTTAGCTAACGGTTTCGTAAAAGGTATTGACGCTACGAACAATAAAGTCGAAGAGGCGGTTACCGGATTAGTATTATCTGCTAAATCGGCAGCAACAAGAAACCTACTAATACAATCACCGTCAAGAGTATTTATGCAATACGGGGTGTATACCGGTGAAGGTTTTATAAATGGTTTAGACAGTATGAATGATGGAGTATATTCTAGTAGTAAATCTATGGCCGATTCTGCTAAAAAGGGAATACGCGGTGCGATAGAAATGATTAATAATCTTCTACAATCTGATTTATCCGATATACAACCAACAATCGCGCCAGTAATGGATTTGAACAACGTCCGTTCTGGAGTAAATACTATACAAAATATGATTAATGGTAATCGTGTAATTCCTAACATGGCTACTGTTAATTCTATAAATAACATCAATTCACAAAATCAAAATGGAATTATAAGAGAAGTCGTATCAGCTGTAAACCAATTAAGACACGATTTAAACAATACCCCTAGAAACACGTACACAATAAACGGTATTACATACGACGACGGTACTAACATAAGTAATGCTATACAAAGTCTAATTCACGAAACAGTAATAGATAGGAGGGTATAATAAATGGCTATAAGGTGTAACTCAGATGGTACCTCTAACCCAGTGGGGCAATATGTAAAGGTGGAAAAAAATGATACGTTACAAGCAATCGCCACCACATATGGTACCATACCGTATAGCCAACTTGCAATATTAAATGGTTTAATAAGTGCGGAGTCAATCGTAGTAGGACAAATAATAAGAATATTATGGGGGTCTGAC
>Ga0116152_10001193_pt1 | contig 21315 bp, 18 predicted proteins | sample AD_UKC119_MetaG_FD_89894 | JGI IMG/M metagenome (GOLD analysis project Ga0116152, IMG submission 89894) | Active sludge microbial communities of municipal wastewater-treating anaerobic digesters from Hong Kong - AD_UKC119_MetaG | ecosystem: Engineered > Bioreactor > Anaerobic > Digestate...
GAAAATGTTTCTAAACTCCTTGTCCTTGATCTCGAATGTCAAGTTGTCGACTGCCCTGTTTTTTTTATCATAGAGTTTAGAAACATTTTCAAAACGTATAGATGCCATACTTTTAAGCTTTTGATTCAAGAAATTCTTTTTTTAAATGGGAGATTCTAACGCACAGGTCTAATTCTCCCGAAGCTACAATATAACAGTTATCGCCTTTTACTATCCCGGTTGTAAAAACAACATCTTCCAGATATTGCTGATGTTTAATGGATTCTGTGAGTGAAGGATCGGCACAGAGCACTGGATGATGGGTGTCGATAGCGATAATCTTTTCCGGATTGTTTGTGTCGAGAAGGGCGCGATAAGTAGAATAGATGCCGATTTTATCGTTTTTCTTCACGCCATGAAAAAGGACCAGCCATCCGTTTTCCGTTTTTATGGGTTGCACTCCCCCTCCAAGTTTCAGTATTTCCCCTCCATGGTTCCATTGCCGTATAAAGGGTTTATCAACGGGTTTCCAGTGAATCAGATCCGGTGAAACCGCCAGATTAATTCCAGGGCCGGGGGCAAATTGTGAATGAGGAGGCACTGCAAAATATAATAATCCCAATGGCCTGGTCAGGGCGTAGTATTGTTCATGGATTTTTCCTTCAAACAGAAGCATATCTTTGTTCTGATGATCCAGAATTAACCCTTCTCTCTGGTAACTGATCCCGTCTTTTGACGAGAACAGGGTTGTACCATGGCGTTCCGAGCTGACCGTGCAGGCTGTCATATAATATTTCCCTTCGATAACAGAAATCCTTGCATCTTCGATTCCATATTCTTCACGTGTATTTTCCGGCGCTATGGCATGTTCATAATGGAGATGGACAATATGCTTTCCTGTTTTGTCCAATTCCACGGGAAGCAACCACGACAGGGAAGTTAGCGCCAAAACAAGTGTTGGTGCATATTTTTTTAGTATGATATGTCTGGGATCGCTAATATCAACCTCCTCAACCGGATAAGAATCGATAGTAATCCCTTTTTTTTCATCCCAGCGTAACGCTTGCACCAAATGATTCTTTACCGGCGATTTTAGCGCCTCGGCCACCCGGCACATCAGGATAATGTTTCCATTGGGAAGCCTCGCCATTCCTGGATTAAAAACCCCCATAACAGACGTTTCTTCCCCTGGGTTTTTCAGGGGTGACTGGCTGAGATCGATATCATCCGGTGTAAGGATAATGGTATCGAATAAAATATGGTTTTTGTTATAGTGCATATAAGGGCTCTCCGGTTAATGGGTTTTGCGGGTACTGCCTGCATAAGGCAGCTAAAATATCTTCATGGGTAAAAGCCAGGTTCATTACCGTGTCGTTACCACCATAATACAGGTATATCGTGCCGTCAGGCTGCCGTAACGCACCGCAGGTAAAAACTACGTTGGGTACATGAATATAATCGTCCTCTGTAGTTCTGCAGTCTGCGCGTGTAGGAAAGAGGATAGGAATATTGCTGACAAGCACCTGCTCCGGGTTTGTCAGTGAATGGAGGGCTACCCCTAATACATAGGGATTTCCATCCATGGTATTTCTCACGCCGTGAAAAATGCTTAACCATCCGTGGCGTGTTTTAAGGGGTGGTGCACCGGGGCCTATTTTTGCGCTAAAGGATGAGGGACCTCCGGCCTGTGCCATGACCGGTTGGTTTGATATTTTCCAATCCGATGCGGTCAGATGGCTTGTAGAACCGATCAGAATCCGGGTAAAATTGCCGCCAATAGCTTGTGCTGTGTGGTCATTGGGTCTGAACAGCGCATAATAACGGCCATTGATCTTTTCAGGAAACAGCACCACGTTCCGCATGTCTACATCCATTACCGGCCCATGCCGTATTACAGTTTTAAAATCGTTGGTTGATGCCAGTGATACTCTTACGCTGTCTGGTTCCAGACCATGGTAGGCGCTGTAAGTGATATAATACGTTTCATCGATTCTGGTGATGCGTGGATCTTCCACGCCGCCTGCTTCCCTCAAATTCCCCGCTGTCTGCTTATCTGTTGTGTTATCCTCTGATTTACATGGTTTTAGGAAAGGTTCCGGGTCAATTTCCCAGTCGGAAATTCCCGTGTCGCTCGTTGCTTTTCCCACCACCGAAATTCCGTTTCTGAGATGGGAACGGAACAGCATTATATATTTATTTCTGAAAAGGGTAATACCTGCATTGTGTGCTGTGATTACCTGCCTTCCCGGCGTTGTCCATATCCGGTTAATGGCGTGACTGTTAAGTATGGGATTGCCGCTGTACCGCACAACCGGATGGTTCAGGGTGAAGGGGTGGCTTGTATTTTCTGTTTCGATCTTTGTTTCCACGTCAGTCTCCAGTTTTATTTCTAAGTTTTTGAAAGGGTACTTCTGCCGATTCGATGCATTGCAGCGCCAGTAATGCTTCAATAGTCGATTCGGCCCCGGAGTTATAATTAACCGATGCGGGGCCATCAATTCCATCAAAACACCGGCCGGTCAGGGTGTCATACATGGCCTTTCCGGCCGGATTATTTCCCAGATACCAGCTGCCTGCATCCGCAGCAATTTCAGCAAACCTTGACTCTCCGGTGATTTCCCATGCTTTAACGGCAGCAAATACCATGGGCCGCAGTGCATAGGCAATCTGGGGATAATACCGTTGGTCGAACGTACTTAAAATACCGTTTTCTTTCTTTGCCGAAAATCCTGTCAGGCCTGCATCCAATATATAAGGATAAAAATTTGTAATTTCTTCTATTGCAGCTTCATTGAAATCACCTCTTCCTGTCACTTCTCCGGCGCATAACAGCGCATAGGATTGCGCGTTTCCCCAGGCATGCCAGGTGTTTTTCCAGCTAAGAAAGGCAAAGCGTTCAGCAATTGTGTCGGTGATGCGGGTACCAGTCAGAATTTCTCCCATTTTTTCAATGGTGTTAAGAATTTCATTCGCTCCGACGTAGGAATAGTAGTTGCTAAGTACCACGGTCATCAGTGCCAGCTGGTCGCTGCCGTAATGCGCTGCCAAGGCCGGAATCTGTACTCCATCAAAACTTTCAACGCCCGGATATTCATCTGCGATGGCTATAATTTTGGGGATTAACATCTCCAGGCTGGCCGCGGCCAAACTGCGCAACGATTCTAAATCCGGATCAGTGGTCAGGCAGACCTCCGACAATGCCCAGCATGCTCTCCAACTCCAGAAATTTTTTCCTGCAACACTGTTTGGATGTAGTGTATTAATGGCTTCATTCGGAAACATGAAGTTATAAAAATAGTTATTGTACCCCTGCATGTGCCGAAGGAAAGCCAACATTTGGTTGATTTTTTCATGCTTCTCCTGCGTTGCATTTTTGTTATAGGAACGGCAGTAAAACACCAGTGCCCTGGCCACATCATCCACACAGGTGAATCCTTCATCATCGTCGGTTACAACTTGATAATCCGGAGCATCGCAGTATATCCATACCGCACCCAGCGTATCTGTGCCAATGATTAATTCTTCGTACAGGTGCTCCAGATGGGAGGTATTTATATAGGTGAATTCATCCAGTTTTTGCTCCTCTGAACAGGAAGAACAGAGAAAAGGGAAAAGAAGAAACGCGATTCGTACTGCAGGTGTTTTCATACGTAGTAAATTAGATTAATTTAAATCCATTGGGCTGAATAGTACTGGTTTGTGTAAACCGGGAAAGCGACAGATTCGTTTCATCATGATAATCTAAATGCAGTTAATAATTCGGGGATGTTAATGAATGTAATTCCCGAGGAAGTATCGGATAGGGCAACGGGAAAAATAATGTTTGTATGGTGTGCAAAACCGCCACAGGAATAAAGTACATTGGGCACATATCCCTCGCGTTCCTCCGGGCTTGGACTTAAGATCGGTCCTTCCAATGTGCCGGAAACTATGGATGGGTTATTCAAATCAAGAAGTATGGCTCCTATGGTGTATTTCCTGAAAGCCCCAACCCCGTGGATGAGCATAATCCATCCTTTGTCGGTGTAAATCGGGCTTCCGCAATTGCCGATCTGAACCAGATTCCAGGCGGCATTCGGTTGGCTGAGGAATGAACTTTCTTCCCAATGGGTTAACGATTCCGAATACATTATGCGGATATCCCTGCCGCCCTGTCGGCTGATCATGGCATACCTCCCGTTGATTTTTTTGGGAAATAATGCCATTCCCTTATCTTGTACGGCTTTTCCGGTCAGTGGACAAAGGGAAAAATGCCTGAAGTCAAGCGTGTATAGTAAGTGTGTGGTAAATGTTTTGCCGTTGTAGGCCGTGTAGGTTCCCGCCCAAAATTCCTCTCCGCTATCGTTAAAATGTACTAACCGTAAGTCTTCCATTCCACCTCTTTCGGTTTCAAGGTAAGGAAATATTATCTGTTGCTCCAACAAACCGTCAGCAGGAAAAGTTATTGTGTATGCGCTTTCGTTTTCTTTGTCCTGTTGGGTATAGTGGCGTGAGTAAATCAATGGCCTTCGGGCTTCATTAAGCTGAATGACCCCATTAGCGCCGATGATGCCGGTCATAAAAGTAATGCAACTGATGTGCCCCTCACCAGTGGCCCTTAAACTCATGATAAACCGTACCGCACCGGGATCCAATCCACGCTGATCGGGATGTGGAACCATGGACGGATTGAACAATGCTGCGGATTCAATGGAATACTCCTTTGTGAAACAGGCCCCAGCAAAAAGAAGTTTCGGTTCGTTCAGTGTATTTGGCAGCTGATAGAGCGAAAGTATTTTCGCGTAATGGGTTCGGAGGATGGCCGTATAATGATAATGCCGTGGGGCAAAATCTGCTGCAATTTCTTCATTAATCTCCTCCACTTTCTCGTCGCTGAGTGTTTGAATATAATGAATGATATCCGCTACCCGACTCATATTCCCCGGGTTGAAGAGCAAGGGAATGACTTTGGTCTTGTCGGAAGCGATTCGTATGGGAAGTCGTGTTATCATACCGTAATGTGTTACCCTTTAAGGCCTGATGTAGCCATAGATCGAATAAAATGTTTTTGAAAGATGATATATGCAATAATAATGGGGAGTGCCAGCAGCACGGCAGAGGCCAGTTTAACCCCAAGTTGCGCATCGGAACGCCCTCCGATGGAGAAGAGCGTTACCAGCTGTGGCATGGTCATCAAATCTGCATCACGGATTACAATTAACGGCCATAATACATCGTTCCAGCTGTTCATGAACGAAATAATAGAAACCGTAATGATTGTGGGAATGATATTCGGCCATAAAACCCCGAAGATAATTCGCAGATGACTGCACCCATCCACACGGGCTGCATCAATCAAATCGTTGGGAATTGATTTGAAGGCCTGCCGGAACATGATGATGGCAAAAGCAGAGTTAAGCGCCGGAATTATCAGCGCAGCAAAGGTATCAACCCATTGAAAACGGATCATTAGAATGTAGTTGGGTATTAATGTAATTTGAAAAGGTAAGGTCATGGTGAAGATAATGATATAGAAGATCAGTTCTCTTCCCCTGTATCGTATTTTGGATAGTGCATACCCTACCATTGAGCCAAAGACTAAAATTCCGGTGGTGGAGGCGGAAGCTACAAACACACTGTTTAGAAAAGCCCGGAAAATGGGAATTTTTTCGATCATCGACCGGTAATTTTCCAATGTAAGCTCCCGGGGGATCAGGGTAAAACCGGCAATCAACTGCTCTGGTGTTAACGATGCGATGATCATCCAGTAAAAGGGGTAAATAAAGGACAACGCCGCACAGGTCAGCAGAAAATACATGATGATGTGTTTGATCTTCTTCATGGCCTATTCTTTTTCTATAGTTTTCCTTTGGATCACAATTACGATCATGATGATAAAGGTAAAGAGGATACCCAGGGTAGCAGAGTACCCCATGTGGTAATGCCCGAAGGCCTGGCGGTAAATGTATAGCATGGCCGACAGCGTGCTGTTCATGGGGCCACCGTCAGTCATGATATAAGGCTCAATAAACAGGCTGAACCCTCCGATGGTCGACATAATGGCCACCATAAAGATCGTCGGGTTGATGGCTGGTAGGGTGATGTGTCTGAATTTTTGCCAGTGGCTTGCACCCTCTACATCGGCAGCTTCGTAATACATTTCCGGAACGGTCTGCAATCCCACCAAAAACAGGATGACATACAGTCCCACATTTTTCCAGGTAGCCATAATGGCGATGGAAACCATAGCGATCCGGCTATCGGAAAGCCATGCTACACGGCTCATCCCCAGCGTTGAGAGCAGGTTGTTGATGAGTCCGTTGTCGAATCCATATAATTGTTGCCATAGGATGGTTACCACCACGCCTGAAATGACAAACGGCATAAAAAATGCTGAGCGGAAAAAGCCCCGGAAATAAATTTTTTGGTTGAGAATCCATGCCAGCAATAAGGCGACAATCAGTTGGAGCGGGATGTGAATAAGCAGGAAAAACAGGGTATTCAGGATTGCTTTAAGAAACAGCCGGTCCTGGAAAAGGTGAATGTAATTGTCGAGCCCCACAAATTCCATGGGTGCGATGATATTCCACCGGTGAAAGGTAAGTACAATGGAAAAGACTACAGGAAAGGCCACAAACAGGCACAAATGCATCAGGTAAGGTGAAACAATCAGCCAGGGGGCAAAAATAGTTTTTCTTAATGGCTTTCCCATGGGCTACTCCTTTACTCTTAATAAAACATTCACGGCCCGCTCAGCATCGGCAATGGCCTCCTCCGGAGTTTTTTTTTGATAAAGAACACAGGCCTCGTACTCCTGCGACAGGATTTCCAGTACTTCGGTAATCACCGGGCTGTTGTCGGTACCACGAATCCAGTCGGCCTGCCGGGCAAAAATCTTTAACCGCGGGTTCGCCGTGAAGAAATCCCGGTAGGCGCTAAGGGTGTCCAGTCCTTTACGGCGTGGAAGCTGTTTGGTCTGTTCCATCAGCTTCAAATCACCCGAAATATCCGTTAGCGTGCGGATGTATTCGAATGCCGTTTGCGGATCACGGCAGGTGTTGAAAAGCACAATACTCTTGGGGTCGCCATACGTGTACACGGGGCCCTGATGCCCGTTGGGAACCAACATGGAATAATAATCGTATTCAAATCCTTCGGGCTTGTATTTTTCCAAATGACTGATTTCCCAGGGGCCGGTAAATTTTGTGGCCACTTTGCCACTGATAAAAGGATCCTGTCCTGCCGATAAACGCTCTTTTGAAAAGTAGTTCTCTCTATATAGGGTTTGCAAAAACCGGAACACCTCAATGGCGTAAGTATTGTTGAAGGCGGCTTTATTCCCGCTGATCAGGGGCATCCCACCGGAAGCAGCAAGGTATAGCGGATAAAAGTTAAATAATCGCTGGTACCAGACGGTTTTTACCGAAGTGTTTCCAAACCACTGGTCGGCAAAACCATCGTGATCAAGATCTTTTTTAAATGCTTCTGCAGCGAACAGGTATTGACTGTAGGTAACAGGCAGTGTATCCAATCCTAACTCTCTGAAAATATTTTTGTTATAGATTGTAAGAATGGGATTGATTTTCCATGGAATCTGATAGATGTGCCCGTCGGCTGAAGTAATTTCTGCCAGGGTAAGCGCATTACAGCGGCTAGTGATATAATCCTGAAAACCTTCCAGCGTATCGAGCGGCACCAGTACACCCGCGTTGGCATAAAATTCCACACTGCCCTGCCACATATTGGCATAAATGTCGGGTGTGGTTTTACCCACAACGGCTGCCAGGATAATCTCCTCGCTGCTTTGTCCCTCAGGAACAGGTTGGTACTGAAGGGTAGTTGACGGATTGTTGTTGTTCCAGGCCGCAGCGCGTTCTTCTGAAAAGGCAATCTCACCGGCATTGTTCGATGACCAGAAAAGCAGCGTTTGATCCCGGTCGTTACCCGACGGATTACAGGCAGCGAGCAGGACAAAAATACTACAGGTAAGGAGTGCTCGTTTCATTTGTCAAGTTATGATATGTTACGATGCCTTAAAACGCCAGGATTGCTGTTTTAATGGAGCGTTGTGTTTCGTTGCAAACTTATCGGTTTCTTTTTGATAAAAGAATGGCTCTTGTATAATCCCGGCAGGCAAAGGGTGCTGCTGCACCCCTTGCCTGCGGGAAAGAGCCATCCCCTCAATTTATCTAACTAAAATAAAAAATTATTGCGGTTTTTCAATCGCATAGATAGAAGAAATTTCATTGTCAGCGAGAACGCGGTTATACAACCGGATATCGTCAAGCTTTCCTTTGAAATAGCCACCCCACTCTACGAAATACGGACTCTGGTCATCGGTGGAATAGATTGAAGTAGGCAGATCCTGACCAAAAACAAGGTTAACAGGTTCTGAACTAATGGTATTAATCGCAGCATCGGGTACATTATCCCAATCTTTCACCAGATTGCCATTAATATAGAATTTCATATGGCCATTACCGAAAGAAACACTCAGGTGATACCATGTTTCTGCAGTCAGCCCTTCTCCATCATGGTCACGGTCGCTGTAAATGTAGGTTCCGGGATTTTCCGGATCTTCAACGCGTGTAGTAAAGAATACACGATTGATATCCTGGAGGTTAACTTTAAAACAATTCCACCGGTTCATGGAAATCATGTAGTCATTGTTGGGTAATTCTTCCATGTACATCCACCAGCTCAGCGTAATCACTGCCGGGTTGAGTGCGGTATTGTAAGGAATTTCAACATTGGCACCAGCATCAAAATAGTAGGCCATATCTTCGTTTCCAAAACGGTCGGCAGTCAGCTGTGGCGTTCCTGCACCCCAGAAGGTATGACCGGTATTGGCTGTGCCGTCATTATTGTTCCCACTGTTATCCGTGGCATCGCCATTAAACAGCCATTGGCCCACGAGACCGTCGGTGGAAACATCCTGAATCATTGCCGCTTCAAAATTTGTTTTCGCAGCCTGGAGGTTAGCTTTGGCGCCATCTACTGCAGTTTGATCTGCTTCACTGTCGTTGGATACAGTTTTTGCTGCGTCGATGGCAGTCTGGAAAGTGGCTTTCGATCCTACTTCATAAAACCCGGGAGAGGTGCCTTCAATTGCATCAGCAATCAGGGTTTCACATTCGGTGATAAGTGCATTCAAAGCGGTCTTATCCCCTTCAATAATTTCATCTTCAGTGCATGCTGTAAATATTCCGGACACAAAAAGTGCGGCTAACAGCATTAACAGACTAAATTTTCTTCTTGTTGTTTTCATGTTTGTTTAGTTTTAATTAGTAGTGATGTACCATAATTATTGGTTATATCCGTAGTTTTGCGTGATATTTCCATTGGTTTCCAATTCCGATTGCGGAATGGGAAATACTTTATGAATCATGTAGTTAAAGTTTTCCCTATCGCCCAGTGCTGCATTGGCGTATTCCTGTCCGTAGCGCATAATATCGAAATAGCGCTGACATTCAAATCCCAGTTCCACCCGGCGTTCGTGGCGTATTGCTGCGCGCAGTTGCACCGGATCGGTGGTGGTAATTTCCGGAAGCAGTCCTTCGGGAATTGTTCCGTATCCGGGCAGGGTTTCATCGTAAAGGTAAGCTTCACGGGCTCTGCGGCGTACTTCGTTCAGGGGTGCCAGTGCTTCCGATGTCATCCCGGCCTCACATAACGCTTCGGCTTCGATGAGCAGCACTTCAGCATAGCGCATCAGCGTAAAGTTGAGATCCGCATCGCCGCGGGTGCTTAAAGGGATTTCTGTTTCCGGTTGCAGGTATTTTTTTTGCGAGAACCCGGTGGAGCTCCAGGTGGTGTCGTAGGGTTCTCCATTGATCCATAGTCCTCCCTTGCGTCCGATCGTATAATCCAGGCGTGGATCTGCAACGCCTGTTGCTGTTATTTCAAAAGCATTCACAAAATCCTGCGTGGGCTCGTCGAAGCCATAGCCATTGCGGGCACGAGGCGCCAGCCACTGATTCAACCGGCTTCCGGTCACCGGACTGAAGCCGGAAATATGTTGAATTTCAAATATGGACTCCATGTTATTTTCATAGGCGACCTGAAAGTTATGATTGTATACTTCCATAAGGGCATAGCCATAATTTTTTACTTCCCGGGCGGTGGTATAGGCGGCCTCCCAGTTTTCCATCAGCAGATAGGTTTTGGCCAGAAAAGCCAGTGCAGCACCGGGTGTAGCGCGGCCGAACTCACCTGAGGGGTAAATTCCGGGTGAAGCGTTGAGTGCTTTCCCGAGTTTTTCCACTGCAGCAGAAAAGTCTTTTTTAATCTGGAGTAACACCTCTTCACGGGTTGTATTGGGAACCTGCATTTCGTCTGGATTCAACACCCGTAAAATTAAGGGTACATTGCCAAAGATATTGCAGAGTTGAAAGTAGTAGAGGCCTCTCAAAAAATACGCTTCCCCCAGAATGCGGTCTTTCAGCGCCTGTTCCATGGCAATGTCGGGTACATTATCCAGAATTGCGTTGCAGCGTGAAATTCCTTCATAGTAGATGCCCCATGTGGTTTCGATGTTGCCGTTGTCGGAGTAAATCAGGAAATTATCGATGAGCCCGATGTCTGCCTGATCGCCGGGGAATCCACCTTTTACAGCATCGTCGGAGGCCACTTCCGCAAAGACCCACAGCCGGTTGTCACTATTGGCAAACGATAAGGGTACGTAGGCCGCATTGATAGCCAGAAGTGCATGGTCGGCCGTTTGGAAAAAATCCGCCGTGGAATATTGCCCCTGTGGTTGTTCGTCGAGGAATTTTTCACAACCTGAAGCAATTAAAAGAAAAATAACGGCAATGCTATAGATCATTTTTTTCATACTATATTGAATTTGAGTTCATTGAATCCCTGTTGCTGAAAAATTTTTCCAGGTACATGGATATTGCTATGTTATCGGCTTCTTTCATTTTTTAGAGGCTTATGTTAATTCCTAAATTGATGATCATCGCCGAAGGGTAGGTTCCCCAGTCAATGCCTGCTGCAAGATCGCCCTCTGAGGCCGCATTATTGCTGGTCTGCATCTCCGGATCCAATCCCGGATAATTCGATAAGGTAAGAAGGTTTTGTGCAGAAAGAAATACATGAAGGCTGTTGAGGCCTTTTTGCCTGGTTGTTGAAAAATCAAAGGTATACCCCAGTGAAATATTCTTTATTCTCATATACGAGCCATCGAACAGAAAACGTGTCGAAGGCTTTTTATTGTTAGTGGCACCTGACCACGATACCCTGGGCTGCGTGTCGCTGGTGCCCGGGCCGGTCCAGCGTTCGTCATATACCCGTTCGGTAATATTAAAAGCCCTGTAGAAACCCTCAATGTCGTGGGCTGCCTGCCAGTAGATTTCATTGCCATAAACCCCTTCGAGAAACAGGGAAACACTCCAGTTTCGGTACGTGGCATTGCCGGTAAAACCAACTGTGAAATCCGGGATGGGACTTCCCACATGCCGTCGATCGTAGGCATCAATTACCCCGTCGGGAACCCCGTCAGGACCGCTGAGATCTTTATATTTTACATCGCCGGGTTCGATGTTGTTTCCCTGATAGGCATGCGTGAAAATGTCGGTCTGATCCTGAAAGATTCCTTCCATCTCATAAAGAAAAAACGAACCAATCGGATAACCCTCTTCGGTAAGAGTGGCATACACCCCATTGTCGATGCGGCCCGCAAGAATCGGATTGTCACCGTAAAGCTCCAGCACCCGGTTGGAGATATGAGAGAATACCAGTCCCAGATCGTAGTAGAAATTTTTCTTTTTTGTTTTAAAATTGACTTCCGCTTCAAATCCGTGATTCAGTACACTCCCCGCATTAAAATAGGGGGGAGTGGCGCTGCCACTACTTGGCGGCAGTGGTGCCTGTACCAGCATATCATTGGTTACTTTCCGGAAATAGTCGGCATACACATAGAGCCTGTCGTTGAAAAGGCCCAGGTCGAGGCCGGCGTTAAATTGTACCTGATTCTCCCAACGCAGGTTTTCGTTGCCGTGTTGAAAAAGATAATAGCCCACATCGGGGAGTGTGGTGAACGGATAGTAGCTGCCGCCGGTGATCAGGCTGGCAAAGGAATAGTTTCCAATTTCCTGGTTTCCCAGCATCCCGAAACTGGTGCGCAGCTTCATAAACGAGATATTCTCCACCTCTTCCAGAAATTTTTCTTTGTCAATACGCCAGGCCAGCGATCCGGACGGAAAGATGCCGTAGCGGTAATTTGGCCCAAATCGTGAGGAGCCGTCACGCCGTAACACCACTTCGGCGTAATATTTTCCACTGAAATCGTACGAGGCTCTTCCGAAAAGAGAAAAAAGTGCCCATCCGGTATTCCAGGAGGTGACCCGCTGGTTGGTGGTGCCATTGTCGAGATATCGGACGCTGGGAACCTGATCGAGAAAGTTCATTGCCGATCCGCTTTGGCCGATAGTACTGCTTGTAATTGCTTCCGTACCCAACAATGCCTGTAAATGGTGTTGCTCTCCAAATGTTTTTGTATAGTCCAGCGTATTTTTCCAGGTGTGAATGGTTGTCGTATAGGTGATTTCCTGCAACGAATTTGGGTTATTAATACGGTCGTTAAACCCCCAGTTTTCGTTAAAGCGTTTTTCGTGCGAGCCCATGAAGTCAAGGCCATAATCGGTTTTAAATACCAGCCCATCGAGAATATCGTACTGAACAAAGGCATTGCCTAACATGTGGTGCTCGTTGACTTTCCAGTCGTATTTATTGGCAAACCCTACCGGATTGTACCCGTCGCCATAAAATTCAGCATAGGGCTGGTAATAATCAATATAGGAGCCGTCGGGGTAATACACCGGGTAAACAGGGCTGCGGAAAAAGGCGTAGCGTACCACACTGCCGCCATTGCCACCGTATCCATCGCCCGAGCTGCCCACTACGTCGCGGGTGGATCCTGAAAGGTTGATGTTGGTACCCACCGAAATTTTGTCGGTGAGTGCGGTATTCAGCGAAGTCCTCACTGCGTACCTTTCGTATCCGGAGTTCAGGATGATCCCCTCCTGACGGAGGTAGTTTCCGGAGAGGATATAGTTAGTCTTCTCTGAACCTCCACTGGCTGAAAGATTATAGTTGGCCATCAGTGCCGGCCGGAAAATTTCGTTCCACCAGTTGGTATTGGCCATCGTATCGGCCATCTCCGGATTGATGATACTACGCCCATCGGCCACAGCCGCTTCATTGTAGAGCTCAATATACTGATCCTTGTCGCACATGGGTGTGAGGTTGGTGGCAATTTGTATCCCGGTATTGGAGCTGAAATTGATGTGTGTGCCGCCTTTTGATCCTTTTTTTGTGGTGACGATGATCACACCATTGGCAGCCCGTGACCCGTAGATGGAAGCCGCTGAGGCATCTTTTAAGATGGAGATGCTCTCGATATCGTTGTTCGACAACGTGTTAAAACCCGTTTTTGTGGGTATCCCGTCGATGATGTAGAGCGGGGAGTTGTCGTTGATAGTACCCACCCCGCGGATGCGTACTGAAACGCCTTCTCCCGGGGCACCCGTGTTTTGTTTTATGATCACCCCGGTGGATTTGCCCTGTAAGGCCTGTGCCAGGTTACTGACCGATAACCCGCTGATTTCATCGGCTTTGATTACGGAAACTGAGCCCATCAGATCGCTCTGTTTTTTTACCCCGTACCCGATGGCCACAAATTCTGTCAGCGTGGTTATTTCCTGTTGCATTACTACATTTACCACCTCACGGCCGGCTACGGCCACTTCCAGTTTTTTATATCCGATAAACGAGAATATCAGCGTATCGATGGGTGTTGCCGAAGTAATGGAATAACTTCCGTTGATGTCGGTGGTAGTCCCCAGAAAGGTGCCTTTTACTACCACATTGACTCCGGGAATGGTAAGCCCCTGTTCATCGCTTACCGTACCCGTAACTGTGTATTGCGGCGGGAGTGGTTTCACGATAACCTGCGGTTCAGGAACAATCACAATATGGTCGTCGACTTTTCGGTAGGTAAGGTTCATGCCTGCCAGTGCCTGGGATAATAGGGTTTCGATGGGTATGTCGGGGTCGGAGATTTCCACCTGCCGGGTAAGATTTACCTGATCGTTCTGAAAAAAGACCAGATAATTACTTTTCGATTCCACCAGGTCGAAAACCTCTTTTACGGTAAGCGCTACTTTGCTGTTCTGGTTATGAGCCGTGAAACTGCAAACTAGCAGCCCTGCAGTAAAGAAACCTGTCATGAATCGGAGTAAAACGCTTCTCATAATCGTTATTTTATTGAATTATAATTTCTTTGTCCTGAATTATGTATTCGAAAGGTGCAGTCATACTAATAATTTTCAGGATTTTTTCAATGTCATCCTGCATTGAGAATTCTCCTGTATAATGGCATTGTTTCAGTGCATCCTTCCGGATGGTAAAGCGGATATTGTGTGAACGCTCCAGTTGGCGGGTCATGGCTTCGAACGAGGTATTGCGGAAAATGATTTTTCCCGATCTCCAGGCACTGTAGGTAGCGATGTTGTTGGTTTTGAACACCCGGGCCGTATTTTTGTCGCGTAGTAATAGCCATGACTGTTCAGGCAGCAAAATCTGTTTTTGTAGGCGGTCACCGGAGATTTGTATTTTCCCCCGCTCGAGGGAAATCTGATGGAGTGCGTCTCCGGGATAGGCATTGACATTAAAAGCAGTGCCCAGTACAGTAATATCGGTCTCAGCCGTATGGACGATAAAAGGCAGGGTTTCGTTGTGGTGTACGTCAAACCAGGCCTCGCCGCAGAGCTCAACTTCCCGGGTGTCGCCCTGGAAATTTTTGGGGTAACGGATTTTCGATCCTGCATTAAGAAAGACAATACTTTGATCCGGAAGGATGAGGTTTTTAACCGTGCCATAGGGTGCTGTTACTTCTGTCCAGAAAGCCGTTTCCGTACTGTTTTTTTGGTGTGTGGTGATCAGGAAGGCACCAAAAGCTACCAGCAGCAGGAGTACAGCAGCGACGCGATAGCCCTGTTTGCTGAAATTATGGCGCGTTTTTTTAGTGACCACCTCCTGCACATCAAGCGTATGGTTCAGTCGGGTAAGCGCCTCATTAACCTGTTGGTCGTTGGCGCGAAAGTTTGTGAATTGAAGCATGCCGGCCATTTTTTTAGCCTCTTCAATCGTTGCCAACGCCTCCGGGTGTCGGGCCGACCATTCGTTCCAATAACAGGCATGGCGTGAATCCGGATTGGAAACCCACGAAAGAAAAGTTTCATCCTGAAGGAAATCTTCAACACTGAAAGGTGTTTTTGTCTGCATATTGTAAGATTATACCCAATAGAGTGTTTCATCGGCATTAAATACTCATTGCGATTAAAGAAAAATGAAAAAAAACCGAAGGGATTGATTTAGAAAGGGGTGGAAGGAGGGCGGAACGCTTTTTCCCGTAGTGTGTGCAGCGTGCGGGTCAGCAGGTTGGCTACCGATTGCTTTTTCATGTTCATGATTACAGCGATTTCGGAAGGATTGTAATTGCCATAAAATTTCAGGTAGATAATTTCGCGTTGCCGTTCGGTAAGGGTGTTAAGCAGGGAGAGTATATTATCATGCTGTTCGCCCTGTTGTTCCTGAGCAATGGTTAGCTCTTCCGCCGAAAAGACAAACCCCCTTTTTTCGGTGGCATAGCGTTCATTATGGCGCTCACGAAGGGCCGATTGTTTGCACAGGTAGAGGATTCTGTGACGGAACATACGAAAAAGATACGCCTTGGGGTGACGAATGGTGTGCAGCCGTTCGCGTGTTGACCAGAGGGTGAGAAAGACATCCTGAATGGCGTCGCTCACCCGCAACTCGTCGCGGCATAATTTAATCCCATAGAAAAAGAGGTCGTGGTAAAAACAGGCAAAGATTACCTCCAGTGCATGCCGGTCACCCTGTTGGAGACGTTTCCAAACTGCAGGATGAATTTCAGGAAAGGTATTTGAACGTTCTGCCATGAAAATACACTGGTTGAGGAAAACAAAGGTACAAAAAACCGGAATGCAAACGATTGCAAAATAGAAAGCTGGCAGGATTACAAGAGCAGCCGGTAACCGGAGCACTGCAGGGAGGCTGCTGCAATATTTATTGGGTGTGTGCTGAAAATGGGGTACTTTCAGCGTTTGTGCAGGAACCGGATCAATAGTTTGAGTCGGTTTTTTACCGATTGCCCGATCCACTCCATGATCCAGGGAATGCGTTTGTCGTTCCAGCGTTGGGGGTGGATGTTGAGGATGACAAGGGATGGAAATTGGTCCTTGCTAATCAACTGGCAGAGTTCGTCGGTAGTATACTTTTTTTTGGGTAGGAATACGCGGGTAAAAGCGGAGGGTATGCTATCGCGGAGGCTCATGCTGCCATCGCTCCAGTAGCGTCCCGTATCGGTGATATAAGCCACCTGATGGTAGTTAAAATCGAGAAAGGCCTCATAGCCAATATGCAGTTTCGTGTAGGAGTGCTTGCGCCAGAGGTGGTGGTTGGTATGGCGCGAGAAGGGTGAGCCATGCATGCTGATACCGAAAGCAAAGGTGATTTTGCGAAGGGCTCTCAAGGTATCGGTGAATTCGCGGAATGCGCGGTCGGCATTGCCGCGGCAGTGGGCGAGGTTTTCGTAATGATAGCCAATTTCGTGGCCCATGGAGGCGATATATGCGATGAGGTCGGGATGGTGAAGAATGTGCTTTCTGCGGAAAAAATAGGTGGAAGTGATGCTTTGGCAGAGTTCTTTTTCAGCCATACGCGCGGCCCTCCGGGGAAAACGGTCGACATCATGGCGGAGTGCAACGGCGCGGGGGTATTTGTTTTCGGCCAGATCGATCAGCGGCATCAATTGGTAACCGGCCTCTTTAAGTGTGGCGAGCAGCTTAAAATACACAGGGGAAGTAAAGTCGTTCATCTTCAGCGTTTATTACTTAATCCAAAAACAGTGAAAATGTTACCCTATTACCGGAAAAATTTTGTGAAGGGAGAGGGGGGGGATTACTTTATTGCCATTTTAAGCAGGATGGAGGTTAAGAAGGTGGTGACATTTATATTTTCAGAAAGAATTTGTTCGGCGGCTATTTTGAATTTTTCTTTTTCAGGATTCATGAGCAATGAACAGGCTTTTTCAATAGCCTGGTGTTGGTTGTGTTCCGATTCATCAAAATTAAAAACAATACCATATTTTTTTTCCAGTTCATGGGTATAGGAACGTCCGTCGTTGTCGAGGTAAATGGCAGGAACGCCGAGCATGGCAGCTTCAGAGGCCATGGTGGCGCTTTCTCCAAATAGTAATTTGGCACTGGCAATTACATCATGCATCAGATGGGGCTGGATGTTTATTTTAAATTTTTCCAGTGCTGCTGGTAATTTTCCTTCAGCAGAGATAATCACCTTTGCATATTTTGATAACCTGCGTACAGCCTCCATCTTGTTTTCTGAGGAAAAGCCTTGGTGGCCGATGTCATGGTGTGCATTCCATGCTACAAAACGCATTACCATATAAGGTTCATTTTTCTTAAAACCGAGTAATTTATGGATATCAGGGTCAGGAGTAAAATAGTCGGGATGCAGGTAGGCCAGCTCCATAAAGCTTCTGAACTTTTCATGTTTTTGGCCGAAATCATTTCTAAAGGATGATGGAGAGAGGATTTTTGTGGCAAACGGTTTATAGAGCATTTGGCTTAGTTTGGCATTATCTGTATCATCAAGTATGATGGAGGGTTTACGAAGGAGAAACCCCACATGACTCAGATAGAATGAGCCGAAGCCCACAAGAAGATCAATACGATGTTTCCGTGCAAAGCACAGCAGTTTCAGGTCTGTAGAAAAGATATTTATTAGTTTTCCTGCCTTGGTATCAGAGCCTGTTCCCCGGTTAAAGTACTCAAAACCATATGCTTCCAGAAGTTCAAAAACTGGATAGCGTTCGCGTGCGGAGATAAAGACTGTATGCCCATCAGCCTCCAGATTACGGATGACATATTTAAAGTAATGAACGTGAGCCGGATGCCCTATGTCGAAGAGGATATTCATTACGCTTGATTATTCTTTTATAATAAATTTCCTTTTACCTGAAGCCGTTAATTTAATTTGATTAACAATTTTAATCTCCACATTGGCTCCAATTTCATCTCCCCAATACTGTTTTATATACTCTTTGGCCTCTGTGGTGAAATTCTTGTTAACAACAAGGTTCAATATATAATTCGTTTTACTTTCAATAAACTGAAAATGTTCTACTGATTTATTGATAATTGGGTTATCCTGCTGGAAAAAGCCGGTAAAATTATGAACTATAAGCTTTTTACCAGAGGGAGTTGTCAACACATCATTCTCTCTTCCAATAATCTTTTTAACATTGCTTAGCTGCTTTTCACATCGGCAGGATGATGACGATAACTCCACAAGATCTTGTGTTTCATAACGAATAAAGGGATGTGCAAAATTCCATAGATCTGTTGAGACTATCCTTGCAATGCCCTGATTTACAGTACTATTATGATCGTCTAAGAACTCAGTAATGCCATATTCATCAGCAATGTGATATCCTTGATGTGTATTACATTCAAAAAAAACCGGATTTCCTTCACAGCTATATGAATCGAAGATTTTGCATCCAAAACTATTTTCTATCTCTTTACGTGTTTCTGGATAGAGTGTATTACCTGTAGTTTGTAGGGCAAGAGGTTGATGTTTAAATTCTGGATGTTTTTGTTTATATCGGGCAAGGAACAAGAATGGATCAGGGTAGCAACGTATAACTTTGGGTTTATACGTTTCTATATGAGTTAAAATATAGTTGAACTGCTCATCTGTTAAAGGATTTATTTTGATATACATATTATTCGATAAACGATCCTGCATTTTTTTACTAAATCTGTTTCTTTTATTCTGGCTCAGTTTTATATACCGATCTCCAATTTTAAATCCCATCCATTCCCATCCACGAAGATTCGCAGCGATATTCATGCTATAGGCGTCTTTTGTTGAAAAGTAGAATAATGGTTCACCTGTAGAACCACTGGAACTCAATTTTACCAGCTGATTTTTATTTATATTCTTTGCTAAAAACCGATTGGTACCCTCAGATTTGATAATTTTTTTGGTGAGCAATGGGATTTTTTGCAGATCGTCCTCTGTTTTTATCTCTTCAGGTTTTAACCTATTCGAGTTGAAAAGATCATAGTAGTATGGCACATTTTTGTATGCATGTTTTACCAATGCCTGTAATCTCTCACTTTGATAGGCAATAAGGTTTTCCCTTTGCCAATGCTGAGTTTTTTCTAAGAATTTCAGCTTTGAATGAACCGATTGACCTGTGATTAGATCACCTAATGGCATGAAAAAGCCACGAACAAGTAAATTTGGAGTTTTCATGAATAGAGCATTTTTAGTTTTTGTAAAACCGAATCCCAGGAGTATTGATATAGCCCATCAAAGGCATTCTTCACAATTTCGTTCCCCTCTTCCTGATGTGTCAGCAACCAGGATATTCTCCCAGCAATTTCACCCGGAGAATTGGGAGCTATCAAAAGGCCATTATAACTATCGATTACAATATCTTTCACACCACCAACCGCTGTAACAATAACAGGAATACATTCTGCAAAAGCCTCCAGGATTGATAATGGTTGATTATCAAACGTTGGGACAGATACGAATATGTCATTTTTAGACAAGTGTTCAAGAACTTTGAAACGGTTTACCCTTCCGAAGAAAGTAATGTTATGAATTTTGTTAATCGCAGTATAATTTTCCAGTTCCGTACGATCTGGCCCATCTCCAAGTATAGATAATGAAGCCTCTGGATAATCCTTTTGTATTATCTGCAGAGCCATGATAATGTCCTTTATATTATAATTTTTAGATAGAGATCGCAATGAGATTATGTTTGGCTTAAATGTTTTTCGCGTTTTAGGTTGCTTTGTCGGTATGTTTATGCCATTAGGTATTATGATTGTTTCAAGGTCTATATCTTTAAAGACTGAATTTAAGTATGGCGACATAACCACTACCTTATCCGCCTGTTTTAAAAACCAACGTTTTACTCTTACCTGTTTTTGGAAATATTCTTTTGCCCCTCCACCATGATAAGAGATAATTAATCTCTTTTTAGGATATAATTTTGATGCTAGTATTCCAATAGTTATTGGGAAAAAGCCTCGATAAGAACATCCATGTATGTGAATAATATCTGCTTTAGGGATTTTGAAAATTAATACTAAAATTAGAAATGGCCTTACTAAATTGCTTCTTTTGGTATTAAATAATGTGACAGAATGCTCTGTATCAGGTACCCTGCAAAGATAGTCCTTGACAACATTGGAGATGCCCCCCGAATTTTCTTTATAATTTGCTATATATAAAATTTTCATGATTGCCGATTATCTGGTCTTCCTATTCTGTAATCGTTTAAGCGTACCAGAAAGTGAATATATTAGGAGTATATTATTAACTATATAGGCTCTCAGGATTGTGTACAACCTAAACATGAATGACAATAGTTGCAAATTGGAATGCTTTATAAGAAGTTTTGTTCGTTTACTATATATTGGTTTTTCCTTAATGAAGTCATGTGCTTCTCTTTTATCCTGTTTAGAGCCATATGCAATTAGATACCTCAAGTTTTTTCTGTAGAAAACAGTAGAAATATCCTGAATGATTTTTTTATCTAATTGTTTGTCAAGAGCAAACTGCCTTCTGAAAGAGTACGACCAATTATTGATTTCCCAAATTTTTGAGGGGCTATTCCCATGAGACATACTTGAATTCACAACACGATATATAGAAGTGACTTCATTGATAAATTTTATTTTAGTTTTACTGATAATTTGTAAGGCAATGGATAGATCTCCGTAAAAAATTTTGTTTTTATTATATATGGCATTAATTGAATGTAAAAGAGAACTTCTAAAAACCCAGGTACAAGGTGCAATCCAGGGAGCTGAGATAATATACTTATTGATTGATGATATTTTTTCTTCAATACCCATATGTTTTAAATAAGCATTCTCCCAGATGTCATTGTTTTGATGATACCTGTTAACATCTGAAAAAACCATTCCATAATCGGGGCTCTCTTCAAGAAAATCCACTTGTTTTTGGAGTTTATTTGAGTCTATCCAATAGTCATCCCCTTCACACAAAGCAATATACTTTCCTTTTGCTCTGGGAAAATTATAATGAAAGTTTATGCCTCTAACACCTTTGCTATATTGGTTTTCCTGTTGGATTATAGGTTTAATTAAATACTCCCCTTCTTTAGACAACTTTTATTCAAAGATAAGTTAAATTTCCTTTCCCGCCCAATTGGGCGGGAAAGGAAATTTAAGCAGCCGAAAGGAACACCTTCTCCGGTCTTTTATA
>Ga0116152_10001197_pt1 | contig 21257 bp, 15 predicted proteins | sample AD_UKC119_MetaG_FD_89894 | JGI IMG/M metagenome (GOLD analysis project Ga0116152, IMG submission 89894) | Active sludge microbial communities of municipal wastewater-treating anaerobic digesters from Hong Kong - AD_UKC119_MetaG | ecosystem: Engineered > Bioreactor > Anaerobic > Digestate...
GGCGTGAGCAAGATCCGGCTCACGGGTGGCGAGCCCTTGCTGCGTCCGGACGCGGTGGGCATCGTGCGCGACCTGCTCACGCTGCCCGTGAAGCTGGGGCTCACCACCAACGCGCTCACACTGCACAGGCACCTCGATGGCTTGGTGGACGCCGGGCTGAAGGGCATCAACGTGAGCCTTGACACCTTCGATGCGGAACGCTTCAAGCGGATCGCCCGGCGCGATGGCTTCAAGCAGGTGTGGGCCAATATCCGACTCGCCCTCGAGCGCGGCCTTCGCGTGAAGGTGAACGTGGTGGTGATGCGCGGCGTGAACGATGACGAGATCCTGCGTTTCGTGGAGCTCACACGTGATCATCCCGTGCACGTACGCTTCATCGAGTTCATGCCTTTCGCCGGCAACCGCTGGGGAAGAGAACGTGTGTATACCTATGCAGAGATGCTCGGCCACATCGGCAGCGTGCACTCCTTCGAGAAGCTGAAGGATGATGCCCACAGCACGGCCAAAGCCTATCGCGTGGGCGGCTGGCCGGGCACCTTCGCCGTGATCAGCACCGTGACGGAGCCTTTCTGCGGCGATTGCGACCGCCTGCGACTCACCGCCGAAGGCAGAATGCGTAACTGCCTCTTCGCGCGCGAGGAGACCGATCTGCTCTCAGCGCTGCGCCGCGGCGAGGACATCGTACCATTGATCGAGGCCAATGTGCTGGCGAAGCAGGCCATGCTGGGTGGATTGCCACCGTTCAAGCCAGAGAAGCAAGAGGAGTTGTTGCATGATCTGAGCGCGAGGCCGATGGTGAGCATCGGCGGATGAACACATCTGGCCATCATTGTATGTGACCGTAGCGCCATCCTTTCATCCGCTCATGTCTCCAAGTATCCATAACTTCTGGAGATCGTTGTATGGTGGTCATGGCCCCATGAAGACATGGGAACATGGAACCCCGAGCTACAGCTCCTGCTCGTAGTAGATCTTGTAGAACTTCCGGCCGCTCTCGTCCACGCCGCGCTCGATCTTGTTGCGGTCGCCGTGGATGTAGATATGGAAGTCCTTGTCGAGCTTAAGCACGCTCTTGAACACCCGCGCCTGGCGTTTCACGGCGTCGGCCGAGATGGCGAAGCGCTCGTCGAGGTCCACCGCGCGCTCCTCCTGGTAACGGTCGCCGAAGCGCTCGAAGGAGCCGGCCACCTCCTCGTTCTGGAAGACCTCGCGCGCGAAGCTGCCACGGTCGTACTCGGTGTTCTCCTTGAAGTATTGCACCGAGCGGTTCAGCAGGTCGATCTGGTCGGCCTTCGGGATCTCGTAGTCCTGCGGCAGCTGCTGCGTGATGAAGGAGCGCGTCATGTCCAGCATGTTACGCGTGCTGTTCACGGTGTCGCGCTTGGGGCGCAGTCCGATGAAGGCCTGCTGCCAGAACGGGTCCTGGGGCCTGTCGTCGATCACGAGCAAAGTCGGTTCTCCCGGGGTGAACAGCACGAGCAGGGCCTGGTCCGGCTTGCGGCTGCCGAGCCCGCGCTTCAGCTGCATGGCAAGCGCCTCGTCCTCCGCGCGGCTCTCGATGAATACCTCCTTGTCGTCGAACTTGAGGATGCCGAGCGCGCCGTGCGCTGCGCTGCCCAGTTCCACGCCGGTGAAACGCGTCACGAAGAGGTCGCCCGTGCGGGCCTCGTGCTCATTCGCGACATCGATGAGCAATTTGGCGATGGCGCGGGATACGCCCACGAGCTCCTTGCCATCCGCGGCTTTCCGGCAGAGCGCCTGCAACGCGTTAGCCTGGCCATCGCGCTCCGCGAACTCGTGCGTCCGCCCAACGCTCGCGAAGGGCTTCAGGAAGAGTTTGCGCAGGAACTCCTGCTCTTCCGGCCCCTGCAGCACCGCGCTATAGTCGCTGAGGATGCTGGCCGCGCCGCCTGTGCCGATGCGGTGGAGGACGAACTCATCCACCATCGCTTCCTTTCCATTCACCATACGGCGAATGTACCGGGCCGCTGGTCACTGCCCATGCCTGAAGGCATGTTCCTGCACCTTCACGACATGCAGCACGAAGGGAAAGAGCGCAGCCATCGTCTCCTGCGCCCCGCGGCTGGACCCCGGCAGGGTGATCACCAGACTTCTTCCGATCATTCCGGCCACGCCCCTGCTCATCATGGCCCAGGGCATGCGTTCCTGACCGTAGCTGCGGGCCGCTTCCATGATACCCGGCACCTCCCGCTCCAAAAGGGGCGCGATGGCCTCAGGCGTGCGGTCACGCGGCGAGAGCCCCGTTCCACCCGTGGTGAGGATGAGGTCGTAGCCCTCCTGCGCCCAGGCCTGGACCTTCGCCGCGATCTGGTCCGGCTCGTCGGGTAGCACCGCGCTGGTATTGACCTCCACACCCAGCTCCTTGAGCCGATCCGTGATGGCCTGTCCGGCTTTGTCCTCCTTTCTGCCACTATACACACTGTCGCTGATCACGAGCACGGCGGCTTTCACCGGCCCGTGGAAGCGATCCTTCCAGTCGCTCTTGCCACCCGTTTTCTCCAACAACCGTATACCTCCGATCACGACACCCTTGTCGATGGGCTTGAGCATGTCATAGATCGTGAGCGCCGCAACGCTGGCGCCATGCATGGCCTCCACCTCCACACCGGTCCGGTAGATCGTTCGCACACGCATGGTGACGATGATCTCCTCCGCGCCAACGGTGAACGTGCATTCGGCGTGCTCGATGGGCAACGGGTGACAGTCGGGAATGAGCTCGTGGGTCTTCTTTACAGCGAAGAGGGCGGCCACCCGGGCGCTTTCAAGCACGTCGCCTTTGGGCACGCGTTCCTCCTTCACCGCAGCAATGGTGGCGGCATCGCTTACGGTGACCAGCGCGGTCGCGGTGGCCTCGCGGAGCGTGGTGGGCTTATGCGTGATGTCGATCATACGATAGGTGCGATCTGAGGCGTCCTTACTTGTTCGTTTTCCAGGTATGCGCGCTGTCGGACAGGATCTCCTTCCCGAAGATGGGCAGCCCGGTCTTGATGCGATCAACGACCCAGGCCACGGCCTCGCGCGCCTGCACGCGGTGCGGCGCGCTGGCGAAGACCATGAAGCAGAGTTCGCCGGCGTGGATGGTGCCCAGGCTGTGGTGCACATGCAGGCAGGTCATGGAAGGCCATTTCGCAAAGGCCTCCTCGCGTATCGCGGTCATCTGTTCCAGCGCCATTGCACGGTACGCCGTATACTCGATCGCGGTCACGGCCCGGCCTTCGATCACATCCGCGCGCACCTGCCCGAGGAAGATCTCGTGCGCCCCGATATCCGTTCGTGTGGCGTGCTTCGCGATGCTCGTGCCCACGAAGCCCGGATCGATGGCCCCGTCGACGAAGATGTCCTTCACCTTATGCGTCCGGGGCTCGTTCATCCGCCTGCGAATGGGGGTAGAACGGCGATCTCCTCCTCTCCACTGAGCGGTACATCGTCATGCGTGACACGGCGATCGACGGCGATCGCGTGGCTGAGCTCCTCGAATCCGTTGATGTGCTGTGCCAGCTTGCCGCGAAGCTCGCCCAATGAACCGGCCTGCAGCTCCAGGCGATCCGTGCCGGCCTTCTCGGCGATAAGCCCGAACAACATTACCTGCATGGCTCAAAGATCGCTCGGCGCGTTGATGTTGCGGAATAGATCCGTCGGCCAGCCCTCTTCTCCCGGACACACCTGCACATACCGGGTGTGCACCTGCTCCATCGCATCCGAGAGTTTCAAGGAGCCCGCGGCCAGCTGCGCGGCGAAGACGGTCCTACAGCTGCGATGGTATACGGCCGCGAGCGGCTCGAGCCGACCATCACACTGGGCCACCACCGCGTTGACCCCTTCCTCGTAGCGCGCCATCAGCAGTTCGATGAAGGAGGCCGTGATCTTCGGCATGTCGCAGGCCAGGATGAGGAGGCGGTCATGCCAGGCATAGCGGAGCGCGGTGAGGATGCCACCCAAGGGGCCACTGCCGGGTGTGTCATCCGCCAATGCGAGTGGACCGAACCCATCGTACTTCCTGGGGTCGCCGATGATGAGCAGTTCATCCACATGCGGGCGCAGGATGTCCAACGCATGGGTGATCAACGGCTTTCCTTGGACCGGGAGCAGCGCCTTGTCGCGACCCATGCGACTGCTTCTTCCTCCTGCCAGCACCACGCCGGCCCAGCCCTGCCCGCTCATCACCGGAACAGGTAATGGACCTCGACCGGATCACCCACCTGCCAGCTGCGTTGATCACCGGACAGATAGGCGAGCGCATCCGCCTCCATGAGCGAGCGCAACATGTGCGAGCCTTCGTCCTTCAGGAGCATCACGCGTCCTCCACGCACACGCGCCGCACGGAACTCCGCGCGCGCGCCCTTCACCATGACCGCGGTGGTGACCGGCAGGTGTTCCACCATGACGAACGGTTCCCTCGCACCGCGCATGGCACGCAGGAAAGGCCTCACATATGCGTGGAAGAGCACGAACACCGCCCGTGGATTCCCCGGCAGGGCGAACAAGGGGCGATCTCCGATCGTGCCAAAGAGCATCGGCTTACCGGGCTTCTGCGCCACGCCGTGGAAGTGGATGGTGCCGCCCGCGCGCAACACCGCCTCGTGAACGAGGTCATGGTCGCCCACGGAAGCACCACCTGTCGTGATGATCACTTCATTCACGGATGCCGCCCGCGCAATAGCGCCCACCAGGTCCTCAAGCTCATCCGCCACGTGTGTAATGGCGGCAGGCGCCCCGCAGGTCCTCAGGGCGGTATCGAGCATCACGTCGTTGCTGCTGAAGATGCGACCCGGCACATGCTTCCCATTCTCGATGAACTCGTTGCCAGTGACAAGTACGGCGACCTTCGGAGCATGCGCCACCGGAAGTGCCTCAACACCCACCGAGGCAAGACCTCCGATCACTGCGGGCGTGATCAGGGATCCTGCGGACAACATGACCTCTCCCTGCTTCACCTGCTCCGCCTTGCGACGCACATTTGAGCCATCCACCAAACCTTCATCCGCATGCGTGATGACCCCGTCCTTCACCGTCACGTGCTCCTGCATCACCACGGTGTCGGTACCTGGTGGCAGCATGGCACCCGTGAAGATGCGGACACAGCCACCGCGCTTCACCGGCGCGATCGGCGCATCACCCGCCGCCATGATGCTCTCGATGGTCCAGTGCGTCACACCCGGGTCGTAGGCGAAGGCATAACCATCCACCGCGCTCATGTCGAACAAGGGGTGATCGAAGCGAGCGCGCACGTCGGTCGCTGCGTACCCGCCCAACGCATCAACAAGGGGGACGGTATCCGGATCCACCCTCGGTACATGCGCCATGACGATCCGGCGCGCTTCCTCCACGGATATCATGCATAGAACAGTTTGAAGGAGGCCAGCAGGAGGACGATGCCGAGCACCTGGCGCAAGCGCAGCTGACTGAAGCATTGTGCTCCGACATAAGCCCCCAGAGAACCTCCAGCCAGTGCTGCTCCGATCCAGAACAGATGAGCCGGTGTGTAGAAGTCCAACCCTTTCGAAAAGGCCAGGCTCACCAGGCCGGCGGCACTGTTAACGAAGATGAAAGCCGCGCTAACACCGGCACTTTCCTTGGCGGTGCTCCAGCCGAAGACAAGAAGGAGCGGACTTAGCAGAACGCCCCCACCGATGCCGATCATCCCGGACACCAGGCCGAGCACCGCGCCGATGACCAAGGCCAGCCACATCGCCGGTGGAGCCTTGCGTTCATCACCACCCCCAAAGAAGCCCAGAAGACGCGCTACGGCAATGGCCAGGCAGATGGCCAGGATGCGTTTATAGAGCAGGGTGTCGAGATGGACGCGTGCTCCGATCCAGGCCAATGGCATGGATGCGGCGGCGAAAGGCCAGAACAAGCTCCAACGGAAATGGCCGGCGCGGGCGAACTGGGCGAAGGCCATCGCGCTCACGAAAAGGTTCAGGGTCAATGCGGTGGGCCGCACCAGATCCGGGGCGAACCCGAGCAGGGTCATCACGGCGATGTAGCCGCTGGCCCCGCCATGCCCCACGCTGGCATAGAGGAAAGCCACGAAGGCCAGGAGCAGCGCAATGGTGAATTCGTTCATGCGTGCTGCGATGGCCTGATCGGCGTATCCATGAATTCACCCGCATCGGGTCCCATGATGCGCATCCATCGGCCGTGTTCGGCATCCACGAGGTCCATCACACCCGCCAGCCCATCCCCTCCGACCAGGAGGTCCGCGATGCGCATGGCCATGAGCGATGCCGTCAAGGTGGTCACCGCAGCAGGAACACGTTGCATGTCACAACTCTGCTGGCCCTCGGAGGCGCGACCCTGGAAGAACCCCGAGCGGCGCCGGCTGTGGTCCGGCCCCTGGCAGGTGATCACCTGCACCTGGTGGCCATGCACCGCGCCCGTCACCAACGGAATGTTCATGCTGCGACACGTTCGCTCGATCACGGCCCTTGCAGCCAGGTCATCGGTGCAATCGGCCACAAGGTCCGCATCCCGGAGCACCATGGCGATATTGGCAGCGTCAATGAAATGAGGGATGGTCGTCCAGGCGATCCCAGGTGCCAGCGGAGCGATCCGCGCGCACGCGGCCAGGACCTTTAACTTCCCGACATCATCCGGAGCAAAGAGGCGTTGACGCACGAGATTGCCCGCCTCCACCGTATCGCCATCCACCAGGTGGATGCAGGACAGGTCAAGCGCAGAGACGAGCGGCAACAAGGCACAGCCCGTGGCACCCAGGCCGATGACCACTGCCCGCGCGGTCGCTACCTTCCCTTGCATCGGGGAAAGTTAATGCCGGGCGACCTGGTGCCTTGGGGACCCCGCAGGACGACGACAGGTCCTGCGGATGTTGGTCGATCCTATTCGGAATGGGTGCAGGTGACATCCACGGCACCGTTCAACGACTTGCTGTTCCCGTTCATCTCATTGAACACCGTGGCGTGGAAGTGGGCCTTCAATCGACCCGTCGCTGGATCGTACTGTTCGATCGTCACGGTCCCGGCCTCGTCGCCCACACTGACGAAGGGTGTACCCGCGTTGGCGTACATCACCGCGTTGGAGGCCTCGGAGATCGTATGGGTGCCGACACCGAGCGTGTCCAGCTGGATGGAGAACGTGCTGCCGAGGATCCCGACGCCTGTGACCATGGCGGAGGTGCCATCGGCGATCGCGCTGATGTGCGCATCGGCACAGAAGGAGCTTCCATCCACCTCCACTTGCACACGTGCCCCATCGGAGCCACAGGTGCTGGGGACGATGCCGAGTTCTTCCGCCACCTCCTTGCCCGCTTTGGTGCAGGAGCACATCAGGACGATCGGCAGCACAATGGGAAGGAGCGTTGGATAGCGCATGACCTAGTGGTTAAAGGCGCTCATACGTTGAAGCACCCCTCCGGGATACAACACGAAGCCCCGCGCTCCATGGAGCGCGGGGCTTCGATCGAAGGTCAAGGATCAGCGACGGACCAGACGCCCGATCGACCGACCCTGTGCGTGCTGTACGCTGAGGGTGTACTCGCCGGACGCCAGGCCGCTCACATCGATGGTGGCCTGCCCTTCACGCAGGGCATCCAGGCTGGTACGCGACACGATGCGACCGGCGATATCCATTACCTCCAGGCTAAGGGGGCCGTTGAGCCCCTCCAAGGAGATGGTGACCGCTCCGCTCGTGGGGTTCGGCCACATGGATACGCCGCGCGTCGCGCCGTTCTCCGCAATGGCCGTCGGTCCCACGTTCACATCCACTTCGGTCCGCGGGCCTTCGCACAGCATGCTCGGGCTGCTCACCTCGATGTCATAGAAGAAGTAGTAGTAGGCCGTTGCGTTCGCACCGGCAACAGTGCTGCTGGTCATCACACCGAGGTTCCCAAGGGGGAACGGATAGCTGGGGTTGCTGCCCAGACCATCACGCCACAGACCCGGGTTGTCGCCCACAGCACGCAGTCCGTAAGGTCCACCGGCCGGTACGTTGAAGTCGAGTTGCACCCGGCTCTCACCATTGGGGATGTTGAAGGTGCCTGAAGCGATGGTGGAGCCGTCACTCTGATCGACCACTGCAAAGGTGCGGGCCCCGGTGCTGTTGGCATAGACCTTGACACTGCGGATGATCATATCCTCGTTGGCTGTGAAGAGCTGGTAATTGTCCGTATTCGTGTGGTAGATCCCGTTCACGGAGTTGTTCGCGGCACCTCCGTAGGAGATCTCACCCCCATGTTGGGTGGAGGCGGAGACCCAGTAGGACGCATCCGCGGTGAGCACCGGGGTCGTGTAGTTGTTGCCGATGGCGATGGGTGAACCGCCGGTGGCGACATCATACCACTGGATGTTCTCACCCACGGCAGAAAGGTTGGCACTGCTGTTGAACGGGATGCTCGCACCGAAGGCCGTGGGCGCTTCAGGCGCGTCCAGGAAGCTCACCTCCACGATATCGCTGGTGAACAGACCGCACACCCCTTGGATGGTAACGGCGTACGAACCGGGGGTCGACACCGAGATGGTCCTAGTTCCGCCAGCGCCATTGCTCCAGGAATAGGAGGCCGCTTCGGAGGAGGTCAACTCCACTGCATCCCCTTCACAGCCGGGCAAAAGGCCCACCACAGATACCGTTGGTGTTTCATCGGGGCTCTGCTGCACGAAGATGCTTGTGGTTCCCGTGCATCCGTTGCCCGAGTCGATCGTGACCGTATAGGACCCGGCCTCGCTCACCTCGATGTCACGCGTCGTCTCGCCTGTGCTCCACATGTAGTCGAACCCGTCATTGGCGGTGAGGGTGATCGCATCACCATTGCCGCAAACGATCGGGGCCACTTCGGTGCTGATCGTTGCCACCGGGCTGATGCAGGTGTTCTCGATCACGGTGACGGTCTGATCGACCGCCAGATCGGTGAAGGTCTCCACGATGCCGCTCGGCCAACGGATGGTGAGCGTGGGGATGGACGTGTGTTCGCCCACGCCGAAGTTGCACGCAAAGGAGGTGACCATGCCATAGCTCTCGCCCGCCTTCACCTCACGCACCTGCGTGCCCCAGGGACCCACGATGCGGACCTGAGCACCCACGGCGTCGCGGTTGCTGACGGTGCCTTTCAAGCGTACCGTGAACCAGTGGTTGTCATTGCCATCATTCAGCCACAGGCGGTCCGGTTGCGCCGGGTCGGCATTGATGTAGCTCGTACCGTAGTTGGCGAAGACATCCAGGAAGCCGTCGTTGTTCAGGTCGCCGGTGGCGAAGCTGTGCATGTCCCGCCCGGCGGGGAAGAGCCCGGTGACCCGGGTGAAGGTGCCGTCGCCATTGCCCTTGAAGAAGTATTCCACGCCACCCGCGATCAACACATCAAGGAAGCCGTCATTGTCCATGTCGGCGAACTTGCTCTGCAGGAAGAAGCCGTTGAACTCCATGCCGCAACCCGAGGTCACGTCGATGAAGTTGTTGTTCACGTTCTCGTAAAGCTGGATGGTGGCATCGTGGTTCGTGGCCACCATGTCCAGGTCACCATCGTTGTCGTAGTCGCCGAAATCGGCCGTCCAGGTCTGGTTCCGGATCTGCAGCCCGTATGCCGCTGCGAGGTCACTGTATGCATTGCTGCCGTTGTTCACGAAGAGCCTGTTCCAACGGCGCGGATCGTTGGGATCGTTCACCCCCTGGCGACATTTGGGGATGTACAGGTCGATGTCGCCATCGCTATCGAAATCGGTGAAGCAGCTTCCATAGTTGCCGCTCATGTCCGAGGACGGGTTGGTGGTCCAGTTGATGTAGCCACTGTTCTCCACCAGATCACCATTGGCATCGGCGAACCAGAGGTTGTTCGGTCCCACATCATTGCACGCATAGACGTCCACGCGCCCGTCGTTGTCCATGTCGCCGATGCTCATGCCCTGCGTGAAGATGTTCGGGCCGCCAAGGGTGCTGAGGGTCCCGTTCCCGACGGACGCGATCCGCATGTAGTGCATGCCGTCGAAGTTGCCCCCGCTCACCATGTCCTTATGGCCGTTGTTGTCGATGTCGGCGATGGCCCAACCCCATTGCCCGGCATTGCTCACATTCCCGTAGTTCACCAGGCTGAAGGTGCCGTCGGGGTTCTGGTAGTCGACCTGGAAGGTGCGCGCATTGTGCAGGATGGCGAGATCATCCAGTCCATCCCCGTTCATGTCCACCACGCCCATGCAGCCGCCGCTCGCGGTCACGGAACTCTTACGGTCCGAGGCGTTGGTGAAACTCAACTGGGCTTGGGCCACCGAAACGGAGGCGGCCAGAAGAACGAGTAGTGCGTAGCGTTCGCGCATGTGCAGATCCTGGGTTAGAAGGGTTTGGTCCGTTGCAGGAGGGCGAAAGTTAACCGAAGACCCTACCGTGGGTCCAGCCCTTCCCCGCCCGAGCCTTGCGATCCTGCGGGCAGGAGGATCTCCTGTCCGTCCTCGCCGGTGGTCTGTTTCCGAATGCTCTCGCGGTGGACGGCATCCATCACCTCCCTGATGAAAGCCTCGCTCAGCCCCAGGTGCGGAGCCAGCTGCAATTGCCGCTCCATGATCCACTCCCAACGTTCCGGCTGGATGATCGCGACCTGGTGCGCCCGTTTGTGTTCGCCGATACGTGCGGCCAATTCCATCCGTGCCCCCATCTTCTGGGCGATCTCCTCGTCCAATTGGTCGATCAATTCGCGCAGCTCATCGAGTCGGTCCCGCATGCCTGGCGTTGGTTCCGCCTGCCGGAAGATGAGGCTGCGCACAAGCCCCTCGAACTCTGCAGGCCTGAGCTGCTGGTCGGCATCGCTCAGCGCCTGGCCCGGATCGGCATGCACCTCGATCATCAGTCCGCTGAAGCCAAGATCAAGGGCCTGCTGGGCCACCCCCGCGAGCAAGGTCCGGTTCCCACTGATGTGGCTCGGATCACCGATCAGCTCAAGGTCGGGGAACGCCGCCTTCAAGCGGATGGGGAACTCCCACATGGGGCTGTTGCGGAAGGGTGTGCGTTCGAACCAGGAGAAGCCGCGGTGGATGGCTGCCAGGCGGTTGAGGCCGCTGCGGTGCAGCCGTTCGAGGGCCCCGATCCACAATTGCAGGTCCGGATTGATGGGGTTCTTGACGAAGACCGGGATATCCACACCGCGCAGCGCATCGGCCACCTCCTGCACACTGAAGGGGTTCGGCGTGGTGCGTGCCCCGATCCAGAGCATGTCCACCCCCCCGTTGAGCGCGGCATCCACATGTGCCGCCGTGGCCACCTCCACCATCGTGCGCAACCCGGTCTCCTCCTTTACACGGGCCAGCCAGGGCAGGGCCACGTCACCCACGCCTTCGAACGAGCCGGGCCGGGTGCGCGGCTTCCATACCCCTGCACGGAACACCTGTGCCAGACCGGTGGCGGCGAGCCCCCTGGCCGTGGCCATGACCTGAGCCTCGCTCTCCGCACTACAGGGACCGGCGATCACCAGCGGTCGTTCCAAGCCCAGCCCCCACGCCGCAAAGGGTCGCGGATGAAGATCGGAGCTGGTCGGCCTGTTCACCGTGCAAAATTAGCCTTCCACCAGCGCGTAGAAACATTCTTGATCAGCCGTCCAAGGATGCCCATAGGCAACCTGCGGTCAGCCCCCGCTGTCATGCTGATATTCGTGCCGCCCTCAGCCATTCCGCACGACCGTGAAGAAGCTTTCGACCCTCCTGATGACCGGCTTCGTGCTGGCCATTGTTTCCTGTACCAAGGACCCGCTTCCGGATCAGCTATCCGCAGGAGCCTTGGAAGCGGATCGACTGACGCTGGACCCGGAGGAGTTCCCGTACGCCACCCTATCCCAATACGGCTTCTTCGATGGGCCGATGGCGAACCAGCGTCCGGTGGCGGGCGTGGTCCCGTTCCAGCCCATCAATACACTGTTCACGGACTATGCGCACAAAAAGCGCTTCATGTGGATGCCTGCGGGAACACAGGCCACCTATAGCGGGGATGGGGAGGTGCTTGACTTCCCGGACGGGTGCGTACTGATCAAGAACTTCTATTACGACCACGTGCAACCGATGGATCGCACGCGGATCATCGAGACCAGGTTGCTGTTCAAACGCAATGGGGCGTGGGAGTTCGCGGATTATGTGTGGAACGAGGAACAGACCGAAGGCTACCTGGACCTGATGGGGAGCAACACCCCCATCACCTGGATCGATGACAATGGTATGGAGCGTTCCACCCTATACCGGATCCCATCCGAAGCGGAATGCCTCACCTGCCACAAATCCCATGACGTGGCCGTGCCGATCGGCCCCAAACCGCAGAACCTGAACGGGCCCTTCGCCTATCGGGATGGGGTGAAGAACCAGCTGGACCACCTGACGAAGGTGGGCTACCTGAGCGCACGGCGGCCCAAGCGGATCCGGACGGTGCCGCACTGGGAGGATACCGGCCTGAGCCTGAACGAGCGGGTGCGGGGGTATGTGGACATCAACTGCGCCCATTGTCACAAGGAATTCAGCCACTGCGACTACCGGCCCATGCGCTTCGCGTTCAACGAGACCGATGATCCGGTGAACCTTGGGGTATGCGTGCCGCCGGATGACCCGCTGCTGCCCCAGCACACCCACATCGTTTCACGCGGCAGCACCGGACGCTCACTGTTGCACTACCGCCTTGCCTCCACCGATGAGGCCGTGCGCATGCCCTTGCTCGGCCGCACGCTCGTGCATGATGAAGGCCTTGCCCTCATCACCGAGTGGATCAACTCCCTTGAACCTGCCTGTCCATAATGACCAGAAGCCCAGACCATGCGCAAACCCATACTCCTCTCACTGGCCGCCTTGTCCGGCCAATTCCTGACCGCCCAGAACACTTGTCCGACGGCGCTGCCGATCGGCGAGGGAAGCTATCAGGTCACCGCCATTGACGGCCAGGTATCTCCAGTGAACTGCCTGGGCGGGAACCCCACCCTTGCGGAATGGTACACCTTCACCTCGCCGGTCGATACGGGGGTGATCGTCACCACGGAGGTCGTTGGCTTTCCGCTGGTGGACACTCGTATACAGGTGTTCTCGGGCACTTGTGGGGCCTTGGTATGTCATGCCAGCGATGATGATGGCGGGAATGGATTGAGCTCACTGGTCCAATTCTATGCGGCTGCGAACGTCACCTACATCATCGAATTCGACAACCGCTGGAGCTCAAGCGGCTTCCACTTCACGCTCAGTCTCTTCCCTCCCCCCCCGCCGCCCGTGGACCTGATCCAGTTCAGTCCCGTGTCCATCCCTGGCATGGGGTATAACATGGCGGCCGTGGATATGAACAACGACCAGCTGGATGACATGCTGTCTCCCTCGGCCAGCAGTGTGCGCATCGGCTACCAGCAGCCCGATGGCACGTTCAACTTCGTGACGATCGCGACCGAGACAGCGACCCACACGGCGTCCTGGAGCATGTGCGTTGGCGATCTGGACAAGAATGGTGCGAACGACCTGATGTACGGCTCCGGCAGTGGTGTCAGCCTGATGTTCTCGAACGAGGAGGGCACCTCGTTCTCAGCGACCAACTACCCCAACTACGTGTTCTGCCAGCGCACGAACATGGTGGACCTGGACAACGATGGGAACCTGGACGCCTTCTCGTGCCATGACGTGGATGCCAATGTGGCCTTCATGAACAACGGGGTCGATTCGCTCATCTTCGAACAGGGAGGATATGGCGAGACCTGCGGCAACTATGGTTCCGTCTTCACGGACTACAACAACGATGGTCTCGTGGACCTGTTCGTGGCCAAATGCGGCTGCGATCCCGAAGATCTGCTGATGCCCAACTCGCCCGGAGGCATCTTCACCGATGTAGCGCCGGAGCTGGGCCTGAACGATACGCATCAGAGCTGGAGCAGTGCGTGGGGCGACTTCGACAATGACGGTGACATGGATGTGATGATCGGCAGCAGCAGCAGCAGCGTGCACAAGCTCATGCGCAACAACGGTGATGGGACCTTCACCAACATCACGAACGAAGCCGGCGCGAACGCGAACAACGGACAGAGCATCGAGTGGACGACCCACGACTTCAACAATGATGGCTGGCTGGACATCCTGGGCGGTGCCGGGCTGCTGGTGAACGATGGTGACGGGACCTTCACGATGGACGTGAGCGCCCCGGATAACGGCCCGGTGGGTGATATGAACAACGACGGCTACCTGGATGTGATCAACTCCGGTTTGATCAATATCAACCAAAGTGCCGGGAACAACTGGTTGCGCGTTCAACCGGTGGGAAGTGTGAGCAACAGCAATGGGATCGGAGCCCGGATCGTGGTGACCACCGACGGCTTGCAACAGATCCGCGACGTGAAAAGCGGGGACGGTTTCCGCTACATGAGCAGCTTGATGGCGCACTTCGGCCTGGCCCAGGCACAAACGGCCACCGTGGAGGTGCGCTGGCCGAGCGGGATCGTGGACCATATCCAGGACGTTACGGCGAACCAGGTGCTCGTTGTGTATGAAGGCCTCTCAACAGCCAGTGTGTTCGAGGCGGTCACTCCGGAGATCGCGGTCCATCCCGTGCCGGCGAGGGACCGGATCACGATCAGTGGCGCGGAGACGAACAACCGCCCGGCCCGCATCTACTCGACCACGGGCGCGCTGGTACGCTCGGCCACCATCCGTGCGAACACCATTGGGATCGAGGACCTGAGCCAAGGCGTGTACATCCTGGAGGTGACCACCACGGACGGTGCGCTCAGGACCCGTTTCGTGAAGGATTGAGGTCTCTGGCCACACGGATCGGCCCTGGAGATCCCAGGGCCGATCTTTTTTGTGCGCATTCATGCGACCAACCGATCATCTCAAATAAAACTATTCGTCAAACCATTCGCGTTGGCCATCTTTGTGCTTCGCCCGACGACTTAAACGTTCCAAAAACTAACCAGATCGACAGATGAAGCACTTGTACTCGGCACTCGCCGTAGCGGCCATCAGCCTGGCTGCCACGGATGTGTGCGCACAGAACAGCAAAATGGACCGGGTCACAGAGAAGGCTCCGAGCCACCGTAGCCGGTCCGCCATGGTCGAAGCCGGCCTGATGCAGCGGGTTGAACGCCCCACGACGACCGCTGCCGTACGCGGTGGCGGTGTGAGCAATCCCGACTGCGCCAGCGCCGAAGCCATCAGCGTGATCGACCCGGCGGATTGTGCGACCCTCGCGACCATCGGGAACAACAATGACGCGCCGGTTGACGGGGACCAGCCTGGCTGCGACGACCCCTCTGAGGCTGGTTTCCAGGATGTGTGGTACACCTTCAACTCGGGCAGCAACCTGTCCGTGTCCATCACCCTTACCCCTGCGGATCCGGAAACCCAGGACTGGGGCATGGTGGTCTTTGACGCCTGCGGCGGTAACGAGGTGTTCTGCGGATTCGGCTTTACCGCTCCGGTGGTGATCGACCTGACGGAGAACACAGACTACTTCGTGGAGATGTACAGCAACCTGGCCTTTGGCACGGGTGGTGAATTCACGCTCTGCGTGGCCACCTTCACCCCGCCCGATCCTCCTGCGAACGACGAGTGTGATGCAGCCATCGCCCTGACCACTTCCACGGAGTGTGTGGATGTGAGCGCCACCCTGGCCGGTGCCACCCAAAGCCTGGAACCGTCCACCTGCTCCAACTTCACCGCTGACCAGGCCAATGACGTGTGGTTCTCCTTCGTTGCCGGTGCCGGCAGCAATGTGGTGAAAGTGACCGGCGACGAGGATGTGGTGCTGGAGGTATTTGAAGGTGATTGCGCGGGCCTCAGCTCACTCGGTTGCGTGGATGCTGGTGCCACCGGCGAACAGATCGCCTTCCCGGATCTGACCGAAGGGACGACCTACTACGCGCGTGTGTACGCCTGGTCCGGAGAGGTGACCGCCCCCGACTTCATGATCTGCGTGCGTAACATCCCTCCGATCGTTGATGTCTACTGCCTTGCTGGTGCTGATGGCACCGGTCTTGGTCTGGAGGAGCGTATCGTCAATGTGAGCTTCGCTGGCATCAACAACGATTCGCCTGATGAGAGCCCGATCGCACCCGCCTACTCCAGCTTCATCGATGTGACCGGAACGGCCGCACAGGGCGCCGTTCTTCCGATCGCTGTTGACGTGTCGCGTAACGCAGCCCCCACGGGTTACAGCGAGAACCAAGTGCTCGCTTGGATCGACTTCGACCAGAACCAGGAGTTCGATGCCGTGACCGAGCTGGTGTTCACCTCGGAGATCGGTGCATTGGATATCTACGAAGGCGAAGTGACGATCCCCATGAGCGCTGTACCGGGCATGACCCGCATGCGGGTGCGCCTGCATGACACGCACGACGGATCCCAATACGAGAACAACTTCAACGATACGCCCTGCGGCATCGCCAGCTATGGCGAAGTGGAGGACTACACGATCGAGATCACCGCGTTCATGAGCGTGAACGAACGTGGTGCCCGTTCCTTCAGTGTGTTCCCGAACCCGACCAATGGTGACATCACCGTGAACGGTGCCAACCTTGGGGGCAGTGTCCTGTTCGAACTGACCGACATGACCGGCCGTGTGGTGTATTCGGAAGGCCGCAACGTGACCGCTGGCCAGGCCGTGGTGCTTCCACTTGCCGGCAAGGTGGCGGCTGGCAGCTACAGCCTCAGCCTCATGACCGACGGCAACCGCAGTGTGCAGACCGTGGTGATCCGCTGATCGATCACAGCGCATTATGAAGGGCGGGCCATCTGGCCCGCCCTTCTTCTTGGCACCTGCCCGGCTGCACCTGCGACACGACCATGTTGGTGAGCGGGCAGGTTGGATCGAACGTGCCATTGCTATGAGCCCGCGAACCGCGGTCCCCTGCCTTCGTCCATTGATGAAAGCTCCGTCATGCCTGCCCTTGTCCCGGTTCCACCGCACCACCCGGTCGTGTCAACTGGTCACCGAGTGGTGAGGAAGCACGCGAGCGGGATGGAAGGACCGAACGAACGGGACACGATCCGCACAGCGCCCGCTCCGGAAATGGCGGCGCTTGCGGGACGATACGCGCAGCCCGTTGGAACAGGGTCTTGCCCGCATGTGGTCGCCTGCAATGCCAGCGGCGGATTCTACTGTAGCAGCACCTTCACCGCGGCTTCCAGCTGCTGGTCGCGGCCGAGGCTCACGACCCCTGGCTCCAACGGCTGTACCACATCGGGTTCCAACTGCTGGTTCTCCAGGTATTTCCCGTTGTTGTCGATCATGCCCACCTGCGGGATCCCGAACCACATGTTGTTCTGCAGACCTTCCCACCAGACGGCGGTCCCGGTGCCGGCCACGGGCATGCCCACCAGCTTGCCGATCCCCATGGCGCGATAGGTCACCGGGAACATGTGGGCGTCACTGTAGTTCCCCTCGCTCATGACCACCACGCTCGGCTTCTGCCATTTGAACTGCGGCTCGGTCCCGAGTTTCTGCCCACGTGGTTCCATGCGCATGTAGGTCTTGCCGTTCAGGAAGGTCGCGAGATCATCATGCAGCCAGCCACCGCCATTGAAGCGGGTATCCACCACCAATCCTTCGCGGTCATGATAACGGCCTAATGCTTCCTCGTACACCACGCGGAAACTGTGATCATTCATGCCGCGCACGTGGACATAACCCAGTCTTCCGCCGCTCAGGCTGTCCACCAGCTGCCGGCAATTCTCCACCCATCGCTTGTACAGCAGCTGGTTCTCCTCCCATGCATTGATGGGCTTCACGGTCTGGGTCCAGCGGGTGTTGGTCTTGGGATCGAACAGGTCGAGCAGCATGTAACGGCCCGCCTTCCGGTTGAAGTACCGCGCGGGATCCACATCCGCGGCCACGGGCTCACCATTGATCCGCTCGATGACATGTCCGGCCTTGATCCGTGAGCCCTCCTTCGTGGCGGGCCCGTTCGGCAATACCTCTACGATGCGCAGACCAGGACCCGGATCCAAGGCGTACAACAGCCCCAGGCAGGCCGTGGCATCCGCGTTCTCCACCTCATCACCTCCATACCCCGCGCCGGTATGACTGGCATTAAGCTCGCCAAGCAGTTCGCTGCATAGCTCGGCCATGTCGTAGTTGTTGTTGATGTAGGGCAGGTAACGCTGGTACTCCGCCTTGTACTTGTCCCAATCCACCCCCTGGAGATCCTCGCGGTAGAACTTCTTCTTCACCTGCCGCCAGATGTGCTCGAAGAGGTACGCCCGCTCAGCGCCTGCGTTCAGCACCATCTCCCCATTGATGCCGATGGACTTGCTCTCGTTCTTGTCCGTGTCATAAGAACTGATGCCACCGTCACCCATGTAGAAGAGCTTCTTGCCCTCCTTGTCAAGAACAAGTCCTCCGGCCCAGCCATCCCCCATCTTGTGCAGGATCTTCGTTTCGCGGGTGCGCACTTCATATTGCCACAGATCGGTACCCTTCTCGAAGGCCGCGAGGTACCAGACCTTCTCCCCATCATCGCTCAGCACGGCACCGCTCAGATCGCTGGAGTTCGGTGTGAGCCGGACACGACGTTCGGTGATGCCTTCCAGGTCGAGCTTCAACGGCTCCACGGCCTTCTCCTTGTCATCCTTCTTCTTGTCCTTGGACTTGTCGCCCTCCTTCTTGTCCTTGCCTTCGTCCTCGTCCTTCTTCTCCTCATCCTCCTTGACCAGGGCTGCCTCCTCTTTGTTCAGTTTGAACTGGTCATAGGCCTCTTTCGTGAGGAAGATCGCATAGGCATCCCCCTGGCTGCCCCAGCTCGCGTGGTTCTTCATGCCATCACGGTCGCTGATGTACACGATGGCCTTGCCACCCATGGCCCAGCGTGGCTGGTACCCGCCGTAACCGCTGCGCGTCAGGTCGATGATGGGATCCGTGCCCGTGGCGCTGACCAGCCCCACCTGGCCGATCCATTGCTCCCGATGCAGGAAGTTCACCGCGAACCATTTGCTGTCCGGGCTCCAGGCATAGGACTGGTCCCCGTCCGCATAGCTGTAGTTCCTATCGCCGGGCATGACCGTGCGGGTCGCTTTGCTGGCGAGGTTGAGCACTTTCAGGGTGGTCCGCTCCTCCAGGTAAGCCACCTCTTTGCCATCGGGTGAGTAGGCTGCCTGGAACTCCTCCGCGGGCGTGGCGAGCAGCGCCTCCTCCTTGAGCACCGTGGCGTTGAAGAAGTACTTCTCCTCCTTGCGGGTGAGGCTTGTGGTGAAGAGGTCCCAGCTGCCGTTGCGCTCGCTGGCGTAGAGGATCGAGCGGCCGTCCGGGCTGAAGCTCACGTTCCGCTCCTGTTCCGGTGTGCTCGTGATCCGCCGTGTGGTCCCCTCCGCCACGGAACTCACGAAGACCTCGCCGCGGTGAACGAAGACCACCTCCTTGCCATTGGGGCTCACCTCGTACTCGTCCGCGCCGTTCACAGAAACGATGCGCTCCGGATCATACCGCCCATCGGTGTGCAGGCTTACGGGCACTTTGCGGGGTTCACCGCCATCCGTCAAGGTGTACAGCTCGCCACGGAAGCTGAAGCACATTACCCCGGCGTCGCTGATGCTCAGGTGCCGGACCGGATGGTCGGTCAACCGGGTTACCGCAGAGCTTGCACCGCCCGAAGCCGGTATCCGATGCACGTTGTAGGAACCGCTCTCCTCACTGAGGTAGTATACCGTGGAGCCATCCCTGCTCCAAACGGGATCACGGTCCTCTCCTGCAAAGGTCGTCAGCTGCCGATAGGACTTCGTGGCGGGATCGAAGATCCAGATGTCGCGCGTCACACTGCTCGTGTGGTGCTTCCGCAGGGGATCCTCGTAGCCCTTCCGATCCTGGTAAACAATGCGATCACCGGCTGGCGCGTAGCGGGCGCACTGCATGGCGATGGTACTCACCTGCATAGGCCTTCCTCCTTCAACAGGGACGGCATACAGCTCCCCGAAGCCCGCAACAGGGAAGAGCTGGTGGCGGGGATCGTCCTGCCGTGTGCCATAGAAGATCACCTGCTTATCATCCCGTGTGAAGTCGGATGGTACCTCATTGTTGCTGTGGTAGGTGAGCCGCGTGGCGGGCCCGCCCATGGCACCCATGACGAACACGTCAGAGCCGCCGTAGCGTGTGCTGGCGAAAGCGATGTGGCGCCCATCATGGCTCCAGACCGGGCTATGGTCGTACGCTTCGTTCGTTGTGAGCGCAACGGCTTCACCGCCATCGGCCGATACCCGCCAGATATCCCCCTGGTAGCAGAACGCAATGGTCCTGCCATCCGGACTGATCGCGGGCGCACGCATCCAGAGCGGCGCTTGTTGCGCCGTGGCAGCAAGGGATGAGAAAAGCAGGAGCAGGAAAGGGGTGGTCCGGTTCAACATGGTCGATCGATGACGGGCAAAACTATCCGTCCCTGCCGAGCCGTCATCCCGTGATGAACGGTTGGGCATCAGGGCTTACTCCAGGACGAACCTGAAGCGTGCGCTGGAACCGTTGTGCTGAAGGACACCGTGATACACACCAGGTGAACGACCCGCCATCGGAAGTCGCACGGGTGTGGCAGTGGCCGCCAGTCTGGTCTCGTACACCGAACGTCCGTCAGCAGCGAAGATCCGCAGGTCGCCCCCGTTCGGCGCATCCACGAACACATCACCGGCGCTCGGTACCGGGAACACACGCAGGTCCATTGAACGCTGCACCTCCTTCAATCCCACCACCGACAGTTCATCGAGGATCTGCCCGGAACGTGCCTGATCCCCGTTCGCGTAGTTCACAGTGGACAGCTGGAGCAGCGGATAGGGCAAACCGGGTGTGAACCAGGTCAAGGTCTCGGTCATGGTGCTGTCCGTGGGGTCCGTTTGGTTCACCTTGATGCGCCGGGTCCTGATGAGCCGGGTATCCGCGAATTCCCCAAAAGGCAGCTGCAAGAGGCCTGTCTTCAAGAAGATCATCTCGGTCTCCCCGCAATACGGCGTAAGTGAGGTGGGGCTTGCCGAGGAGGCACAGTAGGAGCCGGTGATGGGCTCGCCGAGTTCCATGGGATAGGCCGCGAACAGTCCTCCCGGAGAGTAGGTGGTCGATATGAGCGCGGAGTTACTGGCCAATGTCAGGCAACGCTGTGACTGAACATCGAGGAAGGTATGCGTAGCCCCTCCATCTCCATCCAACCATTCGCGCAAGACCCTGTCAGTGCCAGGATAAGCGGTCGAGGCCGGGACGACGGATGGACTGAGCACACTGAAGGACGAGCCGTATACATCGTTACCCACAACATCACCGAACGGCCAGATGGTAGGAAGTGCGTCCTCCGGCAAATCGGGTAACGCCTGCAGTGACCGCATGTGCCA
>Ga0116152_10001198_pt1 | contig 21254 bp, 20 predicted proteins | sample AD_UKC119_MetaG_FD_89894 | JGI IMG/M metagenome (GOLD analysis project Ga0116152, IMG submission 89894) | Active sludge microbial communities of municipal wastewater-treating anaerobic digesters from Hong Kong - AD_UKC119_MetaG | ecosystem: Engineered > Bioreactor > Anaerobic > Digestate...
CGCGACACCGGTCGCAATCGACGACCCGCGTTTCGGCCGCGTGCGCATGGCTAGTGTGTTAGCCCCCAATGGCTTTCTGATCGAATTGTATGAGCGTCCGTAGCGACCGGCGCGAGTTCCTCGCCCTCGGCCTCGCCTCGTTGGCGGCGCCGTCACTCGGCCGTGCCGCCGGGGAACCGGTGGTCTTGCGGCGGGCGGTGGCGAGCGAAGTCACGTCGCTCGATCCGCAGCGGCCGACGGGCACGCTGACGCGCGAGATGGCCGCGGAGATGTTCACCGGTCTCGTCACGGTGGATGCGATGGGTCGGCTGTCGCCCGGTGGCGCGTCGGGTTGGACGATGTCGAAGGATGGTCTGCTGTGGACGTTCGCCGTGCGGCCTAACATGCGCTGGTCGGACGGCGCTGCCCTAACAGCCGCGGACTTCGCGTACTCGCTGCGCCGCTATCTGCAGCCGGATACGGGTGCGCCGGAGGCGGACCGGCTGGATTCGTTGGTGGGCGCGCGGGATTTTCGCTTCGGTCATGGCGCCGTGAGCAAGCTCGGCATCACGGTCGACTCGCCTACCCAGTTGACACTGCGTCTCGAGCGCCCGGATCTCGATCTGCCCCTCGCACTCACGTCTGTGTCCTGCGTGCCGGAACATGTGATCACAAAACACGGACGCCAATGGGCCAAGCCGGAAACGCTCGTGAGCAACGGCGCATACACGCTCGATAGCTGGGCGGCCGGTGCGCGCGTGATCAAGCTGCAACGCAACCGTCATTTTCATGACGCAAAGTCGGTTGCCATCCGGAACGTGCACTGGCTGACAGGCTATGACGATGCCACGCGCTATCGCCTGTTCCAGCGCGGCGAGGCTGAGATCGCCGCGCTCGAGGATGCCAGCGCGCTGGCGCGCGCCCGCAGGGAATTCGGCGCGCAGGTGTCGTCGGTCACCAAGTGTGCGCTCGGCGCCATCGGCATCAATCTCCTGCGCAAGCCACTCGACGATCCGCGCATCCGCCGCGCACTGGTGTTAGCCGCGGACCGGACCATACTCGCCGACAAGGTACGGGGTCTCGGCGAGCGGCCGTGGGATGGGTTCCTGCCGCTCGGTATTCCGGACTACGAGAAGCCCCTGCTGCCGGAATACGCTGCTTGGCCAATGGCGAAGCGGCGCGCCGAGGCGCAGGCATTGATGGCCGACGCGCGCGCGGGCACCGCCGTGCCCTTGCAGCTTGGCATCGGTTTTCCGGCGAGTGGCACCGGGGAACGCGCGTTCCTGGCGTTACGGCAGATGTGGCGCGCGATCGGCGTGCAGCTCGAGCTGCAGCCGCTCGAGGGCCGCGCCTATCTCGCCGCGTTGATCGAACGTCGCTTCGATCTGTTCAGCCACAACTCGTTCGCCATGGTGCCCTCGGCGACGCCATTCCTCGAGCGTTTTGCATCGACGGCGTCGCTCAATTTCACCGGCTACAAGAATCCGACTTTCGATCGCAACTACGCGTTGGCGCAAAGCGAATTGACCGTGGCCGCACGCGCCAACGACTATGCCGTGCTCGAGCGTGAACTGTTCCGTGACCTGCCGATGATCCCGCTCTTCATCGGCGCGACGCACCGACTGGTGTCGCCGCGTGTGAGCGGGTGGACGCAGCATCCCGGCGTGTTGCAGCCGACGCAGTTCCTGTCGTTCGGCGGGCGCAAGCGCGCGGGCTAGCGATGCTGATCGATCAGCACCGGGTTGCCATCCGGATCTAGCAACGTGATGCTCGCCGGGCCCTGGGTACTCTCATCCGCCTCGGTTGTCAGCGCGACGCCCTGCTGTTTCAGTCGCCGCTGGATCTCGCGCACGTCGCTGAACGCCGGCAGCTCCTTCGCATCACTGTCCCAGCCGGGATTGAACGTGAGGATATTCTTGTCGAACATGCCCTGAAACAGGCCGATCAACGTCGTGCCGTTCTTCAAGATGAGCCAGTTCTGCGCCTGCTCGCCGCCGAACACCCTGAAGCCGAGCTTCTCGTAGAAAGCCTTGGACGCCGCAATGTCCTTCACGGCGAGGCTGATCGAAAATGCGCCTAGTTCCATTGTGGTCTCCTGCAAACTAAGTCTTGAAATGAGGTAGCACTTCCCTACCCAGCAGTTCGACGGTGCGCTCGGCCATCGCGAGCGGCATGTTGCCCATGGTGACGCGAAAATTGATGTGGTTGACGCCGGCGGCCGCATACATCTCGACCGTCTGCCGACAAGTGGCGGGGCTACCTACAATATAGATCTCCGCGCCGACCCGTTCGAACAGATCCTGCTGATGATCCAGCGCCTGGCCACTGTCGTCAGTAATTAGCCCCATCCGGCCGTAGAAGTTGAGCACCTGGCTGACGTACGCCTTGCCCTCCGCACGTGCCGTGCTATCCGACTCCGCGACGAAACACGTGCGATTGATCGCGACCGTGCCGCGCGCCGCATCCTTGCCCTGGTCGGCGAGTCGTTGCCAATACAGACCAGCCAACTTCTTGATCAGTTGGTAGTGAAACTGCGTAGCCCCGATCCAGCCGTCGGCCATATCGGCTGCACGCCGCACCGACCGCGGCACCGTGCCGCCCACCAGGATGGGTGGCCCGCCTGCTTGCACGGGCCCAGGATAGACAATGCCCTTGTAGGAAAAATGCTGGCCTTCGAAACCATCGGCGCCCGACCAGGCGCGCTTGAGCAGGGCCAGCGCTTCATCCACGCGCGTGGCAGTCTCCTCGGGCGGGATGCCGAAACGCCGCAAGGTCGCCGGGCTGCCATTGCCGACGCCCAGCACGAGACGCCCCTGCGATAATTGATCGAGCAGCGCGCCATCGTAGGCGAGTCGCAGCGGCTGCCAAATCGGCAGCAAGGTGACGCCCGTGCCGAGTCGCAGGCGGGTTCTGTTCGCCAGGGCTGCGAGTATCAGCAACGGCGACGGCACGTGGCCGGTCTCGGGCACGACGGGGCGATTCTCGCCTGCGAAAATCGAATCGAAGCCGTAGCGCTCGGCGAGTGCTAACAAGCTGCCATAGTCGTCCAACACCTTGTGCAGCGGCTTGTGGGGATTCCAGAAGTCGATCGCCAGACCGAATTTGACTCTCACGCTGTCACCCCATTCGTCAGGCAGTAACCAGGCGGCCGCAACGACTGCTTGAATGTAGCGGCGTCCGGCGACAGTCCCCTCGTCGCAATTGATCCGTCACCCTGTATCCACTGAAGTCGGAAAGCGTACGATATCAGTCTACCAAATCGCCGGTCGCTGCAACGAGGAACACCTATGGCTCGCGGAATCACGATCTCGTCATTCGTTGTACTGTTACTCGCCGCGAGCGTGGCCGCCACGGCTGCACCGAGCGCATCACTAGTGCTGCAGCAGCACATCGAGGCGATCAAAGCGCGCGACATGGCCGGCATCGAGGCAACGATCACGGCGCAAGATTCGTTGCAGTTGATCCTGCCAAACGGCAAGCGCACGGCCACCCGCGCCGAGTATCTGGCGTTTCACGAGGAGTTTTTTGCGAGCTCCAGCTGGTCGATGCGATTCGAGCCGGTATTCGAATCAGTCGGCAAGGACCTGGCGGTGTTCACGGTGCACAGCTACTACAGCGATGTAGAGGACGGCAAACCCGTCACCGGTGAAAGCTGGCTAACCTTCGTTTTCAAGCTCGAGCAACGCCGCTGGCGGCTCGTCAGCGATCAGAACACGCGCATTCCGCGCTGAGCCGTCAGTCCCGATACGCGATCCGCGTACGGTACTCGTCCAGCTCGAACTGGTAACGTCGCCGGTCACTCTCGAGCTGCGGGATTTCGCCCTGCAGACGTTCGCGCAATTCCACCATGTGCTTCACATCGAGCAATGCCTGCGCTCGTTGTTCGCTCGTCGTCTTGCCGTCGACGATCACCAGGCCCGCACTCGTGATGCGGTTCTCGAGGCGCGCTGTCTCCCGATGGACATATGACAGCCGTGAGTTGACAGTATTGAGGCGTACCCGTCGCTCACGCAGTTCCTGGCCCGATTCGTACGCCAGTGTGAAATCCTCGGCGAGGTCAGCGGCGCAATAGCCACCGTAGGTTTGGCCATTGAGGCCGGCGCGGAAGCCATTCTCCGGCTGGCAGTACTCGCGTAGGCCTTCCGCGCGCCCGCGCTGATAGGCATCCAGATCAGTCGACACACCGGCAGCAGCACAAGACTTGCGATGCTGCGCAATCCGGCTGCCCGAGCGGCCCGCGACACCATCTTCATAGCCCACGGTGCGCCAATCCACGGTGCGACACTCGTTCTTGCTCATGGAAGACGCGCAGCCGGCCAGCGCCACGGCAGTCAGTGCAACGGTCACTGTGGCGATTCTCATGACATCTCCCATGCGGCGAATGCGGCCAGTGCAAGAATCTGCACCCGCGTACCATAGGCCCCGAACTCCCGCATTCCTGTGAGTAGGGTCACGATTATGGGGAGTCAGGCATTCCACATAATCCAGCCGCGCTGCGTCATGAATTACCGTCACAGCTACCACGCCGGCAACTTCGCCGATGTCCACAAACACGTGACGCTGGTCGCGCTGCTCGATGCGCTGACGCGCAAAGAGGCGGGTTTTCTCTATCTCGACACGCACGCGGGCCGCGGTGCCTACCGACTGGCACTTGGAAAGCATGCTGCAACGCCGCCAGAGTGGCGTGAGGGTGTCGGCCGGGTGCTGGCTGCGACGCCGCAAGCACCGGAACTCGCTCGCTGGCTCGATCTCGTGCGAACCAATCCGGACGAATACCCGGGTTCTCCTGTGCTCGCGGCACGCGTGCTGCGTGCACAGGATCGCCTCGCACTGTTCGAATCCCAAATAGAAGAGTGCATTGCGCTACGCAAGCAGCTAACAGATTCTGCCGACACGACGGTCAGCAATAGTGACGGCTACCACGCGCTCAAGGCGCTGCTGCCGCCGCCCGAGCGCCGTGGTCTCATCTTCATCGATCCGCCTTACGAAGAGCCGGCTGACTACGATCGCGTCATAGCCGCGCTGTCAGCAGGGCTGCAGCGATTCGCCACCGGCGTATACTGCGTATGGGCGCCGGTGAAGCATCTTGCGGACTTCGAACGCTGGCTTCACAAACTGAGCCGCGCGACCGAGCAACCGCTGCTCGTGTCGCAGCTATGGCGCGCGCCGCGCGATGCCCGTGCGGGGCTGGCGGGCTCGGCGCTGGTCATCCTCAATCCACCGTGGCAGATCGAAGAACGCATGCGGGTGTGGTTACCAGAACTGCAACGACTGTTAGCCGACACGAGTGGCGCCGGATCGGACGTGCTAACTATCCAGCCGAGCCGGTCTTGAGCGAGGCGAGCACAGTGTCGAGCACGGCCTCGACATCGCCTCGCTGGCCGCGCGACAGCACGGCCACCGCGCCACCGTCGACGGGCGCAATGATGCCGGAGTACGGCGCTTCCACGAAGCGCTCCTGACGCGCGACTTTTTCACCCGGCAGAATCATCACGGTGACCGGGCCACTGGCCGACTGCACCACCAGATGCGGCACGAACTGGCCGCGGAACCAGCAACTGTGCGCGTAAGTGACGGCGGCGCCCGGCGCCAAATCGACGCCCGACTTGCGCAGCACGAACGTGAGCGCTGATTCAGGCACAGCAGCGGACTTATCCCAGCTAGCAGCTTCTCCGGCCATATGGGCGACGATATCCGCAGCCAGCGCATCGCTCGGCCGAGCGGACCACAACAACACACCGATTGTCACCGCCAATACTAACGAGGCGGCCATGGCCCAGCGCGTCAAAGACGGCCGCGGCCGGCGCACTGCACGTGCGGGCATCGGCACGACTGCGCTGACCGCTGGCGCAACCGGCACGGCCAGCGCCTGTTCGATTGCCCGTTCCAGCTTCAGCGTCTGCTGCTGATAGGCACTGCACGGCTCACACGTCTCGAGATGCTCGGCCAACGCCGTTGGCACCACCCGCGGCTCAGCACCGATCTGCAAGCGGGCCTGCTCGCAATCGTAGGCACTCGTCGGCTGGTTGTGAGTCGTCTGTTCGTTCATCGGTCCGTCGCCTCTTCCGAGGCTGCATAGGCATCCCGTAATTGATGGCGCGCGCGAAACAACCGGGTGAGCACGGCCTGCTGCGTGAGCCCCATCTCGTCGGCGATCTCCTGCGTCGAGAAGCCGCCCAGCACCTGCATGACGAGCGGCTCGCGATACTCTTCGGCGAGGCCGAGGATGGCCTGCCGCAAATCGTGCCATTCGCCGTCGGGCTGCTCTGCCAGTTCTGCCGATTCCGCCGTCACCAGTTCATCCAGTTCCACTGTAGGCAAACGCTTGCGCTCGTAGAGACGCGCGTGCTCGCGCCGGGCGATCGTGAACAGCCAGGATTTGACGGCTCCCGTATCTTTGAGATCGGTCTGCGCGCGCCATGCACGGATCAGCGTCTCCTGCACCACGTCCTCGGCCACCTGGCGATCCCTCGCCAACCAAAACGCGAAACGCACCAGATCTGGCCGCAACTCTTCCAGCAGGCGGTTGAACCCCTGAGAGGCGCGCTTTCCGGCGTCCGCTTCGATCATGTATAAAGACCTGCCATTGCCGGCACTTATTGCGAGGGACCATTCATTGGATCAGTACGGCGTCGTGGGCCACCCGGTCAGCCATAGCTGGTCCCCTTTCATCCACGGCCTGTTTGCGCGCCAGACGGACCAGAACCTCACCTACCGGCTCTATGACATAGCGCCGGCGCAGTTCCGCGGCGAGGTGCTGGAGTTCTTCGCCTCCGGCGGCAAGGGCCTGAACGTGACGGTACCACACAAGGAAGCAGCCGCCGACCTCGCTAACGAGTTGACCGCCCGCGCCGAGCGCGCGGGCGCCGTCAATACGCTGATGATGCAGGGCGACCACCACCTCATCGGCGACAACACCGACGGGGCCGGACTGGTACGCGATCTCACTCTGAATCTCAGCATACGCATCGCCGACACGCGCATCCTGATTCTGGGTGCTGGCGGAGCGGCGCGCGGCGTACTCGGCCCGCTGCTCGCCGAACACCCGGCCGAACTCGTGCTGGCCAATCGCGGTGCGGAACGGGCCATCAATCTGGCGTCGTTGTTCGCCGATCTGGGCGCCGTGCGCGGTTGCAGCTTCGCAGAACTATCGGGCGAACCGTTCGATCTGGTGATCAATGCCACCTCGGCCGGGCTCACCGGCGACGTGCCGGACGTCTCGCCTGCGATCGTCGGACGCGACACTGTCTGCTATGACATGACTTACGGCAAGAACGACACGCCGTTCGTCTCCTGGGCCCAGCAGCGCGGCTGCGAACATGCAGTGAAGGGCTGGGGTATGCTGGTCGAGCAGGCAGCCGAGTCCTTCCATCTGTGGCGCGGCGTGCGGCCCGATACCGGGCCAGTGCTTGCCGCCCTGCTCTAACCACTCGAGTACTGTATGACCAATCCGCTGCTGCGCGGCGATCTGCTGCCGCCTTTCGATGCCATCACGCCTGCGGCGATCGAGCCTGCCATCCGCGAGCTGCTGGCGAGCCACCGCCGCGTCATCGCGGCGCTCGAAGCCCAGCCGCAGCCAACCTTCGAGAACGTGGTGATGCCGCTCGAGCACACACAGCATCGACTGGCGCAGGTGTGGTCGCCAGTGGGCCTGCTGAACAGCGCCATGAATTCCGAGGCACTGCGCGCGGCCTACAATGCCTGCCTGCCCCTGCTGACTAACTACTACACCGAAGTCGGGCAGAGCGAGGCGCTGTTCGAGGCCTACCAGGCGATCGAACAGCAGGAGGGGCCTGGCCTCGATCCCGAACAGCGCCGGGTGCTAGAGCACCAGCTGCGCAACTTCCGGCTGGGCGGCGTAGGTCTGCCGGCGGATCGCAAGACACGCTTCCGGGCGGTCTCGGAAGAGCTGTCGCAATTGCAGTCGAAGTTCGATGAGAACGTGCTGGATGCCACCAACGCCTGGAGCCGCCCCGTCACCGATTCGCGTGAGCTCGATGGTCTGCCGGCCGCGGTGATCGAGCAGGCGCGCCAGCTCGCCGCCGAGCGCGGCGTCGGCGGCTGGGTGCTCTCGCTGCAGCAACCGACCTACGTCGCGGTGATGTCGGATGCGAAATCGCGCGAGCTGCGCCGCGATTTCTACGCGGCCTGGAGCACGCGGGCCTCGGACCGCGGCCCGACCGCGGGCCGCTTCGACAACACACCCGTGATGCAGCAGATCATGGCGCTGCGACACGAACAAGCAAAGCTGGTGGGCTACCGGAACTACGCCGAGTACGCGCTCGCCACCCGCATGGCGAAATCCCCGCAGGAGGTGCTCGAATTTCTGCAGGCCATGGTTCGGTCCGCGCGGCCGTTCGCCGAACGGGAACTGGCGGAACTCGAGCGCTTTGCCGGTCGGTCGCTCGAGGCCTGGGACGTCGGCTACTACTCCGAGCAATTGCAGCGTGATCGCTACGCCATCTCACAGGAAGCCCTGCGGCCGCATTTCCCGCTGCCGCGCGTGCTCGACGGCTTGTTCGGGGTCATCAGCCGTTTGTTCAGCCTCCGCATCGCGGAACGCCAGGGCGTGGCGGTGTGGCACCCGGACGTGCGGTTCTTCGATATCCACCAGCACGGCACCGTCATCGGCAGCTTCTATCTGGACCCCTACGCGCGCACTAACAAGCGCTCCGGCGCCTGGATGGACGACTGCGTCGGACGGCAGGCGATCGACGGCAAACTGACGCTGCCGGTCGCCTATCTCGTCTGCAACGTCCTGCCGCCAGCGGCCGGCCAGCCGGCGCTGCTCACCCACGACGACGTGGTCACCCTGTTCCACGAGTTCGGCCACGGCCTGCACCACTTGCTGACGCGCGTCGCCTACCCGAGTATTGCGGGGATCAACGGCGTGGCCTGGGACGCGGTGGAATTGCCAAGCCAGTTCCTGGAGAACTATGCCTGGCACCCGGACGTGCTGCAGTCGATGAGCCAGCATGTGGAGACCGGGGAACCGCTACCGGCCGACACGCGCGACAAATTGCTCGCCACGCGCGTGTTCCAGGCGGGGCTCGCGACGATGCGGCAGCTGGAGTTCGCGCTGTTCGATTTCCGGCTGCACGCCGAGTACGACCCCACGAGAGGGGCGCAGATCCTGCCGCTGTTGGCAGAGGTGCGGCGCGAGGTGGCCGTGATCCGCCCGCCGGACTGGAACCGCTTTCCACACAACTTCGGCCACGTGTTCGCCGGCGGTTATGCCGCGGGCTACTACAGCTACAAGTGGGCCGAAGTGCTGGCCGCCGATGCGTTCGCAGCCTTCGAGGAGCGCGGTGTGTTCGATCGGTCCGTGGCGCAACGCTATCTCGACGCCATCCTGTCGCGGGGCGGCAGCCGCGAAGCGCTGGATGCGTTCGTCGAATTCCGCGGGCGCAAGCCGGAGATCGAGCCCTTGCTGAAGCAATTGGGTTTGGCCGCATGAGCTTCTCGATCGCCACCTGGAACGTGAACTCCCTGCGCGTGCGGCTGCCGCATCTCACCGAGTGGCTGGCGGCCAATCCGGTCGATATCGTCGCGCTGCAGGAAACCAAACTGCCGGACGCCGACTTCCCGACCGCAGAGATCGCAGCGCTCGGTTATCAGTCAGTCGCCAGCGGACAGAAGACCTACAACGGCGTCGCCGTGCTGGCACGTCAGCCCATGGTCGACGTGCTCACCGATATCCCCGGCTTCGACGATCCGCAGCGCCGGGTACTCGCCACGACGGTTGGCGACATCCGCGTCATCAATTTGTACGTGCCGAACGGCCAGGCAGTCGGCTCCGAGAAGTTCGAGTACAAGCTGCGCTGGCTGGCGGCACTGCGCGAGTGGCTGGTGGCCGAGATGGCGCGTTACCCGTCACTCACGGTGCTCGGCGATTTCAACATCGCGCCGGCGGATGCCGATGTACACGATCCTGCCGCCTGGGTGGGGCAGAACCTGGTGAGCGAACCAGAACGCGCGGCGCTGCAGGCGTTGCTGGCGATTGGGCTGGTCGATGTGTTCCGCCAGTTCGAGCAGCCGCCGGCGCTCTTCAGCTGGTGGGACTACCGGCAAGCCGCCTTCCGCCGCAACCACGGGCTGCGCATCGATCTGATTCTGGCGAGTGAGGCCCTGGCTGCACGCTGTCGTGCTTGCGTGATCGATGTCGAACCGCGGCGCGCCGAACGGCCGTCCGATCACACGCCGGTGATCGCGCACTTCGATTGACAAAAGCACGGACAAACGTGACGCACGTCACGGCCTGTCAGTCGTTTTCCCAGCTTGGCTAGTGTTCGACGATCGCGCTGCTCTAGACTGGTCCATCCTGTTCACCCGTACATCCGATGCAGCAGCGGCGCAGCGATCACGACGTCACCGGCACAGTCCAAGTCAGTTCGGCGCCTGCTGTACGGCGCGCTATCGAAGAGCTGTTCGCCAGCGTCTGGCCCGGCCAGGCATTCCCCGCCTTTGAACAGGCCTTCGAGGACTTCGAGCGCATGTTCACGGGCCGTATGCCCGGCTACTTCGGCGTCGACACCGTCTATCACGATCAGCAGCACACGCTCGATATCACGCTGGCCACGGCACGCCTGATCGTCGGCTATGAGCTGCAGGCCGAACCAGGCGCGCGCTTCGGCGCTGAGCGTGCGTCGATCGGCATCATCACGGCCCTGTTCCACGACGTCGGCTATCTGCGCAAATCGACCGAACGCGAACGCGCCAACGGCGCCGAGTTCACCAGTGTGCATGTCGCCCGTGGCGCGGCGTTCCTCGAAGACTATCTGCCCAAGATTGGTCTCGCGCGCTGGACTTCGATCGCCACGGAGATCGTCCACTACACCGGCTACGAAAAACCCTTCGATCAGATCTCGGCGCCCGATCCACGCGATCACCGCATCGGCCATCTGGTCGGCACCGGCGATCTGCTGGCGCAGATGGCCGACCGCTGTTACCTGGAAAAATGTCGCGATCGACTGTATGCCGAGTTCGTGCTCGCCGGCGTAGCACTACCGATCGCTGCGAACGGCGCGGTGAACGTGAAATACGCCTCGGGACTGGATCTGTTGCGCCAGACGCCGCAGTTCATGGCGGAAATGCGTGCCAAACGGCTGGAAGCAGGCTTCGACCATGCCTACCGCTATCTGGAAATCCTGTTCGACGGCCGCAACCCTTACATCGAAGCGATCGACCGCAACGTGCAGTATCTCCAGCAGATCCTGCGCAGCGAAAACTGGCGCCTGTTGCGTCGGCAACCGCCGCTGTTCGCAGCCATCAACAACCCGATGGCCAACACGCGCGCACTGATGTTGAGTACGATCAGGAAAGCCTGGGGCTGACGAGCGCGCTGTCGGCGGGCGGATCGATCCGAGCGACATACCGACCAAACAAGTCATCGAGACTGGCCAGCAATTCATCCCGGCCTTCGAGATCGCACCCTTGCAGCGCTTCTCGCAGCATCGCGGGCGCAAACTGCCGCAAGGCCTGATTGGCGACGGGTGCATAGGACAGATGCCAGGGCTCGGGTTGCACGCCACCACGGGCCGTGCGGTAAGGCCGGAAGAACCCAAACGTCGTGCTATTAGCATCCAGCCATGCGGTGAGCGCAGCATACACGCCACCGGGTGCATACTCGGCTGGCGCAAGCTGCGGTTGGTAGTCGTCACTAGTCGCAGCGGCATCGATCACGTCGAAATCCGTGCCCCAATGATGGCGGCTCGCACCGGGAATGGCGGACCAGGCCAGAATCGCGGCGATACGCTCGGCCGGGCTCAGCGCAGCGGCATCCAGCAACGCCCCGTCGAGTGCCAGCAATGGTCGCTCGCCGCGAAACTTGGCGTTCCAGATCGCAAGCTGGCGCTCGAAATCGCGGAAGCTGGAGACGGGCACCAGATCGATGCCCGCGACACGCGCGGCCGCACGCATCGCCAGAAATGGCGCGACGACATCGCGATGCAGGGTGCAACGTGGCTCGGTCAGCTCCTGCAGATGCGTGCGGGCGCGACCGGTGAGCTGCAACGTGTCGAACGCACGGCTCATGCGTCGGGTTCGCCACCGGCGGCGCTCAACTTGTCGAACACCTCGAGGAATGCCGCGGGTTCCCGCGCACCCGAGAACGCGTAGCGTCCGCCGAAGATGAAGGTCGGCACACCGCTGACGCCGGCTTTCTGCGCCGCCTGTTCGAGTCCGACCACTTGCTCCACGGTGGCGGCATCGTCCAGCGCCGCGCGCGCAGCCGCAGGGTCCACGCCCACTTCGACCGCTGCGCTCACCAGCAACTCCGGATCGCTGAGATTTTCGCCATGCGTGAAATGCCCGGCCATCAGCCGCTCCAGCAGCAGGCCTTGCAGTGCCAGAGCCTCGGGCGTCCCGCCGTTGCCCACTCGCTGCAGCAAGGCATGCGCACGCCGGGTGTTAGGTGTCCAGGACGCATTGCTGAAGCGGAAATCGATGCCGAGCGCAGCACCGATCTCGACGAGTTGTGCCTGGGCCGCGGCGAAGCGGTTCTCGTCGCCGAATCGCTGCCGCATGTACTCTGCGCGCGGCATGCCCTCGGCTGGCAGTTGCGGATTGAGCTCGAACGGCAGCCAGCGGATTGCGAACTGCTGCGACGGCCGTTGCGCTAGCGCCGCCTCGAGCCGGCGTTTACCGACATAACACCACGGGCAGACCAGATCGGAAAACACGTCTACGGGCATGATTTGAGAATTCATACCCCATATTCTAGGGATGCGCGGGCCCTCGCGCATGAGACACTGTCGGTTACTGCCGACACTAATACTCTAATGAGTGCCGCGAGCGCACACGCGCAGTTAAGATGCCAGAAGCCCATATCTCGCTCGGCCGGAGAGCATTGATCGCACCGTGATTGGCGCCAGTCTCAAGTCCAAGTATCTCGCTGTGGCGGCGCTGTGCGCGCTCATCAGCCTGGCCACCGTTGCGGGCATGATGGTCTACCAGAACTGGAGCGCCTATAGCGGCATCTCGCGGCTGCTCGATGACACGACCAATCAACGTGTCGGGGAAGAACTGCGCCTGCGCTCGGCAGCGGTAGCGGATCAGCTGGCTGCGGCGGTCGCCGTGCCCACGCTGATGCGGGACCGCGCGGCCATCGAACGAATCGGCAATGAGTTCGCCACCGAAGCGACTATTGTGAGCATCAGTATCCGGGATGCGGCGGGCGAGGAATTGTTCCGCTTCTCCAGGGGCGATGTGCCCGCGGAGCCGCTGACCCGCGCCGCGCTCCGGTCGGTACGCGTCATGCGGCCGGACACCCTGGGCAGCGGGCTGCAGAGTGTCGGCGAGGTCGAGGTGAAGGTGCGTGCGGCGCAGCCGGCCGACGCTGCTGCGCGCGCCGATGTGCGACTCGCGTCGCTGCGTCGCCAGCAGTTGATCCGGGGCCTGATTGCGGCGGGCGTATTCGGACTCACGGTCCTGCTCGCTGGTCTGACGCTGGCCTGGTGGGCGGGCCGACGCCTGCAACTGCCGCTGGCGCAGCTGCTGAAAGGCGCCGAGCGGATCTCGCAGGGCGATTACTCGCGACCGCTCGATGTCGGCCGGCGCGATGAAATCGGTGATCTGCAATCGGCACTGGAACGCATGCGGCACAAGCTGCGGCAGAACACGGTCAGCAAGAACTACATCACCCACGTGCTCAGCAGCATGACGGATGCCGTGTTCGTCACCTCGCCGGACGGCGTGATCCGCATGGCGAACCACGCCGCGTGCAAACTGATGAGCTACGGCGAAGAAGAGCTGGTTGGCCGCACGATCTCATCGATCCTCACCGAAGAGCAGCGCGCAGGCTTCGATCTGCTGCAGGCGGCGCACGAGACGCGCGAAACAGTGGTGAACACCCGGCAGGGGCAATCGATCCCGGTGCTGCTGTCCGGCTCCGTGATCTCGTCCGACGATCCGCAATATCAGGGCACGATCTTCGTGGCGCGCAACATCACCGACCGCAAGCGCGCCGAGCGTCGCATACGCTATCTGGCGCGCTACGACGCGCTCACCAAAGTGCCCAACCGCATGCAGTTCCAGCATCTGCTGCAGCAGGCGATCGCGCGCGCGCTGCGCAGCAAGCAGGCGCTGGCGCTGCTGTACATCGACATGGATCACTTCAAGGAGATCAACGATACGTTCGGACATGCCGCCGGCGATCGCGCACTCGAGATCCTGGCCGAGCGGCTGGGGCAGACGGTGCCCAAGGACACCGTGGTCGGCCGTCTCGCGGGTGATGAGTTCGCGCTGTTCATCGAAGGCCTGCCGGCGGACGAAGACAATCGTGGCACGATCGCGCAGTTCTCGCGCAAGCTGCTCGAAGACATCAGCCGTGCCTTCCAGGTAGCCAATCAGGAAGTTTATCTCACGGGCAGTGTCGGCATTGCCATGTGCCCGCGCGATGCCACCAACGTGATCGACATCATTCGCAACGCCGACGCCGCGATGTATCACGCCAAACAGAACGGCGGCAATTCGTTCTCGTTCTACTCACCCGAGATGAATGCGGCGGCTGTCGAGCGGCTGATGCTGAAGAGCAAGCTGCGCCGCGCGCTCGAACGCGACGAATTCCTGGTGCGCTACCAACCCAAGGTGGACCTGCGCGACGGCCGCATCGTCGGCGCCGAAGCGCTGCTGCGCTGGCGTCTGCCCGGTCATGGCGATATTCCGCCGGGACAGTTCATCCCGCTGGCGGAGGAGACCAATCTGATCCTCGAAGTGGGCGAATGGGTGCTCAACCGCGTGTGCATGGACTACCGCGAGCTGCAGGTAGCGGTGGAAAACCCTGGGCGGATCTCGCTCAACCTGTCGCTCAAACAACTGCGCCAGGCCAGCTTCATCCTCCGGTTCCGCTCGGTGTTCCGCAAACACGGCGTCGCGCCGTCGTGCTTCGAACTGGAGATCACCGAAACCACACTGATGGCAGATGCCAAACGTACCGTGCGACTGCTCGACGAGCTCTATGCCATGGGCCTGCATCTGTCGATCGACGATTTCGGCACCGGCTACTCGTCACTCTCGGCCCTGCAGCAGTTTCCGATCGGCACGCTGAAGGTGGACCAGTCCTTCGTGCGTGACATCGGCGAGGACGAAAGCGACGCGACGATCGTGCGGACGGTGATCGAGATGGGCCGCAGTCTCGGCATGGAAGTAGTGGCCGAGGGCGTCGAGTCCGCCGTCCACATGGCGTTCCTGCGCGCGCACCATTGCCCCTTCGGCCAGGGTCGCCTGTTCGGCGAGCCGCTCACACTCGAGGATCTGCGCCTACTGCTCGAGCGGCAGCGCGTGAACGGGCCAGCATTCGGTCATCTGATCCGCGAGAGCGCCCTGCAAGTCGACGCCTCCCAGCACGCATCCTAGCCCCGCCCGCTACCGGGCGCGACGCGGCGGCGGCGGCGCAAATCCCAAGCGCGAATCGTTCCACAACCTGTTAGCGGGTTCGCAGTCGATGATGCCGCGCTGGCACAGCGTCGCGTGCCACTCATACTTGATCAGGACCCGCGCCTGTTCGCGCGGATCCGCGCGGAATCGGACCCGCACTGCGCCTTCTTCGCGACGGTCGCCGTAGCCCGTGCCCGGCGTGGCTTCCGATTCCTGCATGGCATCGGCCGTAGCGGGCGCCGAGGCCGCCGGCGCGCCGCGCGCCGCCTTGTCGTTCGCGGCACTGCGTTCACGGCTCGGCGCCTGCGCCCGATAAGGCGGGTGCGCTACTGGCTGCTCGCGATAGGCCGACACCGCGATCACACCGCGTGCCGAGCGATCGCCGAACGCCTCCGAATACGAGTCCTGCCAATCCGTGAAGTAGAACTCGTTCACCGCTTGCAGATCCGTGCGCCAGCCCGAGTAGTCAGCACTCTCCCACGGCCCAAGGATGTACATCGGCTCGGTCGGCGCGAGCTCCGAGCGTGCACCGGAGATGATGTTGCGACCATCGACCGCGACGACCACGGCGAGCCGCTCGCCACTGCGGTTACGCACGCGGATCCGGTAGCGTTGTCCGCGCTCCGCCGCGAGATAGCTGCGCAGCGCGCGATCGCCACTGTCGGTGGCGTATTGCGGCAGCTCGATGCCGTTCGGTCCGATGATGGCGATCTCCACCGGTACGCGCGACGGCGGTACCCGGCTGTGCGCGCTGGCGGCCGTCGCCAGCACGAGCAGCAGCGCGAACACCATCATACTCAGCGCGAGCGAGCGCTTTGCCGCCACCCCAGTTGTCGTCATCATCGCCGTCAGAGCTTGCATTTGACATCTCCTGCTGGTCGCACCATGCGCCGCTGTCTCACTGAACGGACGGCAGGGCCAGAGCGGGTTAGCCAGCTACAATTTGGCGATGCTGGAATTCGACCATGTCAAACTGCGGCGCGGCGCACGCGTCCTGATCGAGGACGCGACGCTCAGGATCTCGAACGGCGAGAAGGTCGGGGTCGTCGGCCGCAATGGCTGCGGCAAATCCACGCTGTTGGCACTGGTGCGCGGCGAGCTGACACCCGACGACGGCGACTTCTTGCGGCCCGACAAGCTCGCGATCGTCTCGATACTGCAGGAGCTGCCGCGTACCGCCGACAACGTGCTCGACTACGTGCGTGGCGGCGATCTGGCACTCGCAGCAGTCGAGCAACGGCTGGCGCTCGCACGCGAGCAACAGGACGGCTTGCGCGAGGCCACGCTCCTCGGCGAGTTCGAGTCGTTAGGAGGTTATGATATCGGCGCTCGTGCCGCCGAAACGGCCGTGGGCCTGGGCTTTGCGGCCGGCGAACTGGCGCGGCCCGTGGCGACGCTGTCCGGCGGGCTGCAGATGCGCGCCAACCTGGCGCGCGCGCTCATGGCGCGCGCCGACGTTCTGCTGCTCGACGAACCCACTAACCACCTGGATCTGGACGCGCTGCTATGGCTCGAACGATGGCTGCAGCGCTATCCCGGCACCTTGCTGCTGGTGTCGCACGATCGTGAGTTTCTCGATGCGGTGGTCGGCCGCATCGTGCATATCGAAGACGGCCGCGTGGCTGTCTACAGCGGCAACTACAGCGCATTCGAACGCCAGGCAGCCGCCGAACGCGTGCGCGTGGCGGCACTGGCCGAGCGCCAGAGCCGTGAGGCGGCGCGCATTCACGCGTTCGTGGAGCGCTTTCGTGCCAAGTCCAGCAAAGCGCGCCAGGCCCAGAGCCGGCTCAAGTGGCTGGCCAAGCTGGAGGCGGCGCCACCGCTGTCCTCGCCGGAGACCTTCGAGTGGCGCTTCGAGGCCCCGAGCAAGCTGCCGCAACCGCTGGTGGCACTCGACAACATCAACGCCGGCTACGGCGAGGCAACCATCCTGCGTGGCGTGTCGCTCGACATCGTGCCGGGCGAGCGCCTCGGTGTGCTCGGGCGCAATGGCGCTGGCAAGTCCACGCTGATGAAGGCGGTCGCAGGCGCCCTGCTGCCACAGAGCGGCGATCGGGTAGCGGCGCCGGACCTCGTGACCGGCTGGTTCGCACAACTCGAGCTGGACCGGTTCGCGGACGATGACACGGCGATGCAGTTGCTGGCGCGGCAGACGGCCGACGGCGTCGCGACTGGCACACCGGGCGGCTGGAGCGAGCAGCGCTGCCGTGACCATCTCGGCCAGTTCGGCTTTCGTGGCGAGCGCGTCTTCGAACCAGTCGGCCAGTTCTCGGGCGGCGAGCGAGCGCGTCTTGCACTGGCGGCGTTGGTAGCGCAGCGGCCAAACCTGCTGCTGCTCGACGAGCCGACTAACCACCTGGACTTCGAAATGCGCCATTCGCTGGCGATGGCGCTGCAGGATTTCGCCGGTGCCGTCGCCGTAGTGTCGCACGATCGCGCGCTCCTGCGCGCCGTGTGTGATCGATTCGTGGTCGTCGGCGATGGACGAGTAACACCATTCGACGGCGATCTCGAGGACTACGCCGCCTGGCTGGAAGCACGCGATCGCAACGGCAGCGACCGGAGCGCAAGCGTCCGCGCGGCGGCGGCAACTCCACCAACCGTCGACCGGCGCACTGAACGTCGACTGGCGGCCGCTGCACGCCAGCGGACGGCGCCACTACGCGAGGAGCTGCGATCGCTCGAACGAACGATCGGCTCACTGACGACCGAGCGCGACGCGCTCGCTGCCGCGCTCGCCGAGCCGGCATTGTATGCCGACGCCACCGGCAGCACGCGGGCGCGCGAGCTCGCCCAGCGCGACGCGGCCTGCCGCGCGCACCTGGCGACGGCTGAATCTCGATGGCTGGAGGTGGCCGAGGCACTCGAGGCGGCAGATGCTGCCGCACTCAAGCCCTGAAAGAAAAAGGGCGGAGCTTGTGGCTCCGCCCGAACGGGGGGTCACTCGTCAGAAGGACGGTTGACCCGATGAATCATACGCGTGCGCCCAAGTTTGTCAATGTTTTGATCAGGATATTTGCGATATATATTGTACAAATGCTGTACACCCTGGCACGGCTGTGCGCGGCCGGGCTCAATCCGCGGGACCGCCAGGCCGCGCGGAATACCCGCCTCTCTATAGAATGCTAGCGATGCCGGACGAGGTGCCAGCCAACGACACGGAGCTAATCGAGCCGGCTTTGACGCCTCGCCGCCCGCGGCGCCGCTGGCGCCTGACATTTCGCTTGGGCCTGCTGCTGTTCATCAGCGTCTGTGCCGTGCAAGGCGCGCAGCACACACTCAAACCGCTGCCGCGCGGTGTCGACGTCGCGGGCCCGGTAGTGAGTGTCCCTGCCGATAGCATCCGCTTGCTCACGGATCTGACGCATGCCGATGCCTACGGCAGGCCACTGATCGAACAACAGATCTTCGATCAGGTGTTTGCGATCATCGCCAACGCGCGGGATTTCCTGGTGCTCGACTGGTTCCTGTTCAATGATCAGCGCGGCGCGCTGGCACCTGGACAGGTGTTTCGACCACTGTCGAGCCAACTACGTGACGCGCTGATCGCACGCAAGCAGGCGCTGCCCGGTTTGCGCGTATTGTTAGTGACGGACCCCATCAACGACGTGTACGGCGGCGATCCCTCGGCCGATCTGCAAGCCTTGCGCGCTGCCGGCATCGACGTGATCGTCACGGACCTGGACCAACTGCGCGATTCCAACCCCATCTATTCGAGCTTCTGGCGCACCGCAATCGACTGGTGGGACGGCGATGCCAGTGGTCCGGGGTGGCTGCCTCATCCGCTCGATGAGGGCCCGTCGCGCGTCACTTTTCGCGCCTGGGCGCGGCTCCTGAACTTCAAGGCCAACCATCGCAAGTTGATCATCGGCGACAACGGCGCCGGGGACCTCGTCGGCATCGTCACCTCCGCCAATCCGCACGACGCTAGCAGCGCGCACTCCAATATCGCATTGCGTGTCGCAGGCGACGCGCTGCGGCCGCTGCTCGAGAGCGAGATCGAGATCGCGCGCTTCTCCGGCTGGCGCGGCAACCTGCGGCCGTATGAAGCGGCGGACGAGCCGGAGATCGTCGTCCGAGCGCCGACCCCGTCCCGCTTTGCACCGGATATTGCCCGCGTGCAGGTGCTGACCGAAGGCGCGATTCTGGCCGAAGTCTTGCTGCACATTGCCGCCACCGCGCGTGGGGACCGCATCGATTTGGCGATGTTCTATCTCGCCGAGCGAGCCGTCGCGGAGGCCCTGCTGCAGGCGGCGGCGCGGGGAGTCGACGTGCGCGTGATACTCGATCCCAACAAGGACGCTTTCGGCCGCACGAAGTCCGGCATTCCCAATCGGCCGGTTGCCAGTGAGCTGGTAGCGGCGAGTGACGGCGCAATCAAGGTGCGTTGGTACCGCACACACGGCGAGCAGTTCCACGTCAAGCTGTTAGTTATCGAACGCGGGCAGACCGTGTGGCTCACACTGGGCTCGGCCAACTTCACGCGCCGCAACCTACGCAATTTCAATCTCGAAGCCAATCTCGCGGTGGAAGTGGCGGCGGACGCGCCGCTGGCCGGCGACATCACAGCGTATTTCGAACGACTCTGGTCGAACCGCGACGCGCCCGACTCAGAGTACACTGCCGACTATCCCACCTGGGCGGACCCGGCGCAGTCGAGCTACTGGCTCTACCGACTGATGGAAGGCTCGGGATTGTCGACGTTCTGAAGGGCGGTTGTCAGGCGTGCGCTCAATTGCGCGAGTGCGTCCTGCGTCGCCGACTCGAATGCGGCGACCACACTGGACATCCGATCGGCCGCTGCCGGCGCCGATGCCTCGACCGAGAATGCCGCCAGCAACGCCCGATCTTCGCGCCGCCCGAGCGCTGCGTCCAGCACTACCACAATAGTCGGCGCACCGTCCTGCGCGCTGTATTGCGCTTCGAAGCGACGCAACACCAGATTCAGGCTGTAGTCGGGCGCGAAACCGCCCGCATCGCCGAATACAGCGCGGTACTGGCCGCTGTTGCGCAGCGTCTCGACCACCAGCGACTCCACCAGTGCGGGCGCGTTATCCGTCCAGCGACTGGCGGCATAGGAATCGAAGCGCCGGTCGGCCCGTACGACGGCGATGCGGTGCGTGTCGAGCCCGGCCGTCGCCTCGACCCGACGCACCTGCAGGACCGGGCGCAAGTCGTTAGCCGATGGCTGGCCGGTGTGGTCGACTGGTGCGACGGCGGCACGCAGTACGTAGCTCTGCACGGGCGCTTCATTGCTCTCTAGCACGGAGGCGCAGCCGCTAGTGAGCAGCGCAGCGAACGCGAGCGGCAGGACAGCGCGGCGCGGCGGAGTCTGCATTTTCATCGTGGAATCTCCACACCGCGCGATTGGGGCTGGAACAGGAGTTGGGAGGGCTCGGCCTTCAGACTCTGCGATAGCTCGCGGAACTCGTTGGCAGCGGCGCGGCTGTCGCGCAGCAGGCGTTCGAACTCCGGCAGGCTGTCACGCAGCACCGCGCGAATATCACCACGGTTCTCCGCGATCATCGCATCGAGCCGGGTCGTCGTACTGGCGAGATTGTCAGCGACCTTGCGCACCTGCTCGGCAGCCGTCGCGAGATCCGGTCCGGCACTGTCCGCCAGATTGCGCACGCCAGTGGCGGCGGCACGGAACTCCGCACTGGTGGCACGCAGCTCAGTCATCAGCGTGTCCAGATTCTGCGCGACGGCTGGCAGCGTGCCGGCGGCAGTATCGAGATTCGACAGCGTCGCGGAAATGGCCGCGATGTTCTTGTCCGACATGATCGCGTTGAGCCGATCGATGGTACCGGCGGCGCGGCCCACGAGATCGGGCAGACTGGAGAGGAACAGATCGAGATTCGAACGCACCGACCGGATGACGGGGTAGGTGTCGCTCGGCA
>Ga0116152_10001199_pt1 | contig 21243 bp, 16 predicted proteins | sample AD_UKC119_MetaG_FD_89894 | JGI IMG/M metagenome (GOLD analysis project Ga0116152, IMG submission 89894) | Active sludge microbial communities of municipal wastewater-treating anaerobic digesters from Hong Kong - AD_UKC119_MetaG | ecosystem: Engineered > Bioreactor > Anaerobic > Digestate...
GAACTTATCACGGTCGGTGTTGATTTCTTCGATGTCCATCGTTGCAATAACCAAACGAAGCTGACCGAAAATAATATCCTTCGCAAGGTCCTGAATGTCAACTAAATGAAGTCCGAGAAGACGCTCAGCTGCGTTTTGCATAACGCCTTGTTCTGTCGAAATACCGACGGTAAAAATCGAAGGTACGTCAATACGAATGTTCTGACGAGAAAGAGCGCTCTTTAAGTCAACCGAGATAGAAATTGGTGTCAAATCGAGATAAGCATAAGATTGTATAATCGGCCATACAAAAGATGCACCACCATGAATACAACGAGAAGATCTTGTCGATCCATCCGTATTTTTACCGACTTTACCATAGATGACCATGATGCGGTCAGAAGGGCACTTTCTAAAACGAGAAAGGAAAATCAGTAAGCAGGTAAATGCCAACACAGCAACAATGATAAGAACAACGAGTACTTCAAAATCAAATGGCATAGTATAATCCTCCTATTTATTGTTTGGTTACGATCAGAGTATTACCACGTGTAATTCCAATTACAGTGACAGATGCTCCGGTCGGAATCAACTGTTTATCATCAGTAACCGCATCAAATTCAGTTATTTGTTCTTGAACGGTTACCATGATTTTTCCAGAACGCTCACGTGAAGCGGGAATCGGCAGATATGTTTCTCCGCTCTTTCTGAGCGCATACCGTATGTCCATCGTTCCGTCGTCCTGAAGCTTCAGCATCCCCCACATTGCCAAAGCCATTAAAAACATTGCAGCAAATCCACATATGAAAGCGAGGAAGGATGCCACAATAATGGGCAGACCCGCATGAATAAATATTAACCCTGTCCATCCGAAGATGCAAGCAAAGGCGATAATCCCCTGCATGGTAAAAAGGCGAAGCCCTGTACCATGTGTCTTGTCTGCAAGGTCGTGATAGACATTGTCTTGCGGCAGATGCGAGTCATCGATTCCAGCATCCTGTGGAAGTGAATGTGTCATATGAATCGTATCTATATAGATATCGCCAGGTAATGCGCCGGGGTGTAAAACCTCGACTGGGATATGCCCCCCGAGATCCCCATGCAGGTCCCCTTGAATATCTCCGAAATGTCCGTCAATATTCCCTGCATGAGAATCACCGAAGTATGCGTCACCCAATTGGGTATTCCCCAAATGAGCGTCTCCCATGGGAGTGTCTCCCATGTGACTTCCGAAGTCCCCCAAATGGCCATCACTAAGGTTCGTATCCCCTAAGTGAGTCCCCCCCATATGACTCCCGAAATCACCGGAATGACCCCCACCAAAATGAGCATCACCGGCGTGACCGCCTAGGTCAACATCGTGTCCGCCAAAATCCGGACCCGAATGTGCCGCACCTAAAATGAGTAGAATAGTTTCAAAAAACAGTAGCACTGCACCGACTATACCGATGCACGCATAGATTTGTTCTACCAGCTCCATGCTTTCGAACCAATTAATGAACCATGCAAACATAACTTTATCCTCCCCTTGCGAGATCAGCTTAATAATAGCTTCTCAGCTTCATGCTTTAAAACAATAGATAAGTGAGCGACATAAAGAATGGTGAGAAGCTTTTCTGCCTGCACTTTGCTGGTTCTTGTGTAATCCAACGGTACAAAATCGATGGACTCTTCTACGAACTCCGCAAGCTTTGTCTCACTTCGAATTGGATCCGATGGTGTAAGAGAAAGCAAATGGCAAAAGGCTTTGTATACGAGATCATCTTGTCCCACATACCTCAAAAGCTCGAGGATTTGTTCCAATGCAAACACATCCTTGAAGTAATTGAGGAGGGCGAGTCGCACAAACCGACTTCGGTCATATAGCTTCTTGACCGGAGAAGGAATGAATCCGCGTTTTACCCAATTCTGTACGGTGTGTGGTTCAACACCGATGAGCTGTGTAATCTGTCTTAACTGCATCCCCTCTGATAAAAACATCGGCCCATAGATTAAATCAACATCAGCTAAGTGCGACTGATTGACTTCTATCGTGGTACCGGGTAATCGAAAGGTCATATTGTGCGCCTCCTTTCCGTTCGATGGTTGAATTATATCAGACGGTCACTTGACTGTCAACAACGTTCGCGCGATTTTTTGGCATTGTTTTCTGTTCGGAATTGTGAATGCCTTTTCATCTATTTCCTGCCGCAAAAGAAAACAAATATGTATTAATGCATGGTAAAATGAATTCAACCTATGAATCGGAGGACACGATAATGACATGTACTTCATATTCATTTACTAGCGCTGATGGCGCTACTTCTATTCAATACTTTGTTTGGCCGCCAAAGTCTGCTGCGCGCGGTGTAATGCAAATCTCGCACGGTATGTGTGAATACATGGGACGATATGACGAGATGGCGGAATTTTTAAAACGAAAAGGTTTTGTTGTTTGCGGACTCGATCATTTGGGACATGGCGAATCGGTTGGTGAAAAGGATACATTCGGCTATTTTGGAAAGAAATATGGGCCGGATTTTCTCGTAGAGGATCAGGAAAAGCTACATCGTATTATGACTGACCTATACCCTGATGCGCCCTATATTATGTACGGACATTCGATGGGTTCATTTATCGCGCGACTTTGGTATGAAAAGTACGGTAACGATATTTCAGCCGTGATTTTCTCAGGCACAGCGACAGCTAATCCACTGGCAACGCCGCTTAAAGGCTTGGCACATCTTTCGATTCTTTTGCGTGGTGACAGAAAGCCAGCCGACTTCATCGGGCGCACGATGTCGAAGGTATATACATCAAAGATTGAAAAGGTGCAAACCAACTCAGACTGGATTTCGCATGATTCGGACATAGTAAAGAAGTATGTGAATGATCCGTTTTGTAACTATACGTTTACGGATCGCGGGTATATTGACCTTTTCACAATGTTAGCGCGATGTAATCGCAAGAAGTGGTTTGCGAAGATTCCGAAGGATAAGCCGATGCTATTATTGTCGGGCACAGAAGATCCGGTCGGTGACTATGGCAAGGGCGTGATGATAGTAACGAAGAAGCTGCAAGAATCAGGACAGAACCGCCTCATCATCGATCTTCGCTCGGGTATGCGTCACGAGCCACATAACGAGATAAATCGCAAGGTGATTTATCAACGACTTGAGGCTTTTCTGGTTGAAGTCGTGGAAAAGAACGGAAAAAAATCTGAAGTCTAAGTATAACGAAAAGCACCGCAGCGTCGGTGCTTTTACAGTATCGGAGCAAACAGGCGGAGAATTTGGCGTGCGACACTCCACGTTGGGTTATAACGTAATTCTTCAGGAAGAAGCTCATCAGAGACATCAAGGATTTGCATGAAATCTTCTTTGACGGACGCAATAGAGGGCGTATCGAGAAGCCAGACACCACATTCAAAATGAAGATAGAGGCTGCGATAATCGAGGTTGACTGTACCTACTGTTGCGCAACGATCATCAACGATGAAGGCTTTGCTGTGGATGAAGCCAGGTGTGTAGGTGTATATTTTGACCCCTGCGGTAACGAGATCACGGAAAGAGGAGCGCGAGGCCTGGTATATTATCCATTTGTCCCATTTTCCCGGTGTAACAATACGCACGTCTATCCCGCTTTTGGCGGCGAGACAAAGGGCTGAAATCATGGAGTCGTCGATAATGAGATATGGCGTACTAATGTAGATGTATTTTTGAGCGGTTGTAATCATATGCATGTAGACGTGTTCAGATACATGCTCTGAATCAATCGGGGAATCACAATAGGGTTGCACGTAGCCTTGAGTAGCTGAAAGTGTCGGCGGAGCTACGTTCTTCCACGGATAAAAATCATAATAGTTATCTGGCGCTTTCTGCGCGATTTGCCATATTTCAAGGAAAAAGAGTGTGAGCGACCAAGCCGCCTCACCACGAACCATAATGGCAGAATCCTTCCAGTAGCCATGCTTTTGTATGACGTTGATATATTCGTCAGAGAGATTGATACCGCCCGTGAACGCGCATTTCCCGTCGATTGCCGTGATTTTTCGGTGGTCACGGTTGTTTTGAATGGTCGTCACAAAGGGCGAAAACGGGTTGAAGATGATACACTTTATTCCTTTGTCCTGCATATTCTGACGAAAGTGTTTTGGCAAGGTTAAAAAACAGCCAACATCGTCATATATGATACGAACTTCGATGCCCTGCGCGGCTTTGCGTTCGAGAATATCAATAATCGCATCCCACATAACGCCATTTTCGATGATAAAGTATTCCATGAAAATGTATTTCTCCGCTTTTTCGAGTTCCTCCAAGAGGCGCGGAAAGAAGACTTCTCCCGGAGTAAGAAATTCGGTCTCTGTATTGGAATATACGGGAAAGCCCTCCTGCATGTCGAGATAGCGCATGTTGACCGTATAGGAAGGAGCATCATGTCGTGCACGAAGATGAGCGGTTTTTACCGATGGTGGCAATCGAAAGAGAGGGCGTACCTCTGCTTCGACACGTGCCGATGCGCGCACATATGATTTTGTCGTTCGTTGGTTGTTAAAGAAGATGTACATGACACCGCCGATTGTCGGCATAAGCAAAACAAGAAAAACCCAAATGAGCTTATACCCGCCCTTGTCTTTTTTACTGACAACATAGAGCGCGACGAGCAAGCTTAAGAGACGAAACAGCAATGAGATGATACCGGAATAGCTGCCACCAATTAAAATGAGAACCACAAGAACCCCGATTTCCAATAGAATCAGAAAGCAGAAAAATATGCGACGTAAGATAAATGAAGGAAACAAGTGATTTCTCATTTTAAATGCTATTCATTATCCTCCGAATCGTCGCCTTCATCCTCAAAGGTATCACAAAGGAGCGACGGCGTGCTGAAGTAGTATCCTTGGAGATAGTCCGCACCTAAGCTGGTGCAAATCTCGGCAAGCTTGCGATTCTCGATGCCTTCCGCAACGACTTCAATCGCGGAGCTCTTCGCAAAATCGATGATGCTCTTCACGAGAGCGAGACCGCTTTCTGTTGTGACTTTACTAATCAGCGAGCGATCAATCTTGATTATATCAATTGGGAGATCCGTTACTAATCCATAGTTTGCCATGCCAGCTCCGAAACCGTCGATAACAATGGAAACACCGTGGTTACGAAGAAATTGTAGGTTTTCACGGGTTTGGTGTAAATCCGAAGCGAAGTTGCCGCGCAATTCGACCAAGACCTTCGCCGGGTCAACATTAGCTTCTTTGAGCGTCCGAATAAACTCCATGATGTTTTTTTCGTTAATGTCTTCTGCCGTCAGATTGATTGAAATCGGAAGGTCTTTGTATTGTGGTAGCTTCGAATACTCGATAAGACGCTTGGTCATGAAAATAGTAAGGTCGTGAATAACGGCAGTTTGTTCGATGACAGGAACGAATTCATCTGCCATCATACGAGTACCGTCTTTTCGTACCCATTTCGCTAACAATTCGATGCCGCCAACTTCATATGTGCCGCCGCGATGAACGGTCTGGTAAGCAGCTTGAATCGAGTTATTGCTCAATGCGTTCGGAAATTCGGATGCGATGCTGACGATACCGCGATAGTAATCTTCCATACCAGGAGAGAAGCGGCAAATTCTTAATTCCTTCATAAAGGAATATCGCATAGCGACGTTGGAACGACTCATCAGTCTTTCCATGGTCTCCCCTTTTTCATGTGTTGCGAAGCCGCCGCGGAATGCGATGAACACCGGTACATTTTCGACATTAAGTGTCGTTTCATTTAGCTTTGAAAGTGTCACAATCAGGTCTTCGAGATTGTCTTTCTCGTTCGGATGACGTACAAGAACAGAAAATTCGAGTCCCGAATCATGGAAAATTTGCGCATGTGGATATGCTGTTAATGCCTTTTGTATTTCATTTGAAAAAGAAGCGATGATCTTATTATAGAATGTATATCCGAAAAATCCCTGTAGATCATTACCATCAACAACGGACAATGTCACAAGAGAGACGGAACGGTCATCAAAGAGGATTTCTTGTTGTAATGCCTCATAATTTTTCAATCCAGTGAAACGATCAGTAGTTGCAAGATTCATCATTTCGGCACTTCTTTTCCGGTTGTCGGTCGAGAAGGCAGATACGAGTAATGCAATAGCAATATAGATAAATACTCGAACACCCCACGCAAGAGAAAAGCTCCAAGAGGTCTGTTCGAGAACAATGGCCTCAATCGGTCCGACACCAACGCCGCAAATCAATGCAAATATGATACTGTTCGGTACAGAATACAGGCAGGACACAATCGCGATTAGAAGATACATAATATTGGCATATGCATTCGGTGTTCCGCCCGTCCGATATACGAGATAAACGACGGCCGCAGCCCCGATATATGAAATCAGTATTGGAATGACCTTCATTAAACCATTTGTTGACTCATTCTTGCTCATGTCCGCCTCTTTTCTGAATCAATTATCGATTCGTGAAATAAAGAACTGGTTTAATATGTGTAACCTTTTTGAAAAAAGAAAACTTACTTTAATGACCTCTCCATCTTATCAAAAATAATTTGTAAAGTCATCACGGTTTTGTGAACTGTCCATACTATTTTTGTTTCCTTGCCATGCGAATCAAGAGAATCATTACAACAAGTAGTCCGATTGCCGCCAAACAAACACCGACGATCATGGGTAGATTTGAACCACGATCGCCGGTTATTGGTAGAAAATGTAGATTTATCATAATATCACCTGCTTTGCATTCTGTGAATAATACTATCCTCATTTCTATTATGCACTGAATTGCAGGTTTGTCACAGACACAATAGCTTATGCGTTAATGCGTTTCTGCTTTGTGATAACCAGAGATAATGTGAAGAGGACTACAGCGAATCCAAGCTGAATGCCGATGCATAGGATAATTTTTGATAGAGCATCACCGGAGAGGCTCGTAGCTTCTTTTACTAGGTTAATGGCACGTACATACCAATACACAGGCATGAAACTCGCTATGGTTTTGACCGAAGTTGCTAAGTATGTCTGATCAACGAAAACACCACTTATAAAGCAGAGGCCGAGGGAAGCAGCGTTTGACACAAAGGTCATAAGGTTCTCATTACGAATTAATGCACTGATAAGCAAACCGAGTGAGAGGCAAACAATATAGAATACCAATGCATTGATGATCAACATCCAAATACGAGGATTACTCATGTCGTCAAACATTGAGCTGGCACATATCGCGATTAATCCGAGGAAGATAAGGCCCAAGAAGGTCAGGCTGCCGACGAAAATAAGGAAAGTCATCTTCGCGTTCTTGATGGGAGCGCAACGGATACGAGCTGCAGTCATTTGCGAGCGGAAAGCTTTGAAGATGGTATAGGTTCCGAGGATGCAAATGCCGAGTGCAGCATAGGCAAAGAACGTAAAATGTCGAGATGCGTTTTCAAACGAAACACTTACATCAGATCCCTTCCAACTCGTTTCTACCGATGATGAGATATCATTCTTTACATTTTCGGCGATGGCGCGGATTTGTTCATCACTTTGTACGCCATCTTCGCCCGTCGTTCCAATATAGATTCGGCTGATTTCGAAATACTTGTTGAGCTGCATTTCGATTTGCTGTTCGATGGAAGCCTGTTTGCTGCAGACACGTTTGATGGTTAATTCATGAGTATTACTTACAAAGTCGTCACCGAAGCCTTCCGGAATCACCAAAAGTAGATACTGTTCCCCCGAGCTTACAGCGTCCTCGGCAATTTCTTCGTCAGCATAATCCGTATTCACATTATGAATCGTTTTCAAGTAGTCCAGAAAAGAGTCAGAGAATGCGTTACCCTCATCTTGATTGATGACTATAATGTCTTGTCTAATACTCATGAACTCTTTCGTCATGGTTTGTGATTCCTTTTGCGCCATAGAAAAGAAGAAAAACATAAACACTCCGATATATATGGCAAGAACCGGCCAATTACGAGCAATGACTTTGCAGACGTTTTTTATGATATGCATAATTATCCTCCTTAAATCGCAAGCGAGCGGTAGCTTTGCTTACGAAGAATCAATGTGACAACGAGAAGCATGGCAATAATACCGGCACTGAGAATCCCTATGTTCATCCAGTAACGAGTCATATCCCTCACGTAGTAGAGTGAATAGAAAGCATCTGCAATCAAATTGCCTGGGTTAATGTATTGCATAATCGGGGCCTTTTGAATGACTTTGGTTTTCACTGCAGAATCCATAAGACCCGCCAAATAACTGCAAATCATAGAGAAGGCGAGAACCACTGCAATTTTTCCGCTTAGATTTGTTTTCAAAATCACTCCGATAAAGGCGCCGAGCAGGACACCGAAAACAACCGACAAAAACGAGGCCAGAATTAATAGTGCGATGTTGCTTCCAAAGCTCACACCAAGCCCAAATTTTAAATATGCAATCAAGAGAAGAATCGTGATGAATTGTACAAGAACCGTAGAGGAAAGTGTCACAACGACGAGCTTCCATTTGTTTACAGGAGCCATGGATTGGCGCGCTGCCAAAGTCGATTGATTTGCCTGCAATATGGCTATATCGCGCAAGCCGGCAAAGGAAGCATAGAGGCAGGACATCGCAAGAAGTGCATAATAGAAAACCACCACAATATCGGCAATAGGGCCATCAGGAGCCTTCGAATAAGTATACTCCTGCGAAGTTAATTCGCTGATTTTGGCCAAGCTTGCAGGATTTGTTGTTGCGATGTTTGTAATCGTCTTGTTCATTTGGTTATACCAATCAAAGAATTCACGAATCATCGTTTGCGATACTCCGGCTTTGGTAAACTGCAATGTGATTTCACCCTTTTCATTGAGCATCATCAAACCTTCAATTTCTTCGTTGGCGAGTGCTTTTTCTGCATCTTCTTGCGCGTCAAAATATGTGGTTTCAAACATCGCGTCTTCGTTGTCCTCTTTCGATTGTTCTTCGATTTGCGATTTGAGGGTCGTGTTCTGTTCGTACTGCGCATTGTTCACCACACCGAGCTTCGCGCGCTCAAATCCATTCGAAACATTCGAAAGCGCAAGCGAAAAGAATGTCGCGAGCAAAAACGGGAAAGCTATAGTCCAGAAAATGACACCCTTGTCGCGTAATTGCCCTTTGAGTCGGTAACCAAAAATACGGATTGCGGTATTCATATTATTGTCCTCCTCTTATGCGTCACGAAGTTCTTTTCCGGTTATCTCTAGGAACACGTCATTTAACGAAGGGCGCTCACCGAAAATGCGGCCCGTCTTTATATCCCGTTTGCCCAGCTCATCCAAAAGTTTCGACATCGCATTGGTTTCTTGCTTCGCTTTTACTACGAGCATGCCCTCTTTGATTTTTGCCGAAGAAACAAATTCCATCTCCTTGACCCACGGAAGAACATCCTCCGGATTCGAGAGAAGAAGCTCTATCGATATTTTTTCTCCGATTCTTACCATATCGATTAGCTCTTGCTTGGTGCCCTGCGCGATGATCTGACCGTTATCCATGATGGCAATTCGATTACAAAGGTGTTCTACTTCTTCCATGTAATGCGAAGTATAGATAATCGTCGCTCCACTCTTATTTAAATTCTTAATTCCTTCTAGAATGTTATTTCGACTCTGCGGGTCAACGGCCACAGTTGGCTCATCAAAGAAGATAAGCTTCGGCTTATGGGCAATGCCGCATGCGATATTCAATCTGCGAAGAAGTCCACCGGAGAGCTTCTTCGGATAGAATTTGCGAAAATCATTGAGACCAACCATCTCAATTGCCTCGTCAACCAGTGCTTTGCGTTCCTTATTGTCTTTGATATACAGTCCGCAGAAGAAATCGACATTTTCAAGCACGGTCAATTCATCAATAACGGCAACATTTTGCATCACGACACCGATATCTCGTTTCGATGCATAGCTCGATGGAGTCATCGGTTTCCCAAAAATCTCAATTTCACCTTTATCGTACGCAAGAAGAGAAAGCATACAATTAATCGCTGTCGTTTTTCCGGAGCCGTTCGGTCCTAATAGTCCGAATACTTCGCCTTCCTGAATGTCGAGGCTTAAGTGGTCCAATGCGATTAAGTCGCCATATCTTTTTACTAAATCTTTTACATGAATAATCATAATGTTGCCCTGCCCTTCCTTTTTCTATGGTGTCATTCTACCGAATGACCGAATACGACAATAGAGATATTCTTCCTCTTCGATTGTGAGAAATGTCATGGTTTTCATTTTTTCCGTTGCATGACACTTTCCACATAACGTGGCTCTAAACGCATAAAACAAGTTAGGTGCGAAGGATGGGCTTTGCTTTTTGGGAGAAAGGCCAGTAAACTATGGCGTGGAAAGAAAATGCTCGTTGGTAAGGAGTTTCGGAAATGAAACATGGGAAATCCAGTCTTATACGATTAGTAAGCATCGTGGTCGCCACGTTGGTGCTGGTTACCACTATTCTTGCTATTGGGAGACATTGCATTGAATCATATGCAAATCGTGTACCCGCCCTCACCGATGAAGCATTAGCAACAATTGATTTTTTAAAAGCCAAGAACCTCATGATTGTCGCACATCCGGATGACGAAACGCTCTGGGGTGGCGCACATCTCTATTCTCATGATTATTTGGTCGTTTGCCTGACTGGCGGACGAAACTCCGAGCGCGCAAAAGAATTTGCTTCAGTGATGGAGGCCGCAGATTGCCAATTCTTGCAATTGTCTTACCCCGATAAAGTATGCGGCTTACGAAGTAATTGGAAAGCCGTTAGGGAGCAAATGGAAGCGGATATCCAGAAAATCGTTGAAGCCAATGATTGGGCACTCATCGTGACGCATAATGCGAAGGGTGAATATGGCCACCAGCACCACATCATGACCCACGATTCTGTATGCAAAGTGTATTACGCGTCCGATTCGATGGCAGATCTTTATGTTTTCGGTGATTATTATTCGGCAAAAAAACTGGAAACGGCCGATAATCTGCCACAAGAAATCGATGATAGTCGTCTGTGTTTTAAGGAAGACCTTCTTTCCCATTACAGCTCGCAGGACAATACCGTGAAAAAGCTTTCGCATATGAATGTGTATGAGGATTGGACACTCATCGAGGACAGATAGTTTATGATAAATAACCGTGTTTTACACAAGAAAGACTACTTCTATATACTCATCATCGAATTGATTTTATGTATGTTCCTTTTGACGTTGGCATGTCTGGGATACAAATTTGGCTCAACCATAGATTGGAATAACCAGCATTGGGCTATCCCCGATTATTTCCGAATGCTTTTTTACGATACACACGACCTTTTTCCGGATTTCGCCGCAAATCTCGGCGCCGGGCAAAATATATACTATCTATCCTATTATGGACTTTTTAGTCCGATCATTCTGGTATCGTTTCTGTTCCCCAATGTGCCGATGGTCTTGTATATAATCGTTGTTAGCATTCTCTCTCTTTACGTCGATGTTGCTTTATTCTACTATTGGGTCAAGCCAAAATTTGGAGCGGATAATGCGTTTCTAGTAACATTTCTCTTCATCTTTTCGACGTCCCTGATTTTTCACAGCCACCGACATATCATGTTCGTCAATTACATGCCGTTTTTGCTTCTCGCCCTCATCGGTGTAGAACGCTTTCGAGCAACAAAGAGTCGGGTGCTCCTGATTATTTCTTCCCTATGTATCATTCTCTCGAGCTACTTTTTCTCTGTCGGCGCGCTTATCGCTATAGTGCTCTATTTTTGGTATCTCGAAATCCGGGAATCGGATCGTTTCATGACGAAAGAAATGATAAAGAAGCTTCTTTCATTCCTGATTGCGCCGATTATTGCGATATTTATGGCTGGCATCCTATTGTTACCGACAGCGTTCGTCTTACTGAACGGTCGCGATCCGAGTGCCGGCGGCAGCACGACCGCATGGCTCCCCCTTCTTTTCAAACCAATTCTGGGAAATATCGTATATAACCCTTATTCAATCGGAACAATGGGATTTGGCGTCATCGCTGTCATCATCGGTCTCCTTTCAAGGAAAAAGCACGTCTTTATGTTATCCGTATGCTTTTCACTCTTCTTCTGCTGTCCGATATTCATTTACCTGTTGAACGGTACACTCTATCTCGATGCAAAAGTGTTGATTCCGTTTCTACCGATATTTATGTTGATTGTTGGTAACGCAATCGATAGCATATTCCAAAAGAAAGTGTCACGTCTTTCTTTATTAATTGCCAGTCTCGCTTGCACTTGCTTATTCGGAACGTCCTGTCTTTTCGGCCAAGACATGAATTATTACACCATCATCATGGTTTCTTTTCCAATCGATGTAATCATGATTCTCGCAGGTATTGCATTATATAACCGTATTGGAAAACGTCGGACACTCGTCATTCCATTGATTTCCTTTTGCTTGATTGCTTGTATATCCATCAATGCAAAAGAAAAATACGTACCAATGGTCTCGGAATATACTGATTATGATTCAACCATCAATGATTATATCAATCAAACACTGAAAGACGATTCTTCTTTCTATCGCTTCGGCTCTATTATTAAGACACACGACACCGTAAATTTCGCCTATAACACCGAGATGTATCGTACGACCATCTATTCGTCGCTTCACAACCGTTATTTAAGCGACTTCTATTTCGATGAGCTCTATAACGAAAACCAATATCGGAATGCCGCCCTGATGACTGAATCACGTAATTATCTTTATAACATGTATATGGGGCAAAAATACTTGGTCGGGGTCGCAGGAAAGAAGATACCCGGGTACTCCGCCGTGACAACTATTGGTTCGACAAGCCTTTTCATGACCAACTACGCCTTTCCTGTCGGATATGCCAGCGATAAAATCATGAGTGAAGCCGAGTTCAACACTCTAGAATACCCTTATGACATCGAGGCATTGATGGAATACACCATTGTCGACACGCCCTATTTTGACAGCGGATTCTCATCGGAAATCACTGCAATGACACTGTCTTCGGTCCCGGAATTAGTCGAACAATTACCTGTTAAGAAGCTGTCAGAAGATGATTATGTTGTCTCATCTGAAACAAGTATCCGCTTTAATTATGACTTGCCGGAGCCGTTGACTCAAAGCGTCGTGCTCCTTCGTTTCAACGTAAACAACGTCATCAACGAAGGAAAATCACCGACCGTCAAGATTTCCATCAATGGCACCACCAACAAATTAACAAACGCCGACGGAAAATATTTCAACGGAAACAACAGCTTCGAGTACGTCTTTATTGCCGGTAAAACACCTATGAAGAACTTCCGAATTCGCGTATCCGAAGGTGCCTACCAAATTTCCGATATTCAAGTTTATGTCATGCCACTTGCAAATATTCGGGAAATATCAAACGACCTGGATGCCTATAACATCGACCGCGAGACCACACAAGGCAACATTTATTCCGGCACGATTGATGTTACGAAGGATGGATATTTCGTCATGTCTGTCCCCTATGACGAGGGATTCGATATCATCATTGACGGTCAATCCGTCCCTGTCGAAAGAGTCGATAAAGATTTCATCGGCGCAAAAATCGAGGCAGGACACCACACCATACGTATCGAATTCCATGCGCCTCTCAAACGGGAAGGCACCATCCTTTCCGCCATCGGGACGTCCATGTTTCTCGTAGTGATTGGATGTGAAATTGCTCGCTCCCTACGTCGGGAACGAGCAATCAAAAAGAAATAAAACCAAATTTTTGTTTTTTCAGAATCAGGCAACCTGATGTACATATTCCTCACTGGTTGCGATGACCTCACAATTGTTCACGTAATCCAATATCTCAATGCTAAAAGATATGGTTTCCAGATCTTCCTGTTCAATCCCGAGAGCTTCCAGACTGTCCGCCATGACAAACAAGTACGTGTAGCCATTTGTACCACCCAAAATCGTTTGCGCGTAGACGCTAAAATCATCATTTCCGTTTATTTTGACACTGTCACAATATGTCATGAAAATATCATCACTATCGTTCATGCAGTAAATTTCGATACAATATAGATCCTGACTCCATTCGCCTTCACCAACAATTACTGAGAATCCATTTTCATCGTAGATTGTAGTTCCAATGGCCGAAAAACTATAATCCTTATCATCATAACCATCTGTAATAACGGAAGCTGTCTCATTCCCAATCAAGCCGTATGAATACGCATCTAAGACTTCGATATACAACAATACTTCTCCGACTGTATTAATACTTGTGATGTCATTATCCTCTATTGATAAGTAAACATAATCCTGTACGGTTTCACCCGCAGGAACCGTAACGTTGGATTCGTTCGTCGTCATTATGCCGTTTGCTGCGACGCCTGCTATATCGAAGACGATATCAGTATCACTTTGATTCGTTACTTCATAATCAAGAACATCCATCCCATATGCCGATTCTGCTGTTGTATAGGAAAGAGCCGTGGCTGTCACTCCATCTGCGTCATAAATCACTTGTTCTTCGATATTCACAGGTGTGCGTGGTTCACGCATTACAAATTCATCATCTTCACGCGGAATCGATGTCGTCGGGTCATCCGTCTCTTCCGGTACTATTGATTTTTCCGGTGTTTCTGGTTCTGTTGGTTCTTGATTTCTGTTCTCTTCGGACTCTTCGTCCTCGTCGTCTTCGTCATCTTCCTCAGCGTTGTCACGATCACTGGTTTTCTCGTCAGAATCCTCATCCTTGGAATAACTATTCGATTTACAGGCAACACTCATTGCTGCAATCATGGATATGCAAATTACTACACATAATCCCTTTAAAAGATACTTTTTCATTTTTGTTTCCTCCGTTCAGGTATACATTTATTTCGTAACCCCATACGCATCATAGCAAAAGATTTATGAATGCTCTGTAAACGCCACATATGCGAGGTATTTCATTTGTGAACAAATAATAAAGGCATCGGTACACTTCGTACCGATGCCCTTCACAACCAAGGAAAAAATATCATTAATTTTTCACGGTCATATATTCTGCGCAAAAATTAGCGATTTCAATAACCACAGATTCCATGTAGGTGCGGTTGAGAGGATAATCCTCAGGCAAATTACTCGCATAAGACAAAATCACCAATGTCACTGTATAGATTCCGACTGAAGAAAAATGCGTTCCACCACGCCTAAAGTACGGGCTGGCCGAGAGAAGAGCTTCCGTCTCTGCGCACTTATCGATAATCGCTTCCGGCGTATCTGGCAGTAATGTCATGAACGCAAGTAAGTAATTCATATAGCTAAAGGATTTCACGCAATTCTTCTTTTGCATTTCTGAAATGAGTGCGAGGTAGAAATCACAAGCCTCCTGCGGTGTGCGATTTGGTAAAAGCGACAGCATGCAGCATGTCTCCTTCAATGAAATAGAAGGCATGAATCGCGTTTTCAAAATCTCATAGCACATATCCATACGGTCCGCACATTGATTTGTTATAGACATATCAGAAAAGTAAAGCATTGCTGCTAAAAACGGATCTTCAAGATAGGCTAGGAAGCGGTGGTTCTTATTTATGGTGGAAATCATCTTAATAATCTCTTTCGCCGTCGCTTCATATTGGTTCTGCTCAGTAAAAATTGTCATCAAACGTGCTGCTCTTGCATTACGCATTTTCTTTCCCAGTGCATCAGAAAGATATGTTTCCGCTAAAAACATCAACGCCAGCTGCTCAACTGGTTCCGACGATTGTGCCGCCAAAGCTATCGTCGACAGACCTGAATACTGTCTGAAAGGTGAGCCCCACGTAGAGCGACGCTTTAATTCCTTCTTTAACATCTTCAGACGTTCTGTATCGATATGACCACGTCCACCTAAAAACTGCAGAGCACACACTGGAATAGCGTAATCTTTCTTTTTAGCAATACCGTATAATTCCGGAATGCGAGTGATGAATTCTTCGACCTTATTCTCAATTTCTGTTCTCATTTGAATGCCCTTTTTCACCTATATTCTGTATTACTATTCTTAATTCCGTGGTTTCTTTCGCCTTGGGTTTTGCGCAGGCTGTAAAAGCACAGTCAGCAATTATCACACCAAAAGCAAAGTTACTATTCTTTTCAAGATTGCACCTTCATAATTCGAAATGACTATACATGTTGTAAAAGATTTTTGCAAGATGATAGCCATATCCTATTTTGTGAATTTAGTTTACAATCTAACTTAAGCTATACCAAAGGAGGATTACGTCGTCATGTCTGTTTTGATTGATAAGGGCATGCTCGTCATATGTTGCGTCGCGGTTCTTTTCTCCAGCGACATAAATCCTTACTGCGTGATTTATTTATTGATCGCATTTGCGCTTTCTTTAGCAGTTACATATATATCCTCGCGGACATTCACAGTTGCCGTATCTATTGCTTACGGCATTCTCTCTCTCTTCTTTCCGCCGCTTTGCTGTTTTTTCCCTCTATTCCTATATGATTTGATTGTCGTGAAATCGCCGTGGCCGAGTTTGCTTTTTCTTTTTTCGCTGGTCAATGCAACTTGGTTAATAGACGACTTGTCTTTACTTCATTTATTCCTCGTGTGCGGATTATGTGGTGTGGCTGGTCTTTTGTCCGTTCGCACTACGGAGGCTCGCCGAAAAACCACAGAATTGAATTCTTTGCGTGATGGCCTCACATCCGAGCAACGAACGCTAAAAAAAGCGAATCACGAACTTATGGATAAGCAAGATTACGAAGTGCATGTCGCCATATTAGGCGAGCGCAATCGTATTTCCCGTGAGTTACATGACAGTATCGGTCACGTGCTTACTCGTTCAATTCTCCAAGCCGGAGCACTCTCTGCTGTGGCAAACCGTCTTTCTCACGAAGAGAGTTCAGAAAAAGAGACCGCAAACAATACCGAAGAGCTTTCCGAGAAAGCCCAGAATGTGCAAGCCTTGCAGGATGGCATCACCGCCTTACAAGCATCTCTTTCAGACGGTATGACACAGATTCGAGAGAGCATACACAATTTACATGAGGACTCCATGGATATGAAAACCGAGCTTGAAGCCGTCCTTCGTGGATTTACGCAATGTCCGGTCGAGCTCACTGTCGCCACAACGACTTTGCCGCCGAAAAATATTCGTTTCGCCATGATATCCATTGTTAAAGAATGCATGTCCAATGTAACCAAACATGCCCCCGACGCGACACAGGTCACAGTCACTTTACGTGAGCATCCGGTTATGTGGCAATTGATTATTGAAGATAATGGAGAAGCCGTACGCGGTAAAGATCTCCAATCGTTACTAATTTCGCAATCTGCCGGTATCGGAATCACGAGTATTCGTGCGCGTGTGGAAGAATTACATGGTCGTTCTGCCATCTCGACAGAAGACGGCTTCTGTCTTCACATCACTTTCCCCAAGGAGGACAACAAATGAAAACACGCTTAATCATTATCGATGATGATCGTTTTATCGTATCCGCACTTACGACCATACTCTCCGCCGACACGGCCATCGAGGTCGTTGCAACCGGCAATGATGGAAGCGAGGCGTTAACGCTCTGGCGGGCTCATCAACCAGACGTATTACTCATGGATATCCGTATGCCGGGAACAGATGGATTACAAGGCGCAGCCGAGGTGATTACAGCATTTCCGGAAGCGAAAATTCTTTTCCTCACGACCTTCTCAGACGATGAATATATCGTTAAAGCATTACGCATCGGTGCACGTGGCTATTTACTCAAAGAGAAGTTCGAATCCATTGCCCCCGCGATTTCCGCGGTGCGTGCGGGACAAAGCGTTTTCGGCGAAGAGATTATCTCCCGTATCACCTTCCCTGTCACCTCACTTTACGATGATCAGCCGGAAAAAGGCGGTGACGTCGCCACAGTTGGATCAAAATCCATTCCGACTGATGACCCTCTTTATGCATGTCTCACGCCGAGAGAAGTGAACATTTTGGAAGCAATCAGCGCCGGATTAAGCAATAAAGAGATTGCCGAGCAACTGTTCTTAAGTGAAGGAACCGTACGTAACAGTATCACATCCATGCTCGACAAACTCGAGCTCAAAAGCCGAACGCAGCTTGCCATTTACTATCTGAAACGACAATAAGGCTTTCCAGATTAGTTGTGTTACGGCACACTGAACAAGCGAAAATATTCGTTAATCCATTACGGAATCAATGGCTTTTTTTATCTTCTTTATCTGTCTGCGGCCGAAAAACTTCATGTAATTGTACGCTTTTCGTGTCCTGCCCTTCACATCGTTACGGAGCTCCGCCCCTTTAGAACGTAAATTAAGAACGTCGATGGCATCGAAAATATCTTCCGTCTCCGGTGAAATAAAGGCGTTATCCGATTCCGGACGACGCATGACCAATTTCGTGTAGCGTAATTTTCGTGGCTTAGGAATCTGACGCAAAGTGACTTTTCTCGATTCTTTTTCCAGAATATACCGGTCAATTGCACTCTTGTATGCATCTTCAACGCGCGATGCAAAGGTTTCCGACGAGAATGTTGCAACCGATTCCTTAGCATGTTCGCGATATCGCTTCAATGCATCTTCGTCGCTGAATAATTCTTCCATAATGGATGGAATGTCAGCTTCGTCGTCGAATAATCGCGAATTCTCTCCGTCATGGAAAAGGACGTTTCCTGCGTCGTCGCGGCGAGCAACTACAGGTAGTCCCGCTGCCATTGCTTCATAATATGTGAGCCCCTGAGTCTCTGATGTGGAGCAAGAGATAAAAACATCTCCGAGCTGATAGTACTTACCTATCTCGGAATACGGCGCCGAGCCCGCGAAAATGACATACGGAGTCGCATGCACGCTTGCAGCCAATTCTTTCAGTTCTTGAAGAGCCGGGCCATCACCAATGATGAGGAGGCGAGCTTCCGGAATCTTCTCCACAACAAACGGCATCTCTTCGACGATCATGTCTATGCTTTTCTCTTTCGCTATACGACCTAGGCTCAAGATGACCTTGTGCGAAGGTAACAGTCCATACTTACTTCGAAGAGTCGTAATCTCCGCATCTGCATACTTTTCACGTCGGAATGGCGAAAGATCTATTCCTGAAGGAATGACAAAAATCGGCTTCTGAACGCCATACGATTCGAGTGAATTCTTGACCTTTTCAGTCGGTACAATCAGCGCCGTAGGCAAATTACAGAATCGGCGGCTATACCACTCCGCCATTTCCGGTGTAATAATCTTCGTTACCTTGCCATTAAGAATGTAATGCGTATAATCAGCAAGCATCGTGTGATAGGTGTGAATAATCGGGAGATGCAATGTCGTCGCCGAAGAAAGTCCGACGAAGCCCATGGAAAACTCCGTCTGCGTGTGAATAATATCAATTCTCAATCGCTTTAATATCTGCATTAAACGTACCGAATATGGCATTGTCGTTCGATAAGGGCGAACCAATACCATCGGAATTGACGGAATGCGATAGACTGCCGGATTCTTGTTAACTTTCCGAATCGCGGTAGAAGATTTTTCCGATGTTGCAAAAATATAGACGCGGTGACCGCGTTTTTGCAAGGCCATCGCCAAAGTGTAAATCGATGATGTGACACCATTAATATCGGGGAAATAAGTATCTGTGATGATTGCGATATTCATTCGCTAAACCTCCTTCAATTCATCCCCTTTCCAAGCTTCCTGTATTATACCATGATGCTCCAATAAAAAGTGATTATCCTGTCACTTTGTTATTCTTGCCTATGATTGTATGGCAAATAAAAGAACGACTTAAATCTGATAGAAAAGACAGTTTTCTGCTATTCGCTATTTTTATCATTTGTTATACTGCTTGTATAAGATACAATCTATTTCTCATTGTTAGGAGGATAAGCGAATGCCTTTTTCAAAGAATTTTATGTGGGGCGTTGCCTCTGCCGCATTTCAGCTCGAGGGAGCCTGGAATGAAGATGGTAAGGGGGCTTCGATCTGGGACACCTATCCACATGGCTATGACAACGTCGTAAAGTATAACGAGACAGCCGATGTCGCATGTGACCACTATCATCACATGAAAGAAGATGTCGCCTTGTTGAAAGAAATGGGCGTGAAGAATTATCGATTCTCCATTTCCTGGCCGAGAATTTTGCCAAACGGCACAGGCGAGGTGAATCCGAAGGGAATCGCATTCTACTCCGACTTAATTGACGAATTACTGAAAAACGACATTCAGCCGCTTGTTACGATTTTTCATTGGGATTTTCCACAAGCACTTTACGATCGCGGCGGCTGGCTGAATCCCGATGTCGCAGAATGGTTTTCCGAATACACACGTGTTCTGGTTGATGCATTTTCCGATCGAGTCACTTATTGGATGACGATTAACGAACCGCAAATATTTGTCGGATTGGGTTACAAGATGGGGATGCATGCCCCATTCCTAAAGCTTCACGATCGAGATGTCGGAATCATTTCCAAAAACGTTTTGTTGGCACACGGTCGAGCTGTCCAAACGATTCGCGCATTTGCAAAGAAGAAACCGATGGTTTCTTTCGCGATAACCGGTCCGACATTCGAACCGCTTTCCAATTCTCCCGAAGATATCGAGAGTGCACGCGAAATGTCTTTTGCGCTTCGTAAAGAGAATTACACTTTATCGAATTCATGGTGGGCCGATCCGATGATCCTCGGACATTTCCCACAGCAAGCATATGATGAGCTCGGCGATGCTATGCCGGTCATCTCTGCCGACGAATGGAAGATAATTACGGCTCCATTGGATTTTTACGGCACAAATATCTATAACCGCATCCCCCGTTTCGATAATGCCGGTTTTCATAACAAAGGCTTCGAGGGATTTGCGCGCACGGCAAACCGTTGGGAAGTCACCCCGGATGTTCTCTATTGGTCGCCGAAGTTTCTTTATGAGCGCTATCACCTACCGATTATGATTACTGAGAACGGAATGGCAAATTGCGATTGGGTACACTTGGACGGTACGGTCCCGGATGATGCAAGAATCGATTATACCACTCGTTATCTTCGTTCCTTTCATCGCGCTGAAGAAGAGGGAATTCCACTTGTCGGATATATGCACTGGTCCTTTATGGATAATTTTGAATGGGCAGAGGGATACGATATGCGTTTCGGCCTTGTCCATGTTGATTACCAAACACAGAAGCGCACGCTGAAGAAATCTGCCTATTGGTATAAAGATGTCATGGCGACGAACGGCGATCGTGCATTACTACATAATAACTAAGTTCTTCCATTCATACTGGCTATCGTTTACGTGACATTCTAGGACGATTACGTTGCCTATAATGCAGTAAATAAAGAGCAAAAGCATGAGAACCTTAGGTTAGCTTCTCCTCCA
>Ga0116152_10001201_pt1 | contig 21238 bp, 17 predicted proteins | sample AD_UKC119_MetaG_FD_89894 | JGI IMG/M metagenome (GOLD analysis project Ga0116152, IMG submission 89894) | Active sludge microbial communities of municipal wastewater-treating anaerobic digesters from Hong Kong - AD_UKC119_MetaG | ecosystem: Engineered > Bioreactor > Anaerobic > Digestate...
ACATTGACCTAGAGCAGCGAACCCTGCAGACCATCAACAACCCGTTCGGAGCGAATGTGTAACCCATCTCTCCGGTACAAAGTGTTACCTATGTCTCAGGGTCGGACATAGGCCGGACTGGCGGTGCTGTCAGACAAATTCGAACCAGTCTCCGTTTTCCGCGGACCAGCAGGTCTCAGGCAGCGAGAAGCTCGCGCCATTCGAGAAGAGCGGCGTCGTGTCGCGATTTGAACCTGGCCCTGCTCTCGATATTCCGTTGATGATTGAAGTGGTGCACACAGACGAGTGGATTTTCTCAACCTTTAGGAAATTTCAAGCATCGGAATCGTAGCGCCACCTGCTCGTGCGGTGTCTTTTGCGTCACTCCGCAAGCGCGCACGCTGATGGGTCTACCCGCAGGAGTTCATGTCCGCCAAGGCGGCCGAGCAGGAATTCTTCGCCAAGAGCGACACCATTTGCCGGCGGAAACCCGTGTGCGAGATGCAGTTCGCACTGCGCGGTTCCATTTTCATCCAGCATAAGAAGTGCGCCCCCGGATTCCGCAGGCGCTAGCATCGCATTCTGCCAGCGCCATGGCAGGATCGAGACCAGCCGGGCCAGGTACGGATACTTTCCGACGACGTCTTCCATTACGCTGCTGCGCGGCGCGACCAGCGTCACCCAGACATGCCCGGACGGCCCGATAAAGATGTCATCCGGGATGCCGGGCAGACCGTCGGCAAAGACCGACAGGCTCCCCTTCTGCGCGCCCATCAGTTCATACCGCACGATGCGATTGCGGGTGACCTCTACGATCAGGAGGGCCGTCCGATCCCGGGTCAAAATCACGCCGCTCGGAAAAGCCAGCGCATCGATGGCCGTTTCGGCATGGCCGGTTGACGGATCGTAGGCGATCAACCGCCCATTCGCGCGGCCCTCGATGAAATCCCACAGGACGTAAGGGGCATCCGGGGCCGTTGTGACGGGCGTGTATTTCGTACTGGCTTCCGTCATGTAGACGATGCCATCCGGCCCGATGGCAACATCGTCTGGGAAAGTCACGGGGCGCCCCTGCCCGGCGTCGATGTCCTGAACGCTGCCATCCGATGCAATCCGCTGCAGTCCGACCGGGAACGTGGCCGACCAGTAAGCGTCCGTCTCCGGATCATAAGCGATGCCGATACTGTGCCCGCTGATGCGGGCAATCTCACGCGGCTGCAGGTCCTGCCCGGCCTCAGGCGACAGTGCACCTGCGGGCAGTTCCAGGACCAGGCCGGTCTCAGTTCCGAAAACGATGCGCCCATCCGGCAGGACATCCACCGCTTCAAGGTAAGGCTGGTCCAGATGGAGTTCCTCGAACGCCGCGTCCACCACCTGTTTCGCTGCGACGGCCGGCGTCTGGCGGACTGCGACGGGCGAAATGGGCGCCGCCCAGTAAGGGGTCAGGATGAGCGCCAGAAAAGCGAGGCCGGCGACGGCACCTGTCCGTCGCCGGCTCCAATCTTTCCACAAGCTCATTCGGCCATGCCCGTGCTGGCGTGCGACGACTGGCGTTCCCGGGTCGTCATGCCCTGCCCGTCCGGCGCCCAGCCCGGCGGCATGAACAGGTAGGCGATCTTGTTGCGCAGGCCTTTCGCGTGACGGACGTCGTGGAAAAGATCCTTCCAGCTATGCAGGCTTGCCTTGACCGGATTGTGCGTATCAAGCTGTTGCAGGATGCCGAACACCGGCTCTTCCTTTTCCTCTGCAAACGTCCCGAGCAAACGGTCCCAGATGATGAAGGTGCCACCATAGTTCTTGTCGAGATACTGGACATTGTTTGCGTGGTGTACACGGTGGTGGGACGGCGTGCTGAAGATGTATTCGATGAAAGGCGGCAGCTTTTTTACCCGGCGCATGTGCACCCAGAACATGTAGATGAGGTTCGTCTCAAGCGCGAACAGCGTCATGATCGGATCGAACCCCATCAGCGCCGCCGGGACAAAGAACCACGGCTCGATGAACGGCTCGGCAAAGGATTGGCGGAATGCTGTGGCGCCCAGATTGTATTTCTGGCTCGAATGGTGGACCACATGCGCGGCCCAGCCAAGCCGGACTTCATGGACAGAGCGGTGATAACAGTAGACCAGGAAGTCGACCACTACATAACAGAGCGCGAAAGTGACCCAGTTGGATTCGATCTTCAGCGGCGAGATGTGGTAGGCCAGCATCAGCAGACCGAGCATGAATCCCTTCATCATTGTACGGATTGTGACGTAAGCCACACCCGTGCTCAGACTGCACAATGAGTCGTTCAGGGCATATTCGTGCCGCTTTTCCACGAATTCGAGCGTCAGTTCGATGCCGATGAGGACAACGTACACCGCCAGTGACCACATCGGCACCTGTTCAAGAAGATGTTCCCACATCGTTCAGAGCTCCTCTATGTTCCGCTAGTACTTCAGATTCAGCTGCACACCCCAGGTCCGGCCCATGCCCGGGGTCCTGAACCAGTAATCGTCTGCGATGTTGGAGCTCGTATAGTAGTAGGTGTCGGACATGTTCCGTCCCCAGAGCAGGACTTCCCAGCTGTCATTCTCGGCGCCGAACCCCAGATGGGCGTTCCACACGAAATAGTCGTCAACATAGAACAGGGGCGAAGTGTCGACGCTGGCCTGATAGTCGCTGCTATAGGCGAAGTCCGCACCGATCCTGCCATAGAACCCATTCATGATTGGCCGGCGGTATTCCGTCATGCCGTTGAGTTGCCATGTCGGCGTTTGAGGAAGGGAATGATCCTTGAAGTCCTGCAGAACACCGACGCCGTCGAGCCCCGTGAATTCCTTCACATTCGACTCCAGCCAAGACCCGCCGAACCGGAAATACAGCTCCGGTGTCGCCTGCCATTCGATGTCGGCTTCCGCGCCTTTGATATCGGATTTGGGGACGTTCAGGATCTGCGTGAGCAGTCCGAACACGTCATCGGCGATATTGCCGATGATCTGCTTGTCTTCATAGTCGTAGTAGAACAAGGCCCCGTTGAGGCGGAGTCGTCCATCCGCGATGGTGGTCTTCACACCGGTTTCATACGCGGTGAGCTGTTCTTCCTTGTACGGCGCCAACTGAACCCAGCTCGACGACGCCGCGCCGTTGTAGCCGCCGGACTTGAAGCCCCTGCTGACGCTGCCATAGACGAGCAGGTCGTCAGACGGCATCCAGTCGAGCCCGATCTTACCGGACAGATTGTCATAGCTTGAGCTGTCCCGGAACACACCGGAACTGCCGCCATATACGGTAACGTACCCGGTATCGGCATCGACCTCATAGCTTGCGTCGGCCGAATTGATCGTCACGCAATCGCCCATCTGAAGCGGTGTCGACGAAAGGAAGAAGCTGTCCGCAAAGCCGGGAATGGGGCCAGAATCGAGTTGGTTGTAGAGGTAGGCAAGCCCGCCATCGACATCGTAGGAACAACCCGCCCAGTCGCGGTCTTCCTGCGTGTAACGCAGACCGAGCGTCCAGCGCCAATCGGGCGTCATCATCCATTCGGTGTGGGCAAAAAGCGCCGCCGTTTCGGTGTCCTGCGTGTAACGGGTATCCACGGCGCCGAACAGGCCAAGATAGATCGTCGACTCGCTGCCAAGCGCGATCCAGCTCTCGTCAACTTCGTCTTTCGAATAATACGCGCCGAGCACCCAGTCGAGGCTGGAAGATGCTTCGCCGGCGAGGCGCAGTTCCTGGCTGTACGCATTGATCGACGTGTCGAAGATGACATCCAGGTTTTCGACGGACGTGCCGTCCCAGTCATTGGATTCATGACGGTCGAACGACTCATAAGCCGAAACGGACGTCAGGGTCATGTCGCCGATGTCCCAGGACACATTGGCCGAGACGCCCCAGCCTTCATTGTCCCGCTTCGGACGCAGCGTCGCGCTCCAGTCGGCGCTGCGGGGATCGGTAAGATCCGGCTGGTCGGCTTCGGCCGGCGGCGGGAAGTAGTCCGCGAGGTCCGGAACCAGCGGCACATAGGCGAAGTATTGCGGCGCCGGGTTGTCGGACTTGTCGCGGTATCCGTGCGCTTTCAGCAGCACCGAGACGGACTCGCTCGCATCCCATTCGAGCATCGCGCGGCCAGCCAGCTTGTCCTGCTTGCCCAGCGTGTCTCCCGGACGCGAAGAGCTTTTCTGCCACCCCTCGCCCGACTGAGTCGACGTGCCCGCCAGGCGGACCCGGACATTATCAGACAACGGACCACTGACATAGCCTTCGGCATCGAACGTCTCAAAGCGGCCATAGCCGAGCTTTGCACCGGCTTCCAGTTCGCGGGTCGGGCGCTTGCTGATCAGGTTGATCGCGCCGCCGGTCGTGTTGCGGCCATACAGGGTACCCTGCGGACCCTTCAGGATTTCGACACGCTGGATATCGAACTGGGGTTCCCGCGTCATCGTCGGATAAGGCAGGTTCACCTCGTCCTGATAGACGCCAACCGTCGAGGAGCTGTTCGAGCTGTAGTCGTCGAAACCGACGCCACGGATCGTATAGACCGGCACGCCGGTCACTCCGGTATCGGTCTGGCTGAAACCCGGCGTGATCATGGCGAGATCGCCGACATCTTCGACGCCCAGCGCTTCCAGTTGAGCGCCGTCAAAGGCACTGATGGCGACGCCGATGTCGTCGACATCCTGTTCGCGGCGCTGAGCCGTGACGACGACTGTGTTCAGCCTGGCCTGCTCGTCGGCCGGCGCGGCCTCCTGTGCCAGGGCCGGCATGGCGAAGCTCATGACCGACACACCGACTGTTCCGGCCAAAAAAAGGCGGCTACCCGAATTCATCTTGTTTTACCTCCCTGAGCGGCGGCGCTTGCTCTGACGAAGCGCTCGCACGGCGTGCCCTACGTATTCATGGCAGGTCATCGCCCGGGAAGATCAGGATAGGTCAAAAGGGGGTCTTTTCGCGCCACTTTCCCTTGCGCAATTCTTACCCCGTCTGACGCAGGGACCCAAACGCGCAACGGAGCTATCGCCGGAGCGCTTGCCTGTATTCGGATGGCGTCACGCCGGTCCAGGCGCGGAAGGCACGCCTGAAATTTCCGGGCTCGCTATACCCCACCGCACTGGCGACTTCCTCGACGGTGAGCGCCGGATTGCTGAGGAGATCCTGCGAAATCGTGCTGCGCACATCCGCCAGCATCACCGAGAAAGACAGGCCGACCTTTGCGAGATGGCGCTGCAGGGTGCGTGGCGGAACGGACAGCTTCGCCGCGAGCGCCGGCAAGCTGGAATATCTTGCCGGCTCCCGGGTCAGGCACTGGCGGGCCTCCCGGACCAGTGGGGCCTCTTCCCGCATTTTCACGACCAGTTGCATGCAGAGTTCCCTGCACTGATCATATGCCAGATCGTTGGAGAGCACGGGCGGATCGTCAAGAACTTCCGCAGACAACACCATCTCGCTGATCGGGGCGTCGAATTCCAGCGGGCACTGGAAAAAGGTGCGGTACTCGTCGACATAGGCTGGCTCGGGATAAGCAAAACGCACAAGCGTGGCATGGACCCGCGAGTTGGGTTTGCCGGTATCCGGCAAGTTTGTTCCTGTCAGGTCCGACAAATAGGAGTAGATCGCCGCAAACATATCTTCGGTCAGATAGGGACGCAGAAGCGGACCGGAGGGAGGCGGGTGAAATCCGATCGACGACCTGCTTTTGTCGTTCATCGTCACCAGCCCTCCCACCGCCCCGCCGATGGGGGCGAATTCAGTGCCCACCTCGATGGCCTTGCGAATGGTCGGCGCGCACAGCATCATGAGGCCGAGCACACCGATACCGGACAATTTCGACCGTCTGCCCGTCTGCAGGCCGAGCGCCTCATCCGTCCGCAGCGCAATGAGGTTGTGGAGGAACCGGTTGTTCTGGGCACTGGTGAGGATGCAGTGCGGATCCCGCATGTTCCGTTCCTGCAGGCCGGTTCCCTCGAGGACCTTTCGGATGTCAACATCGTGCTCCTCAATCCACTGCCATGTCGGCAGGTGAACGGCCGCGCTGATGAGATATTTATCGATCATCCTGTCTCACAGATCGCCATCACATTGGCTCAACTTGCAGCTTACCCTGCCCCGCCGGGATTTGAAGCAGCTCCTTGATTGCAGCGACTCTGTTTCCTGCAAATTTGTGAGATTTCCACGTACATCTCCGGTTGTAAGGGAAAGTCGTGTCAGGCGCGCGATCTGCCCTGCCCAAGGAACGCAGACGCAGCCCTGGCGCCAAAGCCCGCGGTGTGTGGGGCTTTGTGCGGACGAGGCGGTACTTTTCTCTGTTCGAAGGTCTGGCTGGCGGTGCTGTCAGACGAATGCAAACCCGTCTCCGTTTTTCGCAGACGAGCAGGTCTCAGGCTACGATCAACTCGCGCCATTCGAGAAGAGCGGCGTCGCGTAGCGATTTGAACCTGGCTCTGCTCTCGATATTCCTTTGATGATTAAAGTGGTTGTGCACAGACGAGTGGATTGAAGCGAACTTCTGAAGACTTCGCATCCGCCGGAAGCGAGACATCGCCCGCTCTCGTCGGCGAAACGGTAAATGTGAATTTTCAGCACGATTGTTGAGATGCCGGCCGCACTCCTGACGCCCGGCATTTCCAATCTCTTTCATAGCCGCGCGATAAGAGTGGCACCTGTCCGTTACGACGACCAGGGGACTACCATACCGTTTCATGGCCTTTCTCATGAATTTCAATGCGGAAGCCTTATCGCGCGTCTTCGTGACGAAGGACTCTAAAACTTCGCCTTCATGATCCACCGCCCGCCAAAGATAGTGAGTCTTCCCACGGATCTTTACGAAGACTTCGTCCAGATGCCACTGCCATTGCGGTGACTGCCTCATTCTTTCCGAACGGCGCTTCCGGATCTTGTGCGCGAAGAAAGTGCCGAAACGATCTACCCAGTGACGGACCGTTTCGTGGCAGATATCGATACCACGTTCATGCAGCAGGTCTTCGACATTGCGCAATGACAGCGGAAAACGGATATACATCATCACCGCAAGCTGGATGATTTCAGGTGACGTCTTGAAGTAGCGGAAGGGTGATTTTGTCATTTCTTGACGCTACGCCCCCGAAATCACCTCCTCAACCCCGGTTCCGCTGACAATGCCCTCATGGCGGCTCCATACGAGCGAAGCTTGTCCGTGACCACAACCTGCGGATTGCCATACCGCTTCATGGCTTTTCTCATGAATTTCAACGCAGAAGCCTTGTCGCGTGTCTTGGTCACAAACGACTCCAGCACTTCACCCTCATGATCGACCGCACGCCAGAGGAAGTGAGTCTGTCCACGGATCTTCACGAACATCTCATCCAGGTGCCACTGCCACTGAGTTCGCTGGCGCATCCCTTCAGATCGCCGCTTTCTGATCTCGTGAGCAAAGTAAGTACCGAAACGATCAACCCATTGGCGGACCGTTTCATGGCAAATGTCGATCCCTCGCTCGTGAAGCAGGTCTTCGACATTGCGTAATGACAGCGGAAACCTGACGTACATCATCACCGCGAGTTGGATAACTTCGGGCGATGTCTTGAAGTAGCGGAAAGGTGATTTGATCATTTTTCGAGGCTAGACGCCTAGATTGGCTGCCTCAAGGCCGGTTCCCCTGACAATCTCCTTTGACAAACTCCAACAAGCAAATAGTTCTGTTCAGTCGTCGTTGTGAGGCAGAAAAGGCGGAACAGCAAAGTAGCCCGCATGAGAGCAAAGCCCCTTGAATCGCGACAAGGCAGGGAAACGGAGTCTATGAAATGAGATCTAGAGCCAGGATTGCCCCATTGCCAGCCAATGATGAGCGACTGGATAGGCGCTTTAGGGATTTAGCCGACAGGATTGGGTATGAACCTGCTGCAATACTGACTATGGCAAAGAAGGCCGACTTTCCAGATCCGGTTTTGGCCTTGGCAGGCGTCGCTGTTCTCACACAAGAGGGACTCGACCCGGAACTGCGCGCCCTTGTTGCGTGCGAAGCAACCCGCGCGTCCGGCAGCTTCTATACAGCCACTCACCTTGTGCATTCAGCCAATCACCAGCAAGATATTGGGTGGGACAAACTGTCGGACCTTCCTCAGTACCGGAGCAGTTTACTTTACTCCGAGAAAGAAAAGGCGGCACTGTCAATTGCTTCAGCCGGCGGGACGTTACCGGTTGGCGACGTGGACAAGGCGTTCGAAGAGGCGAGAAAGTTCTTCACGGATGACGAACTCGTTGAAATCGTTGCAACGGTCGCATCGATCAGTCTGTTTAGCCACTGGAACGGAATGATGGCGACGGATCTTGAAGACATTCCGGCGGTAGTGGTTGAACATGTTGCCTGGCTGACGAACTTGAGGCCAGGCACTTGACCCAGCATATCCTGCACGCATTTGCCGCGGTGCTTGGACTGAGACGCTACCTCCCGGTAGTCCGAATTCAAATGGGCAAGCCAGACCAGGGCTTCACGGTTCGCAGGGCCAGGTTAGACACGACCGTTGCCACACCGGGAAGGCGGGTAATCTTAAGATGTATCCTTTCATAATCCTCCACGTCCTTCGCTGCGACCCGTAGCAAGTAGTCGATCTGGCCGGACATGAGCTGGCATTCCAGCACTTCTGGAATCGCTAGCACACCTTTTTCAAAAGCTCGCATCACCTCATCGCTTTGGGATGAAAGCCGGACATCGACCAGAAAGAATAGCTGGAATCCCAAGGCAGATGGATCCAGCGTCGCAGTGAACCGCTCCACTACCCCATTGGCTTCCAGAGCCTGGATCCTTCTGTGGCAGGATGATTTGGACATACCGACCGCGTCTGCGATATCGGCCACGGACTGGCGGCAGTCCCGCTGCAGGCGAGCGAGTATTCGAAGATCAGACGCATCTAGCTGAGTGGACATTTTCCCATTCCAATGGCAGTTCTCGGGACATCTACATCAAAATTTTCGTATTCAATACTCATTTAGGGCAAAAATCCCGCGCTGTGTAGTCCACAATCCTTCCACTTCACAAGGGACTGGGACATGAGAATTGGCGTACCGAAAGAGATAAAGGCACACGAATACCGGGTCGGACTGACGCCCGAAAGCGTTGCCGAACTTACAAAGTGCGGACACGATGTGGTAGTCGAAACGGGTGCCGGCAATGGCATCACAGCGATGGATGACGCCTATCGCCACAGCGGCGCAAGCATTACCGACTCCGCCGAAGCCGTATTCGCGTCATCAGATCTGATCGTGAAGGTGAAGGAACCCCAGCCCTCTGAATGCGCCATGCTGCGCGACCATCATATTCTGTTCACCTACCTTCATCTGGCAGCCGACCCGGAGCAAGCCGCCGGGCTCACCCGGTCGGGCGCAACCTGCATTGCCTACGAGACAGTCACCGACAACAAGAATGGCCTGCCTTTGCTGCGGCCGATGAGCCAGGTAGCCGGCAGGCTGTCGGTACAGGCCGGCGCATCGGCCCTGGAGAATGCAAAGGGCGGTCGAGGAGTCCTGCTCGGCGGTGTGCCGGGTGTGCGTCCCGGGCGGGTGGTCGTGATCGGCGGAGGTGTCGTTGGCTACCACGCCGCGCTGATGGCCATCGGCCTCCAGGCGCAAGTGACCATACTGGACCGCAATCCGGAGGTTCTGAACCAATTGTCCCAGATCTTCGAAGGCCGGGCCGAAGTCATTCAGTCTAATACAGCCAATCTGGAAGCGGCGATATCCGAAGCCGACCTGGTGATTGGTGCAGTACTCGTGCCGGGCGCCGCAGCTCCGAAACTCATATCACGCGAGCAGCTCTCATTGATGCAACCGGGCACCGTCCTGATTGATGTCGCCATCGACCAGGGCGGGTGTTTCGAAACGTCGAAGCCCACAACGCACGACAATCCAACCTATGTCGTCGATGGCATCGTGCATTATTGCGTCGCAAATATGCCCGGCGTCGTAGCGCGAACGTCAACTTACGCCCTCAACAATGTTACCCTCCCTTATGTCCTGGCTCTGGCGGAGAAGGGCTGGAAAAAAGCTCTGTCGGACGATGCCGCGCTTGCCAAGGGCCTGAATGTTCACGCCGGGAGGGTCTACTGCTTGCCTGTCGCAGAAGCCCTGAACTTGGAGAGCGCATCAATCGACACACTTCTGAATTCGTAAACAAGAAGACGCTGGTGCTTGGTCGTGTTTCAGAATCCGATCACGGAGAAGAAGGATTTGATGGCCTTCTCCTTGGATGTCTCATCAAAGGAGATCATGTTGTACACTGAATATGGCATGCCGAAGATCGCCGCGGCGACTATCTGGGGGTCGCCATCATTCCGGACTATCCCCGCAGCCATACCGCGCTTGATGGCCTCTGTCGTGTGATCGATATAGATCAAGTGCACCTTGCGCACGTGCTCTGCAACGCTTTCTTCGACGACCGGCCTGAACAGAGCGAAGGTTTCCATGATCTTGTCATTTGAGGCAGCAATATTGACGTGCCTGCGGATGATCATCTTGATCACCTCCTTGGGGTCTTCAATCGTCAAGATTGTTTCAATTTCGGCTATCGACTTACGCAGTTTTTCTTCCATCAGGGCGTAGAAAATATGCGCTTTGGACGGAAAATAATAATAGATGTTCGCCTTCGGAATACCTGTTGCGTGGGCGACGTCCTGAATTGAGACCGAGTGATAGCCATGCTCGGAGAATGCCTTATTGAAGGCGAGCAGGATCTGCTCCTTCCGGAGTTGGAATCTTTCGGACGGTTCGGTCAGTTTCGGCCGGCCCCGCCCCCGTTTCCGCGGCACCTTCTCACTACTTTGCGCGTCTTCCTCGGTGGAGCGATCAATTTTTTTTGACATTTTGCTTCCTGCCAGCTTTCGCCGGAATGTATTTTCTCCGACACAATTCAAGTCGATTTCAACGCGCCGCATGAGGCGCTGTTCCTGCGGCTAGCATGCTACTCCAAGTTTCTCAATTATTTTTTTCAACCCACTTTCCAATTTATTATTATTTTGTTTCCTGGTCGATTAAAATAAAATTTCTTCTCTTATGATTGACAATGAAAGGCTTTAAAAAAATATAACACACGACTAAGAAATAGTTCTTATCCAAATGTCACAGGCTTTAAGGAACTTTTGATTCTTATTGTCATCTGTTGGTTGAGTTTATTTCTCGGCATGGGAAGCCAAACGGAGGAAGGCGAAATGTCCAGTTTCAAATCTCGGGGATGTGTGAGTCTGCTGGCTCTGGTTGCGGGGCTGTATGTTCCCTTCGGGCAGGCAGATGCGGAAGACGATGCATCGACCTTGAAGCTCGGAAACGTCGTGGTTACGGCTGAAAAACGCGAAACAAATATTCAGGACACACCTGTCTCCATTACCGCCATCACGGCGGAAACGCTGGAGGCTGAAGGCGTTAGGTCTATTGAGGACATTGCCGGTTTTACCCCCGGGCTGGTTGTCGGCGGCAATGCCGGCTTCCAGTTCCCTATCTCCATCCGCGGTATCAGCGCCGCACCGAACGGCATCGGCTCGGATTCACCTGCCGCCATCTATGTGGACGGCGTATATCTCGGGCGACCCACATCCGCCGTGTTCGACATGGTCGATCTCGAGCGGATAGAAGTATTAAGAGGCCCACAGGGTACGCTGTACGGACGCAACGCTGTTGGGGGCGCGATCAACATCACGAGCAAAAAGCCCTCGGACGAACTAGAAGTCTTCGGGTCCGCAAGTTTTTCCGATCTTGAGGAGTCCCGGACACAGGCAAGTATCAGCGGGCCAATTTCGGACACCGTAGGTTATCGGCTCAGTGCCAGCTACCGCAACACGGGCGACTGGTTGGACAACACCGATGGCCGGCGGGTCGGCGGCGGTAATGGTCTTGCCCTCCGGGGCGCACTCGATTTTGAGCTTGGCGATAATCTGAACCTCATCGTGCGCGGCGACTATACCGATATCGACGATCCCTACTACTCCAAACGCATCGAGCTACTCGGCACAGTCCTGCCTGTGGCTTCCAACTATGACACAATGACGGACAATGAAGTCAGCTTCTCAAAGCGTGAAATGTGGGGCGTTTCAGCGGAAGCCAATCTCGATATCGGTGATCTGTCGCTGATCTCCATATCCGCTTATCGTGAAAGCTTCAGCCGCACGCAGATCGGCTCCGATGGCATCATCGACCGCGTCCTCCGCTCTGGCAGTGCGCCGGGCGAGGGCGAAGATCAGAACCAGTTCTCGCAGGAACTGCGTCTTGTCTCTCCGGGGGGCGAAAAGGTCGACTGGATCCTTGGCGGATACTATTTCACAGAAACCGGAAATTTCGACCTCAACATCGAGAATTATGGCGCAGGCGTCAGTATCGACTTCTCACCTTATACAACCACGGATAATTTTGCAGCCTTCGGCCAAGCCGACATCCACCTGACCGACGCGCTGAGCCTGACAGCCGGGCTTCGCTACAGCTGGGAGAAAAAGGACTTCACTTTCCGCAGCCAGGTCGTTCCGCTGACCGTAAACGCGGATGTGAACATACCAGTGACATCGGTTCCGAACTCCACTGCCGCCATTGCTCTGGATGACGATGATACCTGGTCCTCATGGACCCCGAAGATCGGCCTGAACTATGATCTCTCAGAGGATGTCCTGCTCTATGGCAGCTACTCCCAAGGTTTCAAGAGTGGTGGCTTCAACTCAATTGGCTCGGACCCCGCTTACGATCCCGAAAAAGTCTCCGCCTGGGAAGTGGGCATGAAGTCCGATCTCGCTGGGGGCCGCGTGCGGCTGAACGCGTCCGCTTTCTACTATGATTACACAGACCTGCAGGTGCGTGTACCGATCGCGGTTGGCGTGATCCAAGTCCAAAATGCCGCAAATGCAGAGATCTATGGTGGCGAGATCGAGCTGCAGGCGATCCCGGTCGACAATATGCTGGTCACAGCCGGCCTGGCGCTCAATCATGCCCGCTACAAGGACTACCTCCAGACACCGGTGACCGAATGCCCCGGCGGCGCGTATGACGCGGTCACGTCAACCTGCGATCTGTCCGGCAACGCGCTGAACCGGGCGCCGGATACGACGTTCAGCCTAACGGCACTCTACGACTTCGAACTGGCCAATGGCGCCACGGTGACTCCCAGACTTTCGTATCAGTACGAAGGCAAGTCTTACTACACTGAGCAGAACCTGCCCTATCAGGGGCACAATGGCTGGGAAAGTCTGGGCGCGCGCCTCACCTATGCCACGGCGGATGACGGACTGAACCTGTCGCTCTTTGCCCGGAACATCACCGACGACCGATACTACGCTCACAGCCTGCCGATCGGCACGGCCTTCACGATTACGACAGGCCCCAACCGTCCCCGTACGTTCGGCATTGAGTTAAGCGTAAGGCGCTGACCAAACCCGCTGCACGCTCATCCCGCGAAATTCGGGTGAGCGTGCGATGCCGGCGCCGGGTATCACGGTGCCGCGTCCTTGCCATTCCAGCCTCCCGAAAGACACAACCATGCAAGACGCAGCCAGCACACAAATTCCGATCCACGGAACCTGTACTCCCGGATACGAACACATTCGCGATGTCTTCGCAGAAAATTTTCAGGAGCGGGGAGAAATCGGCAGCGCGGTCTGCATCTACAAGAACGGCCTTCCGGTAATCGATCTCTGGGGCGGGCACAAGGACGCCGAACGGACGCGGCCTTGGGAGAAAGACACAATCGTCTGCATGATGTCCGTTGCGAAAAGCATCTCCGCACTCGGAGTGTATATCCTAGTGGAGCGGGGCGAGATCGATCTCGATACGCCAGTCGCGAAGTACTGGAAGGAATTCGGCCAGGCTGGCAAGTCGACCATAACGGTACGCACGCTTCTCGGCGGGCGGGCGGGCGTCCTGTTCGCCGACTCCGCCCCCGCCGGCAGCATGCTGGACTATGACACAATGGTAGAAGCCATCGCGCGGCAGCCGGCGGAGCCGCCTGCCGCGGGGCGTGGTGCTTACCATTCCCTCACCATGGGATTTCTACTGGGTGCACTCATAGAGAGTGTTGATAAGCGGCCCTTCAAGGACTTCATCCAGCAGGAATTGTGCGGGCCGCTCGGGGCAGACTACAAGTTCGGCCTGTCAGACACGTATATCGAGCGGCTCGCCCCCGTTATCAAGAATACCGGCAACGCTACCATGCAAGTCGTGCTGGACGGACAAGCGCCCGGCACCGCCCTTGCCAGGGCCTATCATGTGATGCCCAAGATGGATGAATTCTTCGCGAACTCCGATCTGTTTCTGAAAAATGTGTTCCCGTCAGGAAACGGTGTCGGGAACGCACGAGGCATCGCGCGCATATATGCGCTTCTGGCGGAAGGCGGCACCTTGGACGGCATCCGGCTGTTCTCCCCCACGCTGGTCGAAGAAATGCGCCAGCTGCAATGGACGGGCCCCTGTATGATGACTGGGCGGGACTATCGTTATGCGATGGGCTTCTTCCTCAACCAGCCTTATTTCTCGCCAATGGGCAAGAACCCGAATGCCTTCGGCCATATGGGCGCAGGTGGGTCGATCGGATTCGCGGATCCTGAAGCGGGAATTTCTTTCAGTTATAGTCCGAACTTCATGTGCGCGGGCGAAGGCGTCGGGGACCGGGCGGAAGCCCTGATAGATGCCCTCTATGCGGAGACAGGATAAGCAGAGGACAAAACGATGAAGCCGGGACAGACATTGGGGCTATACAAAGGGTGGTGGATCAGCCTTGTTGCTATGGTTGGCGTTACCCTGAGTTACGCCACGCTCGGCGTGATCGCCTTCAGCTTCATGATCGGCCCATGGACCGCGGAGTTCGGCTGGCAGCGGGCGGATATCTCGCTCGCCCTGACGCTCTACACCTCGGCCTTCGTCATATGCGCCATACCGGTGGGAAGCCTGATGGACCGGTTCGGTGTGCGGAGCATTCTCCTGCCGTCGATCCTGCTTTTCGGTGTCTGCCTCGGCGCGGTCTATTTCCTGACGGGATCGCTGGTTCATCTGTATGGTCTATACGCTCTGATGGGCGTTGCCAGCGTCGGCACTATTCCAAGCAGCTATACGCGCGTCATCCTGAACTGGTTCGACCGCCGGCGGGGACTGGCGCTGGCCATCGCGCTGTCCGGTGCCGGGATTGGCAGCATTATCATGCCGATCGCCATTGCCTGGGTTCAGGAACACTATGGCTGGCGGTATGTATATCTCGGCATGAGCGCCGCCGTTCTGGGGCTCTGCTTCCCGCTGGTCGCCGTCTTTCTGAAAGAGCGTCCGTCGGAGGGCGAGGCCGAAATCGAAATGGGCGCAGCGGCGCGCGGGCCGGACGTTGCGCCCGCCAGCGCAACGCCGCAACCACCCGGCTCCGCGCTTCGTGACCACGCGTTCTCGCGGGCCTTCTTGCTGATGTTTCCGGCCTTCCTGTTGCTCGGCCTTGGCACGATTGGCCTAGCCGGACACCTTATTCCATTGTTTGGCGGCAAGGGTATCTCGCCGGCCTATGCCGCGATGGCCTTGTCGACCGTGGCCGCGGCATCGGTGGTGGCACGGCTCTGCGCGGGTTTCCTGCTTGACCGGTTCTTCGCCCCTTATGTGGCGATTGTGTTTCTTGCCTGTCCGGTGATCGGCCTGCTGCTAATCTCATCGAGCGCCCACTACCCGGTCCTGCTCCTCGCGCTTGTCCTTGTCGGATTTGGCGGCGGCGCGGAGTTCGACCTTATGTCCTATCTGTCCAGCCGCTATTTCAGCCTGAAGGCCTATGCCCGGATCTATGGCGCAATGTTCTCCGCCTTCTATATCGGCGCGGGATTCGGTGCCTGGGCAATGGGTTACGCCTTTGACCGGTTCGGTGACTACCATATCGGCCTGTTGTGTCTGGCCGCCGCCTTCTTGATCGCCCTGGTGCTGCTCAGCCAGCTCGGCCCCTATCCGGAATCCTCCGGGGAGGACGCTACACATGATCTGCCTGAGGAGCAATTGAACACTGCCTGACGCTCCCGCGTTTCACCCTGCCCGCACCGCCATCCAACAGGAAGAATAAGCGATGCCCTTACCCGACCTCAGCGAAGTCCTCAGCACACGCGTCGCCCGCTTTGCGGACCTTGATGTGCTGGAAGCGCAGAAGACGCACGATGTGCCGCAGGACGTGCTCGACCTGATCTATTCCCGCAAGCTGATGTCCGTCATCTCCCTGGAGGGATCGACGGAGTCACCAATCAGCGGGAATGCCCCGATCAGTGGCGCGGGTGGCATGACCATCACCTACGCCCAATGTCCGCCGGGAACGGGCCCGACCCTGCACAATCACCGCGAGACCTATGAAACCTTCACCGTGATGCAGGGGCGTTTCGAATTCTATCTCGGCGCCAAAGGCGAAGAATCGGTCATCCTGGACCAGTTCGACACAATCAGCGTACCGCCGGGATATCACCGCGCCTTCACCAATATCAGCGAGGAAGACGGCCTGCTTCAGGTCATCATCACAGGCGGCGTGCATGACATGAACGACATCTATTTCCCGAAAGCGACGGCCGACAAGATTTCCGCGAAGGGCGACGACTATCTCGACTATTTCAAGAAGGTCAGGCTGGCCTTTTCCGAAAGCGAATAGGAGACGCACGTGCCCGGCCCGGACGTCTTCCAGACCAGCTATTCCGATGCGCGCGACCTGTTCCTGCGCACGGCAGCGGAATCTGGCGGGCAGCATGCCGCCTACACCAATCCCAATGGAAGGGGACCGGCAGGGGAAGACCTGACCTGTGACGTCGTCTGCATCGGCAATCCCAATGCGGAGAAGGTTTTCGTTTCGATCTGCGGCACGCACGGGATCGAGGGCTATGCCGGCAGCGCGATCTTTACGGACGCACTGCAAAATGATGTGCTTGCGGACCATATAGACGATACAAAAATCGTCCTTGTGCACGCAATCAATCCGTGGGGATTTGCGCATCAAAGCCGGTGCACCGAGAACAATGCAGATCTCAACCGCAACTTCATCGATCCGGACAACGTTCCTGCAGCCAATGAGAACTATCTGAGACTTCATAATGCGTGCATCCCCGAGGAATGGACCGCGGACGCATTCTGCCGCTTCATGGATGCTTATAATGAACTGTCGGAAAGCGGCGGAGTGTCCGCTGTCGTCGACGCGCTGTTCAAGGGGCAGTATGTCCGACCAGATGGCATTCAGTTCGGCGGACGCGCCCCGGAATGGTCCCACCACACGATCCGCTCGATTATCCGGGAACATGCGCAAGGTTTCAAAGAGGCCGTTCTCATCGATTGGCATACCGGTCTTGGCGAGTATGCGACCCGATTTTTCCTCTGCCTGGATGACCCGACAAGCGAGTCATACAAGAGAATGCATGGCTGGTACGGCGATGAGTTTCTGGCCCACGCAAAAGCCTTCAGTGGCGGACAGGTGCCGAAATATAGCGGCGTCCTCTGCAATGGCGTTGCCGGGGAATTTGGCGATACTTACCTCTACAAGCTTATCATCGAGTTCGGCACCAAGCCCAATGAAGACATCTTCCGCGCCTTCCTGATCGATCGATGGATCCGTTTCGAGGGCACGAAAGACACGCGCCGATCCGACGCCCTGCGCCGCGAAATCATGGACTGCTATTGCCCGGAAGATCCTGCCTGGCGCACCGCGATCCTGGAACAATCCCGGGACATATTCAGGCGCACCCTATCGGGTCTCACGGAAGGGTAACCGGCACAGACCGGTTGTCGCAAAGGGAGATAATCAGTGGACGAAGAACGACTCAGAAACCCCCTTCACTGGACCACCAGCGATGTCCTGTCGTTTCAGGCGCGGACGCAGCCGGACAAGATTGCCGTACAGTTTCTGGAAGGCGGCGCCCATACCTATGCCGATATCTGGCTGCGTACGCGGGCTGTCGCGGCAGGCTTGGCCGCGCATGGTATCCAGGCGGGCGACAAGATTGCCGTGCTCCTCAGCAATGGCCTCGAATACTGCGAAACCTGGTGGGGGAGCCATCTTGCAGGATGCGTTCTGGTGCCTGTGAATACAGAACTTGTCGGCAAGCTCCTTGCAAATGTGCTGAACCTCAGCGAGGCGCGCATGATCGTTGTCGAGGCGGATTACCTGCCCCGATTGGAAGCCATACGCGACCAGCTTCCATCGCTGGAATTTGTCGTGACCGTAGGCAGTGGGCCGGAATCCGCAGACGGGTTGCCCTGGCAGCTTCTGGCATTCGAGTCGCTTCGCGGAGCCCCAGATAGAGCCCCGGCACCTCAGGCAAAGTTCAGCGATCTCGCGTGCCTGATGTTCACCTCCGGTACAACCGGTCCGTCAAAAGCCGTAATGATGCCGCACGCCCATTTGTACCTGTTCGGCCTTGTAACTCTCGACACGCTCGATTTGACGGGTGAAGACACCTACTATGTGACGCTGCCCCTTTTCCATGCCAACGGCATGCTGCTGCAGACTTATGCCTGTCTGATAGCAGGTGCCAAGGCAGTCATCCGGAAGAAATTCAGCGCCTCGAATTGGATCCGGGACATCAGCGAATGCCGAGCAACGCACACGAACTTTCTCGGCGTGATGGCGGAATTCATCGATCAGCAGCCCTCCTCCGCTTTTGACACGAATCATGAGCTGCGTGTGATCTGCGCCGCCCCCGCCGCGCCCAAATATGTCGAACGGTTCAAGAAACGTTTCGGTGTCGGGATGACGGAAGGATACGGCATGTCCGAAGTGAACACACCCCTGATGTCGCCCCTGCAGGGTGCAGTTCCCGGCAGCTGCGGCAAGGTCTATGACCGATACTTTGAAGTTCGCATTGCAGACCCCGAGACAGATTTGGAACTGCCGCCGGATACGCCGGGCGAAATCCAGGTGCGGCCCAAACAGGCCTTCGGATTCATGACCGGCTACTACCGTCAGCCGGGCAAGACCGTAGAGGCTTGGCGGAACCTCTGGTTCCACACAGGCGACCTCGGACGCATGGATTCCGACAGGAACTTTTACTTCATTGACCGATTGAAGGACTGCATCCGCCGGCGGGGCGAGAATGTGTCCGCCTATGAAGTGGAGACTGTCCTGATGGACTACCCCTTGGTGACGGATGCCGCGGCTGTCGCCATCGCTTCGGAAATCGATGGCGGTGAAGATGAAATCCTTGCCGTTTTGGTAACCGAAAACGAGCTTGATCCATTCGACCTGCTCGACCATTGTTGGAAAAACCTTCCAAAATACGCCGTGCCCAGATTTTTCCGCTTCATCACTGCGGACGAGATGCCGCGCACAGCAACAAACAAGATCAGGAAAAGCGAACTGCGGGAGATTGGCGTGTCCGGGAACACATGGACAGCCACACAGGAGCAGCCTCCCGCAAGGGATACTGGAACAGCCTGAAGACAACAGATAGAAATTTACAGGAGCGCAATACATGGCCAATTACACACAGACTTTCGTCGCCGGTGTCGGCATGATCCCGTTTTCGAAGCCCGGACAATCGGAGACATATGACGTGATGGGCGCCGAAGCCGTCAGGTTGGCCCTGAAGGATGCCGGGATATCCTATGACCTGATTGAACAGGCCTATACCGGCTTTGTCTACGGGGATTCCACCAGCGGGCAGAAGGCGCTTTACAAGGTCGGCATGACGGGCATTCCCGTTTTCAATGTGAACAATAACTGCTCGACAGGCTCGTCGGCGCTGTTCCTTGCGCGGCAGGCCATTCAGTCTGGCGTCGCGGATTGTGTGCTTGCGGTCGGTTTCGAGCAGATGACTCCCGGCGCACTGGGAATGTACTTCACCGACCGCCCGAGCCCGCTGGGTGACTTCGATGCCGCGTGCGACGATCTTGTCGGACATGAAGAGGTCCCGATGGCACTCCGCTATTTCGGCGGCGCAGGGAAGAGCCATATGGACAAGTACGGCACCACGATTGAAGACTTCGCGAAGATCCGCGCCAAGGCCAGCCGTCATGCGGGCAACAATCCGCTGGCAATCTTCCGCAAGGAAGTCACCCCCGGAGATGTGCTTCAGTCCCCCATCATGTGGCCGGGCGTCATGACCCGTCTGATGGCCTGCCCGCCGACATGCGGCGGGGCCGCGGCCATTCTCGTCTCCGAAAAATTCGCCAAACAGCACGGCCTGAGGCAGGATGTGATGATCGCCGCGCAAGCGATGACGACGGACTTCTCAAGCACATTCGAGGCTCGTGACATGATGCAGGTGGCAGGCTATGACATGGCGGCGGCGGCGGCAAAATCCGTCTACGAAGCGGCAGGCGTCGGACCGGAAGACCTGGACGTCATCGAACTGCACGACTGTTTTGCCCACAATGAGCTGATCACATATGAGGCGCTTGGCCTGTGCCCGGAAGGCGGCGCGCAGAAATTCATCGCCGATGGTGACAACACCTATGGCGGAAAATATGTGACCAACCCCTCCGGCGGCCTTCTGTCCAAGGGACACCCGATCGGCGCCACCGGCCTCGCCCAGTGCTACGAGCTGACCCATCAACTCCGCGGTACGGCAGATGCCCGACAAGTCGATGGTGCCAGAACCGCCCTCCAGCACAATCTGGGTCTCGGTGGCGCTTGTGTCGTGACGCTCTATCAGGCCGCTTAGAATTAATAACTGTGGCACAAGGTGTATTCGAATCGTCAGCATGCCATCGAATACAAGAAATTTGTTCTCGCCACGAAGTTCCCGTGGCTCCCGGTCATGGGGCACAGATCCCATTACCTAATCGCAACCGCGAAAGTCAACACATGGTTTCGTCGGCGAACAGAAGCAAAGGCACGGGGTTTCTTTCGTGGTGAAAGTACTGGAAGGGCCGTCCATGTGATCAAGTTTACAGACAGACCTACTTCCGTTGGTGCAAGGAGTATGGCGGCGTCCGGATCTATCAGGCAAACGGATGAAAGAGCTTGAGAAAGAGAATCGGCGCTCGCCGATGTGTGAGAGCCCTCGGCGTATCTGAACGCCGGGCTAAAAATCTGGCGGACCACCGATAAGGGGCAGGCCAAAACCCTGCTCTATAGGATCCTTAATGTTCTGGGCAGCGCTCCTTGATGTCGCAGGATTTGCGCGGGACGCCACCGAAGGTTTAGGAAACTCCGTCAGACAATTGCCCCGGACCGGCTCGCTGTCGAAAGCAAGATCAGACTGCGGCAAGAAACTCCGTGGCACGCTCTCTCATTTCAGGCGGTATCGCGATCCCCTGCCGGGCTACCAGATCGAAATACACAGACTTGGCGGACATTTTCGCGACAACAGTCCCACCCTTTATCATCTCGTATCTGGTGTCGATCGAC
>Ga0116152_10001202_pt1 | contig 21223 bp, 16 predicted proteins | sample AD_UKC119_MetaG_FD_89894 | JGI IMG/M metagenome (GOLD analysis project Ga0116152, IMG submission 89894) | Active sludge microbial communities of municipal wastewater-treating anaerobic digesters from Hong Kong - AD_UKC119_MetaG | ecosystem: Engineered > Bioreactor > Anaerobic > Digestate...
AAGGGGCACGAGACCTACCAGGAGGTCAACGGCGTGAAGCACCCCTTCGATGATGTGGCCGTGCTGCAGGAAACCCTTGAACTACTCCACAAGTAATGCTGTACCACCTCTTCGACTGGCTTGGTGCGAGCGTTCCCGGTTCGGGGTTGTTCACCTACATCTCCTTCCGCGCGGCGATGGCGGTCTTCGTTTCGCTGCTCATCTCGCTCTGGTGGGGCAAGGGCATCATCAACCTGCTGCGCCGCATGCAGGTGGGAGAGACGGTGCGCGACCTGGGCCTCGAGGGTCAGATCCAGAAGCAGGGCACCCCGACGATGGGCGGCCTCATAATTCTCTCCGCCACGATCATCCCGACCCTGCTTTTCGCACGGCTGGACAACATCTACATCCTGTTGCTGCTTGTGAGCACCGTGTGGCTTGGGACCATCGGCTTCATCGACGACTACATCAAGGTCTTCAAGAAGGACAAGCGAGGCCTCGCCGGCAAGTTCAAGGTGGTCGGCCAGGTCGGCGTGGGGATCATCATCGGTGCCACGGTGTACTTCCATCCGGAGATCCGCACGCGTGTGGAGGTGCCCGAGGTTATCGCGCAGCAGTTCGATGAGCAGGACGTGCACATCATCACCGAGGAGGATGGTACGCAGCACTACATGCTGAACCGGAAGTCGCCGAACACGACGATCCCCTTCGTGAAGGACAACGAGCTGAACTACTCCTCGATCCTCGCGAAGCTCTTCGGGAACGGGGCGCGGCAGTACACGTGGATCCTGTACATCGGCATCGTCATCTTCATCATCACCGCCGTCAGCAATGGCGCGAACATCACGGATGGGCTGGACGGATTGGCGACCGGCACCAGTGCGATCATGGTGCTCACCCTCGGCATCCTGGCCTACGTGAGCGGCAACATCATCTTCGCCCAGTACCTGGACATCATGTACATCCCGGGCAGCGGTGAGCTCGCGGTGTTCATCGGTGCCCTCCTCGGTGCCTGCATCGGCTTCCTCTGGTACAACGCCTATCCGGCGCAGGTGTTCATGGGCGACACCGGCAGCCTCGCACTCGGCGGCATCATCGCCACACTGGCGATCCTCGTTCGGAAGGAACTGTTGATCCCCGTCCTCTGCGGGATCTTCCTCGTGGAGAACCTGAGCGTGATGGCGCAGGTGTCCTACTTCAAGTATACGCGCAAGAAGTATGGTGAAGGACGCAGGATCCTGCTGATGTCACCGCTGCACCACCACTACCAGAAGAAGGGCATCCACGAGAGCAAGATCGTGAGCCGCTTCTGGATCGTGGGCATCATGCTGGCCGTCCTGTCCATCGTAACCCTCAAGCTCCGATGAAGAAGCTCGTGGTCCTCGGTGCGCAGGGAAGCGGTGTCGGTGCGGCGCGGTTGGCGAGGCAGCGTGGGCTCGATGTGTTCGTGAGCGACAACGGTGCGGTGAAGCCGGCCTACCGGGACGAACTGAAGTCGCTCGGGATCGCGTTCGAGGAGGGTGGTCATACGGCGGCACGTGTCCTTGAGGCGGACGAGGTCGTCAAGAGCCCCGGCATTCCGGATACCGCCTCGCTGGTCAGGGCCGTGCGCGAGAAGGGGATCCCGGTGATCAGCGAGATCGAGTTCGCCTATCGCTATGCCAACGGACGCATCGTCGCCATCACTGGAAGCAACGGGAAGACGACGACCACGCTGCTCACGCACCACATCCTGAGGAGAGCCGGATTGGACGTTGCGGTCGGCGGCAATGTGGGTACCAGTTTCGCCGGGCTCGTGGCCGACGGCGACAAGGCCTGGTATGTGCTCGAGTTGAGCAGCTTCCAGCTCGATGGCATCCGCACGTTCAGGCCCGATGTGGCGATCCTGCTGAACATCACGCCGGACCACCTCGACCGCTACGAGTACCGGATGGAGAACTACGTGGCGAGCAAGTTCCGCATCGCCATGAACCAGCGGGAGGAGGACCATTTCATCCACTGCGCGGACGACCCCGAGTCGAACGCGTGGCTCCACACGCATTCCGTGAAGGCCCAGCGCTGGCCTTTCACCATTCAACACAGCGTCGATCAGGGCGCATTCCTGCAGGACGAACACATCCACATCAACACGAACCGATCCACCTTCCACATGTCCATCATCGAACTCGCACTGAAAGGGAAGCACAACGTGTACAACTCCATGGCGGCCGGCATCGCCGCGCGTGTGCTCGAGATCCGAAGTGACATCGTGCGCGAAAGCCTCAGCGATTTCCAGAACGTGGAGCATCGCCTGGAGCATGTGGCCATGGTGCATGGCGTGGAGTTCATCAACGATTCCAAGGCCACCAACGTGAACTCCGCGTGGTACGCGCTGGAGAGCATGGACAAGCCGGTGATCTGGATCGCCGGTGGGGTGGACAAGGGCAATGACTACAGCTCGTTGATGGATCTGGTGAAGCAGAAGGTGAAGGCGATCGTGTGCCTGGGAACGGACAATGCCAAGGTCCACAAGGCCTTCGCCGGCGTGGTGCCGACCATCGTGGATGCCGCCAGTGCCGAACAGGCCGTGATCACCGCCAACGGCATGGCCGAGTCCGGGGATGTGGTCCTGCTGAGCCCGGCCTGCGCCAGTTTCGACCTGTTCGAGAACTACGAGGAGCGCGGCCGCCGTTTCAAGGCCGCTGTCAAGGGACTGTGACCATCCAATACACGGAACCCATGGAAGAGAAGAAACCGATCCCCTCGCTTCGCCTGGCTGGTGGCCAGCTGGTGGACGCACGGCGTGCCGCGCTCTCCACACAAGGGCCCGGTCCGCACCGGCTTGAGCATGTCGCCACGCGCAATGGTGTCGAGTTCATCAACGATTCCCGCGCGACCTTCCTCGATGCCTCATTGGAGTCGTTGGCGCAAATGCCCGGCAAGGTGGTGTGGATCGTGGGTGATGTGTGCAACGAGATGGACGAAGGACATGTGCAGGACCTGCTGACCACGAAGGTGAGCGCGATGGTGCTATTCGGCGGTGCGGTGGACGGTGTGGCGAAGGAGGGTTCCGCTCCGGTGGAGCACCTCTATGTGACCGATGAACTGCGGACGGCCGTCTTCCTCGCGAACGAGCTCGTGCGTCCCGGCGAGTCGGTGCTCTTCAGTCCGGCCTGCCCGAGTGGCAATGGCTTCGCGAACTACGAGGAACGCGGAGCGGAGTTCAAACGTGCTGTACGTGATCTCTGAGAACGAACGATGAACACGGTGATCCATAAGCTGAAGGGCGATCGCGTGATCTGGATGACGGTCCTGTTCCTGGGATTGATCAGCCTGCTCGCGGTCTACAGCTCCATCAGTTCCCTCGCATTCAAGCACGAGGGTGGAAGCACCATGCACTACCTGATGAAGCATGGGATCATGCTGGTCACCGGCGGTGCCATCATGTACTATGTCGCCAAGCAGCAGTTCACGATCTACTCGCGCCTTTCGCAATTGCTGATCGGGGTGATGGTCGTACTCCTGTTGCTCACGCTGCTGCTCGGGTCGAACATCAACGATGCGAGCCGGTGGATCACCATTCCCATCATCAATCAGAGCTTCCAGACGAGCGATCCCGCCAAGGTCGTGCTCATCGTCTACCTCGCGCGCGTGCTGGGTAAACACCATGGTCAGGAGTGGAGCCTGCGCGATGTGCTCTTGAAGCTCATGGTGCCCGTGGGTGCGATCTGCGGCCTCATTCTACCCGCGAACTTCTCCACCGCAGCGGTGCTCTTCACGGTATGCCTGGTCATCATGTTCATCGGTCAGGTGCCGATGAAGCATATGGTGGTGATCGTCGGGTCGGCCATCGGGGCCTTCATCCTGCTGCTCGTGCTCGCGAAGTCGACGCCCGGACTGTTGCCGCGCCTGGACACCTGGGTCGGTCGCATCGAATCGTTCGGCGTGGAGGACCACGATGCCAACTACCAGGTGGAGCACGCCAAGATCGCGATCGCATCCGGTGGTTTCCTGCCGAACGGCCCCGGTAGCGGACAGTCGCGCAACTTCCTGCCGCATCCGTACTCCGACATGATCTACGCCTTCATCATCGAGGAGTACGGAAGCATCCTCGGCGGCCTCGGGCTGCTGCTGCTCTACCTCATCCTGCTCTTCCGCGCCGTGCGGATCGCCTCCAGTTGCCAGAAGCCCTTCGGTGCGCTTGCAGCCATCGGCCTCGGCCTTATGCTCGTCCTGCAGGCCATGATCAACATGGCCGTCGCCGTCAACCTCGTCCCCGTCACCGGTCAACCGCTGCCGCTCGTGAGTATGGGTGGTACGAGTGTCTGGTTCACCTGCCTCGCCATCGGCATCATGCTCAGTGTGAGCCGTGGCAATGAAGAACAAGCTCCTGTTACCAAGGATGTCGAACGACCACGCACAGCATTCGCCTGAGGGTGACCTGCGGGTGATGATCTCCGGTGGGGGCACCGGCGGTCACATCTTCCCGGCTATCGCCATCGCCAACGCGGTGCGCGAGCGGGATGCGGCTGCGCGCTTCCTCTTCGTGGGTGCTGAGGGGAAGATGGAGATGGAGAAGGTGCCGGCGGCCGGCTTCGCCATCGAGGGCCTGCCCATCCGCGGTTTCCAGCGCGGCTCCATCGTGAAGAACCTCGGCCTGCCCTGGCGCGTGCTGCGCAGCATGATGAAGGCCCGTCAGCTCGTGCGCAGCTTCAAGCCGCACGTGGCCGTTGGTGTGGGTGGCTATGCGAGCGGTCCTCTGCTCGCCGCTGCACAGCGCATGCAGGTGCCGACCCTGATCCAGGAGCAGAACAGTTTCCCTGGCAAGACCAATATCTACCTCGCGAGAAGGGTGGACCGGATCTGCGTCGCCTACGACGGCATGGACCGCTTCTTCCCGAAGGAGAAGGTGTTGTTGACCGGCAACCCGGTCCGGCAGGAAGTGGTGCGCCTGCAGGGCAAGCGACCACGTGGTATGGAGCTTTTCGGCCTGACGGAAGGGAAACCCGTCCTCTTCGTAACCGGGGGCAGCCTGGGTGCGCGTGGTGTGAACCGTGGCATCGAAGCGGCGCTGAAGGACTTCCAGGCTGCCGGTCTCCAGGTCATCTGGCAGACAGGCACACCTTATCTGAAGCAAGCGCAGGAGGCCGTGGCTCGGTTGAACTACACCGAATGCAAGGTGCATGAGTTCGTGAGCAGGATGGACTACGCCTATGCCGTTGCCGATCTCGTCGTAGCAAGGGCGGGTGCCATCAGTGTGAGCGAGCTGTGCCTGGTACAGAAGCCGGCGATCCTCGTGCCTTTGCCGACCGCCGCCGAGGATCATCAGACGCACAATGCGCGTGCCTTGACGGATAGCGGCGCTGCCGTGTTGGTGAAGGATGCCGATGCCGTGCAGGATCTGGGTCGTGTCGTGCTGGAACTGATCCATGACAAGGATGCCCTCGAGCGGTTGCACGTGGCGATCGCGGCGATGGGCGTGCAGAACGCTGCTGATATGATCGCCGCAGAAGTGGTCAGGCTGGGAAGGAGTAAGACAATGAAGGGAAGTGTTCGCTGATGAGTACGCACAAGGGACATATGCTCTACTTCATCGGTGTCGGTGGCATCGGAATGAGCGGTCTTGCGCGCTACTTCCGCAGACATGGCGCCGAGGTGGCCGGTTATGACCGCACACCCAGCGAGCTCACGAATCAGCTCCTCAGCGAAGGGATCGATGTGCAGTTCGATGAGGACCCGCGCATGATCCCGGAGGAATTCCGCAATGCGGCACCTGCGGATGTGATGGTGGTGCGCACGCCGGCCGTTCCGGCTTCAAGTCCACTCCTGAAGTTCTGGGAGGAACGCGGTGCGCATATCGTGAAACGCGCCGAAGTGCTCGGCATGGTCACGCGTGATCAGAAGACCCTCGCCGTGGCCGGAACACACGGTAAGACGACGGTGAGCACCATGCTCGCACACCTGCTCACCGTTGGTCGCGTGCGCTGCAACGCCTTCCTGGGCGGTATCGCCGTGAACTATGGTACGAACGTGCTGTTGAACGATGATGCCGTGGTGAACGTCGTGGAGGCCGACGAGTACGATCGCAGCTTCCTCAAGCTGCAGCCGAGCGCTTCGGTGATCACCGCCATGGATCCGGACCACCTGGATATCTACGGAACGCCCGAGGCGATGTTCGAAGCCTACACCGCCTTCGCCACGCTCGGTGACGGTCCATTGCTTGTGCATGAACGGATCGCGTCGCACTTCGACGGTCGTTCGGGTGTGACCACCTACGCCTTGGGCAGCACCGGAGAACCGCGTGCCGAAGAACTGCGCGTTGAACGCGGGGCGTATCACTTCGATCTATATGCCGAAGGGCTTGTGCTCAGGGACCTGCGGCTGGGCATGCCCGGACGGCACAACGTGGAGAACGCCATCGCTGCGAGCACCATGGCCCTGCGCGCGGGTGTCACCTCGGACCTGTTGCGGCTCGGGCTTGATTCCTTCCGTGGTGTTTCCCGCCGGTTCGAGACACGCATCGCCGGGCCGGAGGTGGTGTACATCGATGATTATGCCCATCATCCCAGGGAGCTGGACGCCTGCATCGCGAGCGTCAGGGAGATGTACCCGGGCAAACGCATCACGGGGATCTTCCAGCCCCATCTCTTCTCGCGCACCCGCGACCTCGCCAGTGATTTCAGCCGCAGCCTTTCCGCCTTGGATGAGCTGCTGTTGCTGGACATCTATCCGGCGCGCGAAGAACCCCTGCCCGGCATCACCTCGCACTGGTTGCTGGAACAGGTGCCGATGGAAGTGAAGGAATGCGTGACGCGCGAAGGCCTCCTGGAGGAATTGCGCCAGCGCGACGTGCAGGTGGTGGTCACCCTTGGGGCCGGGGACATCGATCGTCTCGTACCCCGGATCGAAACGATCTTGAACGAACGCTACCGGTCATGAAGAAGCTGAAGCGAATTCTACGTCCTGTCGGTATCGCGCTAGCGGTCATCGATGTGATCGTGGCACTTGGTTTCGTGGAGCGCACCGCGGACCGCACACCCATCTCGGACCTCGAGGTCATCGTGGAAAGTGGGGAAGGTCTTCATTTCATTGACGAGCGTTCCGTGCGCCAGGAAGTGCTGGATCAGGGTACCGCAGTGATGGGATCGGCCACTGGCGATGTGGACATCACCACGATCGAGGAACGCCTGAAGAGCATCCCGAGCGTGGCGAGCGCCCAGGTCTATCATACCATGGACGGTAGGCTGCATGCGCATGTGGCGCAGCGTGTGCCCATCGTGCGCGTGTTCGACAGGAACGGCGATTCGTTCTATATCGACCGCGAAGGATGGACCATGCCCACCAGTCCGGACTACACGGCGCGCGTGCTGGTGGTCACCGGGCTCGAGGCTGGCATCGGCACTGCGGAAGGCGTGCGCAACGTTCACGCCACCGATGACCGCGCCCCGGGACCGCGTCTGGACAACGTCCATCGGCTGGCGTCATACATCACCGCTGATCCCTTCTGGAACGCCCTCATCGATCAGGTGGTGGTGACCTCCGATGGGGACTTCGAACTGATCCCCCGCATCGGCGGTCAGCGCATCCTGCTCGGAGATGGCACTGGACTCGCACAACGCTTCGAGAAGCTTCGGATCTTCTACGAACAAGGAATACCCCAGGCCGGATGGCGGAACTATGCGCGGATCGACCTGCGCTACGCCGACCAGGTCGTATGCACCAAACGAACAACGCCCTAACACTCCACGAACACCATGGACCATAACCAAGACATCGTCGCCGGACTCGACATCGGAACGACGAAGATCGCCTGCATCGTCGGGCGGAAGAACGAGCAGGGGAAGATCGAGATCCTCGGCATGGGCAAGGCCAAGAGCGACGGTGTGAGCCGCGGCGTGGTCGCCAACATCCAGAAGACCGTGGAGAGCATCAAGGCCGCCGTACGCGAAGCCGGGGACAACGCCGGTGTCGACATCGGCACGGTGAACGTGGGGATCGCCGGTCAGCACATCCGCAGCATGCAGCACCGGGGCATGAAGATGCGCGAGAGCCTCGAGGAGGAGATCACCCAGACGGACATCGACGCGCTCATCGACGATACCTACCGCCTGGTGATGCCGCCGGGTGAGGAGATCATCCATGTGCTTCCGCAGGAGTACATCGTGGACAATGAACAGGGCATCCGCGACCCGATCGGCATGAGCGGCATCCGCATGGAGGCCAACTTCCACATCATCAGCGGACAGGTCACCGCCGCGCGCAACATCAACAAGTGCGTGCACCGCGCGGGGCTCAATGTCACAGAGCTCATCCTGGAGCCGCTGGCCAGCGCCGATGCGGTGCTCAGCGCTGAGGAGAAGGAGGCGGGTGTGGTGCTTGTTGACATCGGCGGCGGCACCACCGACATCGCCATCTTCTTCGACAATATCATCCGGCACACCGCCGTGATCCCCTTCGGCGGCAATGTCATCACCGAGGACATCCGTCAGGGTTGCGGGATCATGCGCGATCAGGCCGAACTGTTGAAGACCAAGTTCGGTAGTGCCCTGGCCTCCGAGAACAAGGACAACGAGGTGGTGTGCATCCCCGGACTGCGCGGCCGCGATCCGAAGGAGATCAGCCTGCGCACGCTCGCCGAGATCATCCAGAGCCGCATGGAGGAGATCCTTGACCATGTCTACTTCGAGATCAAGAACAGCGGCATCGAGAAACAGCTGATCGCGGGTGTGGTCCTCACCGGTGGCGGCTCGCAGTTGAAGCACCTGAAGCAGCTGGTGGAGTACATGACGGGCATGAGCACCCGCATCGGCTACCCGAACGAGCACCTGGCCAAGAGCAACGTGGAGGCGGTGACGAGCCCGCTCTATGCCACCGGCGTAGGTCTCGTGATGAAGGGCTTCGACTACCTCGAGCGCAAACGCCCCAAGCAGTTCGAAGTGGCCAACGAGCGCGCTGCCAAAGTCGCCGTGAAGGGCCATTCCAAGGGACCGCTCAGCGGCTTCTTCAGCAACATCATCAACAGCGCGTCCGAGATCCTCAAGGACGACGAGAACTGAACCGATCCTTCCCGTTCACCTTCCAAATACCAACGTCATGAAATTCGACCTTCCCCGTGAGCTCAGCTCGATCATCAAGGTGATCGGTGTGGGCGGTGGCGGCAGCAACGCCGTCAACTACATGTTCGCCCAAGGCATCAAGGGCGTTGACTTCATCATCTGCAACACCGACCGCCAGGCGCTCGATGTGAGCCCGATCCCTGTGAAGCTCCAACTCGGCCTCAGTCTTACGGAAGGCCTGGGGGCCGGCTCCATTCCGGAACGTGGCAATCAGGCCGCGCAGGAGAACATCGACGAGATCAAGGCGCTGCTGAGCGCCCGCACCAAGATGGTCTTCATCACCGCAGGCATGGGCGGCGGCACCGGAACGGGCGCGGCGCCCGTGATCGCCAAGATCGCCCGCGACATGGGCATCCTTACCGTCGGCATCGTCACCAGCCCCTTCCAGTGGGAGGGCCGCAAACGGAAGAACCAGGCGGAAGCCGGCATCGAGGAGATGCGCAACGCCGTGGACACCCTCCTTGTGATCAACAACGACCGGTTGCGCGATCTGTATGGTGACCTGTCACTGGACAATGCCTTCGAACACGCCGACAACGTGCTGTCCACCGCCGCGCGCGGTATCGCCGAGATCATCCACAAGATCGGCAAGGTGAACGTGGACTTCGAGGATGTGCGGACCGTGATGACCCGCAGCGGCGTCGCCATCATGGGCATGGCCGAGGCTGATGGAGAGGACCGCTCGTTGCGGGCCGCGCACGAAGCGCTCTCTTCGCCTTTGTTGAATGACAGTGACATCAAGGGCGCCAAGTACGTCCTCTTGAACGTGACCCATGGTGAACGAGCCCTCTCGATGGATGAGATGACCGAGATCACCGATCATATCCAGGAGGCCGCAGGCAGTTCCGCCGACGTGATCTGGGGCTATGGCAAGGATGAGAACCTGGGCGACAAGATCCGGATCACCGTCATCGCCACGGGATTCCAGATCAATCCGGAAACGGGGGCCATCGCCACCGAGCAGAACGTGCGCACGGTGATCCCCCTGGATGCCGATCGTCCTACGATGATCACCCAACCGATCGTGAACCCGGTGGACGTGAGCGCGCCCCAGGCCCCTGTGGCACCACCGGCCGTGGAAGCACCAGCGATCCTCGAACCCTACCTGAAACCGGTGGAAGCGAAGCAGGAGAGCCGGGTGGAGGCCGAGGTGCCGGTGGCGAACGAGCAGGGTGGCAAACAACCGACGCTCGAGTTCCCCCAGCAGAGGCAGGATCCAGCACGGACCGAACAGACCGAAGTGAAGCAGCCGGTGAGCGAGCGCACTCCTTCCAGCGAAGGATCGGAGAAACGCGTCTTCACCCTGTACGACAATACCACCGATGATGCCGTTGTGGACGGTGCATCGGAAGTGCGTGGGGAGGTGTCCGAGGCACGCCTCACACCGGCCGAGCACCAGAACCGGGTGGAGCAGCGTGTGGCCAAGGTGCGTGAACTGAACATGCGTCTCCGCACCCCGAACGGGCTCAGTGACCTGGAGCGCGAGCCAGCGTACAAGCGCAAGAACATCACGCTCAATGAAGGCACGCACAGCACCGACAGCAATGTGAGCCGCTACACGTTGAGCGAGGAGAAGGACGAGAACGGCGACCGCCGCGTGGAACTGCGCCGGAACAATCCGTTCCTTCACGACAACGTCGATTGATCGGGTGCACATGGATCTGCAACAACGGATCGATGCCGACATCAAAGCGGCGATGCTTGCCCGGGAGAAGGACAGGTTGAACGCGCTGCGCGCCATCAAGAGCGCCATCCTGCTTGAACTGACCAAGGAAGGTGGACAGTCCGGGCTGGAGGAGGCCGCTGGCATGCGCATCCTTCAGAAGCTGCACAAACAGCGGATGGAGAGCGCGGCGATCTACCACCAACAGGGCAGGGCCGACCTCGCTTCGGAAGAGGAGGTGCAGGCACGCGTCATCGAAGCCTATCTGCCGGAGCGGTTGAGCGAAGCGGATATGGAGCGGCTGGTACGCGAAGCGATCAGTGCGTTGAACGCGACCGGCATGGCCGACATGGGCCGGGTGATGGGAGAGGCCGGCAAGCGCGTCGCGGGAAGGGCTGACGGCAGTGCGGTGGCCGCCGTGGTGAAGCGGCTCCTTGCCGGAGGTTGACCGGTCGATCCAGCGAGTGGGAAGGGCCGCCTGATCATCAGGCGGCCCTTTCGCATGGTGGGTGACCGGCTATGACGCTATCACACACCGGTGAAGCGCGCGCTGTGTTCGGCCGTGACCGCGATGGTATGATCACCGGGATGGGATAGACTTGAACGTGGTGACCGAGCGCAGCGGATCGGAACGATGGTCGTGGATCGCGATCGGTGCGGCAGCATCGCGCAACAACACATCGCGTTGCGAAGTGCGTCAGGCATGAAAAGCGAAAGGCCCCGATCTCTCGGGGCCTTCCTTGCGTTCGTGAACGCTGCTTACTTCTTCTTCGCAGCTTTCTTAGCGGCTTTCTTGGCTGCCTTCTTAGGGGCTGCCTTCTTAGCGGCTTTCTTAGCTGCCTTCTTCGGAGCAGCTTTCTTAGCTGCCTTCTTTGCTGCCTTCTTGGCCATGGCGAATGGGTTTGTTTGTGTCAAACGTAATTGCGTTGACGTGAATGTGTACGCACTCGCGTTAAAAAATGTTCCACCAAATATTGTTGATATCGTTACCCGTGATCCAGGTCGATGGCGATGCCCGGTCGATCAACGCGTTCAGAAATGAACCGCTTCCGTCGATCACGCGATGATCATCGCGTGTGATCATCATGCTGCTGCGATCTCATGCATTGCTCGGAAAGCCTTGGTGCATCGGTCATGCAGCGCATCGTATACAACGTCGTGCGTGATCCTCGTGATCGCGTCGCGTTGGAACCGCGTTGATGGATCAACCGACATGCAGCTTGAAACCGACGCCATGAACGTTGACAATGCGGACCGAGGGATCCGCCTTCAGGTATTTGCGCAGCCGACTGATGAAGACATCCAGGCTCCGACCCAGGAAGTAGGTGTCATCCCCCCACACCATGTTCAACACCAGTTCGCGTGGCAGCACATTGTCCTGGTGCATGCATAACAGCCGGAGCACTTCGGCCTCCTTCTTCGTGAGCTTGCGTTCCTCGGAAGGGTGGCTCAACATCAGGTTGCGGTGATCGAAGGTGAAGCTGCCGATCTCGAAGAGTTCGCGCCCACGCTGGTCCTCCGTGCGTCCCTGGGTGCGCCGCAGGATCGCTTCGATCCGCAGGATGAGCTCTTCGTGGCTGAACGGTTTGGTGAGGTAATCATCGCCACCCGCCTTGAAGCCGGCGATGCGATCATCCGTCTGGCTCTTGGCGGTGAGAAAGACGATCGGTACCTCCGCGTTCGTAAGACGGATGTCCTCGGCCAGGCTGAACCCGTCCTTCGAAGGAAGCATCACGTCCAGGACGCACAGGTCATAAACGGTCTCGTTGAACTGCTTCAATCCTTCCTTGCCATCGCGGCACAGGTGGACGTTGTAGCCCTTCCGCTTGAGGGCATCCTGGATCACGAAGCCCAGGTTCTGGTCATCCTCCACCAGGAGTATGCTCGCTCGTTGTTCGCTCATGTTCCTTGGATCGAATGGTCACGGTGTAATGGGTAGGGTGAGCATGAAGGTGCTGCCCTTGTCGAACTCGCTGCGGGCCGACACGCTTCCGCCATGCGCTTCGATGATCTGCTTCACGTAGTGCAGGCCGAGGCCGAAGCCCTTCACATCATGCACGTTGCCGGTGTGCACCCGGTAGAATCGTTCGAAGATGTGCCGGATGTCCTCTTTGCGGATGCCGATGCCGTCATCGGTGACGGATAGCACGAGCTCCCGGCCCTGGCTGCCGGTCGCGAGCTCGATATGGCCACCTTCCCGACCATACTTCAGGGCGTTGTCGATCAGGTTGGTCACCGCGTTCGTAAGGTGCATGCGATCGCCTTGCACGACATGGCCGGTCGCTTCCAGCCGGAGGGTGATGGTCGTGTTCCGCTCCTGGGCCTGCAGGTGGAAGTGCTCCTCCACCTCCTGTGCGATGACGTGCATGTCCACCCGCTCGCGCTTCAGCTCCAGCTTGTCCTTGTCCATGGACCCCAGTTGAAGCACCCTTTCCACCTGGATCCGCAGACGCTCGTTCTCGCTCCGGATGATACGGGCATACTGCTGCAGCCGGTCCGGTTCCTTCACGATGTCAGGATCACCAAGCACCTCACTACTCAGCGCGATGGTGCTGATCGGCGTCTTCAACTCGTGGGTCATGTTGCCGATGAAGTCGTTCTTCATCTCACTGAGCTTGCGCTGTCGCAGGATCACCCATACGCTGTAAGCGAAGAAACTGAAGACGATGAGCGTGACGACGAAGGGGAAGACCCACATCCACGTTCCGGTCTCCTCCTCCCACAAGGAGCTCCTGCGCCGCGGGAAATACACGCCGAAATAATGCCCGTCCTTGTCGAGCTTCTGAAGTTCACTGTGGGCCATCGTGTCGGTATCGGCACTGTCCACGGACACATAGTTGCCATACACGATGCTGTCCGTGAAACAGTCGTAGATGCCGTACTCGAAGTCCTCCTGGATGTTGCGCCGGCTGAACTCCTTGCGCAGCATCGCCTCCAGAAGGTAAGGATGCACCGTGTCGTTGATGGAGACCGCGAAGTAGTTCGGGCGCACCTGCTTCACCGCGTCGAACAGGTCGGTGGGGTCCTTCGTGATGGAGAGGATCCGTTCGGTGACATCGGTCAAGGCCATCACCACGCGATCGTTGAACTGCTTCTCCAGCTGGAGCCCCTGTTCCCGGTTCAGCTCCACCTGCTCCTCCCGGTAACGCGAGGCCTGCTGCAACCACAGAAGCTGGATGACCACCACGCCGATCACGCTCAACGTGGCCAGCAGCATCAAGGTGGCTATCGCGCGGCGCCCCATGTGGTCCATGCAATGTTACGACCCACGCTCCCGGCCGGATCACCCCATTAACAAGCCTTGTACTTTCGCCGCCGTGACCCCTCGCGCCCTCTGGTTCCAGGTGTTGGCCATCGTTGCCGTCGTGGTGGTCGGTGCCGGCCTGGACGTGATGGAGGTGGATGCGGCCCAGTACGCCGGCATGGCGCGGGACATGCTGCGCAGCGGTGAGTACCTCGAACTGCATTACCGTGGGAACGACTACCTCGACAAGCCGCCCTTGCTCTTCTGGTCCTCCGCGCTGTCGTTCGCGGTGTTCGGCGTGCACGACTGGAGCTATCGCCTGCCGAGCGTGCTCTTCGCCTTCCTCGGCATCTACGCCACCTATCGCTTCACCCGATCGCACCACACCCACGAGGTGGCAGGCACCGCGGCGATCATGTTCGGCTGCTCCACGGCCTTCTTCCTCATGTGCACCGATGTGCGCTGCGATACGCTCCTCACCGGCTCGGTGATCACCGCCATCTGGCTCGGAACGGCTTGGGTCGAAGAGAAGCGTTGGTGGCAGCTGATCGGCTGCGCACTTGCTCTCGCGGCCGGCCTGCTGGCCAAAGGGCCGATCGGGCTGATGGTACCCGTGCTTGCGATCGGGGGGCAGCTCTTCCTCGATCGCAAGTGGTCCAGGATCCTCGACGCCCGCCTGCTCGTTGCGTTCGTCGTGCTGCTCCTTGTCCTTTCTCCCATGCTGATCGGTCTTCACCAACAGTTCGGGTGGCATGGACTGCGCTTCTACTTCTGGGAGCAGAGCTTCGGCCGGATCACCGGCGAGAACCGATGGGTGGATGACAGTACCGTTCTGTTCTTCACGCACGAACTTCCGTGGCAACTCCTGCCCTGGTCCGTGTTCGTGCTGGCGGGCGTGTGGTCCGGAATTCGCGCGTTGGTCCTGCGGAAGCCATTGCCGGAAAAGGCGAGCCTGGTCGGTTCGCTCCTGGCCTTCCTGGCGCTTTCCCTGTCGCACTTCAAGCTGCCGCATTACCTCTATGTGGTCCTTCCGCTCTTCGCGGTACTTGGTGCGCGCGCGTTCCATGGTAGTTTCCCCAATTGGTTGCGGCAGGTCCATCTACTGCTTGTCTTCGCGCTCTGGTGCGTGGGCTTCCTGCTTGCTTTCGCGGTCTTTCCGGATGGTCGATGGCCCTTCGTGCTGATCATGCTCATTTCCGGGGCACTGGCCGCACGTGCATACCGAAGGGCGACCACCCGCATGGGCATCCTGCACGCGACCTTCATCGTGATGATCGGCGGTGCGCTTGTCCTGAACGGTCACTTCTATCCGAACCTGCTCCGGTACCAGGCGAACGCCAAGGCAGGCCAATGGGCGGCGCAGCAGGGCCTCGGTCCGGATCGTTTCTTCGGTCTGCAGGTGAGTGGGACGGCCATGGACTATTACGCGGGCTATCCGGTGCCGTGGTTGAGCGATGCCCGGGAAACACGACTCATTCTTGCCCCGGGCGTGGTGGTCTATACGGACGCCTCCCATCGGAAGGAGTTGATCAACGCCGGCCTGGTTCCGGAACGGGAGGTCCATCTGGCCAACCACCCCGCTCAACGACTCTCGTTCCGTTTCCTGGATACCCGGTCAAGGGCCGGGGTCCTGGAGGAGCGTTTCCTGCTCATCTATTAAATGGGGTGGTCCGGTCTGTCAGGTTCTTGCAGTTCCATGACGGAAGGAGGGGCTTTCGCCTGATCGGGCTATTGCCCACGGGTGATGATGCGCCGTTGCTTTGTGGTCTCAACAGGAACCGAACGCATGAAGCTCGCTACACTCTCCGCCTCCGCACTGCTGCCCGTCGCCCTTCTGGCCCAATCCGTCACCGTTACCACCGGCCCTGGAAGTACCATCCAGACCTACTACAGCCTCGAGCAAGGTGAGCAGTCGAGCATCCCGCTGGCCGATTGGGACCTGGCCTTCGAGATCAATGCGTTCAATTCCTCGATCCTGGTGAACACCGCATTGACGGGAGAGGGTCCGGGTGCAGGTCGGGTGAAAGTGTATGAAACCAATGTGACTATGGAGGATTGGGACCTCCTTACTGTTCCAGATCTCGATAACTGGATAGAGATCCAGAACAGTGAGGTGTACTGGTCCGCTGGGGCGTTGACGCACGGGAACGACTTGGATGATCCGCTCGGGCTCAGCGTTGGCTGGGGTACGTACAACCCGGTCACGCACACCATCATCGGCACGAAGATCTATGTTATTGAGGATACCGAAGGCGGCTACAAGAAGCTCCGGATCAATTCCCTGGCGAGCGGCACCTATTCCTTCACCTATGCGGGCATCGATGGTTCCGACCAACAGGAAGCCACCTTGCTGAAGTCGGCTTTCAACGGAAAGAACTTCGGCTATTACAGCTTCGCAACGGGCGGAACCGTCGATCCGGAACCCCTGGCCACCAACTGGGACCTGCTGTTCACCAAGTACATCAGCATGGTACCCACCGCGTATCCGGTCACCGGCGTGTTGCAGAACAAGGAGGTGAGCGCCATGCAGGTGGATGGTGTACCGACCAGCGAGGCCATGTGGAACAGCGCGGACTTGGACACCGCCATCAACGTGATCGGTTCCGACTGGAAAAGTTACAACATGAGCGCAATGCAATATGAGTACGTGCAGGATCGCACCTACTTCGTACAAGACCGCTCATCGAACATCTGGAAATTGGTCTTCACCGGATACGGTGGCGGTACTACCGGCGACATCACCTTCAACCAGGAACTGGTGAGCAGCGTATCGGTGGATGAGGACGCCTACGGCCAGCTGGCGGTCTATCCCAACCCGGTGGTGAACGGTCAATTGAACCTGGTCTTGGGCGAGGAGATCCGCCTGGGTCGCCTATCCATCCTGGACGGTGCCGGCCGGCTGGTGCAGTCCCAGGTGGTGAACAGTGCAGGTGCGCTGAACATGACGCCCATTGACCTGGGCGGCTTGCAGGCCGGTCTGTACGTGGCCCGTCTCGAGGCGGAGGGCCGCATCCGTACGGCACGGATCGTCGTGGAGTGATCGCCGGTGCCCCGGCCTCACGGCTGGTGTGCCTGGCGTGTTCCGGTCGGGATCAACGTTAGTATGACGATCGCCGGGCTTCCGCGCAGGTCCTTTGTGTTCTGAACAAGAGTGGTCGAAGGTGAAGCATTGGATACCCGCTCTTCCGCTATGTCTGCTAGCAACGGTGCTGCAGGCCCAACACACCATCACGGTCACCGATCCGGATGGGAGGACGGTGCCCTACGCGCATGTGGCGTGGCAACTCGTGGGCGGCCCTACCGGCGGTCTGGTGGTGCTTGATGCCAACGGGATGGGATCCCTGGCGGTGACCGAGGCGATGCAGGGGGGGCAAGTGGCGCTGCGGGTCAGTTTCGTCGGTTATTCCACCATCGCCGATACACTGCGTCCGACGAACGGGGGGCGATCGAGCTACGTGCTTCATCCCGGAAGTCTGGGTCTGCCCGAGTTCGTGGTCACCGGGCAGTACGCCCCCGTGGATCCGGAGCAGGCGGTGCATCGCGTACGGGTGATCGATGCCGCCCGCATCCAACGCATGGCGGCCAACAACCTCGGTGATGCCCTCCGCAATGAGCTGAACATCCGCCTCTCCCAGGACAACCAGCTGGGTACTTCCATGAGCATGCAAGGGCTCGGCGGTCAGAACGTGAAGCTCCTGATCGATGGGGTGCCGGTGATCGGACGGCAGGACGGCAACCTTGACCTGGCACAGATCGATCTCACGGGTATCGATCGGGTGGAAGTGGTGGAAGGTCCGCTGAGCGTGAACTATGGGACCAACGCGCTCGCAGGAACGATCAACCTGATCACCCGGAAGGGGGGCGGACGGCCCGCCACGTTCAAGGCCTCGACCTATGCAGAACACATTGGACGCCTCAATACCACGGCCACCGGCACCCGCCACTGGGGGCGCAACGATGTGGTGCTCACAGCCGGGCGGAACTTCTTCGCCGGTTGGGACCCGAGCCGGCCGGGCATCGTGGACCTCACGCCCGCCCTCGCGGACACGAACCGTTTCCAACAGTGGAAACCACGCGAACAGTTCTTCGGTCGCTTCTCCTACCGGCGTACTGGTGATCAGTGGGACCTGGGCTACAAGATGGAGGGGATGCACGATGTGATCACCAACCGGGGCATGCCGCGCGCGCCCTACCATGAGTCAGCCTTCGACGAACGCTACACCACCATCCGGTTCGACAATGCCGTGACCGCCGCCGGGCGCCTGGGGAACGGACGGAGGATCAACGCGCTGGCGGCCCACAACCGTTACGTCCGCTTCAGCAACCTGTGGTACCGCGACCTGACGACCTTGAGCGAACAACTGGTGGACGCCGCAGCCGAGCAGGATACCTCCGGCTTCACGCTCACCAACGTGCGGGCCACCCTCGCACAGGCGCGGGATAGCGCCCGGATCGATCATGAAGTGGGCATCGACCTGAACCTGGAGTCCGGTTCCGGACCGCGCATCGGCGATGGGCAGGAGTCGATCGGCGACTATGCGGTGATGGCCAGTGCAGAGTACAAGGCCACCCGGGAGCTGACCATCCGGCCCGGCGTCCGTTACGCGTACAACACCCGTTACGGGGCCCCGCTGGTGCCCTCGCTCAACCTGCGCTGGCGGATCAACGATGGCTTCACCGCGCGCGCCTCCTATGCCAATGGCTTCCGGGCGCCATCGTTGAAGGAGCTCTATCTCTTCTTCGTGGACGTGAACCATGATATCGTTGGCAATGCCGGGCTCCGCGCCGAACGATCACACAACTTCAGCGGCGGTCTTTCCTACCGGCATGCGAAGGACAAGGGCGTTTATACGAGCGAGATCACGGCGTTCCACAACCACATCAACGACCTGATCACCCTGGCCCAGGTGAGCGGAACGCATTATTCCTACGTGAACGTGGGTCGCTACCGCACCATGGGCGGCACCGTGGGCGCGGGGTGGGACAACGGACATTGGGTGATCTCCTGCGGTGCAGCGGTCACCGGCAGGCAGGATGAGCTCGCCGATGCGACGAACAGTCCGGCCCTGTTCACCAGCGAGCTGCGCGCTTCACTCACCAAGCAGTGGTTGCGCAAGGGGTGGAGCGGATCGATCTTCTGGAAATGGCAGGACAGGCTCGCGAACTATGCGCTGCAGGAGGATGGCACGCTCGGCCGCAGCTTCATCGGTGCCTTTCACATGGCCGATGCCACGCTCACCAAGCGTATCTGGGGTGATCGGCTCGCGCTCACCGGCGGCTGCAAGAACCTGTTCGATGTGAAGGACCTGAATGCCAACATGTCCACCGGTGCCCACAGCGGGGGAGGGTCCAGTGTTCCCATGGCCACCGGGCGCGTGGCCTTCGTGCGTATCGAACTTGACCTGAAGAAGAGCCTGCATGCGAACTGATCCGATCCTCGGTGCCTTGGTCCTCCTCGGCTTCAGCTCCTGCCTGAGGGAGGAGCTTCCCGTGCCTGCCCGTGAACGCGGCGCCGCCATGACGATGCAGACCTGCATGGGGCCCGGCTACCAGGATCAATTATGGCTTGACCTGCGCACCGGTACGGTGGTGAACACCAACGTGAAGACGGTCTGGGACCTGGCCTTCGAAAGCGCGCCGGATGGCTGGCGGATCTATCTGAACGGTTCCAAGATGATGACCGCCTGGAACATCGGACCAGCTGACATCACCGCCGCGCATGATACCCTCGGCATGGCCGCCGGGCGGAAGATCGACGCGCCAAGCGGCCACCGCGACAGCACCGCCTTCGGCGATTGGCGCGGGCAGGATGATGTGTACATCGTCGACCTCGGCTTCGATGCGATCGGTCTGCCACAGGGCCTGCGCAAGTTCCGCTTCCACACCGTGTCCGCCACCGAGTTCACCTTCGAAGTGGCCCGGCTCAATGGCACCCAGCTTACCAGCGTGACGGTGCCGAAGGATCCTGCGCGTTCGTTCACATGCTACAGGACAGGTGCCGGGGTGCTGCCCATCGAACCCGGACAGGGGGATTGGGACTTGGTGGTGACCCAGTACACGCACCAGTTCTACGAACCCTTCCTGCCCTACATCGTGTCCGGCGTGCTCTCGGCACCCGGGGTGCGCGTGGCGGAGATGAACGTGACCGACTTCGACGCGGTGACCCTGGCTGATACGCTGGCGCACCCGTTCAACAATGCACGGGATGCGATCGGGTATGACTGGAAGACCTTCATCTTCGAAAGCGCCTCCTACGAGATCGATCCGACGCGCGTATACATCGTGATGGACGCGGAAGGCTACTACTTCAAACTGCGCTTCATCGATTTCTACAGCGAACAGGGACAGGTCGGTTGCCCGCGCTTCGAGGTGGTGCCGCTTTAGAAGTCCATCTCGCCCCCACCGTTCTGGCCGGGCTCGGTGCGCTGCTGGCTGCGACGCCGGAACAACGACATATTCTGCTCCCCGAACTTCCACGTGAGCGTGAATCGCACGAACCGCATTTCACGCCGGCGGTAGCTCTCCTGGTAGAGCAGCGGGGTGTCGATGATGTTGCCCCAACGACGGGTGAAGAAGATGTCGTTCACGGACAATACACCCGTGACACGTTTCGTGAAGTCGTGGCTCAATGAGGCGTCCACACCGTACTGGGCCATCGAGCGACCCTGCGCCTGGACCTCCGGGCTCTCGTACTCGCCGTTCAACTGTACGGTCCAATCGGCCTTCACCCCGAAGCGCTGGTTCACCATCAACTTCGACTGCCACACCACCCCCTGGTTGCGGATGCCGCCCTGCGCACTGGACAGTGCGACATTGGTATGGCGCACCGTTCCGCTCAAGGTCATCTGCAGGCCTTTCTTCGGATCCAACTTCAGCACGTTCTCCCAGCCGAGCATGGTCTCGTATGAACCATTGACGAAGGTGTTCAACAGGATGGCCGAGTCGGTCGGCAGGGGGGTGGCGAAGTTGGTGACCACATCGGTGGAGTAGCGGCCGAAGACCGAGGTGAGCCATGTGGCCTTGCCGCCCAGGAAGGGGAGCAGGTGGTTCACCTCCGCCAGGTTGCTCATCTCGGGGGCGAGCGTCGGATTGCCGATCCGTACGTTGCGCGAATCGCTGTACATGATGAAGGGGACGATCTGCCAGAACCGGGGACGGTCGATCTTCCGCGAGAAGTTGATCTGGAACTCGCGCTCACTTCCCTCCCAACGCCGTACGAAGTAGAGCGAGGGGAACAGCGCG
>Ga0116152_10001203_pt1 | contig 21216 bp, 19 predicted proteins | sample AD_UKC119_MetaG_FD_89894 | JGI IMG/M metagenome (GOLD analysis project Ga0116152, IMG submission 89894) | Active sludge microbial communities of municipal wastewater-treating anaerobic digesters from Hong Kong - AD_UKC119_MetaG | ecosystem: Engineered > Bioreactor > Anaerobic > Digestate...
GGCAGAAATATGAAAGGTTCATGACCATTCCCCATTTGTGTACTGAGTTTTCGATCCCGCAGCGCCGCACTTAGGCGGAAGTCGTGACAGCCGGATGACCGAATGCCATCTTCCGGAGCCCGCGCGCGATTTCTGCGGCCACTGTTGTCGATTCACCACACGAGGCAGGATGTCGCAGCACGCCCGGAAAATCTAATCTTTACACGGAAAATAGGCCGGGCCGGCGCGGGTCGGCCTGGATCAATGTCTGAAACAAGGCTGACTTGCCCGCGCGCCTCCGCTAGAAGCGGTCCGCAAAGGAGGTCGGACAGGTTCAGGACCGGCCGGCCAATCAGTTCAAGCACCGGGACTCCACATTCATGCGACTGACACTTTCGCTTACCGCCCTTGCCGGCCTTGCCGCCTGCGCCACCGGCCCCGTCGAATATGCCGGCCCGGTCGCGACGGTCCTCGCCATGAACGAGACCGCGCCGATGAATGGCGAAGGGGACCTCGCCGACGATCCGGCGATCTGGGTCAATGCTTCGGACCCGGCAAGCTCGCTGATCCTCGGCACCAACAAGGATGAAGGGGTCTATGTCTACGCGCTCGACGGCGGCGAATTGCAGGAACTGCCGGTCGGACGCGTCAACAATGTCGACCTGCGGGGCAACATCGCTGTCGGCTCGAATGACGAGCTCAACGCCATTTCCTGGTTCGAGATCGATCCCCGGACGCTGACGGTGAAGGAGCTCGGCAATTCGGAAACCGGCAAGGATGAGCCCTACGGCATCTGCAGCGGCCTCAGCGGCGAAACCTATCGCGTCGCCGTCACCTACAAGGACGGCACGATCCAGCTCTGGTCCGGCAACTGGGAAACCATCGAGACGGTGAACCCCGTCCTCGAACGCACGATGAATGTGCCGACCAAGATCGAAGGCTGTGTCTTCGACGACGAATCGGACCGCCTGTTCGTCGACGAGGAAGACTATGGCATCTGGGCCTTCGACCTGTCGGATCCCGATGCAAAGCCGGTGACCGTCGATCGCATCGCCGGCGGCCACGGCCTGGTTGCCGATGTCGAGGGCATCGGCCTCTGGCAGGGCAAGGACGGCGCAGGCTACCTCGTCGCCTCGGCGCAGGCGGCGGACCGCTTCGTGGTCTACGACCGTCAGCCGCCCTTCACGCCCCGTGGCGTCTTCCGCATCGCGGACAATACAGCCATCGGCATCGACGGCGTCAGCCACACCGACGGGCTCGACATCACCTCCGCGCCGCTGCCGGGCCTGCCACGCGGCGCCATGGTGGTGCAGGACGACGCCAACCCGATCAAGGAATACGAGCAGAATTTCAAGATCGTGTCCTGGGCGGATATCGAGGCCACACTCGGCCTGCCGCAGGACTAGGCAACCCGCATCAGGACCCAGACGCTGGCGCTGTACAGCAGGGCCAGCGCGCCCATCCGTATCGCCGCGGACAGCACATAGGGGCGGATATCGTCCCATGAGGTCTGGCGCGCGACCTCCGCCACGGCTGTCGCGATCTCTTCATGCATGCGGTCGCGGTTCTCTCCGGCCAGCGCCAGCATGACATTGCTGGTGCGGGATTGCGGCTGGGCATTCGCCCCGGCCAGCACTTCGGCGAAGACCCGCGCGGCGATTGATTCCGTCAGCGCCCGCTTCGGGTGCCAGCCATGCCGGCGCAATTCGGCAAGACCGACGCGCGCGACCGGGAAGTTCACCCACACATCCCGCATCAGGAACAGGACCAGTGCCGCCGAGGCGAGCCCCAGGAACACCGGCCGTCCGATCAGGCCGAAATGGTGCGCTGCCCAGATCGACGACAGGACCGACAGCTTGATCGCCGTCGCAACGGCAAAGTTGCGGAAGCTGCGCGTCACGAACATCAGCGCGTCGGCGCGGATGCGATGGCGCGTCTCCACGGCGGCGGCTTCGATGGCCTTGTTCTTGCGCCCGTGGATCTCGCGGCCCAGCGCCTTTCGCCCGGCCAGCAGGCCGGCCGCGACGGCGGACAGGATCACGAACGGGGCACCCATGGACTGAATGTAGGGGCGCCCGCGCAGTCTGTCTCGCCCCGGCTTCACAGCATCGACATGATAAACCGCTCGGCATGCCGCCGGGCCGCCTGCGGATTGCGCACGAGCGTGTATCCCATCAGGAGGGCCAGCGCCGTCACGGTCAGCGGGCGGCGCCGGATCATGGTGCGAATCGTGTCGAATGGCAGGTCCGCCAGCGCCTCCGCCGTCGCTTCCTCGACCTGTTCGGCTTCCGTCTCGACAGACCGGTAGGGCTTCAGGAAATAAAGCAGGCAGGCCGCAGCCAGCACGAGCAGCGTGCCCGCCACCACGAAGGCCGCCGCGATCAGCCCCATCACCTCGGCCAGCGCCAGCGTCATCGCAACGAACAGGGCGATCACACCGCCGCCGCCCATCAGGAGGCCCGCAACGGCCGCCAGCAGGCGCAGCTTCGTCGTATCCATTGCCTATTTCCGGTTCAGCATCGCCAGCAGCACGCCGGCACCGAAGGCAAGGCCGATCGCCGTAAGCGGATGCTCCCGCACCCGCTCCTGCACGTCATCGCGGGCAGAATCGATCTGCTCGCCTGCGTCGCGGGCGAAAACCTTGCCCTTCTCGACACTGTCTTTCGCCTGGTCCGACACGAAGCCGCGCACATCCTTCATGATGGCCTGGAGGTCCTGGCGCAGCCTGGCGAGATCCTCCTTGAGCAGGTCCATGTCTTCCTTGGCGGACGAGGCGCTCTCCGCAGCGCCGCTGCCCGAAGTCTCAGCATTTCTTGCCATGGGGATAAGCTCCTTTCGTAGCGCTCGCCGGCAAATCTACCGATCCGCAGATTTGGCGGCCTTGCGTTTTATCACACGCGAAAGTCCTGCGGATGGAATTCATCCGGAAGCGTCACGGCCGGCCCGCTTATGGGCGGGCGCCGCCGGCCGCCCGCGTATCAGGCCGCTTCGCGCGCCGGATGGAAGAACAGGGCCTGGCCGATCGTCGCCTTGACCGTGTTCTCCTGAAACGGCTTGGGGATCAGGAAGGCCGGTTCGGGCCGTTCCCCCGTCAGCAGGCGTTCCGGGAAGGCGGTGATGAAAATCACCGGCACATCAAAATCGCGCAGGATTTCCGTTGCGGCATCGATCCCGGACGAGCCGTCCGCGAGCTGGATGTCGCACAGCACGATACCTGGGCGGCCCGCCTTTGCCATGGCGACGGCTTCGGTGTGCGTGGTCGCATTGCCGATCACTTCATGGCCGAGCTCCTCGACCAGGCTTTCGAGGTCTGCCGCGATGATCGGTTCGTCTTCGATGATCAGCACGCGCGTCGACAGTTCGGCTTCGATCTCCGCCAGCGCCTCCGCCTCAAGGTCGGCAAGTTCAGCCGTGGAGATGCCCAGGATGGCCGCAGCATCATTCTGCGAGAAGCCTTCAAGCGAGGTCAGCAGGAAGGCCTGGCGCTGGATCGGCGCCAGCTGCTGCAAGTGTTGGCCGGCGGCATCGGTCGCTATCGCGTCCGTTTCAAGCTGCGCGCCGGTCGCGCCCCAGATCACGTGAAAGAAGCGGTAGAGCGCCACCCGCGGCTCCATATCGGACTCGAGCTTGCCCGGATCGGCCGCAAGCGCGGTCAGCGAGGCGCGGATATAGGCGTCCCCGCTTTCCTGCGTTCCGGTCAGCGCCCGGGCATAGCGACGCAGCAGAGGCAGGTGCGGCGCCAGTTTCTGAACGAGGCTCATGGGAACTCCCTTGTCGATCCAATGTAACAAACCAATGGAAATCCGAATGGTTGCAAAGATGACATTTTATACACCTAGGGGGAACTTTTAGCGAATTGGAGGGTTTTGTGGTTCATAATGGCAAACATACAGACCTCAGAAGCCGCCAGGGCAATGATGATGGCCGACAGGAAACCGACCGGGAAGGTCTCTGCCGACCCTGACCGCAAGCGTCGCGGTGACCGGCTGGGCGAACAGCTCCGCCGGCTTTACGACGACGTGACGCAGGAAGACGTGCCTGACGACTTCCTGCGCCTGCTGGAAGAGGCCGACCGCGCGGACCCGCCACGCGCATCGGATCCGGACGCATAGGTGACGGCATGCACAAGCCGGCCGCTCGTCTCGATGACGCCGCGTTCAAACGAGAGCTGACAGACCTGATCCCGCACCTGCGCGCCTTTGCCCGCAGCCTGTGCGGCGACCCGACGCTCGCCGACGACCTCGCCCAGGACGCCATGCTGAAGGCCTGGAATGCCCGCGAGAGCTTCGAGGCCGGGACCAACATGAAGGCCTGGGCCTTCACCATTCTCCGCAACATCTTCTATTCCGAAAAGCGGCGCGCCTGGCGGCGCCAGCCGCTCGATCCGGAAGTGGCTGAATCGACTCTCGTCTCGGCCAGCAATCCGGGCGACGGGCTCGACCTGCTCGCCCTGCGCAACGCGCTCGGCCTGCTGCCGGCCGATCAGCGCGAAGCCCTTATCCTTGTCGGTGCCGGCGGTCTCTCCTACGAAGAAGCTGCAGAGGTCTGTAGCTGTGCGGTCGGGACGATCAAAAGCCGCGTGTCGCGCGCCCGCAAGGCGGTTACGGACCTGCTAGAGACCAACAAGACGGGATTCAGCAGCGATCATGGGATCCGTGCCGACCAGGCCTTCGATGACATCATGGATCAGGCAGATCATATCGCCTCGGGCCACTGATACCGGCGCGCCTGCAAGCAAGCCCCCGTCCGGCCCGCTCCGCCGCCGGCTGGTCATCACGCTCGCCATCGCCCTGACGCCGGTCCTGTTCCTCGGAGCCCTCAGCGCTGTGATAGACGCGCACGAAGCGGTCGAGGCGCGCAGCAACGAACTGATGCTGGTCGCCGATGCCACTGTTGACGGTGTCGAGCAGTCCATCGACGAAGCGGAGCTGCTACTCGATATCTACAAGCCGCAGGTCGGCAATTCGCAGTGCCGGGAAGTCTACAATGAGATGGAGCGCCACATCCCGGCGCTTTCCGGTCTCATCCGGTTCGATGCGGACGGCGTTGCCCTGTGCGCGTCCAACGGCAAGTCCGGATTTCACTCCTCGAACCCGGAATGGCACGAGACGCTGAAGCACGAGACGCCCGAGCTTCGCACGGATGCCTTCTACGGCGCGGCAAGCGACGACTGGATCTTCGCGATCTTCTCACGCGTCGACAAGCCGGACGGCTCCTTCGACGGGTCCGTGTCGATCGGCCTGCGCTCGCTGGAACTGGCGGGACTGGCCCGCACCAAGATCCTGCCGAAGGGTGTCGAGGTGGCCATTGTGGACCTCGACGGACGCGTCTTCGGCAGCAAGCGGTTCAGCCAGCTCAACCAGGCCTGGATTGCATCCGCCGAACGGTCCGGCGAGGGAAAGCTGTTCGTGCTTCGCAGGCCGGACAGGAATGCGCTGGACGTTGTGATCAAGCCCATCGGCCCGGCCAATGTGTTTGCCGTGATCTCCAGGAGCTCTCCGGGCGTCTGGAGCGAGTTCACGCTGCAGCCGCTCTCATCCTTCGGCCTGCCGCTGCTTGCCTTCTCGGTGGCACTGCTCGCGGCCTACCTCGCGATGGACGGACTGGTGTTGCACTGGTTGCGCAGGCTGGGAAGCACGGTCGGGATGTACGCCGCCGGACGCTACAAATTCCGGCCCAGCCGTGCTTTCGCAAAGGCCCCAAGCGAGATCCGCGAACTTGCGCGCGCGATCGAGGACATGGCCACCGACATCGATGAACGGGACACGAAGCTGAAAGACGCCCTCGCCGTACGCGACGCCGCAGTGAAGGAGATCCACCACCGCGTGAAGAACAATCTCCAGATCGTCACCAGCTTTCTCAACCTGCAGGGCCGCCAGCTGCAGGATCCGAAAGCGCAGGCCGCGATCGCCGCCGCGCGTCACCGCATCGACGCACTCGCCATCGTGCACCAGACGCTGTACCAGCACGAGCGGCTGGAACTCGTCAGTATGCGGCCATTCCTCAACGGACTGATCGACCACCTGTCCGAAGCGCTCGGCATGGCGGAATCGCATATCCGTCTCGAACAGGTCTATGACGAAATCGAGCGACCGGCCGACGACGCGATCCCGATTGCGCTGTTCCTGGTGGAGTCGGTCACCAATGCCACGAAATACGCCTTCGGGCCCGAGGGCGGCACGATTTCGATTTCCCTGAAGACAGAGGAAGACAACACGACCCGCCTGACCGTGTCGGATGACGGCGCCGGCTTCGACGCCGGCAGCGTCTCCATTCGCAAGGGGCTTGGCTCGAGACTGATGAGCGCTTTTGCGCGCCAGCTCGGCGCGACGCTCACCATCGACTCGGCCGTCGGCAAGGGCTGTACCGTCACACTGGCGATGCCGGACCAGCACTGAGGGCGCAAGGCGCCCGGCCCGCTCAGGGCGCCGGAACGCCGGGAGCGCCGAGCGCCACCCACCATGTCAGGCCGGCTGCGAGGGCCGCACCAAGCAGCGCCCGCCACGCAGGCGCCGCAGCTGGCGGAGCGACCGGCCCGCTGACCAGCTTCCATCCCGAAATCATCGGCCGAACCAGGTTTTCCCGCTTCGCGAAGGCGTAGTAGACAATGGCCGCGACATGCAGGCTGACCACGGCGACGATCGCGAAGAATACGCGCTCATGCCATTCGCGCGCTGCTTCGGAGGCCGCGTACGGCACGAGATGGGTCAGTGGACTGACGGTCAGGCCGTCCTTGTCCTGCGCGACGAGGCCGAGGCTCACCTGCACGCCGATCGCCAGCAGCATCAGCAGGATGCTCCATCCGCCCGCCGCGTTGTGGCCGACGGCATGGCCAGCCGTCTTCGATCCCAGCCCCTTCAGGTAGGCGACCACCGCACCCGGCCCTTTCACGAACGACGCAAAGCGCGCCGTCTCGCTCCCGGCGAAGCCCCAGTAGATGCGGAACAGGAGGAGGCCGACGACCACTTCGCCGAGCGTTCGGTGAACGCTCAGGAAGCCCTTCTCCGCAGTCAGCCAGAGCGCCGGCACCAGCAGCACCAGCGACCAATGGGTCAGCCGCACCCACGGGTCCCACACCCTGACTTTCGCCGGTGCGGAACCCGCTGGTTGCGGCCCTTCAGGCCCGCCGGTGCGCGTCAATCGTCTTCCTTCCGGAATGTGTCGTGGCAGCTCTTGCAGGCGCCGCCGACGTTTTTCGCGGCCTCACCGGTCAGGCCGAGATCCTCCGCCGAGGACGCCGCGACAAGCCCACCGACAGCCGTCTGAAGCTTCCCGGCCGCTTCTTCGAAGTCCGGCCACTTTTCCCAGATCACGGGCAGCGCCTCTGTCTTGGCCCCCGTTTCAGGCCCCGAGCCTTCCGGGAACCAGCTCGGCAGGTCCTTGGCCAGCGCGTCCAGCTTCTCGGCATTGGTGTCGATCACCTCGAAGGACGGCGATTCTTTTTTCAATTCGTCGCCGATTGCACGGAACGCTTGCTTTACCTGTTCGTAATTCTCATGCCGCGCGGTCACGATCGGGTTCTTGACCTCTTTCTTCGCGCATCCGGCGGCGAACAAGGCGAGGCCGAGTGCTGTGGCGACGAGTATAGTCCTTTTCACGAGAATCTCCCTGTGGCTTGGCTCAGGCCGATTAGTGTCATCCGGCCACCTCCGGCGCAACCGGGTATCGGCGCGTGCAGGTCCGGCATGGCGTGATTGTGAAGACGGGAGAGGGCTGGAGCGGGTAGACGGAATCGAACCGACATACTCAGCTTGGAAGGCTGCTGCACTACCATTGTGCTATACCCGCGCCGGGCAACCGCTTAGGCGCCAAATTCCGTTCTCGTCAAGCCCGCAGCCGCACCGATTGCGCGATGGCACATCGCTTGCAATTTTTACAAAGTTGTCACATACCTCCGGCCCCTTTCGGATGCAGAAAGCATGAGCACCGCGCTTCAGGAGGCAGCCCCTGAGCTGTCCTCGACCGCCCCTTCCGGGCGTGTGTCCTTACCCAGATTTGTCGGACTTGATGCGCTGCGCGGCATTGCAGCGCTCGTGGTCGTGATCCTCCACTACAACCTGTTCGTCTGGAACGACATCAACCATACGACGCTGATCGGCCGGTCCAGCGGCTTCCTTGCGGTCGATTTCTTTATCGTCCTGTCGGGCTTCGTGCTGGCGCACGCCTTCTATGAGCGGCCGGGTTTCGACTTCTGGGATTTCTTCAAGCGGCGCGTGTTCCGGTTCTGGCCCCTGCACGTGGTGACGCTGCTGGTGGTTGTCGGCACCCTTTTCGTTGCGCATGAGAAATTCCGCTTCGACGATTTTCTCCTGAACCTGTTCCTGATCCACAATCTCGGCTTCGGCGATGCGGCCCTGGCCTTCAATGCGCCGTCCTGGTCGCTGTCGGTGGAACTTGCGGTTAACGTGATCGTCGGCCTGGTCCTGCTGGCAGTTCCGAACCGGTTCCTCAATGCCCTGCTGTTGCTGACCCTTGCCCTTTTCGGCGGCGCGGTTGCCTTCTCCACGCCCGCCGGCCTGAACGACAATGCGGGCGTTGCCTACGGCTTCCTGAATATCGGGCTGATGCGCGGCCTGCTCGACTTCCCGATCGGCATCCTGACCTATCGCCTTTACCTTGCCCGCAGGGAACAGCTCGCCCGCGTAACCGACAAGGCCGGCTGGCTGGTCGGCCTGCTGCTCGCCGTCTTCCTCGCCTCCTTCTACCTGCCTGAAAGCAGCCATGGCGATTTCCTGTTCATCCCCTTCTATGCGCTCCTGGTCCTGCTGATCGCTCAGCCCGGCGCGTTCTGGTTCAGCCAGCTGTCGCGCATCCGCCTGTTCGGGGACATCTCGTTCGCCCTGTACCTCGTGCACTGGCCGATCGAGCGGATCGTCATGGAAGTGTTCCCGCATCCGGCCGCCTTCGTTCCGGGAAGCCAGCCGATCGTCTACTGGGCCGGCCTGCTCGTCATCGTGGCGCTCGCCGTCGGCGTCGCCTGGACCGTGCATACGAAGTTCGAGCAGCCGCTGTATGCGCGGCTCGTCCGGAAATGGTGCAACAGGGCCTCGAATACGAGGCGCCTGCCCGGCATCATCGCCGACTTTGCACGACACATGTTCCTGTTCCGGCACAAGACGCCACAGCCCTGATCCCTGTTTTCCGCTGAAATCCCGGCAGGCCGGGTGGTGGAGGGAGCTGGATTCGAACCAGCGTACGCAAAGCGGCCAGATTTACAGTCTGGTGGATTTAACCACTCTCCCATCCCTCCACGGGACCCGCGACCACGCAGTGTTTGACGCCGCCGCGCCGGGGTTTCACAAGAGCGGCTCAAACGCCGCCGATCCACGCCGGAAGCGGCCTTATAAGGAAACCGCAAATGGCGCGCAACCATGGAAAACGGCGAAATACACACGCCCGGCATGGGCATCCGCACGAGGCCGGTCGCCACCATGACCGGCGGCCGCAGGACAGTGGCAGCGCGGACACCTGGGTGTGGGGGATTCACGCGGTCGAGGCGGCGCTGGCCAATCCGGACCGCAGGCTGACCGAACTGCTGGCGACGGAGAATGCTGCTGCCCGCCTGCCCCCGGGCTCGCTCAAGCCTCGGCTCGTGACGGCAAAGGAAATCGACGAGCGGCTGCCCCCCGGCGCCGTGCACCAGGGCCTCGCCCTCAATGCCGAACCGCTGGAGCCCGCCGCGCTCGAGGACCTGATCGATGCGGGCATCGACCGCATCGCCGTGCTCGACCAGGTGTCGGACCCGCACAATCTGGGCGCCATCTACCGCTCTGCGGCCGCTTTCGGCTTCGGTGCGCTTGTGCTGCAGACCCGCAATGCGCCGCCGATCACCGGCATCGTCGCGAAAAGCGCGGCCGGCGCCGTCGAAACCGTCAAAGAAGCCCGTGTGGTCAACATATCCCGCGCCCTCGACCAGCTGGGAGAGGCTGGCTACCACACGGTCGGCCTTGCCGGCGAAGGCGCAGCGGACATCGCCAGGGCTGTATCGGGTGCAGCGAAACTGGCGATCGTGCTGGGCGCCGAAGGGCCGGGCCTCCGCCCCGGCGTGGCAAAGGCCTGCGCCGAACTCGCCCGCATACCCATCCGGCCTGAAATGGAGAGCCTGAACGTCTCCAATGCTGCCGCAATTGCCTTTTATGAAGCAGCCCGAGCCGCTTTTCCCGGCGGCTGATCCTCTGCTAGGGTCAGGCCCGGATACGACGCAAGGGAGTGCTGCGCCGCCATGATGAGATTGTTCTCCATCCTCCTCCTGCTCGCCGGGCTTCTGGTTGCCGGATATGGCGGCTCGCGCCTTCTTGAAATCTACAATCCGCAGGCCAAGGGCCTCGCCGCGGCGCCGGCCGCAATGGATGAAGCCGCCCCGCCGGACGATGCAGCGACCGAGATGGCCGGCGCGAGCGAGACCGAGGCGATGGAGGCTGCGCCCCCTGCCGAAGCCGAGGTCCCGGCGCCCAAGCCGGAGAGCATGGCGCGGTCGCTGCCGGCCCCGACGCTGGACAGCGAGGTGTTCAACGGCGAATCCGCACCGATGGACGAGCCCATGTTCTCGCCGGAAGTCTCGCCCGAGATCATGGCCTCCGCCCCGCCTGCCGCAGCCGTCGACGCGACGGCAGCTTTTGTCGACAGCCTGAAGACAGTCCAGGTGGCGCACGAAACACCGGCAACAGCTGAATACAAACGCCCCTTCGAAGCGGTGCTGGCTATCGACGCAACTGGCGACTCGACGGCAGCGGATGCCCTGCCCGGCCATGGCGTGATCGAGGAAGGCACGGCGAAAGTGTCGAAGCTCGTGGAAGCGCGCCTCTCCGGATCCGGCTTTGCCATCAAGGCGATGACGCCGGAACAGCAGACCATATCGCCGTTGACGGAAAATACCTGGCGCTGGTCGGTCACCCCGCTGACAGCCGGCAGCCAGGAGCTGACCTTCGATATCTACGCCATCGATGACGGCCCCGCCGTGCCGCTGCGGACGTTCCACAATACAGTGACCGTGCAGGTGACCGGCCTCAACCGGGCGATCGCCTTTGCCGATCAGGCAAACCCGCTGGCCGTGTTTCTCGGCGGCGTCGGTTCTGTGCTCGCAGGCCTGTTCGGTGCGGTGAGGTTTGTTCGCCGCCGCTAGAAAAGGCAGCAGGCCGCAGCGCCGGGCGCCCCCATGGGGCGACTGCCTTTGACTTTCACCGCAAAGGCCGGTTTGAGTGGCGCTCATGAGCGCCAGCCCGCACCAGGCCCCGCTGTCCCTTGAAACCGCGCAGGAATTTCTGCGCGAGCAGGCGCAGCGCATCCATGTAGACCCGATGACCAACTCGGTCTTCGCCCTCGCGCAAGCCCTGTTCCGCGACATCGAGGAAGGGAAGGCCGGCCTAGGCGATCTCGCGAAGCTTGCCAGCGAAGTGCATCTCGACCTGATCGAACAGCGCGCCGACCGGTTCCGGGCGCAGCATTCCGGCGGCCACGAGAAGACCGCCTGGAAGACGCTGCAAGCGCGGCTGGAGGAACTCGCCGGGGCAGGCTTCGAGGCGTTCCGGGCTGCCGTTGAACGGCCGCGCGGCGGTATCGTGTTCACCGGCCACCCGACCTTTGCCCTGTCGAGGGACCTGCGCGCCGCCTTTGCGGCGCACGTGTGCCGACCGACCAGGGCCAGCCGCGCTGCGCTGCTGAAGCAGGTGCGCAGCGACTCCCGGCCCTGGAACGAACAGATCAGCCTGTATGGCGAGCACGCCGAAGCACAGGACGCCATTGCCCACGCCGCCGGTGCGCAGCACGAAATGGCGGAAACCGTGCTGAAAGTGGCGCGCCGCGAATTTCCGGTCAGCTGGCGACAGCTGCGCCCGGCCCTGCCGACGCTGGCAAGCTGGGTCGGCTATGACCTTGACGGGCGCGCCGACATCCACTGGTCGCAATCGCTGACCTTCCGCCTCAGCGAAAAGGCCGGGCAGCTGGACCGGTATGCCGACCGCGCCGAGGAAATCGCCGCCCGTCGCGGCAGGACGCCGGCATTGACCGGCCTTGCCAGGCGCCTGCGGGCAGCGGCGAAACAAGCCCGGCACCATGCCGGCCTGTTCGGCACAGACCTGACCGACGCCGACAACCTTGTCGACGCCGCCAACGCCCTGACCGCCCATTCGGAACACACGATCCTCAGCGCGAGCGAGATCACCGACGTGCTGGACCGTGCCCTTCCGTCTGCGGAGGATGACCTTGCCGAGGCGCTGATCGCCTTCCGCGCCGAAGTGGAGGCCCAGCAGCTCGGCACGGCGCGCATCCACCTGAGGGTCAACGCCGCCCAGGTCCGCACGGTCATCAATCGCGACCTCGGCCTCGAAACTGAAGACCGCGAACTCGGCCGGGTCGCCCTTGCAGAGCTCGCCCAGAAGGCCCGCAAGTCGAAGCCAGTGAAAGTGAATTTCGGGGACCTGTTCCTCGAACAGTCCACGGCGCGGCGCCAGTTCATGATGTGCGCGCAGATCCTGAAACATATCGATTCCGGTTCCGTCATCCGTTTCCTGATCGCCGAAAGTGAAAACCCGGCGACCGTGATGGGCGCGCTCTACCTCGCCCGCCAATATGGCGTGGACGGAATGCTCGATATCTCGCCCCTGTTCGAGACGCCCGAAGCACTGGAGACCGGCGGCCGGTTTGTCGAGCGGCTGTTGGAAGAGCCTGAATTCCTCGACTATGTGAAACAGCGCGGCTATCTCTCCATCCAGCTCGGCTTCTCCGATGCCGGACGATTCATCGGACAGGTCGCCGCCGACATGGCGATCGAGCGCATTCACAATCTCATCGCCCGGGCGCTGGCCGCGAAGAAGACCGGGGTCGATCTTCTCCTGTTCAACACGCACGGCGAATCCATGGGCCGGGGCGCCTGGCCGGGCACGTTCGAACAGCGCTTCGACCACCTGCTGACCCCCTGGACGCGCGGCGGCGCCTCCATGCGCGGCCTGAAACTGCGCCACGAAGTCAGCTTCCAGGGCGGCGACGGCTATCTCCATTTCGCAACGCCCGACCTTGCCGGCGCCACCATGGCGGCCTGGGCGCTGCATACTTTCCAGCCGGGCGACGAATCCAAGAACGACCCGTTCTATACGCGTACGGACCTTGTCTGGGATTTCTACCGCGCCCTGCGCGCCTGGCATGAGCGGCTGTTCGTCAATGCCGACTATGGCCGCCTGCTCGGCGCTTTTTCCAGCGCGCTGACGGTGAAGGCGGGCTCCCGCCCGAAGCGCCGCGCCGCCGGCCCGGCAGGGCCCCGCTCGCTCCGTGCCATTTCACACAATGCGACGCTGCAGCAGCTCGGCATTCCGGTGAACACGGCCGCGGGCATCGGCTCCTCCCTGCAACGGGAAACCGAGCGGCTGGTGCAGCTGATCGATACGAGTTCCCGGATGCGCCACCTGATCCTGCTGGCGCAGAAGGCCCGCGACCTGACCAGTATACCGGCGCTGCGTGGCTATGCCCGCGTCTATGATCCGAGCGTCTGGATCGCCCATGCGCGGATGATGACGACGGATTCCGCCGCGGCGGCGTATCGTGCGGTCTACTATGCCCTTCGGGCGGACGAGACGACGACTTCGATCGAGCGCATTGCAAACCTCCTGACTGTGGACCTCCGCCGTTTCGACCGCCTGACCGCGCAGATGAAGAATGCCCCGTCTACGGAGCAGCGCCACGAAGACCGCCTGACGCTGCATGTGCTGCATGCCGTCCGGCAGGCATTGCTGATGCGCGCCTTCACGCTGGTCGGCGGCCTGCCGCGCCTTTCCGAACGCCACGATGCCAGCGCACGAGACGTGGTGCGCATGGTGGCGGAGCTCCGTATCGGCGAAGCGGTCAGCCTGCTGAGCGAGATCTTTCCGCGCGCCCGCGACGAGGATACGCCCCTCAAGGCGCTGACCGAGCCTGGCGGCGACGTTCGCGGTGCCTCCTATGGATACGAACGCATCCATCGCGATATCATCGGCCCGCTCGACGAGATCGACCGCACCCTGCACGGCATCAGCCTGGCAATCACGCACGCCTATGGCGCCTTTGGCTAGGCGTACCCGTCAGTAGGCCGGAATATGGGTGTCGCGCGCATTCATGTTGATCGTGCGCACATTCTTCTCAGTCGGCATGCTGAGGATCAGCCGGTTGCGGCGCCGGTCTATCTGAACACGGAATGACGACAGGAGATCCAGACCCAGCACCATGGCGGGCTCTTCGGCAACCCCCAGATAGTCGAACAGGGGCGGATCGGTCACCAGGATGTCGACGGTGGCAATCCGGAAATCGCCGATCGCCATGGCCTTTGCCGTGGCGATCCGCAGGGACTGGTCGCCGCCGGTTGCGCCGAACAGCTTCTGTGTCTTGTCGACATTCGCTGTGGTGCCGGAGTCGATCGCAAAGCGGCTGTTGATATAGGTGACGCTCGACCCCGTATCGACGAGCGCCCGCCCTTTCTTGCCGTTGATGCGGATGTCCACGAACAGGAGGCCCGACTCCTCCGAAATGCGGAGCGCGCTGGTCGACAGCCGCGAATTGCGCTCGGGCCGGCCGTCATAGACCATGAGGCGCTGGTTCTTGAAATCGAAATCGATGATGTCACCGTCCAGCGAGTTTGCAGGCAGCACATTGGTCGCCCCCGGAACATCGAGACGGACATTCAGCGCCACCGGCACGTCGGTCAGCGCGACATTGCCGGCGACGAGGCTGTCGAGCCGCACAACCGGATAGATCTGAGGCCCGGTGACACCGAGAACATTCACAAGCCTCGGGTTCTCCCCGACGTCCGGCAGGCCGGCCGTGCGCGCTGTCTCGCCATCGATCATCGGGAAGGTCGCCGCCGTATCGATCACGCCCTCGACGCGGGCCGAGCCGTTGACCTCCATCTCGATGATCATGTGGCTGTTGTCGTCCAGCTCGAACGGGATGATCTGGCGTTCGCTCGCAAGCGCCGGCAGGCCGCCCAGCAGGGCTGCCCCGATCAGGGCGGCGCCTGCCTTGCGCGTCTTCGACGCAATGACAGCGGCCCGGCGCTTCCATGTCCCTTTCATGCGATGAATATCCCACAGTTCGGGCCCGGCTACAAATCGCCCGGCCACAACCGGCTGACCCGGCGTCACGACTTCCGGCACCCCTTACGTTCGCGTAAACCCCAATCACACGAAGAAGAGGAATACCGGAGACACATCATGGCTGACGCCTTCATCATCGACGCCTGCCGCACGCCGCGCGGAATCGGCAAAGTCGGCAAGGGCTCGCTCGCGCACCTTCACCCGCAGCACCTGGCCGCCACTGTGCTCGGCCAGATTGCCGAGCGCAACAAGCTCGACACCGCGACCGTCGACGACGTGATCTGGGGCACGTCCAGCCAGCGCGGCGCGCAGGGCGCGGATATGGGCCGGATGGCCGCCCTCGATGCCGGCTACGACATCAAGGCGTCCGGCATGACGCTCGACCGGTTCTGCGGCTCGGGCATTACCTCGGTCGCTCTTGCCACGGCGCAGATCATGTCGGGCATGGAAGACTGCATCGTGGCCGGCGGCTGCGAGATGATGAGCTACACGGCCGCAACCGCCGATCCGAAGAACCCGCCGATGATGGACGCCGGCAACCTCCACCTGCGCGAGATGCATCCTCAGTCGCAGCAGGGCTGCTGCGCCGACGCGATCGCGACGCTGGAAGGCATTGACCGCGAAGCCGTCGACCGGCTTGCCATGGTCAGCCAGGAACGCGCCGACCGCGCCATCAAGGAAGGCCGGTTCTCGAAGTCGGTCGTGCCCGTCTACAATCGCGACGGCACGCTGGCCCTCGACCATGACGAATTCCCGCGCCCCGGCACCACGATGGAGACGCTTGCGGGCCTCAAGACCGTGTTCAACATGTTCTGGGACATCCCGGTCGATGACCAGGGCCTGACCTATGGCAACATGATCGAGAAGGTCTACCCGCAGCTGAAAGGCAAGGTGCAGTTCGTCCACCATGCCGGCAACTCGTCCGGCGTCGTCGACGGGTCCGGCGCCGTGCTGATGACCTCCGAAGGCTACATGAAGAAGCACGGCCTGAAGCCGCGCGGCCGCGTGGTGGCCACCTGCAATATGGGCGACTGCCCGACGCTGATGCTGAACGCGCCCGTGCCGGCGGCGAAGAAGGTTCTGGCCAAGGCCGGCCTTTCCAAGGACGACATCGACGTCTACGAGATCAACGAAGCCTTCTCGGTCGTCGCCGAGAAGTTCATCCGCGACCTCGACCTCAACCGCGACAAGGTCAACATCAATGGCGGCGCCATGGCCCTCGGCCACCCGATCGGCGCCACCGGGTCGATCCTGATCGGCACCGCGCTGGACGAACTCGAACGCTCCGGCGGCCGCTATGGCCTCGTCACCATGTGCGCTGCCGGCGGCATGGCTCCGGCCATCATCATCGAGCGCCTCGACGCCTGATCCCGGCCACACGGCCTGATCTGAACATTGGCCCTGCCGGTTGCCCGGCGGGGCCTTTTTCTGTCTGCATGACCCGACTTCGCCGGAAACCGCGCCTTCTGAACCAGAAGGCACTTTCCGGAGACGCAGATGACCGACTTCAGGGTATTCGCCGCGAGCCTCGCCGCCGCCATGTCAGCAGGACTGGCGCTCGCCGACCCGCCGGCTGCCCCGCCCGGCCAGATGCGCGTGAAACTCACGAAAATCATGGACCCGACCGGCTTCGAACGGCCGCTGGTCGCGGGGACTACGGTCATTCCGGCCGACTGGACGGCGACGGGCGGCATCGTCTGGCGCGTCAACGGCCAGTGCACGCTCGGCGCGGCGACGGACTGGACCGCGACCTCGCCGGACGGCAAGTCGATCATCCGCCTGCCGCCTGCGGTCGGCTGGCGCTACAACAATTCCGGCAATCCGGTGCCAAACGACTGTATCCCGGCCGCCATCAACTCCGCAGACCAGTATGTCAGCGGCTTCATCGGCCAGCTGGACAATGCGAAAATTGTCGACGTGGAACGTGACCCGCAACTCTCGCAGGCCCTGGCACAGCAGCCCTTCTCCTACGAAATGCCGGGCGACCCCTATGTGAAAGCGTGGTGGGACGCCGCCTCGGTCACCTTCACCTACACGCGGGGCGGCGAACCCTATCTCGGCACAATGATCGTGATGACGACGCACAATTACATGATGAGCGGGCATTCCTATGGCTTCGGCCAGCCGATGGAGTCCGGCAATGGCGGAACGATTGTCCAGGTCCTCATGGCCGCACCGGCCGACAAGTTTGCCGAACAGGTCCCGGCCTTCCTGATGTTCCTCAAGAACTACCAGCCCGGACAGGAATGGCAGGCCCGGATGAACCAGCACAATGCGGCCATCGCCCGCGACAATGCGGAAACCAACAGGAACATCTCGAAAATCATCTCCGATACCTATTCGGACATTTCCGACATGAGCAGGGAAAGCTGGCGCAAGCAGAACGAGAGTTCCGACCGGACCGCGCGGGAAACCAGCGAGTGGCTGCGCGATGTCGAGACCTATGACGCCGACACACCGACCGGGCAGATCGAGCTGCCGTCCGGCTATGACCGCGCCTTCCAGCTGAACGACGACACGTTCGTGGTGACCAATGACGCCTTCTACGAACCATTCCGGGATTCCGGGATCGACGGACGGGAGCTGACCGCCTCGAAGTGATGCCAGTGGCGGCCTGAGAACACCGCTGCAGCAACGGACGCCCGGCCTTCCCCTTTGGGCCGGGCGATTCGATTCCGGCGCGTGCTGCGCGCGGCGCGGAATCATGTGCGAATAATTCTCATTCGCTATTGCGAGTTATTCTCATTTGCACTAAGCCCCCTGTCAAAGGCCGCGCGGGGCGGTCCTCAGGGAGTCAATCATGAGACCAGCCATTCGCCGGCCGCGAAGCCTTCGCATGCCGGTAACGATGTGTGCCGCCATCGTCGTCGGTGCGGCCACACCGGCGCTTGCCGACGATTCGGGCGAACCGGAACTGCGCAACGAAACGATCACCGTGACCGACGTCACCGCCGACACCAATCCCTACGGCGACCCCGATGCGCCCTATCGCGCCATCCGCTCGGCGAGCGGACTGTTCACCGAAGACCTGCTGGACACGCCCAAATCCATCACGGTCATCACCGACGAGACGCTGCACGACCTTGGCGCCAAGTCGTTCCGCGACCTGTTCCGTGCCCAGCCGGGCATCACGCTCGGCACCGGCGAGGGCGGCAATGCCTTTGGCGACCGGATCTTCATCCGCGGCTTCGATGCGCGCAACGATGTCTATGTCGACGGCGTGCGTGATCCTGGCGTCGGCTCGCGCGAGACATTCGCCGTGCAGCAGGTGGAAATCCTCAAAGGCCCCTCCTCGGCCTTCGGCGGACGCGGCACGACCGGCGGCGCGGTCAGCCTCGTCTCCAAGAAGCCCGGCAAGGGCGACTGGGGCGACGTTGAATTCACGCTCGGCTCCGACGCGACCCGCCGGGCGACCCTCGACGTAAACCACGAGATCAGCGACACGCTCACTGTGCGCATCAATGCGATGACGCACGATTCCGAAGTTGCCGGGCGCGACCATGTCTTCAACGACCGCTGGGGCATCGCCGCCGCGGCCGAGTGGACCCCGACCGACGCGCTGACCTTCGGCTTCGACTACTACCATCTGTCCACCGATTACCTGCCCGACTGGGGGCACCCTTATGACGTCGAGAACAACCGACCCTTCGCGGTGCGGCGCGACAATTTCTACGGCGTCCTGTCGCGCGACTTCGGCGAGACCTTCGCCGACGTCTACACGGCGAACGCCAGATGGGTGATCTCGCCCGCCATCGAGTTCGACACGATCCTGCGCTATGGCCAGAGCAAGAATGCCTACACCGCCTCCGCGCCGGAGCGGCCGGACGCGGTGGCCCGGACCGTCAGCGCGAATGCCAAGCGCCGCGATGCGGTCACCGACTACTGGACCAATCAGAGCCGCTTCACCTTCCGCTTCGACACCGGCGCAATCGGCCATACGCTGGTCACCGGAATCGAACTGTCGCGCGAGGAAACGCTGAACCGGACGCGCGCCTTCACCGAATGCGCGACGCTGCCCTGCATCGGCACGGCATCGAACCCGCTGCTGGACCTCGACCATCCGGACAATACGATTCCGTGGGGCAGCGACACCGAGGTCACCGGCCGGCCCACCATCACGACGGAAACCGCAGCGCTCTATGCGCTCGACACGCTGACCTTCTCGCCGCAATGGGAAGCCTTTGTCGGCATCCGCGCCGACAGCTACAGCGCAGATACGAGCGGACTGACGCCGGAACGCAACTCGGACTCCGACTTCGTCAACTGGCATGCAGGCCTCGTCTACAAGCCAATCGAGAACGCCTCGATCTATGGAAGCTTCTCGTCCGCCTCCAATCCGCCCTGCGAACAGCTTGATGCTTTCGCCCTCGACTATGGCGGGTGCGATGCGCTGGTCGCGGCGATGGACCCGGTGGAGAACAACTCCCTCGAACTCGGCGCCAAGTACAATCTCGGCGGTCATCTCGACCTGACGGCCGCCGTGTTCCAGATCACGCGGGACGGCGTACCGATCTCCAACGGCCGCGGCGCCACGACGGCCGGGTCGCAGGACCAGGAAGTCCAGGGCGTCGAGTTCGGTGTCGCCGGGAACCTGACCGACAAGTGGAGCCTGTTCGGCGGCCTCACCCTGTTCGAGACCGAAATCACCGACAGCACGGACGCGACGCAGATCGGCGAGATGTTCCCGAACGTCTCGGAACAGAGCTTCACGCTGACGTCGCGCTATCAGATCACCCACCGCTTCCATCTTGGAGGCACGGCGGGCTACAATTCCGAGAAGTTCGGCGGCACGGTCGCCGCGGGTTCCACCTTCGTGCCGGACTACTGGCGCTTCGATTTCTTCGGCGGCTACCAGATTGCCGACAACATGGAAGTCACCTTCAATATCCTGAATGCGACAGACGAGCTCTACTATGACGCGCTCTACCGGTCGGGCACGCCGTTCAGCTATGTCGCGCCGGGCCGTTCGGCCCTGGTGACACTGGACATCGACTTCTGAGCGGTGGAAAGAGGGGCGGCCGTTTCCTCCCAGACGCCCGGCCGCCCTTCACTTCCAGGAGACGACGCACATGCTGATCTGCATTCCACAAGTCCTGACCAAGGCGCAGGTGAAGGATATCCGCAAGCTGATCGATGCCGCCGAATGGGTGGACGGGCGCACGACGGCCGGCATCCAGTCGGCCGAAGCCAAGCGCAACACCCAGCTGCCGGAAGACAGCCCCGCCGCGCGGCAGGCACAGCAGCTGGTCAGCGTGGCGATCGGCAACAATCCCCTGTTCCTGTCCGCGGCCCTGCCGCAGAAAGTGTTCCCACCACTGTTCAACCGCTACGTGGTGGGTGACCGTTTCGGGGCGCATGTGGACAATGCGATCCGGTCGGTGAAGAATTCTCCCGAACGTATCCGTACGGACCTTTCCTGCACGCTGTTCCTGACCGAGCCGGAAGACTATGATGGCGGCGAACTGGTGATCGAGACCCAGTTCGGCGCACAGGAAGTGAAGCTGGAAGCGGGCGACCTGGTGCTGTACCCGTCGACCAGCCTGCACAGCGTCAGCGAAATCACGCGCGGGGCGCGCGTCTCATCTTTTTTCTGGCTGCAGAGCATGGTGCGGGACGAGGGCGAGCGGACACTGCTGTTCGACCTCGACCAGTCGATCCAGCGCCTCGCCGCCGAGCGCAGCCACAAGGACGAGGAAGTCATCCGCCTGACCGGCATCTATCACAACCTCATCCGCCGCTGGGCCGAAGGCGCCTGACGTTTCGTCCAGCACGTGCGGCCGGAGCGGCGGGCGCCGTCCGGTGAAATAGGATGGATTGGGGATTTCATCCTCCCCCGTTTCACGGGGGGCTTGTCGCTACGGTGGGGCGCGGGGTTGTGGGGAGAGGTCCGGAAGCGATCCGAACGAAGACCGGAGATGGACCGGAAAGGTCCGGAGGAGACCGGACTGGTCCGAAATGGAGTCCGACCCCATTTCCGCGGGCAGACAGAAGCCCGGCGCGAGCCGTTCCCAGCTTGTCACCCTCGGCACCTCATAGGCATAAACATCCTCCGCCTGCGGCGCATCGCAGAGGCGGGTGATCCGGATATTGCCGAAGCCGTCGACGGCCAGCAGTGCGTCCTGCCCGGTCCGCAGGTGCCAGCGGGCGAAGCGGATCAGGTTCCATACCAGCCACGGCCACA
>Ga0116152_10001206_pt1 | contig 21184 bp, 21 predicted proteins | sample AD_UKC119_MetaG_FD_89894 | JGI IMG/M metagenome (GOLD analysis project Ga0116152, IMG submission 89894) | Active sludge microbial communities of municipal wastewater-treating anaerobic digesters from Hong Kong - AD_UKC119_MetaG | ecosystem: Engineered > Bioreactor > Anaerobic > Digestate...
GATGTACAGCGCTGGCCACAGGTTCCGACTGCACCAAAAACCGTCGATGCGATGGCCATATTCAAATCGGCTGAATCGGAAATAATGACAGCATTGTTTCCCCCCAATTCAAGAATCGATTTTCCGAGACGTTCTCCAATAATGGCTCCGGCTCTTTTACCTACGCGGGTTGAACCTGTGATTGAAAACAACGGAATGCGTTTGTCGGCAACAAAATTATCGCCCAATACTGAAGATTTGGCAACAACCAAATTGAAAACACCTTCAGGAATATTATTGCGTTTTAATACATCCGAAATAATATTTTGTGTTGCAATGGCACAAAGCGGTGTTTTTGAGCTGGGTTTCCAAATAACAACATCGCCGCAAACTGCTGCCAGCATAGAATTCCATGCCCAAACAGCCACAGGGAAATTAAAAGAAGTAATTAAACCAACAACACCCAATGGATGATACTGATCGTACATGCGATGCTCGCGGCGCTCCGAATGCATGGTGAATCCATTCAGCAATCGTGATTGTCCAACCGCGAAATCACAGATATCAATCATTTCCTGCACTTCTCCCATGCCTTCCTGATGGATTTTTCCCATTTCGAGAGAAACCAGAAAACCCAGATCTTCTTTGGCTTCGCGCAAGGCAAGACCAATCTGACGAACGATTTCGCCACGTTGTGGAGCCGGCACTTCGCGCCAGACTTTAAAAGCTTCCTGCGCCTTTTTTATAACAAATTCATAATCATCTGCCGTAGCATTTTTCACTTTGGCAATTTCGCGATTATCGATCGGCGAAACAGAAATAATTGTATCGCCTTTGCTCTTAATCCACACAGTACCTGTAGAAACGCCATCATTGATTTCGCCGATGCCAAATTTTGTGAGTACCTGTTTGATTTTTTCTTCAGTTTTCATTGTATGATAACAGTTGTTTTAGTTGTTTTACATCATGAAATGATAACGGAAATCGGTTGCCGGAGCAAAGGTTTCCTTGATGGTACGCGGACTTGTCCATCGCATCAGATTAAGGTTCCCGCCAGCTTTGTCGTTGGTTCCCGAAGCGCGCGCGCCGCCGAATGGCTGCATGCCCACCATGGCGCCGGTCGGTTTATCGTTGATATAGAAATTACCGGCCGCATTTTTCAACCTATGACTGGCCTGGGCAGCAGCAACCCGATCACGCGAAAAAACAGCGCCCGTCAATGCATATGGTGATGTGCTTTCACAAAGCGATAAGGCCGAATCATAATCTTTATCCTCATATACATATATGGTAATTACCGGTCCGAAAATTTCTTCTTCCATGGTTTTGAACTTCGGATTGGTGGTTTCGATAATGGTTGGTTGAATAAAAAACCCCTTGGTCTTGTCGCCTGACCCACCAGCAATGATTTTGGCATCACCCGATGTTTTTGCAAAATTAATGTAGCCCATGATATTATCAAACGAGGCCTCATCGATTACTGCATTCATGAAATTCTTAAAATCACGCACATCACCGAGCCCTATTTCCGAAGTCATCTGAATCAGCAAATCCTTAATTCCCTGCCACAGCGATTTTGGAATATATGCACGCGAAGCTGCAGAGCACTTTTGTCCCTGATATTCAAAAGCGCCACGAATAATTCCAACCGCCACTTCAAGCTGATCGGCCGATGGATGCACAAAAACAAAGTCTTTTCCACCGGTTTCACCAACAATACGCGGATACGATTTATACATATTCAGATTTTCGCTCACAGAACGCCAAAGTGAATTAAAGGTATTGTTCGATCCGGTAAAATGAATTCCCCCAAGGTCTTTACTGCCAAAAACAGTTTTACCAATCAATGATCCACTGCCAGGCAAAAAGTTGATTACCCCATCTGGCAATCCTGCTTCCATAAAAACCTTCATCAGGTAATAATTAGAGAAAATGGCTGTGGTAGCCGGTTTCCATATAGTAGTATTGCCCATCAGCACCGGCGACATATTCAGATTCGACGCAATCGAAGTGAAATTAAACGGCGAAACAGCAAACACAAATCCCTCCAGCGCCCGGTATTCCATCTTATTGAGCTGATTAAAACCCGATTTGGGCTGCTCACTGTAAATTTTTGATGCAAAATAGGCGTTGTAGCGCAAAAAATCAATTGTTTCACAGGCAGAATCGATCTCGGCCTGATAGGCATTTTTGCTTTGCCCGAGCATGGTTGATGCATTAATCAGAGACCGGTATTTGGTAGAAAGCAATTCGGCTGCTTTGAGCAAAATGGCTGCCCGAACAGTCCAATCGGTTTCGGCCCAGACCTCATGAGCTTTCATTGCAGCATCAACAGCCATTTTTGCTTCCTTTTCTGTTGCCATGTGATATGTGGCCAGCACATGCTCATGATCATGCGGCATTACAATCTTTCCAAACTTTCCCGTTGTTATCTCTTTCCCTCCGATAATCAAGGGTATTTCAATCCGGCTGCTTTCCAATTCCCTCAGCTCATTGGTGAGCAAAATACGCTCATTGCTCCCGGGGGCATAATTCAAAATCTTCTCATTGTGCGGATTCTCAAAATCAAAAATGGCATTATTCATAATGTTTTGTTTTAGGTTAATCAATCGATATGCATCATTTTACATATCGGGCACAAAATTACATTTTTTAATATACTGCCAAGATTTATTATATCAGGTAATAAACTGCTAAATATCATATCGCAATTCAGGATTCGGATTTGTTTCAGGAGACCTGACAAATTGACACTTTGAGAGCATTGGCACATGCTTTGACAGAGGGTCGGCTGCAAAAAACACTATACCATGCAGAAAGGTTCAATCAATGTACAGACGGGTAATATTTTCCCCATCATCAAAAAATTCCTGTATTCGGAACACGAAATTTTCCTACGCGAATTAGTTTCAAATGCCATAGATGCCACTACCAAGCTGAAAAAGCTTGTATCGTTGGGTAAAGCCGATGTTGAGTTGGGCGACTTAACGATTCAGGTGGCGCTGGATGCCAAAAAAAAGACCCTGAAAATTACTGATCGCGGCATAGGAATGACCGAAGAGGAAGTACAAAAATACATCAACGAAATTGCCTTCAGTGGGGCTGAGGATTTTGTAAAAAAATATGCCGGCAAAGACGATAAAGAAATCAGCGGAATTATCGGACATTTCGGACTTGGTTTTTATTCCTCTTTTATGGTTTCGGACAAAGTTACCATTGACACTTTGAGTTATCAGGATGGTGCGAAAGCTGTGAAATGGGAATGTGACGGCTCGCCCGAATACACCATGAGTGAATCTAAACGCAAAGACCGTGGTACGGAAATCACGCTGCATTTGTCCGAAGATTCAATTGAATTCAACGAAGAATACCGGATTCTCGACATGCTGAAAAAATTCTGCCGTTTTCTGCCCTACCCGATTCAGTTCGGCATGGAAAAAACGTCGGAACCCATCGAGGGAGAAAAAGACAAAGACGGTAATCAGAAATACGAAGATGTTGAAAAACCTCGTATAATCAACAATACCGACCCGCTCTGGAAAAAAACGCCGACAGAACTGAAAGACGAGGATTATAAAAACTTCTATCGCGAATTGTATCCCTACTCTTATGATGAGCCGCTGTTCAACATTCATATCAATGTTGACTATCCCTTCAATCTGACCGGTATTCTGTATTTTCCGAAACTAAAGAAAAACCTTGAGGTACAGCGAAACAAAATTCAGCTATACAGCAATCAGGTTTTTGTAACCGATAATGTCGAAAATATTGTTCCTGATTTTCTCACGCTGCTGCATGGTGTGATTGATTCGCCCGACATTCCGCTCAACGTAAGCCGCAGCTATCTTCAAGGCGATCCGAATGTGAAGAAAATCAGCAGTCATATCACAAAAAAAGTCGCCGATAAACTTGAGGAATTGTATAAAAACAGCCGCGAAGATTTCGAAAAGAAATGGGACGACATCCGTGTATTCATCCGCTATGGCATGATTTCGACCGAATCCTTTGCCGAAAGAGCTGAAAAATTTGCCTTGCTGAAAGATACCGAAGGCAACTATTGCACCCTCGAGGAATACAAAGAGAAAATCAAAGAAGCACAAACCGACAAGGATGACAAGCTCGTAATTCTGTACACAACAGACAAAGAAGAACAACACACCTACATTTCGGCAGCGCAGGCCAAAGGCTATTCGGTTCTCGAAATGGATTCTGTCATTGATATTCATTACATCGATTTTCTGGAACGCAAAAACGAGAAAATTAGCTTTAAACGTGTCGATGCAGAACTGACAGACAAGTTGATTGATAAAAATGTTGAAACCATTGTCAGCAAGCTGAACGAAGATGAATCAAAAAAAGTGGAAGAATTGTTCAAAGGCGCACTGCCGGCCGATGTGCAGGTATTTGTCAAAGTAGAAGCCGCTGCCGAAGATTCAACTCCGGTAAGCATGATGCAGCCCGAATTTATGCGTCGCATGAGCGATATGTCGCAATTGGGCGGCATGGATTACATGGCCGGCATGGGTCGTAGCTACACCTTGCTGGTCAACTCCAATCATCCGGTAGTGACAGGCCTGGTGGATTCGTCTGATGAAGAAAAAAACAAAAACGTTGTCAGCCAGCTCATCGACCTCGCTTTATTATCGCAGGGACTGTTGAAAGGTGAAAAACTTTCAAGGTTTATCAACCGGAGTATTGACATTATCAAATAAATTTTTAATTTTACTTTTCAAACAACTCAAAAACACATGGAAAATACAACCCAGACCTTGCCAGGCGGCTCACAGCCAAACCGCAGTAATCCCAAACCCAAAACGGGATGCTTAGGATCGACCATGATAATCATTCTGCTGTTGATTATTCTTCTTCCCATCGGTATCTGGATGTGGCGCGCCTACAACCGCATGGTTACCAAGGATGAATTGGTTACAAAACAATGGGCCAATGTCGAAAATGTGTATCAGAAGCGGATGGATCTTGTGCAAAACCTTGTAAACACAGTGAAAGGCATGGCCGATTTCGAAAAATCGACTCTCACCGATGTTATCGAGGCCCGAAGCAAAGCTTCATCTATCAATATAAACGCCGATAATCTCGATGAAGAAACCTTTGCCAAATTCCAGCAGGCCCAGGATGAATTCAGCGGCGCACTCAGTCGTCTTATGGTTGTTATGGAACAGTACCCTCAACTGCAGGCAGTTGAAGGCTTTAAAAACCTGATGAACGACCTTAAAGGCATCGAAAATGAAATTCTTGCACAACGAAATGCCTACAACGAAGTTGCTATGGATTACAATCAATACATCCGGACGTTCCCGCGCAACCTGTTTGCCAGCTTATTCGGATTTGATAAAAAGGGCTATTTCAAATCGTCAGCCGGAGCTGAAAATGCTCCAACGGTCAGCTTTGAATAAAATAATTCTGCTTCCGGATCCCGGCCATTTGCGCCGGGATTTTTTTTGCCAACCTCTCTGCGTCGATGCAATCGACCTGAGTGCATCGGCTTGAGTAAGGGCTTCCAACAACGCAGAGAGGTCGCTTCACGTGAAACGTGACAAAGTCGCGACGCACTCAGGTTGTGAAAAAATGATAAAAATCATTATGCGGTTTTTAATAACAAATCAATTTTTTATCTTTACCAAAATTTACTTTTGTGAAACAAATCCGGCCATTGCAAAAAGTCTGGAAATTTTACGCCGACGGCTTCCGCAACATGCCTTCGTGGGGACGTCAGGCCTGGGCTGTGGTCATTTTTAAAGGAATAGTGGTTTTCATCATCATGAAATTTGTTTTTTTTCCCAACCATCTGAAAAAAAACTTCGACACCGATGAACAACGCAGCGAACACGTTTTGGATCAACTAACAAAAACAAAATAAAGCATGGATCAAATCTCTACCCTGGTCGATTGGTCTCGGGCGCAATTCGCGCTTACAGCCATGTACCACTGGATTTTCGTCCCGCTCACACTGGGTATGACCTTCATGATTGCCTTCATGGAAACCTTGTATGTGCGCAGCGGAAACGAAGAGTGGAAGCGGATTACAAAATTCTGGGCCAAACTGTTCGGAATCAATTTTGCCATCGGCGTGGCTACCGGAATTATTCTTGAATTTGAATTCGGAACCAACTGGAGCAACTACAGCTGGTTTGTGGGCGACATCTTTGGCGCTCCTCTGGCCGTCGAAGGCATCATGGCTTTCTTTATGGAAAGTACTTTTATTGCCATTATGTTTTTTGGCTGGAACAAGGTGAGCAAGAAATTTCACCTGCTCTCAACCTGGCTGGTAGCCATCGGCGCCAACCTATCCGCTTTATGGATTCTGGTAGCCAACGGCTGGATGCAATTCCCGGTAGGCACAGTTTTCAATCCTGAAACCGCAAGAAACGAAATGGTTGATTTCTGGGCAGTGCTTTTCAGCCCTGTGGCTGTCAACAAATTTCTTCATACCATATCGAATGGCTTTGTGGTTTCAGCACTGTTTATAATAGGCGTCAGTGCCTGGTTTATTCTGAAAAAACGCGAAATTGTTTTTGCGAAGAAAAGCATGCTGATTGCTGCAACATTTGGATTGCTTTCGTCCATATTTCTTGCTCTTACCGGTGATGGCTCGGCTTATCAGGTAGCGCAAAAGCAGCCCATGAAGCTAGCCGCCATGGAAGGTTTGTACAAAGGTCAAAAAGAAGCCGGACTGATTATGGTCGGCATGATCACACCCGGGAAACAACCCGGAGACAACCAAGCCGACTATGTGTTCAAACTTGAAATTCCAAAACTGTTGTCTTTTCTTGGTTATCGCGATGCAAAGGCATTTGTGCCGGGAATTGATGATCTTGTTTACGGAAACGAAGAGCAGGGGCTGATTTCAGCAAAGGAAAAAATTGAGCGAGGCACCATTGCTGTTGAAACTTTACGCAAATTTAAACAGGCCAAACAATCAGGAGATAGTACAAAAGCGGCAGAACTTGCACTTCTTTTCGATCGAAAAACCACTGCCGGCCAGGATTTTTACAATAATTACTTCCGTTATTTTGGCTACGGCCATATTGAAAAACCGGAAGATATAGTACCCAATGTACCGCTTGTTTTTTACAGTTTTCACATCATGGTGGCACTCGGATTTTTCTTCATTTTCTTTTTTGCAGTCATGTTGTTTTTCCTGATGAAAAATTCCGTCGAAAAGCGAAAACTATGGCTGCATCTGGCAATATGGACTTTCCCGCTGGGATTCATTGCATCGCAGGCCGGCTGGATTGTGGCCGAAGTTGGTCGTCAGCCCTGGGTGATTCAGGATCTCATGCCCGTCAATACGGCCGTTTCGCAGGTCAGCGCATCGGCGGTGCAGCTTACTTTTGTTTTGTTTGCCATCATATTCACTTCGTTGCTGATCGCGGAAATTTCCATCATGACCCGCGCCATCAAAAACGGACCAACCGAAGGAGGAAAATAATATGTTTGAAACATTTTCATATCTGGCTTTGCAGGAATACTGGTGGTTCATCATTTCCATTCTTGGTGCCTTCCTTGTGTTTCTGCTTTTTGTTCAGGGCGGACAAAGTCTGCTCTACACCATAGGAAAAGAAGAACCGCAAACATCAATGCTGGTGAATTCGCTCGGCCGCAAATGGGAATTCACCTTTACCACATTAGTAACTTTCGGTGGTGCTTTTTTCGCATCATTTCCATTGTTTTACTCCACGAGTTTTGGTGGTGGATACTGGCTCTGGATGTTGATTCTGTTTACATTCATCTTGCAAGCCGTCAGTTACGAATTCCGCTCGAAACAAGGCAATGTATTCGGTAAAAAAACCTTCGAATGGTTTCTGTTTCTGAATGGATTTATTGGAACCGTTTCGCTCGGAGTGGCCGTGGCTACTATGTTTACCGGGGGTAACTTTGTTCACGATGATATGAATTTCACTTCGTGGAGCAACAACTGGCACGGCCTCGAAGCATTTGCCAACCCCATCAATGTGGCGCTGGGACTGGCGGTATTCTTCCTGTCGCGTGTGCTGGCCATTCTGTATTTCAACAGCACCATCAACGATGGTATTATCCGCGAACGGAACAAAAAACACCTGCTCATCAATTCGGTGCTTTTCCTGATCTTTTTCCTTGCCTTTGTTATTGCCATCTGGCTCATCGACGGCTACGCCTACAATCCTGCCACCGGCGAAATTTTTACCGAGCCACACAAATACTTCTACAATAATATAGAACATGCGCTCACAGGAATCCTTTTTCTGCTGGGTGTTTTAATGGTCTTGTTAGGTTTGTTCCGCGGCAACACCTGTTATAAAAGCTGCAGTGGTAAAGCATTGTATCCGGTCGGAATCGGGACATTTCTCACCGTGCTTTCGCTATTCTGCAATCTGGGTTATAACAACACCGTTTTCTACCCTTCGCTCAGCAGCATGCAGAGCGGACTTACGATTGAAAAAGCTTCATCGAGCCAGTTTACGCTGACCGTAATGAGTTATGTATCGCTGCTGGTGCCCTTTGTGCTGGCATACATCATTTACGCATGGCATGCACTGAATAAAAAGAAAATCGATGTTGACGAAATGAACGACGGATCACACAAATATTAAAAACAGAAAACCATGTACATTATTTCAATATTGTGGTTGCTCACCTGGCCTTTGCTGATCTTTGTGTCGTATCAGACCATCCGCCTGTTGTTGAAAAAGTACGGCGATAAGCTGGAGAAGTCAGAATAAGCCGCTATGCGAAGTCTCTCCCCGCTATGCGAAGTATATACTTCGCATAGCTTGTCAATACTTCGCACAGTAAATGTTATTTAGATGTTAATTATTTGTTTTTAAATAATTTATTGCAATATCTTTGTGATATCAATTTAATATCAAATGGAAAAGAACATCAAACCGTCGCTTGGGTATCTGGCACTCGCCATCAGCATTCTTATGCTCCTATCACCCTTTCTCATTTTTGCAGATGAAAGCAATCTGCTGATCATCACCGGCACCATCGTACTGTCATTTCTGTCGATTTTTGGCTTCATCGGCCTGTTTGTCGTCAATCCAAATGAAAGCATGGTTCTGATTCTTTTTGGAAAATATATGGGAACCGCCCGCGAAAACGGCTTCTTTTGGGTAAATCCTTTTTATGTCAAGAAAAAGATTTCGCTTCGTGCACGCAATATGGAAAGCGAGTCGCTGAAAGTGAACGACAAAATGGGAAATCCTATTATTATCAGTGTTGTGATGGTCTGGCGTATCCGCGATACGTACAAAGCCGCTTTCGAAGTCGATAATTACGAAATATTTGTAAAGACGCAGACCGAAGCTGCTGTACGCAAACTGGCCCACACCTATCCTTATGACACCTTCGACGATGCACAGGAAGAAATTTCACTGCGCGGCGGCGGTGACGAAATCAATGCCGAGCTGGAACGCGAAATTTCGGAACGCCTTGCGATTGCTGGTGTTGAAGTACTTGAGTCACGTCTTTCAAATCTTTCATATGCACCCGAAATTGCCGGCGCCATGTTGCAGCGTCAGCAAGCTACAGCCATCATTGCAGCCCGTACACGTATTGTCGAAGGTGCCGTAAGTATGGTCGATATGGCGCTGAATCAGCTCAGCAAGAAAGGCATAGTCGAACTCGACGCAGAACGCAAAGCCGCCATGGTGGGCAATCTGATGGTTGTATTAACTTCGGAACGCGCTGCTCAACCGATTGTAAATGCAGGAACTTTGTATTAAAATCAAACAGCCATGACAACTTTCAGCGAAACCCAGCATACGCAAAAACCTTTGTTTATCGCCATCCCTATTGTTTTGTGGCTGACTTTCATGGTGTTTGCAGTTATTGAATTGTACAATTATCTCCATTTCGGAATACCTCTGGGCGACAAAGGCGAAGAAATTCCATTGGGGGGTTTTATTGGCATTATGATTCTTCTGAGTCTGGTTTTCGCTTTTTTTCTGTTTATGGTATTACGCCTGCAATTAAAAATTTCAATCAGCGAAAGCGGTATTTATTTTGAAATGCCGCCCTTTAAAAAGCCGGCAACTTTTAAACCCGAGGAAATTGAATCGGCTTTTGTGCGTAAATACTACCCTATCCGTCAATATGGCGGCTGGGGCTGGCGCGGAATAAAAGATAAGGCCTACAATGTGTCGGGCCGCTGGGGAATTCAGATTGTTCTAAAAAACAAAAAACGGATTCTGCTTGGCATTCAAAACCACGAAGATGCAGCACGCGCGCTCGAATCAATTGGCTTCAACAAACAACTTTAGTCATGGGTAAAAAAGCATTTGCACTCCGCATTGACGAAGAGGTGATGAAGGCCCTGGAAAAATGGGCGGCCGATGAGTTCCGCTCCGTCAACGGACAGATTGAATGGATACTGCATCAGGCGATGGCCAAGGCCGGTCGTGCTCCGAAACAGAAGAACTCTGAACACCGAACAAGGAAAGATGAAGGATGAAATGAGGTTTGGAGGATGAAGTGAAGTTTGAAGAAAAATTTCATTTTACCAGACACTCTGTTCATTAGTCGTGGTCAAAAAAATCGTATTTCGTTTTTTTGAAACGTCGCTTATATTCTCACATATGACGAAGTCGTCACATTTCCTCATTATTTCATATTTCGTATTTCGTATTTCGTATTTCGTATTTCGTATTTCGTATTTCGTATTTCGTATTTATAAAAAAAGCTGCCCCGAAAAGCAGCTTTTCTGATTACACAAACAAATATTATTTCTTTCCGGGATACGCTTTCAAAGCGGCTTCCAGGATTTCCATACTGCGTTTCATATCGGTTACATTCAGTACATAGCTGATACGGACTTCGTCTTTGCCCATGCCCGGAGTTGAATAGAAACCGGTGGCAGGAGCCAGCATCACAGTGTCGCCATTGAGATTAAAATCTTCGAGGAGCCACTGACAGAATTTGTCGCTGTCGTCGATTGGCAAACGAGCTACAACGTAGAATGCACCTTTGGGATTGGGACAGAAAGCGCCTTCCATTTTATTGATGGCATCAACCACAATATTACGGCGGGCCACATATTCGGCTTTTACTTCGGTGAAATACGACTCGGGTGTTTCAATGGCCGCTTCCGAAGCCACCTGGCCAAATGTCGGCGGGCTCAGACGTGCCTGTGCAAACTTCATGGCAGCTGCCATCACCTGTTTATTTTTAGAAATCATGGCGCCAATACGGAAACCGCAAGCACTGTAGCGTTTCGAAACAGAATCGACCAAAATGCAATTCTGATCAAGACCTTCGAGTTCCATCACTGAAAAATGCTTTGCATCACCGTAAATAAATTCGCGATATACTTCATCAGCGAGTAAATACAGATCATGTTTTTTCGCCAGTCTTCCGAGTGTTTCAATTTCTTCTTTCGAATACAGATAACCGGTCGGATTATTGGGATTACAAACCAGAATGGCTTTGGTTTTCGGTGTAATCACTTTTTCAAATTCCTCAATAGCCGGAAGAGCAAATCCATTGTCAATTTTTGAAGGAATCGGGACATTTTTCACGCCACAGTTAACCGAAAAGCCATTGTAATTGGCGTAGAAAGGTTCGGGAACAATGAGTTCATCATCCGGATCCATAATGGTGCTCAGTGCAATCAGAATGGCTTCAGATCCACCGGAAGTAACAATAATATCATCGGGTGTGATGTGAATATTGTTTTTTGCATAATAGCCCACCAGCTTTTGACGATAAGACAAGATGCCGGCTGAATGGCTGTATTCAACAACTTTTTGACTAAAGTTGCGAATTGCATCCATAGCTACATCGGGCGTTGCAATGTCGGGCTGACCAATATTGAGGTGATAGACTTTAACTCCGCGTTTTTTGGCGGCATCGGAAAAAGGAACCAGCTTGCGGATGGGCGAAGCAGGCATGTTTTGAGCTTTTTTGGATATTCCGGGCATGACTATGTGTTTTAATTAAAAAAAATCCCGTCAGGGTTTGACGGGACAAAGTTTCAAAAAAAAATGACAATTGCCAAAGAAATAATACTAAATCACCCTGCCTTTAACAACAAGAACCACCGGCGAGTTTTCGGCATTGGATAAAATATTGACCTGTTTGCTGAATTCGCCGACTTTTTCGGCATCGAAAGTGATTTTCACACTTTTTTTCTGACCAGGCATAATGGGTTCTTTCGGATAAGTAGGCACGGTGCAACCGCAACTGGAGCGCGGTTCAGAAAGCAGGAGCGGCTGTTTACCGGTATTTGTGAAAACAAAATCGAAAGAAACGGGGGTTCCCTGTTTTACGGCGCCAAAATCATGCGTCAGTTTTTCAAAAGAAATGACCGGTCCACTGGCAACATTCTGTGCAGCAGCAAAAGCAAAAGGCAGAGCCATCAGCAAAAAAGAGAAAACTATTTTTTTCATAATGAAGTGTTATTTAATGAACAAAAGGAGTTCCGTTGTTATCGTAGTTTTGGAAAGGCATGATTTCTTCAGGTTTTTTCTTAATAGTGCCGGTAATTTTAAGATAAACAGGGCCATTTGATCCGTTTGACTCTACTGTAACCTGTTTGTTGATAGGCCCAATCCGGTTAGAATCATATTTTACCCTGATGGAACCTGTTTTACCAGGCATTATGGGTTCATGAGGCCATGTTGGCACAGTACAGCCGCAAGAGGAACGAACATTAGAAAGCAGCAAAGGAGCCGAGCCGGTATTGGTAAAAACAAAATCAACTTCTGCCCGGTCGCCGGCAATCAATTCGCCAAAATTATGAACCAGTTTGTCAAACTTAATGGTGGCAACATTCTGGGCCTGAACATAAAAACCCGTTAATCCTAGTAAAACAAAAAAAATCAGAATCCGTTTCATGACAAAACAATTTTTTACAAAAGTAGAAAAAATACGGCGCGCAAATAACAAATCATGTGCCAATATTGTTTCGCTTGCTTTGATGCTTTGAATATTTATTGGTTTAAAATTGTTCAGATTTTCTACATTTGTATTAAATATCGACATATGCCAGAAATAAAAATATCGAAAACCGGTCACAGTGCCGACCAATGCCAATGCGAAAACTGCGTGATGCGTAATCTCATTACCAGCTATGTTCCGGAAGAAGATAATGATGTATTATGCCGGGTCAGACGGCAAAAATCCTTCAAAAAAGGCGAAATCATTGTGAAACAAGGCGATCCGATCATTGACTTTTTTTATATCAAAAGTGGCATTGTCAAACTATCTGCAACAACCGAATCGCAGCGCACACATATCATTTCAATAGCAAAACCCCACGATTATATTAGTCTTTTAACTGTATTTCATGGTAAACAATATGCCTATACCATGACAGCCATTGAATACACGGAAATTTGCATTTTTCCGCTAAATCTGATTATTGATATGGCGATGCGTTATGGCAATCTGGCCATCGGACTGCTAAAAAAGTCGAGCAAAACTTCCGATGATATCATCGATCGCTTTGTTCAAAATAATAGTCGTAATCTGCGCGGCCGCATTGCCATGACTTTACTCGATTTCTCCAAAGAAATCTATAAATCAAGAATTTTTGAATTACCTATTTCACGAAAAGAAATTGCTGAACTCATTGGTATGACAACGGAAAATGTCATCCGTATTCTCAGCGAATTCAAAAAAGAAGAAATTATCCGAATCGAAGGAAAGGAAATTGAAATTCTCGATTTTGAACGACTACAGCTAATCAGCGACCGCGGCTAACAGCCATGCATGACATTGAACCATTCTACAACTGGCGCCACCTCTACATCAGCGAGGAAGACAGCATGTCGCCTTTCTATGGTCGAGAATACAGCGACATTTTTTTTTCGCATGCCGTTTACAACTATTACATCCATCCTCAATGGGACGATTTCGGCTCGAACACTCTGTATCTGAAGATTATTTTTGCCGATTACCGAAGCCGCACAGCCATTATTGAATTCATCGGCGAATGGAATGATTTATTGTACAACGACATCATGTTTCTGAAACGAAATGTAATTGAACCATTGATTGAAAGCGGTATTTCGCAGTTTATACTCATCGGCGAAAATGTGCTCAACTTTCATTATTCCGATACAGACTACTATGAAGAATGGCTCGAAGAGCTGGATGAAGGTTGGATTACCTGCATAGGATTTTTACCCCATGTGGTGCAGGATATGCGTAAAAGCCGCATCAGCCGCTACTTTACGATTAACGACGAGCTTAACGATCTTAACTGGCGAACCTATCTGCCCGATAATCTGATTCTGAAAGTGGAGTCGATGCTGTGAGTAGCATGCGGCTTGCGGCTTGCGGCATGCGGCTCTTCGCTCTCGCTCTGATTCTCGCTCTGTATTTGGCATGCGGCTCTTCGCTCTCGCTCTGATTCTCGCTCTGTATTTGGCATGCGGCTCTTCGCTCTCGCTCTGATTCTCGCTCTGTTCAGACATGCGGTTGCTGGCACAAGGCTCAACGCGCAACGCACAACGCACAAGGCGCAATGCATGGTGTATGGCAAAACTTCGCTTCTGCTCTGATTTTCCTGACCATTGAATCCGAAATGGTTTCATGCCCTCAGGAACATGAAACCACCTCGGAAGGGGTTTGGCCTTTGTGGGAGCGGAATGTGGTGTCCCGGAAATGAAGATTTTTATTGAAATTTGCTCTGGGTGTGCGTTTGCATAATACTTTGTGAAATCGGACGCGGCGCACTTAGCCCCGAAAAGCCAAACAGCAAAAAAAGCCACTCTCTTGAGCGGCTTTTCGCAATATTGGGATGGGTATAAAAGAATTATCTTGGATGGTGCAGTGGCGCAGTAAGATTTATATGTTACAATAAGTGCTTTTTTTGAAAGACAATTTCATTATCATTCTTCTGTAAAACCATACTTCTTTTATCTACTAAAATAACGCGAAAACCAACAACCTCATTTGAAATATAAAAATGGCGATTCTCTAATAATTTCACATGGTATTCACAAGCTACGCCATTAAATTTATGTTTTTTAAACTGTATTAATAACTTTGGATACCCAAGATATTGAATAATTCCATAATCAATATCGTTGCTGATATCTGTAATGTCTATACAACCTGTCGAATCTGTAAAATATGACCTAATAAGTTCACAATTTCCATTGTATAGCTGAATATTACAACCTTGAGCCGGATTATTTAAGTTATCGGTAATTTTAATTCTACGGCAATAATCCAATCCCGATAATGCACTTGATATTATAGAAATTTAACCTTTTTCAAAATTTTGAACTCTATTCGCTGATTCATTTTCAACGCCGAATCAGCACAACATAAATCTAATGAATCTTTACAAATAACTAATGGCTTTACTCCTCCATAACCTATCGAAATAATTCTATCCTCATTAATTCCCTTTGCGGTAAAGTACTGCTTAATTACTTCTGCCCTGATATCACTTAAATCTTTACACTCAAATTCACTAAATATTGCCATATGCACTCCAATTTCAATTGACACATGGCTATGTTGCTTTAGAAAACAAACAATTGAGTCTAGTGTTAAATGTGAATCAGGGATTATTCTGCTTTTGCCAAATTCAAAATTTATCGATCTGGAAACAAGAGTACACTCATTTCTTGCTCTTAGCTCACTTACGAAGTTAACAGATTTCATAGATGATGAAACTCTAACTTTGCATGAAGATAGTAAAATCACGCATATTAAAGTAAAAATAATTCCAACTAACGAATAATCAGTTTTTGAATTCATAGAAAGGAGTTGTATCTTTTGTGTCATCATAAGGCCGAGCAATCCATTTAATTAATGCACCACGATCTTCACTTTTAACACCCTCCCAAGATGGTTGAACTTCTAAATATTCAACAATCTTTATAGGTGTAGTGCCGCTTTTATCCAAAACCTGTGCGGGTTTTTGTCCAGTTTTATCTTTAAGTAAAACTACTTGAAAGTGTAAACTACTTTTGTTGTATGTTTCCTTTAGATATCCTTTTACTTCTTCATCGGTTCCGTTAACCATGAACCAATCTGGATGTTGTTTGTATAAATCAAATAATCCAGTTAAGTCGTATCCAATATTTACAAAATCACCAATTTTTGTATCCTCTGCTCTAATATTCGTTACTTTTAATGGATCATTTAAATAGTTTTCCAGAATATCCATAGCTTCATTGAATTTCCCTTTTGGAATTTCTATATTTTGAGAAGCAAGGACACTCATCGCACAGTTTGTTTCTTCATCAGTACCACGACTCGATAAATAATTGTTAATATTCGCAACAGCAGAGACAATATTAAGTTCATTTGAAAGCTCAGTATTTACTTGTATTGAAAGACCATTTAGGTTCTCATTATTTGACAATGCCCCAGCCTTTAACCCCAACTGAATTTCTAAAGTTGATAAATCATCTCCTTCCTCTGCAACAAAAACTAATTGCTTGGGATCTTCCGCATTATCAAATTTGACAAACCATTTTCCACCAATTTCAATCAATAATACAGGACTATTTGCACAGAATTGATACGGACTTAAACTCGGGTATTTTGTTTGCAAAGGGTCTAAACTCAACCATCTCCCCAGTCTCGAATCATACATTCTCGCCCCAAAATCAACACTGTTTCCAGTCCCTTTTACCTCATTGTCATTCTCTTTGGGAACTTGCCACGCCATGGCGTGGTTGAATCCGAAACGGTACGACACGCCACTCCGCAGGCCGCTTTCAGAGCCATTCTTTGCTCGAGAAAGCGAAAAAAGACTGATTGAAAATTTTGTATGAAATGTTGTTTCGGGCATGAAAAATTAACGTTGAGTAAAGATAGAAAATTATTTTCAAGTGCATTAAATGTTAAAAATGGGACGCATTTATCCGAAATGCCTCGAATGTCAGGTGTACACCAATCAGGTCACCTGTAAAGTTATTGCTGTTCGCTTTTTCAGTCAACAATTTTATCCATTTCATGAAACGGGACAGCCGATATACCATTGCTGCGCTTTTGCATTGTATCTCCACCATAAACAATGTAGCCGCCTTCGGAATCCGAAATTTTATTCCAGAATTGAATTCCTTTGAAAAAGTCGCCCGATATCGTTTGCGATGATTTGATTTCTACCGGCGTTTTCTTGTCACTATTAACCAACAATAAATCAATTTCGTTTCCGGTATTGTCGCGCCAGAAATACAAATTGCTTTCTTTTCCGGCATTATATCTGCGTTTCAGAAAGTCTATCACGACCGCGTTTTCAAACAGATTGCCACGTAGAGGGTGAGTTGCCAACTGAGTTTCATTTTCAATCCCCAGCAAACTGCAAGCAAGCCCGGTATCGAAAAAATAAAGTTTTGGCATTTTGACAACGCGTTTATTGAAATTCTCATGATAGGGTCTGAGTCTGAAAACAATAAAACTCGTTTCAAGCACACTTATCCATGACCCAATTGTTTTTACATCCACGCCGACATCGTTTGACAGGCTGCTCATGTTCAGCAGTTGTCCTGTCCGGCCTGCCAGCAGGTGCAAAAATTTCTCAAATGTATATAAGTCAGAAATATTCCTGATAAGTCTGACATCACGTTCAACGTATGTCCTGATGTAATTCTGGTAGAATTTGATGTGATTTGTATCAGCGCTATATATGGCCGGATAACAACCTTTCAGCAACAGGCCATTGATATTTGAATAGTCACCGATTTCACCATAACTCAATGGAAGCAGAAACAAATATGCAACCCTGCCGGCAAGGCTTTGCGAAATATTCTCCTGCAGAAGAAAATTGTTGGATCCGGTCAGAATAAACTTGCCTTTCTGTTTGCTTTCGTCAAGCATTTGTTGCAGGTACGAAAAAATGTCCGGAACACGCTGGACTTCATCCAGTATCGCACCTTCAGGATAGTTGTTCAGAAACCCTCTGGGGTCCTCAATGGCAAAGCGACGCGTATCGGGGTTTTCAAGGTTAACATATGGCTTATCCGGAAACACTTTTTTCACCAGCGTTGTCTTGCCCGACTGGCGCGGACCAGTCACAGCAACAGCTTTGAACTGCTTCGATAAGGCTATGAGTTCTTTTTCAGAATGACGGATTATCATGACACAAATATACAATTTTGGAATTCAATTCCAAAATTGTAAAGAAATAAATTTTACCAACAAATGTTAAAAATGGGTCGCATTTATCCGAAATGGTTTCATGCCCTCAGAAACATGAAACCACGTCGGAAGGGGTTTTGAGTATTGGTGGTGCGGGATGTGGCGTCCCAAAAATGTGTACTTTTCGCCGAAAACTACACTTTTTTCTGCTCTAACTGCGCTTTCAAAAGAATACCACTTCCAGTGAGTCTGTATTTTTGGTCGCGATGTTTCGGCTTGTCCGGGATGGTCATTTCAATTAATCCTGCATGCAGAGCTGGTGACAGGTATTTGTCAACGAAATTTCGTTTATCCGCCAGACCAAATGAAGCCTGAATTTCAGCTCTGGAATGTTCGGCAGTAATGAAAAGCAAAAGCTGCTCAACTTGGGGGGTAACTTGGGGGGTAACTTGGGGGGTATCTTGGGGGGTAACCTCCTCATTCAGCATCCAGGCATTTGGGAAGGTCATTCTTAAAAAGTTCTCCGAAAAATGAAAACTGTCTTCAGGGTAGGATTCTAGAATGCGTGGAATTCCTGACCCCAGATGTTCAACAAGGTTCAGATCTTTGAAAATGCGCATGATCTCCTGATTCCGGGGTACAGAAAATCCGGAGAAAAACTCTTCACGGCTCAGGTCTTCCGGCAACCCACCTGTCGAGGTGATTTCAATACGGTCGTCGAAAATTTCAAATTTTGGAGGTATTTCGCGAGTATAGTCATTATGCACAATGGCATTAATCACGGCCTCCCTTATTGCTACCGGATTCCAAAGTCGTTTTTCAATTCTGAGTTTCGATGAAATCTCAGTTCTGGTTCTGTTTTCAAGATCGAGTTTATCGAGCACCTGCTTTGCTGCCTTCATCAAAGAGCAATAACCGAACTCATTGTTTTCAATAAGTTTAACGCGATTCGTTCCTTTGTACTTGGCCACTTTCACAGAAATGGAATTGACATCCGAAACCAGAAATGCCACATAGTTATACAAGCTTTTTTCTGCAAGTAAGCCAAGGTTGGATGCAAACTGATTGTTCAGCTTTTTACCCGATTCTTCGTAATATATTTTCAATTGTTCAAACCGCAGATCCTGCTGTTGCGATTTGATTCTGCCCAACGAATTTCTTGTGCGCTTTGCAAACAGCTTTTCGATCATCCTCACTGGCATTGGTTCTGTTGAACCACCAACTCTTACGAAACATCCATTTTCAGACATCCCCAGTTTCTTGATGTAATATGGTTTTTCGGGTCCGCTGGCCACAATTATTTTAATGATATCTTTCCCTTTCTGTTCTTCAGCAATAATGTCAAAAAGTCCCATACTTGAAGGAAGAATATTATTCTTCAGCCGGTCTTTTATTTTCAGTTGCACTTCATCAATATCGTCAACTCCGAAAACACTTCCATCATCATCAATTCCAATATAAATCACGCCGCCTTCCCGGTAATTTAAAAAGCCGACAACTTCACGTTCAAGTTTATCATTTAGCTCTCGTTTAAATTCTATGCGGTTTGATTCATTCATATTTTGGGTTGACAAAAAATTCGCACGGCTAATATACACACGATTTTGGAAAATTTAGTTGTTGCGAAGTTTTATTTATTTTCCATTTACAATGAAGCAAACACTTTCAGCGCCTCCGCATTATAAAAAAACATGCATTCCTGAGCAAAGAGACATGGTTTTCAGCACACCTCAAATTTTTCAACACCACCCCCAACCCAACTCCCCAACCCCCGAAAATTATAAAATTTCAATACTTTTCCAAAGAGTAATAAAACAAAACCCCGCTGGTGGGCGGGGCGTTGAATAGTGGAGCAAAGTTTTGGGATTTTTCGTGGATGGAGCTGGGGAAACACAAAAAAAATCCAGTCATTCCGAAATTGGTGTTGAACCCTCATTGCTTAATGTATTGTTTTGTGCAAAAATCTGATTCACCCATTTCAATCGATAAAACAAAAAGAAAAGCAAAAACATTACCGCCACAAATGTTATTATAAACACTATTGGTAAGTAGTTTTCATTTATGGAGCCATACATGTGGAACCGCACCAAAATAAAATAATTACAAACAATTGGGATTATAAAAAATACGCTTTTAAAAAACTGCCTGCGTCCTTTTTGTTTTCCCTGAGCTAAATTTATTGAAACAAAAAACATGTATAAGATTGCGAAGAAATATATGTAGTACGACATGTATACATAATACTTATTAAAATGCATAAATGCATTCTCAATCCTCTCTGGATAGAAGTTGAAAGATATAAATTCTATCAAATATGTTTTTAATTCATAATAAAAAAAGAAAAAAAGAATAAAAGAAAAGAAAATGTGGGCAATTTTTTTAAATAAATGAATGTCTTTATTTCTCAAATAATAGTCTTTATTTGAAGAATAAATGAAGAATATGAACAAAAGAATTCCTATCATAATTCAACGTTTAAGTTTATTTGTGTCCCATCTCTTGTTTCTTTTTTATCCACTCTTTAGCTTCTGGCGTTTTTGAAAATTCCTCGACAAACTTAATCAGGAATTCCGTTAATTCATCGCCTTGAAAAGATGTTATCGGACCCTCAGGGAATTGAGACATTAATATGGCGAGAAATATTCTACCAGCATTAGTATGTCTTAATACGGTTCCAATAATATATGGCGAATCCATAATTAATGAAACGTTGCCAGTCATTAATTCTGTAGATACTAGAAGTTCAGTTATGACTTCTTTGCTAGCCATCACAGTCTCCACTGCAACCTCTGCCATTACTGGAATAACAATCGCACCTGCTGCAATGGCGGGACCAACATTAGCCATTGTGCCAAATGCGGTATTGAAATCACGCATCCAAGGAGAGGGGCCAGAATACACACCCCCCACGTGAATCATTCCTACATCACGCATTGGGTTGTCAACATTGTTCTCCCATGATTGGCGCATAACATGACTTTTATAAGGATTTGGGTCATGGAAATGGTCCCGACGGGAATATGCCCCAGATGCAGTTATAACACCAGTTTCACTATTATATCCAATAGTATTCGCTGGCAATGATTCTTTAGATTTCCAATAAGAAGTTTTACTTCGATTATCATCAATGGAATAATATTCTCCTGATTTGTTATAATTA
>Ga0116152_10001209_pt1 | contig 21168 bp, 24 predicted proteins | sample AD_UKC119_MetaG_FD_89894 | JGI IMG/M metagenome (GOLD analysis project Ga0116152, IMG submission 89894) | Active sludge microbial communities of municipal wastewater-treating anaerobic digesters from Hong Kong - AD_UKC119_MetaG | ecosystem: Engineered > Bioreactor > Anaerobic > Digestate...
ACCGTGATCAATATGGGCAATGATACAAAAGTTTCTGATATTTTTCATGGGCGGCAAAATTATGAAAAAAGCACAACTGTCTGATCAATCGAATAAGCTCTCAGAGAATTATTTTTAGCTTAACCATATTGGTTTTTTTCATAAAACAGATAAAAGCCGGCTGAGATTTGTTCCGACATTTTCTGATTCAAGGTTAACTACTTATTAAATAAGTACAAATTTAATCGGTATGTTCTGCTGTTATTAATCAGATTGAACAACAAAATCCGGTGTAATCGGGTCAGATTTAAAAAAATATGAGAAGCAGGAATTGAGGTTTTTCAATGAGAAATCAACCAACAAATGTGTTGTTAACCTTTGATACTGATCTGCTGAAGTTTGTCATAATCAATGATTTCAATAGTTTTGCCACTGGTTGAGATCAGGTTTTCTTCTTTAAATTTTTTCAGAATACGGATTACACTTTCCTGGGTCATGCCCGAAAGTTCTGCAATTTCTTTTCGTGAAAGTTCCAGTTCAAAACTATTTTTGCCAAACACCCCTTCAGAAAGACACAACAAAATGTCAGCGAGTCTTCCGTATGATTGCTTTTGTGTCAGGCAAAAGAATCTGCCGTAAATCTGGACTGTGTTGGTACTTTGTACGTTAAAGATATCTGTGGCAAATCCTGCATTTGATTTCATAATCTGTCTGAAAATGTGGATGTCAATCAACTGTACAGTGCTGTCAATATATGCTTGGGTAGAATACTGAAAAATATTACTTCCCTCCATTGCCGAAGATAAAGCAACAAATTTTCCTCCTGAAAGAATTTTAAGTACCAGGTTATTTCCGCATCCTTCAATGTATGCTTTGATAAGCCCTGTTTTTAAAAAAATGACATGTGGAGCCAGAGATCCTTGTTTGCAAATGATTTCACCCTTTTTGTAAGTAAGTTCAACCTGGTTTTTTTCTATCATTTCCAATTCTTCATGAGTCAGTTTGTCGAAACAACAGGAGCTTTTGTTAGGGATCGTACAACTGTTCATAAACATTGGTTCTGACATAATTAGTTTTTATTTTACGGTAAGCAATAACTAAATTCTTTCTGATTTTAAATCACGAAAATTAATTTGCTAAAGTACTATAAATATCCTTTGAAGGGATATGTTAATAAAAAAATCATGTTTTGATCATAAAAAAGATTGATATAAATCAATAGTATTAATGCATTAAATCACTGAATTATATGGTGTAAGAGCAACTAACTTTTGGGGTTTTATGTAAAATAACATAGCACTTTTGCATTGTTAATCAAATAACAATGTAATAATAATCAAAATGGAAACAAAAATTGATCAAACGGTTGATTGTAAAGGTCTTAGTTGTCCTATGCCGATGATGAAAGTGGCTAAAGCCATGAAAGATTTAAAGTCCGGACAGGTATTGGAAATGTTAGGAACAGATCCTGGGACAAAATCTGATCTTCCTAAATGGTGTGAAAAAACAGGAAATGTGATTTTGCACGAAGAAAATCTGGACGGAGGCGTTTTTAGGTATTTAATCAGAAAAAGTTAGGAGGTAAAAATGGCTGACAAACCAAAAGAGCAAGGTATTTTTGGTCAGCTTTTCGGAACATTTTTCACAAAGCATTGGCCTGTATGGGTAGGGGGTATTACCCTCGGATTGCTCAATATTTTGCTATTTGCCATTCACAGTCCCTGGGGTGCCAGTGGCGGGTATAATAATTGGGGAGAGAATATCTATAAGTTGTTAGGGTTCGCAGGATATGAAGGTGCAACCGCGACAGGTGCCAGCCTTTATGGAATGTTGTGTATCATGCTTATCCTGGGTTCATTTATGGGAGCCTTATTCTCTAAAGAATTTGCATTGCGCATACCCCCAAAGGGAGAAATGATAAAAGGTTTAATCGGCGGTGTATTAATGGCTTTTGGAGCAACCATTGGCATGGGATGTACCATAGGCTCATTTTTTAGTGGTGTACCTGCACTATCTGGTGGTGCGCTGATTTTTACCATTGGGCTTTTTGTCGGTGTAATTTTCTCGTTGAAATATTTGATGTGGGAAATGGAACATTTTCCTCAGTTTAGCTCCGGCAAAAGTTACATCTGGCTTGCAGCAAAACCTGGTAAGGGTGCCTGGCAAGTTTGGTCAGGATGGATTCTTTTTGCAATAATACTGATTGTGGCCTGGAAATATTCTCCTTTTAATCCTGTCATGACATGGTTCATACTTATTGGATTCTTCATGGGAATGATTTCACAGAGATCGCGTTTTTGTATTGTTAAAGCTTTCAGAGACCCATTCATGACCGGAGAAACTGATGGTTCAACTGGTGTGATGGCTGGTTTGGTTGTTACACTCGTAGGTTTTACGGCAATAAAATACTTTGGCATTGGTACAGGAGAAGTTTCTTTACGTGCTCGCGAAATGACATGGGTTTTTCCGCATTTCTGGGGTCGTGCACTATTGGGAGGACTTGTTTTTGGTCTTGGAATGACTGTTGCCGGGGGTTGTGCAGTCGGAACCCTTTGGAGAGTAGGTGAGGGGCAGATCAAACTGTGGATTGCTGCTCTTGGTTTTCTCCTGGTTTCGCCAATTTCAAACCGTTTTGTTGTTCCTTATATCAACAATCTTTTTCCGCCGGAAATGCGCTTTAGAAGTTTTCTGCCTGATTATCTCGGTTATACCGGTGCTTTTGTTCTGGTTCTTGCCGTAATTCTCCTATGGTATTGGTTTGTAAAGTGGAACGAAAAAACCGGAAGATTTACTGCTTATTAAAAAATTAACAGGTAATGAAAAAGAAAATATTTCAAATCTTAACTATTGCAATGGTAGTGATGATTGCTGCCTGCAGTGGCGTTTATGAAAATGGAGAAGAACTTGCCGCAGCTATTAAGGATAAAATTACCGAAATCAGTGCGGATGAGTTGAAAGCCAAAATTGATAATGGTGAAGACTTTTTACTGTTGGATGTACGCCAGGCCAGTGAGTTTCAGAATGCTTCCATTCCCGGATCAATAAACATTCCCAGAGGTACCCTTGAGTTTGTGATTCGTAATGATAATTTTTGGGAAGAGAAATTTCTCAATACCCCTGAAAATGGCCAGGAAATTATTGTTTACTGCAAAGCCGGAGATCGTGGTGCATTATCTGCTTTTGCATTGCAACAGCTCGGCTTTACCAATGTTCGGTATCTCAAAGGCGGAATTCTGAGCTGGGACACTGATATTGACAAAAGTTCACCAAAAAAATCCAGTGGCGGAGGTTGCGGGAATTAGTAATTAACGAATATCTGAACCATTTTTTATTATCAAATAAACTTAATCAAATAATCATTAATTTAAAGCAGGATTATCATGAATAATCTAAAAAAAATCTTTTATCTGCTTGCGCTACCATTGCTGTTCAGCAATTGTGGAAGAGTGGATACTACAATTTATGGTTCAACCGAAAAAATGATAGATGCAAAAAGTGCTGTGATTAAACTGATTACGGCAGAGTCGCTGGGCAAAATGATTGAAGATAAAACTCCTGGTCTCAGGATTGTAGATGTACGCGAACCTGATGAATTCACTCTCGGCCATATTCCGGGAGCGGTCAATGTTCCGCGTGGAATGCTTGAATTTTCCAGTCAACTAACTAATCGTCGCGAAACAATCTGCCTGTACAGCAATCAGCAAAACAGGTCTGTTTTGTCAGCATATAATCTAAAGTTGCTTAAGTTTCATCAAGTATTTGTACTTGAAGGCGGACTTGACCAATGGGAAAAAACATTCCCCGACCAGCTTGAGGAAGGAAGTGGTGCTGTTGCATCAACTCATGCCAAAAAGGCTTCTTCAGGTGGTTGTGGTGATTAGACATTCATTTATAATCATTAAAAAAAACAAATTATGTCAAAAATGGTAATCGGGTTGTTTTCGGGAGGTTACGACAAACTTACCTTTGCAGGTGTTCTCCTCAGCGGTGCTGCCGCTGATGACATGGAAGTGGAGGTGTATGTGCATCTGAAAGCAGCCCAATGGTTTGTAAAAGGGAATGAAGAAGGTAAACTATACCTCAGTGAAGATAACGAAAGGTTAGACACGTGCATGCAAAAACTCAAAGAAGCCGGCAGCCCGTCATGGATTGAGTATTTCATGATGGCCAGAGAAATGACCAGTGTTAAAATTTATGTCTGTAGTCTTGCCGGTCGGATTTGGGGTGGTACCAACAACGAAAACTTTATTGAGATGGTTGATGGTATCATTGGTATTGGCGAATACATTGACGCTGTAAAAAGCGCAGATGTTCATTTTTTAGTCTAAATAGTATTATTAATAAAAGTAAGGAGATACAACAATGACAAAAGAAGAATTAAAAGCTTTGGAAATTGCAAAATCAGTTGATGCAAGGGGTACTGCATGTCCAGGACCACTATTGGCTGCAAAAAAAGCAATTGGTGAAATTGAAGAAGGTGAAATTATGGAAGTGTTGTCGGCAGATGAGGGAACAAAAAGAGATATTCCCAAATGGGCCGAAAAAAAAGGCTACGACTATCTTGGTGATATCGAAGAAAATGGATACTTCAAAATGTATTTGAGGAAAAACTAATTCATCATGTCAGAGACAACAAAAAAGACTTTACCAAAAGTCCTGGTATTCTCTACAGAGAAAATTTCAGACCCCGCCATTGATATGGCGGGGCTTCTCAAATTACACTACCCGCCAACGGTATATGTAATTACTGTGCCTTGTTCCAGTGCAGTCAAACCAAAATGGATATTACGTGCTTTCGATAAAGGCTACAGTGGAGTCTTTATTGCCGCTGATGGCAGCGATTGTCCTTTCAGCGAAACATGTACAGAAAAGACATCAGCTTTGATTGCGCAAACGCATATCCTTATGAAAGAAAAAGGATTGAATCCTGCCAGATTAAAAATGGCAGCCATATGCTCAGTATGTGCCGAGCCTTTCGTGAAACACATGAATAATTTTGTGGAAGAACTCTCGAAAAGCTAACATAAACCTTTGAAATTTAATCAAATGTCAGATATTACTGTGACAAAAAACCATTATGATGCACTTGTCATCGGAGGAGGTATTGCAGGAGAAGAGGCAGCACTAAACCTTGCCAATATGGGATTTAGCGTGGTGTTGGTCGAAAAAGACCTTTCGCTTGGCGGAAAAATGATTCATCTGAGCAAAGTTTTCCCTACTCTCGACTGTGCTGCCTGTATAACCACTCCGAAAGTGTCAGAAACAGCGCGACATCCAAATATTAAAATTTATACTTACAGTGAAGTAAAAGATATTACTAAACAATCGGATAACCGCTTCACAGCAAATATTCACAAAAAGCCCCGCTACGTGAAAGAAGATGAATGTACGGGTTGCGAAGCCTGCGAGAAAGTATGTCCGGTTGTCGTTGAAGATCAATATCAGTTCGATCTTGTGGGGCGCAAAGCTGCTTATATCCCATTTAGCATAGCTAATCCGCGTATTGCTGCTATCGATATCGAAAACTGCATTTTTTGCGGCGCCTGCGAAAAAGCATGCCTTGCCGAAGCAATTGATTTTACCCAGGAACTGGAAATTATACCAATTGAAGTAAAAGCAGTTATCGTCGCTACAGGTTACAACATGATCGATCCAATCAAATTGCCCAATTACGGCTATTCAACATATAAAAATGTGATAACGGCATTGCAAATGGAAGCTCAATTGGTTCCTACGCGGCCATTCAATGCAGTGTTGCGACCAAAAGATGGCAAAACACCTGAAAATATTGCCTATGTTCTTTGCGCTGGTTCGCGTGATGCCACTGTTGGGAATCCTATCTGTTCGCAAATCTGCTGTATGTATTCTATAAAGCAGGCGCAGCTGATAATGGGTGCTTTACCTATGGCCGATGTTACCATTTATTATTTGCATATCAGGGCATTCGGGAAAGGATTTAATGAATTTTACCAACAAGCGCGAAGCATGGGAGTTGATTTTGTAAAAGGTAAAGTAGCTAAAATCACTGAAAAAGAAAACGGTAACCTTATTGTTCGTTACGAAGATATTTACAAAGGAATAGTCAAAGAGTCAGAGCATGATTTGGTGGTTCTTGCCAATGGCATACTTGCTGTTGACGGAATTGCTGAAATGTTCAATGGTCAGAAACTCGAGACCGACCCATTTCACTATGTCAAACAGATAGAAGAGCTTACCAATCCATCACGCACAAGCATTCCCGGTGTATTTGTTGCTGGTGCTGCTTCGGGACCTATGGACATTCCCGATTCAATACTTTCGGCTGGCGCTGCATCTTCAGAAACTGCAAGTTACATAAGGAGGTTGTCATGAAGCAGAAAATAGGTGTTTATATTTGTCAATGTGGTTCCAACATCAGCGATTATATTGATGTTGAAAAAGTGAAACAGAATATTGAAAACCAGCCGGGTGTATTTCTTGCCCGGACCACCATGTTTGCCTGTTCAGATTCATCTCAAAAGGAAATAGAAGAAGATATTAAAACAAATCAGCTTGACGCTATTGTGGTGGCTTCATGTTCTCCGAAGTTACACCTGCAAACTTTCCGAAATGTTGCTATACGCGGAGGTTTAAATCAGTACAACTATGTGCAGGTTAATATCCGGGAGCAGGGTTCATGGGCTCACAGCGATAAACCGGACGAAGCGACAGCAAAAGCCATACAAATGGTTAAGGCCGGAATTGCACGGGTTGCAGAGTCTGAAGAACTGACCAAGTTGAAAATTGAAGCTGCAAATAAAGTGGCAGTCATCGGAGCCGGTGTAACTGGTTTACGTGCTGCTGTTGAGCTTGCTGATATGGGTACTGAAGTATTTCTTATCGAAAAAGAACATTTTATTGGTGGAAGGGTTTCGCAATGGGGTAAACTTTTTACTTCGGAGCAAACCGGCGAGGAAATCGTTACAGAGCTTTACAAAGATGTTATTTACCATCCTAAAATAAAGTTGTACACCGGAACTCAGGTAGCTTCAAAATCAGGAAGTGTAGGAAATTATAACCTTGAATTAAAAATTATTCCGCGCTTTATTACTGAACCCTGTACTCCCGATGCTTTTGACAAAGCCATTGAAATTTGCCCTGTTGAAGTTGATGATGAATTTAATTTTGGACTTACCAAGCGCAAAGCTATCTATAAAAATTATGATTCGGAGTTTCCTCATCTTCCGGCAATCGATATGGAGCATTGCACAAAGTGTGGGAAATGTCTTGAAGTATGTGATAATATTGATCTTGAGCAGGAAATCAGATATGAAACCATCACGGTAGGATCGGTTTTAGTAGCCACCGGATTTGATCCATATGAACCAGCAGAAGGAGAATTCAGTTATAAAGCTGTTGATTCAGTAATTACACTGCAACAATTTAAACGGTTGATTGAACTCAGTAAGGATAAACTGATTTATAATGGAAAAGAGATTAAAACCATTGGTTTTATCTATTGCGTTGGAAGTATGCAGATCAAAGGTGAGAACAAATATTGCTCCCGTTACTGTTGCACTTCGGCTATTCACGCAGCCATTGAAGTATTCAATAAATATAAAATCAAGTCCTACCATCTTAACCGTGGAATAAGGACTTACGGAAAGCAGGAACTGCTTTATACTCAATCATCTCTCAACGGCGATGTGTACATTGAATATGATCCGAAAAAAGAACCTGTTATCTCCAAAAATGGTAAAGGAACAATTATCAATGTAGTGGACCTGCTCACTGCAAAAGAAGAACTTGAGATACCTGTTGATCTTGTAGTGCTGGTTACAGGCATGGTACCACGTAAAAACAATACAATAGGAGATGTTTTAAAAATTCCAATCGGTCGGGATAAATTTTTCAACGAGATACATCCTAAGTTACGGCCAGTCGAAACAGTCATTGACGGTGTTCAGATTGCGGGAGCCTGTCAATCACCTAAGAATATCACCGAATCAGTCAAATCATCATTGGCAGCAGCAGCCAAAGCAAGCTCACTGGTGAGCCGTGGCGAAATAGAGCTTGAGCCTACGCTGGCCAAGATTCATGTGAACATTTGCGAGTGGTGTGGAAAATGTGCTGAAGCATGTCCTTTCGATGCAATTATCAAAACCAAAGTAGAAGATAAAGAAGTGGCACATGTCAATTTAGCCAACTGTAAAGGATGTGGTATGTGTTTGCCTGTGTGTCCTGTTGATGCCATCGATCTAATCGGTTATACCAATCAGGAAATAGAACACATGATTGATGCACTGATCGAATAAACGGAATTTTTTGAAACATCTAACTGAAAAATAATGTCAAAAACAATAAATATCATAAAGGAAAAACGGCAGGTTACCGAAATGGCCAAACAGCACCAAAAGGTTTATGCCAATATGCGCAAACAACTGCGCAAAGCTCTCGAAGACGAGCCTAAAACTATTCCCGGGTTGGCAGCAGCCACAGGGATACCCTTGCATGAAGTTACCTATTACCTGATGACTATGCGAAAATATGGTGAAGTCGTAACCGGCGAAGTTGATGATGACGATGCATATTACTATTATGAACTGAAAAAAAAGTAGTTGAAAATGTCAAAAGTAAATCCTGACTTTTTATCAGAAATAAAAAAATTTGGCGGAGTTGATTTCAGCGCCTGCTATAATTGTGGAAATTGTACTGCGGTGTGTTCACTTTCAACGCCAGAGCATTCTTTTCCCAGAATGATGGTAAGAGCAAGTGTAGTTGGCTTGGAAGATAAAATTACCAGTTCACTCGATCCATGGCTATGCTATTATTGTGGCGAATGTTCCCTGTCTTGTCCCCGTCAAGCCAATCCAGGTGAACTGATGATGGCTCTGCGCCGATGGCTTATTGCGAAATACGATTGGACCGGTTTATCAGGCCTGCTCTATAAGTTTCTGCCAGCCACCATCATTGCATTTGTCATTACTGCATTGGCAGTTATTGGTGTAGCTGCTTATTACAACTTTGAGCCGGAACCAATTATGCACTTCGGCCATTTGTTTGAGTTTTTTGCTATCCTGACAGTTTTTCTGGTGATTCTTTTGCCAAACCTGGTCCGGATGTGGTATTTTCTCGTTCTTAAACCCGGCAAAAAGGTTACTTTGAAGAGCTATCTCAAAAGTTTCGACGATCTGTTTATTCATATGTTTACTCAAAAACGTACGCTTGGCTGTGATGAAAGCAGAACCCGCTGGCTCGAACATATGATTCTTGTTTTAGGTTACCTTACACTCCTGTTTACCACAGTTGTGCTCGACTGGTTCAATGCCGGGAACATTTTTGTTGTTGCTTTGGGCTATCTGGTAAGTACTGTGGTTTTTGCTGATACCTTTTTGTTTGTAAGAGGGCGTATGAAAAAAAACCGCGAGAACAATAAATTTTCGCAACCCTCTGACTGGTTGTTCGTAATCTGGCTGTTTTTGCTTGGTTTTACTGCATTTATAGTCAGACTTTTTGTAGATTTAAATCTGATCGAAAACAATTTGTGGCTTTATTTGGTTCACATGATCGTTCTGGTGCAGTGGGCATTACTCATTGTCCCATTTGGTAAATGGACTCATTTTCTTTACCGTTCGTTTGCCATGTATTTCGAAAAAGTATTTGAAACCGAAAAAGCTTTACAAAAACAAAAGAAATAACCTATGCCTCCAATTATAGGTTAATGCATCTCAATCAAGTTTTTAAAGGTTCTCGCAATTAATTTGCGTGCCGCAAAAAAGTGTTTGATTCAATTCCCGGTTGATTCAGGCACTTTTTGTTTTAATAAACGGGTTATCAAAAGCAGTGATAGGGTTTGGAAAGGCAGGAACAACGAAATGCTTTCGGGAAAAGGCAAGAATTTGAAATGATGTTACTGTTAATGCTATCCAATATATGCTTGGAAGCAAATTTTTCATTACAGTTGGCAGCTAACTAACTCAGGTCTGGTTCGAAATCAGGCTAAGGGATAGACCGTCTTCTGCAGCAATTGTTGAAGGAAAAACAGCAGTGGCTTCAAGCAATAAATCATCTGCCTGCTTGTAGCGGGCAGAAAAATGCCCGATCATAAGTTGTTTTACATCGGCTTTAAGGGCAATAGTAGCAGCTTGACGTGCAGTAGAATGTAGTTTTTCTTCAGCAATGTCTTTCATTTCTTCGCCGAATGATGCTTCATGATATAACAAAGTAGCTTCTTTGATGTGTTCGATAATGGACTCGTCATATTTTGTGTCGGAGCAATAGGCAAACGATCTGGGTTTGGGCGGGTCAATAGTCATGGCAGTGTTTGGATAAAATTTTCCGTTTTTCCCATAAAAATCAGCACCAGCTTTAATCTTTTTTATTGCATCGATGCTTACAACTTCTTTTTCCAAGAAAGCCTTTTTTATCTTTTTCAACCTGGGTTTCTCGGTAAAGACAAAACCTACAGCAGGTACACTGTGATTGAGGGGGAACGTTTTTACATATTGATGCTCATCATCATAAATTATTTCGGTATCCCATGTTAACGGCTTAAAAATGAGCGGATAATTCAGATGAGTATGAGATGCCTCCAGTTGTATTTCAATGATTTGCTGAAGTTTCGGAAAACTGTAAATGTTAAGTGGTTCGGTACGTCCGTTAAGATGCATGGAGGAAATCAAACCGATCAATCCAAAAAAATGATCACCATGCAAATGGCTGATAAAAATGTGATTGATTCGTTGAAATTTGATGTTGTAGCGGCGCAACTGCATTTGTGTACCCTCTCCACAATCGATAAGAAAATAATGATTATTCATCACGACAACCATTCCGGAAGGATTACGGTTAATGGTAGGTATGGCTCCTGCACTTCCTAAAACTGTGATTTTAAAAGACATGTTATTCACAGTTTATAATCTTGCTATCGCGGTGTTGCTTCCGACTACTTTTTGATTGAGTGAAACCATTACATCCGTTCCCAGAGGCAGGAAAATATCAACACGCGATCCAAATTTGATAAATCCTAATTCTTCGCCCTGAGTTACATTTTTATCTACTTCGGCATAGCAGCTAATGCGCTGTGCAACAGCACCGGCAATCTGTCTGACAAGAATTTGGGTGCCGGTGTCTTTTTCAATAACAACAGTAGTTCTCTCGTTCAATTCTGAAGATTTTGGATGCCAGGCAACCAGAAATCTTCCGGGGTGATGTCGTGAGAAACGGATCGCTCCACTGGTTGGATACCAGTTTTTGTGTACATTGTTGGGTGACATGAAGATTGATACTTTCAATCGTTTGTCCTTGAAGAATTCAGGTTCTTCAATTTCGGCAATGTCAACAATTTTTCCGTCTGCTGGCGATATTATCATCGAATCATTTACGGTGAGAGGCCTGTCGGGGTTTCGAAAAAAACGGACAATAAATGCCACAAAAAGCAGGAGCAGAAAATAAATCACATAATGATAATTGCTTTGATCGGGGTGATAATAGTTGATTATGGCGATAATGAGCAGGGCCAGCAATACTACCACGGTGATGATCAGGTAACCTTCTTTGTGAATTTTCATAACTCATTTAATTGATTAACGTTAAAAATACAATTGCCACAGGTACCGCAAACAACAGTGAATCAAACCTGTCAAGCAGTCCGCCATGACCGGGAAGAATGTCACCGGAGTCTTTGATACTAAAACTGCGCTTAAGCATGGACTCAGATAAATCACCAAAGTTTCCTGATAAGGCAATCAAACCTGAAAAAGCTATCCATTGCCAACTTCCAATGGATTGACTTATTCGCGAAAGGAGAAAGCCTGCAAGCAGAGAAAAGAAGAATCCACCTGCAGTTCCTTCCCAGGTTTTGTTTGGTGATATTCTTTTGAACATTTTATTTTTTCCAATCATGCTTCCGGTTATATAAGAGAACGTATCATTTACCCAAATTATGATAAATAGTCCGGTAAGTAACCACGGGAATCCTGACCCAAAGCTGTTTTGTAGGGAAAACATCCTGTTCAGCATGCTAAATGGAAGGGTAAGATATACATTTCCAAGCAGGATTATTGAAATATTGATAACCGGATTTTTTTGATTCCTGAAAAGTTCAGCTATAAAAATGAATAAGAGGAGTAACAGGCTTAAAATTATGTAGTTTTTTCCCAGTATTTGGAGATTACATAGCGAGATTATCAGATAGAGCAGCGAACTCAGGAGCACACCAAAACTAATATTTAGTTTTAGCGCCATACCTTTCTGAAGCATTAAATAAAATTCCCTGATGGCTAAGGCATTTATCAGAAAAAAAAGCATGAAAAATGCATACGGTCCCAGAAACACAGAGCCCAAAACCGCAATACCAAAGATTACTGCGGTAAGCGATCGCTGAAAGAAATTATTCAAAGTCTTTTCGCTCGGCAAGTATTCGTTTAGCTTCTTCAAAATCTTTGGTGTCCACAAAAAGTTCGACATCTCCGGTGAGAAAGGCGCTGTCCTTCTGATTCAGAATTTCACTTTTAATGCCGCTTTCTTCAAGGAGGCCTTTTACCAGGTCTACTTTGTAAAGGTTTCCGGCAGAGTAGATTTTTACCCAATCGCTGTTCATAGTATTTTATTTAAATGGTTTCTTCATTTTCTTCCACAAGAAAAACATACAATTCTTTGGGTCCGTGTGCTCCCATGACCAGGGTTTTTTCGATGTCGGCTGTACGACTTGGCCCGGTGATTACTGTTATGGAAGATGGTAAGTGATTTTGGTATTTGCCTTTAAGATAAAGAAAGGCATCTTTTAAATCTTCGACAATCTGGGTAGTTGATGCTACAACTATGTGTGTTTCGGGCAATGCAGGGAGTTTTCTGCCTGACAATTGCCTGGAGGAAACGACAATACTTCCGGTACGGGCTACCAAACACTCACATAAACTTATGCCTGTTTCTGCATTTATTATTTCCTGATGTTCACTTTTTACCCTGATGTCATATTCTTCAAGAAGAGGGAAAAGTTTACGGTCAAAACAAAAAATGTTTTCCAGTTTGTTTTCAAGAATGATATATTTTAGTTTTTCAGCAAGGTCATTGTTATTTTCACAATAAACAAATTTTCCGGATACTTTTGTGAATTCCTGCGCAAATGTAACATCAGCAGATTCTTTAAGCGGTTGATAAATTGTTGAATCAGTATCGGAACCTGTAAATAGGTTTTCGGCTTTATCTATCAGCGCATTGCGGATATGCTTGAAAATACTTTCCCTGGTTGTGATTTCTTTTACGCTGGGCATGATTCTCGTTTTATTGTTACAGCATTTTAGTCATCATCGTTTGTTTTCGGATTTTCATGAGTTTGATCTGAAGAATCATTTTTTTCACTGCTGTTTTCGCCTGATTCAGATTCTTTTTCATTGATTTTTGCCCTCAGATTATCAAGTTTTTCTTTCATTCGGTCTTTTTCTCTGGCAAGTTCTTCTGCTCTTTCGATATCGCGTTTGAATTGTCTTTTACCGAAAATGTGTTCCATGTCTTCGGTGTAAATTACTTCTCTTTCAAGCAACAGCTGTGCGAGTTCATCTACTTGTGCTTTGTGTTCGGTGAGCAGTTGAACAGCTTTTGAGTAAGCGTATTGTACGAGTTTTTGAACTTCTTCATCAATGATTTGTGCAGTTTTTTCGCTGTAGGGTTTGGTAAAAGAATATTCTGATTGACCGCTGCTGTCGTAATAGCTTATGTTTCCGATGCGTTTGTTCAATCCAAAATAAGAAATCATAGCATAAGCTTGTTTGGTGATTCTTTCGAGGTCGTTGAGTGCACCGGTTGAAATTACGCCAAAATTTACTTCTTCAGATGCTCTTCCTCCGAGCGTTGCGGTCATTTCGTCAACCATTTGTTCGAAAGTAGTAATTTGCCTTTCCTCAGGAAGGTACCAGGCTGCGCCAAGTGCTTTGCCCCGGGGAACAATGGTAACTTTTACAAGAGGTGAGCCATGTTCAAGCAGCCAGCTTACGGTGGCATGACCGGCTTCGTGATAGGCGATGGTTTTTTTCTCGGTTTGCGAAATGATTTTGTTTCTTTTTTCCAATCCTCCGATGATTCGGTCGATGGCATCCATAAAATCGCTTTTATCCACCACTTTTTTGCCTTTTCTGGCGCCAATAAGTGCTGCTTCATTACATACATTTGCAATATCGGCACCGGAAAATCCCGGAGTTTGCTTGGCCAGTCCGTCAATATCTACTGAGTCATCAAATTTGATGGGTTTCAGGTGAACCAGAAATATTGCTTTGCGCTCTTCCATATCGGGCAGTTCAACGTGAATCTGACGATCGAAGCGACCGGCACGCAGCAAAGCACGATCAAGAATATCGGCACGGTTGGTTGCAGCCAGAATAATTACCCCGGCATTAGTACTAAAACCATCCATTTCTGTCAGCAGTTGGTTCAGGGTATTTTCACGCTCGTCGTTAGCGCCGGTCAGAGCGCTGCGTCCACGAGCACGTCCGATTGCATCAATCTCATCAATGAAAATAATACATGGAGCTTTTTCTTTGGCCTGCCTGAACAGATCACGCACCCGTGAAGCACCAACACCAACAAACATTTCAACGAAGTCGGAGCCTGAGATAGAAAAGAAAGGAACATTGGCTTCGCCGGCAACTGATTTGGCAAGCAGGGTTTTGCCTGTTCCCGGAGGACCAACCAGTAAGGCTCCTTTAGGGATTTTTCCTCCAAGTTTGGTGTACTTGGATGGGTTTTTGAGAAAATCCACAATTTCCATAACTTCAACCTTTGCTTCTTCAAGTCCTGCTACATCTTTAAAGGTTATGGTAACATGTGTATCTTTATCGAACAATTGTGCTTTCGATTTTCCAATATTGAAAATTTGTCCTCCTCCCGGACCACCCCGACTCATCATCCGCATTATGAATATCCAGGCACCAATCAACAGTAATAAAGGCAGCCAGCCAAGAAGATCACCCGTCCAGTTGCGCCGGATTTCATTGCGGATATATACCGGATTGGGTATTCCTTCCTGTACTTTCTCTACATCTTTTTCAAATGTTTCTACTGAGCCAATGACCATTTTGAAATGCGGAGTTGTTCCGGTAAAATTATTTGATAACCTCTCCCTGAGTTTGTCATAACGAGGATCATTGATTTTGTCTTCTTTTATGTAAATTTCAGCAAATTCGCGGTTAACCAGAACGATTTTTTCTACGTCTTGGTTAAGTAACATTTGACGGAGGTCCCCCCAGGTGATTTCTTCAATCTGTCCATCTCTGTTGAAAAAGAAAAGTGCAAAAAAGATAACGGCAATTACAGTGTAAATCCAATAAAAATTGAATTTTTTCTTATTCCCGTCACCGGGTTTACCTGTAGGATTATTGTTTTTCCGCGAATCGGTCTTTTTCTCTTTTCCTTTATCCGGCGTTAAATTATTGTCTTTGTTAGCGGCCATTATTCTTTATTTATCTGGTCAATCTGTATTATTTCTGCATCTGCCCACAATCCTTCAAGATTGTAGAATTTGCGGTTTTGTTCATTGAAAATATGCACTACCACATCAATGTAGTCGAGTAAAATCCATTCGGCATTTTGAGTTCCTTCTTTGTGCCAGGGATTAATTGAAGTATTTTCTTTTACGCTTTTTTCAACTGATTCAGCTATAGCATCTACCTGCCTTTTTGAAGTTCCGTGACAAATTATAAAGTTGTCACAGATCGGATTTTTTATTTCTCTCAGGTCTATATCCACAATATCATGTCCTTTTACCTCCTGGATTCCTTGCACAATATATTTGATGAGTTCCTTTCTGTTGATTTCGTTTTGTGATCTCAAATTGTGTCTTTGCATGTAAAAATAAATTTTTAGCAAAAGTAACTATTTTTGGTCTCCTGAAATCAATTGACAATTGTTACCCTGCTCAGCATTTATTTAACCAGAATAAGCAGTGAATTGTCAGCTTTCAGTTAACTGATGCTTATTTAACCTTTAGTAACGTAATATGTTCAATGAAATTCATTTTAAACAATAACAATATCATACATTTCAACAAGGTGGAATCGACCAATGATTTGGCTGAAAAAATTCTTCTTGAAAAAAAACCGGAGGAATTTACAGTTATTACCACTGATTTTCAATTAAAAGGAAGGGGTGTCGGGAAAAATATGTGGGAGAGCGAACCTTCGAAAAATATTCTGATGAGTATGATCTTGTATCCGCATTTTCTTGATCCCGCCAATCAGTTTATGCTTAATAAAGTGGCATCACTGGCAGTTTCGGATACACTTGAAGATATGCTTAACAGGGCTGACATAAAGATTAAGTGGCCAAATGATGTTTATGTCGAAAATAAAAAAATCGCCGGGATTTTGTCAAGAAACATGATTACAGGAAATGAGTTCAGCACCTGCATTGTTGGTATTGGGCTGAATGTTAATCAGGTACAGTTTAGCTCTCACCTTCCTGATCCGGTTTCAATGGCCCGGATATCCTGCTCGGTTTTCGATCGGAATCAGGTGCTGATTCACCTCATTAACAGGATTTATGATTATTATCAAAAATTGAAATCGGCTGATTATGAGCGGATTGATAATAAATACCTTTCGCTTTTACTGAATTACCAGTCGCCAGCTTTATTTCAATCAGGAAAGGAAGTTTTCGAAGGAATAATCATTGGGGTGGATTCGTTTGGTTTATTGATGGTAAATGTTGGAAATGAGATTCGAAAGTTCAATATGAAAGAAATCAAATTGCTAACCAAAAGCACAAATCATGAAAATTGCTGAGATTATAGCTGTAATTGAGAATGCTGCACCACTTCTACTGCAGGAATCATATGATAATTCCGGTTTGATTATCGGGTCACCCGACACTGAGGTTAATTCCGCACTTATTACTCTGGATGTAACTGATGCAGTGATTGACGAAGCACTGAAATATCAATGCAATTTGATCATAGCGCATCACCCGTTGATTTTCAAAAGCATTAAAAAAATAGGAACAAAATATCCGGTTGAACGGATGATAACCCGATGTATTAAAAATGACCTTGCTGTTTACGCAGCACATACTAACCTTGACAATGTTGCTCAGGGTGTCAACAGGATGATTTGCGATAAGATTGGGCTTGAAAATGTGACTGTATTAGCTCCAAAATCCATGATGCTGCGAAAGCTTGTAACCTTTTGTCCGGTAAGTTATGCAGAAATGGTAAGGAAAGCGCTTTTTGATGCCGGGGCCGGACATATTGGTAATTACGACAACTGCAGTTTCAATGCTGAAGGCCGGGGAACATTTCGGGCTCTTGCAGGGAGCAGTCCGTTTATCGGGAAAATTGATGAATTGCATACAGAGCCTGAAATACGGATAGAAACAATCTTTCCGGTTTACCGTCAGTCATCCGTGCTTGATGCGCTTTTTGGTGTGCACCCATACGAAGAGGTTGCGTATGATATTTACCCGCTGGAAAATGAATTTTCCGCTGTTGGAGCAGGAATGACCGGCAACTTGAAAAATCCTGAACCCACAATGGATTTTCTGCATCGCATAAAAAAAGTTTTCGGCATTTCATGTTTGCGTCATACAAAGATAATTCGTCAAAGTGTGCAAAAAATAGCTGTTTGCGGTGGCACCGGAAGCTTTCTTCTCTCAAGGGCAATGGCTGAAAAAGCCGATGTTTACATCACCGGAGATGTTAAATACCATGAGTTTTTTGATGCTGATGAAAAAATACTATTTGTTGATATCGGACATTATGAAAGTGAACAATTCACAACAGATGTGATACGGAATATTTTATCAGAAAAAATTCCTACTTTTGCCACCCGAATTTCAAAGATAAAAACCAATCCGGTTTTTTACCTGTAAAAAGAAAATTGAAAGTTGAAACCTAATAAAAGATAAAGCAATATCCCAATGAGCGCAAACGAAGTTCAAAAAAAAGCTGCTGATTCACAGCTTCCCAACGACATCAACGAAAATATTGAAGTTTCGATTGAAAAGAAACTGAAAGCATTGTACAGTCTGCAGCAAATAGACTCACAAATTGATAAAATCCGCATTATCCGCGGTGAACTGCCACTCGAAGTTCAGGACCTTGAAGATGAAATTGCCGGTCTTCAAACCCGCATTACCAAATACAAAGATGAAGTAAAAGTTTTGGAAAAGCAAATTACTGAGAAAAACAATTCCATCAAAGAATTTAACACGCTGATCAAAAAGTATGGAGAACAGCAAATGAACGTCAGAAACAACAGAGAGTATGACTCGTTGACCAAAGAAATTGAATTCCAAAATCTTGAAATTCAGCTTGCCGAGAAACGAATCCGGGAATTTACTGACGAACTGGAGGTTAAAAATCAATCGATCAAGGAATCAAAAGCTTTGCTTAAAGAGCGTGAGTCCGATCTGAAAATCAAAAAAAATGAGTTGAAAGACATTGTTGAAGAAACTGAAAAAGAGGAAAAAGCTCTCATAAAAAAATCAGAAGCTTACAGCTCACTTATTGAAGATCGTTTGCTTACTGCATATCAACGAATCCGCAAAAATGCCCGGAATGGCCTTGCTGTTGTTCAAATCGAGCGGGATGCCTGTAATGGATGTTTCAATAAAATTCCTCCCCAGCATCAGTTGGATATCAAAATGCACAAAAAAATCATTGTGTGTGAATATTGCGGACGAATTCTTGTTGATGATGATATCGCTGCCCAGGTCAAACAAAACCTGTAAAAAGTTTAGTTATCAGAAAAAGCCTGTGTCAGTAAGATGCAGGCTTTTTTTTGTGCTGGTTGACTGCTTTTCAGGGTTTCGTTCAGCATTTAAATCCTGGCAGGATTTTTAGCCAGATTTATTCTGCTGGTTTTTGAATTTGATGACTTGAGCAGTAATTGATATTGCCAAAACCAGTATTACTCCGGCTGGTATTTCAAACATGATTTTTACTACCGGACAATCAACAGCAATGAGTAACGAACAGGTCAGGGTTGCTTCCCGATCCGTTCACTTAAACTTTTAACATCAGCTTTAATTTCAGCTATTTCATCCATTATTCGATTTTCTGCCGGTCGTTCTTCAGGTAGTTCTGTACTGATATAATGAACAAATTTCCAGACTTCTCTGATCTCGTTTATGTGAATGCTGTAAGGTAAGTAAATGGGATTGAGGGAATGAAGCCGCAATTGGCCGTTTTCGGGAATCAGGTTTTCGACCACCTTAAACAGGATTCCTTCGTTGAGGGTAAGGATGATGTATGCCTGCCGGTTGCGAATTAGTTCCCAGTTTTGAACAAACTCGCCGGTAACCCAGGAGCCATTGGGAATGGGAAGCATTGAGTCGCCACTGATCTGGAAGGTGCGGTATTTCTTTTCCGGCGACAGGAAAGGGAGTTGGAACGTTGGCAGAATGCGGATGTATTCCGGATCAGCAAAGCCGCTGGAATAGCCTGCTTTAGCTTTTTCCGACACCAGCTCAATGTTTTCTTCATTGTCGGAATTTACGGTGGTAGTGAGTACCCGCAAATTGCTGCCGCGGATAAAAACATCATAACCTCGTTCGAGTTGCGACAACTGGCTTTCTGTCAGTTTGGTCAGGTCCACTTTAATCAGGGTGTCAATGGCTATTCCATAGTAGTCAGAAATAGCAATTAAAAAGTTGATACCCGGGTAGGCAATTTTGTTTTCGTAATTGTTGAGCGTGGACCGCGGAATGCCAAGCAATAGCGCCAGGTCATCCTGTGTACGGCCTTTGCGCTTTCGCAGAAATTTGATATTGGTATTGAAATACATGAGCGTTTTTTTTGATTGTGACCAGGTTTATATTTTTCGGGAATTTTTTTTATCAACGTTTTTATTTATAACGAAAAAATGATTAATTTGTTGGCAAAAATTTGATTAAATATTAATCAAATCACTATCGTCCGATTAAAAATGAGATCAATTAAAAATGAGCATGAGATTCCTTACTGCCGGCTGGCGGTGAGGAATCGCCAATTAGTTTTCCGGACAATAGTGTAATCAAATAATAATTATCATAGAAATTTGATGGATACTTTCAGGCAAAATCGAAGTTCAGTGGCATTGGAAACGAATATGGATGAAGTGAGCGATCGTCGTACAATTGTACATTTCGATCTGGATACTTTTTTTGTGTCGGTCGAACGGTTATTGAACTCATCGCTGGCGGGCAGGCCGGTGATTGTTGGTGGTACTTCCGACCGTGGTGTGGTGGCCGGATGCAGTTATGAAGCCCGATCTTTTGGCGTGCATTCAGCCATGCCCATGAAGATGGCACTTAATCTGTGCCGGGATGCCATTGTCATTCGTGGTGATATGGATCAGTACACCAAATATTCACGAATGGTTACCGACATTATTGCCGGGCAGGCACCTGTTTACGAAAAGGCTTCTATTGACGAACATTACCTTGATATTACGGGAATGGATCGTTTTTTTGGTTCGATGAAATGGACACAAGAGTTGCGGCAACGTATTATCAGAGAAACAGGGTTGCCTGTTTCGGCGGGGCTGTCGGTGAACAAAACGGTGTCGAAAATTGCTGCCGGTGAAGCCAAACCCAACGGCGAGCTGCAGGTTGCTCTTCCGCGAGTGAGACCTTTCCTGGCACCACTCTCTATCCGCAAGATTCCCATGATTGGTGCAAAAAATTATCAGACACTTCGTTCAATGGGTGTGGCAGATATTCGCACATTAAGCCTCATTCCTCCCGAAATGATGAATAAATTAATGGGTAAAAACGGAATTGATATATGGAAAAAAGCTAACGGAATTGATACAACGCCTGTGGTACCTTACTCCGAACGTAAGTCTGTAAGTACTGAAACCACTTTTGAACAGGATACTATTGATGTAACGCGTATGCGTGAGATACTCAGCACCATGATCGAAAAAATCGCCTTCAGCCTGCGCAAACAGGTAAAACTTACCGGCTGTGTTACCGTAAAGATTCGTTATGCCAATTTTGATACCCATACGTTACAAAAAGTGATTCCTTATACTTCCTTTGATCATGTGCTTACCAAAGTTGCACTTGAGCTTTTTGACCGGCTTTACACCCGTCGTATGCTTATCCGGCTTATTGGTGTGCGTTTCAGCCATCTGGTAGGAGGTGTACAACAACTTAACCTTTTTGAAGATACTCCCGAAATGGTCAATCTGTATCAGTCACTTGACCATATCCGAAAACGTTTTGGCCAAAGGGCTGTGTTCAGAGCGGTGGGATTGTAAA
>Ga0116152_10001210_pt1 | contig 21166 bp, 22 predicted proteins | sample AD_UKC119_MetaG_FD_89894 | JGI IMG/M metagenome (GOLD analysis project Ga0116152, IMG submission 89894) | Active sludge microbial communities of municipal wastewater-treating anaerobic digesters from Hong Kong - AD_UKC119_MetaG | ecosystem: Engineered > Bioreactor > Anaerobic > Digestate...
TAAAACTGTGACAAGCTTGTTGATCGATGCCGGCAATTCCCGGCTTAAATGGTCTGTGTTGCACGCGGGCGGGCGCAGTGCCCAGCAGTCCTGCCCTTATGCACCCGGCCTGCCGGTACCGGCGGCAGCTTTGGCCTGCCTGCAGCAATTGCTGGAAGGACAGGCCGGGGTGGAGCAGCTGGTGTTGGTGCATGTGTTGGGGGAAGCCTTTGCCGGTGGACTGGCGGCACTGGAAAAAAGCCATCACTGCCGGGTGCAGGTAGTCCGGAGTCTGGCCACCCATGCCGGTATTACCAATGCCTATGCCCGCCCCGAACACCTGGGGGCAGATCGCTTTGTCGGCCTGCTGGCGGCCCGTCGTCTGCTGCCGGCGCAGCCTGCCATTGTGATCGACTGTGGAACGGCGGTGACACTGGATGGCCTGCACGTGGACGGCAGGCACTGCGGCGGCCTGATTCTGCCCGGCCTCGGCTTGCTGGGGCAGGCCCTGACCAGCCGCACCCAGGCGGCCCACATGGCCGAACTGGATATGTCCGGACCGATGATTTTTGCCGATAATACCCGCCAGGCCATGGGCAGTGGCTGCCTGCTGGGCCTGACCGGGGCGCTTGAAGGCATTCGCCGGCGCATGCAGGCGCAGCTGGGGCCTGAGACCGTAACGCTGTTGTGCGGTGGTGATGCCGGACGGCTGCATGCCCTGATGGAGCAGCCGGAACAGACCCGGTTGGTACCGGACCTGCTGATGACGGGTCTGCAGCATTATGTGGAGCAACAGCCATGATGAATCTGCTGGTGATCCTGCTGGTATTTCTCAACCTGTCCCTGCTGGCCCTCAATCTGGGGCTGGTGGACAAGCTGGGCAATGTCCCGCTCACGGAACCGGGTATTGCCTCGCTGGAACTGGTGCATGAGGTACCGCCGGCACGCTACAGCAGTGGTCAGGGTGTCGACAGCAGTTGTTATACCATCGGCCCCTATAACAGCGAGCGGGCCGCACAGCAGGTCATGGTGCGTATCCGCAATTACGGCCTGGATGTACAGATGCGTTCACTGCGTACCATGGAGACCCTGAGTTATCTGGTCTACATCCCGGCACAGCCCGGCGAGGCTGAAGTGGAGCGCATCACCCGTGATCTGGCGCGTTATGATGTGCCGGATTACATGGTGATCCGGGAAGGGCCTTACCAGAATGCCATTTCACTCGGCTTCTTTGAGGACCTGCAGAAAGCGAAGCGTCATACCGAATACATCCGTTATCTGGGTTATGATGCCCGCTACACCGAGCAGAAGGCGGCACGGGAAGTGTTCTGGCTCGATTATGATGAACCGTTCGGCAGCAATACGCCGGTACTGGAATGGAGTCGGGCGGTGGATTCCGCCTCACGCCTGCAGCTGATTCCGCGTGCCTGCCGCTGAGGAGTGACTGTTGAAAAGCCTGCTGCTGGTAGCGCATGGCAGCCGCCGTGCTGCCTCGAATGAGGAAATCCGCATCCTGACCCGAGAAGTGGCGGCCCGTTCCGGCACCGCCTTTGATCATGTGGCCTGTGCCTTTCTGGAGCTGGCCGAACCGTCGATCGGAGCAGGGATTGAGGCCGGTATTGCCGCCGGGGCCACCGAAGTGGTGGTCTTTCCCTGTTTTCTGTCCGCCGGACGCCATGTGGTACGGGATGTATCGTCACAGGTGGCTGCCAAACAGCGCGAACATCCGGATGTCACCATGCGTCTGGCCCGTCATCTGGGGGCATCGGCAGTATTGCCGGAGCTGATTCTGGCGACCGTGGCACGGGGAACCTGTGGTTGTGGCCGGATGCAGGCACAGTGTGAATTTCCAGACTGCCGGGAAGTGGAGACGGTTTGAAGAAAAATCCGGCTTGATGGGTTGGAATTGAAAACGGGCAGGTTTGAAAAAATGGGACGGCACCAGAAAATCGTGTGAGGCTTCAGCCTTGAACCGAAAGTTCAAGGTGGAACCCGATTCCATGCCATAAGGCTTACCGACTTGCAGCCATGCACACAGGCATGAAAGGCAGATTCCTAGGTCAAATATTAGGCTCAAGGATTTATCCACCCCATCACGGGTTTCCCAGTTCGCCGTCCTTGAAACCCATACTATTACATTCAGGTGCATGAGAAAAGTTATCCGGATGAAAAACTGAAAACTTCCTTGTTCTGTTGCGGCACTCGCCGAAACACGGTTTGCCCCGGGTAACTTCGGGATAGTGACAGCCCCGTTGTGCCGTCAGAAATGGTTGATTTAATCCGGCCAAACAAAGGCCAGGGCTCCCGTTCAGTCAGGAGCCCCGGCACCGGTTCAGGCAGCCAGCTGGTTGGCAATCGGCAACTGGTAGATGCGCTTGCCGGTGACGGCAAACAGGGCATTGGCGACGGCAGGACCGACAGGCGGCACACCGGGTTCACCCACACCGCTCGGATTCTCGCCCGAATGCACGATATGGACCTCAACCTGTGGCATCTGCGGCATGCGCATGATCATGTAGTCATGGAAATTGGACTGCACGACCTGACCCTCCTTGAGCGTGATTTTCTCGCCCAGGATTGACGAGAGTCCGAAGCCGACCCCACCGCCCATCTGGGCATAGATCACATCCGGATTCACGGCCACGCCACAGTCTACGGCTACAACCACACGATCCACCGTGAAGCTGCCGTCATCCTTAACCGTGACATCGGCCACTTCGGCCACGTAGGTATTGAAGGATTTCACCACCGCGATACCGCGTCCGCGTCCGGCAGGCAGCCGGTTGCCCCAGCCTGCCTTTTCCGCCGCCAGATTGAGGACGCCCAGATGGCGGGGTGAGTCCTTCATCAGGGCACGGCGGAACTCCACCGGATCCCTGCCGGCTGCATGTGCCAGTTCGTCAATGAAGCATTCCGTGGCAAAGCCGGTATGGGTATGGCCGACCGAACGCCACCACTGCACCGGCACGCCGAAATCATCCGGTGTATGCAGTTCAACCGAACGGTTGGGAATCTCATACGGTTCGGCAGACCCTTCAACCGACATGGGATCAAACCCGCCCGCCATCATGGCCTCCATGGGGGTGCCCTGAACGATGGACTGGCCCACCACCCGCTGACGCCAGCCGGTCAGGTTGCCGTTTTCGTCCAGCCCGCCTTCAATCCGGTGATAGAACATCGGACGGTAATGGCCTCCGCGCATGTCTTCCTCACGGGTCCAGACCATCTTGACCGGCCGCTTGAGGCCGCTGGCTTTGGCGATCTGCACCGCCTCCAGCACATAATCGGCATGCGGATTGGCCCGCCGACCAAATGAACCGCCGGCATACAGGGTGTTGATCCTGACCTTCGAGGGCTCGATACCGAGTACGGCAGCGACCGAAGCCTGGTCAATGGCCTGAAACTGTTCCCCGTTCCAGATTTCGCAACCCTCATCGGTAATCTGTGCCACACAGTTCAGCGGTTCCATCGCTGCATGTGCCAGATACGGGAACTCATAAGCGGCGCTGATCACCCGGGCCGCATCCTTCAGGGCTGCATCCACATCCCCGGTGGCGGAAGTTTTCACACCCGGCAGTCTGGCCAGGGATTTGTAACGCGCCATCAGAGCCTCGCTGTCCAGCGGTGGCGTCCGTGAGGTGTCCCAGGTGATTTTAAGGGCATCCCGTCCCTTTTTGGCACTCCAGAAATCATTGGCCAGCACCGCAACCCCATTGGGGTATTGCACCACATTGACCACACCGCGGACCTCGCGGGCAGCGCTGTCATCCACGGACTGCACGGCAGCCCCGAAGCGTGGCGGGTGCGCCACCACCGCCACCAGCATGTCCGGCAGCCGGATATCCTGGGTATAGATGGCCGTACCGTTGGACTTGGCTTCGGCGTCCAGGCGGCGCAGGTTGTTCTTGCCGATCAGCACGAAATCTTCCGGGCTTTTGAGTGCCACGTTTTCGGGTACCGGCAGGCCGGCCGCCAGTTCTGCCATTTCACCGAAGGTGGCACTGAAACCGGTTCCTGCATGGCTCAGAATGCCGTTGCTGACGGTTATCTTGCGCTCATCCACGCCCCACTTGCGGGCAGCGGCGAGTTTCAGCATCTCGCGGGCGGCGGCTCCGGCCTGGCGCATCTGCAGGTAGGAATTGGCCATGGAGGTGCTGCCACCGGTGCCCATGCTGCCGAAGGCCAGATTCTTGTAGGTTTCATTGTCGGCGGGTGCCCCTTCGGCACGAATCTGGGACCAGTCGGCCCCCAGCTCCTCGGCTACCAGGGTCGACAGTCCGGTATGGGTACCCTGTCCCATTTCCAGGTGTTTGATGATGACCGTGACGGTGTTGTCCGGGGCAATGCGGATAAAGGCATTGGGTGCGAACAGGCCCTGTTTCAGGGTGGTGCTGCCCGCCTCGCCGGGACCGGCCATGGGGGCGTCATCTGCCAGGGCCTGTCCCAGACGCATGCCAAGGGTCAGCCCGGCTCCGGCCAGCAGGGTGGTTTTGAAAAAGTGACGACGGCTGTTGCTTTGCTCAGTCATGATGTCCTCCTCAGGCCAGCTGCAGGGCGGCACGCTTGATGGCGGCGCGAATGCGTTGATAGGTGGCACAGCGGCAGATATTGCCCGCCATGAAGCTGTCGATGTCTGCGTCACTGGGCGCAGGGTTGCTGCTCAACAGGGCCGTGGCCGACATGAGCTGGCCGGACTGGCAGTAGCCGCACTGGGGCACATTGTAGTGCACCCAGGCTTCCTGCAGGGCCTGGGTGATGCCGGATGATTCGGTTGCTCCTTCAATGGTGGTGATCTGTTTGCCTTCGAGGCTGGCGACCGGGGTGATGCAGGAACGTACGGGCTGGCCGTCGACATGAACGGTACAGGCACCGCACTGGGCCATGCCACAGCCGAACTTGGTGCCGGTCAGTCCGGCGTGGTCACGGATGGCCCATAACAGGGGCATGTCCGGTTCGACATCCAGCTCCACGGGCTGGTTGTTGATGGTTAGCTTCATCAGGTGTCTCCTCTCTAGTGAGTCAGTGGTGATTGCGGTTGTGATTGATGTTGATTGAATGATTAACCACCCGTTAAGGCTATCCATTCCGGGTAGTTGGCGTCCAGTGCTTTCCGGTGCTGCAGGACAAATTATAACTATCATCCGTATGGAAAAGTTTATGGCACGGCCTGTCAAGTCCCGACACGACTTTAATGGTTACCGGATCATTACCATCCGGCCACTCGACAGCTCAGCCTCCACCGGCAGGGTGAGCCGGGTAGGCCGATCGTGTTACAGTGCTGTTTTTGCCTGATCCACAAGCATGTCACAGATACCATTACCCTTCACTATTCGCCGTGCGGAAGCTGCCGATGCAGCGGCCCTGGCGGATTTCAACCGCCTGATGGCACTGGAGACCGAACACAGGCAGTTGTTGCCGGCGGTGATTCTGGCCGGGGTGGAAGGGTTGTTGCGGCAGCCGCAATACGGTTTTTATCTGGTCGCGGAGCATGAAAAAGCCATTGTCGGGGCGCTGATGGTGACCACCGAATGGAGCGACTGGCGCAATGGCATATTCTGGTGGGTGCAGAGTGTTTATGTCACCACCGCGTGGCGGCGCAAGGGTGTCTACCGGGCGCTTTACCACAGGGTGCGTGAGCTGGCGGCTCAGGAGCCTTGCGTGTGCGGCTTCCGGCTTTATGTGGAACGGGACAACCGGGTGGCACAGGCTGTCTACCGGGAACTGGGGATGCAGGAAACGGCTTACCTGTTGTTTGAGGCGCTGCGTTCCGGGGTTCATTTTCCGGAATCCGGGCTACAAGGGCCTGAAAAAGCATTAAAAGACGGTAATGTCGGGGTATGAACGCTTGTATCGTGCCGGTGCCTGACAGAAGATGCATGCCGGATGACCGGTTATTGTGATTATTGGATTATTAAATGAAAGCATGGGATGAATCGATGAAAAAAATGAAACTGTTTGCAGTAAAGCCCCTGATCGTTGCACTGGGACTGGTGCTGCTGAGCGCCGGTCCGCTGGCTCAGGCCGAGGAAGCCGGCCTGTTTGAACTGGGCGGCAAGACCTATACCGGTGCCGACCTTTCGGCTGCGGCACAGCAAAACCTGTACCAGGCGAGCCAGGAGTTTTATATGGCACGCAAAAACACGATTGATGAAGCCATCATGACCATGGAGCTGGAAAAGCGTGCCAAGGAAGCCGGCAAGACCCCTGAAGCGCTGGCCACCGAGCTGTTCAAGGTCGACAGCATTCCGGATGAGGAAATCACCCAATTCTATGAGGCCAACAAGGCGGGCATCAACCAGCCGCTGGAGCAGATCAAGCCCCAGATTCAGCAGTACCTGACCCAGCAGGCCCAGGGCGAAAAGCAGCGGGACCTGATTGAGGAGGTCAAGAAAGCCGGTGGTTTCAAGCTGGGTTTCGCCGAGCCGACGGCACCGGTTGTTGGTGTCAACAGTGACGGCTTTCCCTTCAAGGGACCGGAGGATGCCAAAGTGACACTGGTCGAGTTTGCCGATTACCAGTGCCCGCACTGCAAGACAGCCAGCGAAATTCTCGGTAAGGTGAGCGAACAGTTCAAGGACAGCCTCAAGCTGGTATTTATGGACTTCCCCATCAACCGCTCCGGCATTTCCCGCACCATTGCCGAAGGGGCAGTCTGTGCCGATCAGCAGGGCAGGTTCTGGGACTACAATGCCAAGGCGTTTGCCATGCAGCGTAACCTGAAGGCCGAATCACGCGAAGCGCTGGCACAGGAGCTGGAACTGGACATGGATGCCTTCAAACAATGTGTGGACTCGGACCTGCCGAAGCAGACCGTGGCGAAGGCACAGGCCGAGGGACAGCGTCTGGGCGTCGATGCGACACCGGCCCTGTTTCTGAATGGCATGAAGCTGGACCTGCACAATCTGGAGCAGGATCTGCCGGCGGCGATTGAACAGGTACTCAAGGAAGCCGGGGCGCAGGGCTGAGGCCGGATTGATTCGTATCTGCCCTTGCTGCAGTCCTGTTCCTGTCATCAGGCAGGTGCTGCGGTGAGGGCGGAATCACCCGGCTGCTCAGCCGTTTAATGCCACCCGGACCCCGAACGGAGGTTGCCCCCGCCCCTTGATCAGCCACAGGACCGGATAGTGCGGTGCTTGTGCAGGAAAATCCCCCAGCGCATCAGTAAAAAACAGCAGCAGGTCCGGTGCCTGATCCTGTGTGTCAATCCAGTCAAAAACCGGACGAAAGTCGGTGTGCCCGCCTCCGGCAATCCGGGATGGCAGGGTAATCTCCTCCCAGGGCTCAAACCGGCGCGGGAAGCCGTCAACAATGGCTGCATCACAGGCAATCAGGGTGATCCCGGCGTGTACCTGTCCCTTGATGGCATTGATTTCCGACAGGCATTCCTGCAGCTCACGGTCACTCACCGAACCACTGACATCCAGTGCCACCACCGCCTGAAGCTGCCGGGAGCGCAGGGTCGGGAAGATGGCCGGATCACCGCGCCGGCTGGAAGGGCGGGTATGGCTGTAATCATCCCGTGCCAGTGAGGTGAGGTAATGTGCCAGCAGCTGCCGCCAGGGCAGGCGTGGCTGCAGCAGTTCCTCCACCAGCCGCTGCATCACCCCGCTCAGTTTGCCGGCCTGCCGGGCCTGCCGGGCCGCACCGGCAAGACGCTGTTGCCATTGTACCGCCAGGGCTTCGGCTTCCTGATGGCTCAGTGGTGGGGGTGGACTGGCACTGCCGGCGGTATCCGCTGCCGGTTCGGCCCGTGAGGACTGCCCGCCGGATTCCGGGAGCTGATCCTGCAGCTGTCGGGGCTGGCCGGACGGACCCTGATCCGGTGTGCCCGTGTTCTGGTCCGGGGGCCGCTTCCGCTTGCTGCGTTGATCCAGCGGATTTTCCTGCGAATCCTGCCCCCCTTCAGCCGGGTTGTCGTCCTTGTCATACAGGTGCCGGTCCAGGGTTTCCGACAGGTCGTTGTCATCCAGCAGCGGGTAGATTTCCTCAGCACTCAGCCCGGCATATTCCTTCAGCATGAGCATGCCCGGCGGCGGGGTCAGTCCCTCGTCGACCAGAATCGGGTTGATGGCATAATCACAGGCCGGATCCCAGCGCCTTCTCACCCGGTGCTGGCGACGGGCAAAGTGGGACAGGGCACAGTGCAGGGCCTCATGCGCCAGCACGAACCGGGCCTCGTCGGCCCGCAACTCGCGGATATAGTCGGGGTTGTAATAAAAACGGCGTGCATCGGTACCGGTGGTCGGACACCAGGCCGGATTGGCAGCCTGCAACGGCAGGTGCAGAACCAGTGCTCCCAGAAAGGGCTGATCGAGAATCAGGCGTGTCCGTGCTGCAGTGAGCTTGTCTTCAAGTGCCTTGAGGTCTGCCGGTTCAGTCATACAGCAGAATGTCTCCCACCGACTCGGCCCAGTCGGCGAATTGTGGTACGGCAAACAGCTCGTCCCCGATGGCCCGGCTGAGGTCGGACACCAGCATCACGCCCATTTCGCGCAAAGGGAAGGCACGGGCGTAATTGAGGATATGGCCGTAAACCACTCCGGCCCCGGGTGTGCCACGGGCGCGGATGGCGCGTCCGGTCAGGGCGGCAGCCACCGCATACTGCAGGTCCACGGATTTCGGGCTTTTGATGGCTTCTCCGCGCAGAATGGCATCCAGGTCCGGCAGCTGGTCCAGGCTGTCAATAAACGCCTTGAGCTCGATACCGGCTCCCGTTCCCACACAGGCCTGCAGCGCACCCGGCAGCAGGGTGGGGGCATCGCCGAATTTCTGCAGGGCACGGTGGGCAAATTCCCAGGAACGCGGTGTCGGAAAAGCGACCGGATTCTGGGCCGGGTCGAAATGAAACAGCTGTTCGGGGCGGAAGCGCAGAAACGCGATAATGCGCTCGTCGATACCCTGGGTCCAGGCCCAGGCCACCCAGTCATCCAGATTCAGCGCCACCTCGAAATGGGAAAAGCGGTTGGCCAGCGGGGCCGGCATGGTATAGGACACGCCCCGGTCGCCCTGACGATTGCCGGCGGCAAAAATGGCCCAGCCCGGCGGTACCCGGTAATCACCCAGTCGGCGGTCGAGAATCAGCTGGTAGGCGGCTGCCGAGACGCTGGGGACGGCCGAAGTGATCTCGTCCAGGAACAGAATGCCGCGTTCACCATGACGCCCGGCATCCGGCAGCATGGCGGGAATGGCCCATTCCACCCGGCCCCCTTCCCGGAACGGAATCCCGCGCAGGTCACTGGGTTCCATCTGTGACAGGCGGATGTCGAGCACCGGGGCCTGATGCCGGGCACCGACCTGCGCCACCAGCTGTGACTTGCCGACACCGGGTGGCCCCCAGAGCATCACCGGGGTGTGGTGACCGGCCTGGGTACCGAGAAATTCCTGATCGAGGATGAGGCTGAGATGGGCCGGGCGCATGGGCTGTCCTTGGGTTGCCGGGGGTTACGGGGTTGTTGCCGGCTGGTCCGGGCGGGCGGGTGTGCCGGTATCGGTTGCCGGAGCGGGCGGCGTATCAGTTGCCGGTGGTGTTGCAGTGGCGGGCTCCAGCTCGCTGAAGCCGTCCGGGAGCGTGAACAGGGCAGTATCCAGCGCCTCCCGGCTCAGGGCGGTCAGCTCACTGGAAGGCCCCTGCGGCAGGGCACGGATACGCACTGCCAGCCCGTGCCGGTGCGGCTGGGTCATGCCTTCCGGCGGTGCGGTCACGCCCTGAATGGCTGCACTCTCGCTTGCCAGTTTGTCCATGTACCCGAACATCGCCAGCAGGGTATCAAAATCCGCCGGGGCCAGGGTCTCGGGGCCGGCATTGCAGATTTCGCGGTTGGGGGTCTGATTGTAATACACGGTCCAGAGCTGACAGGCAAAGCCGCTGACCTGGGTTGAGGTATTGTTGTTGCGGTATTCGACATGCGGGGCCGGTGCCTGCATCTGCTCATCGGCCAGTTTCATGCGGGCTTCCATCACGCTGCGCTGTTCGGGCGGAAGCCGGGTCAGTTGCTGCCCGAATGCAGCCTTCATCCGTTCCTGCATGGTTTTCATCTGCCGGGCACGTCCGGCCATTTTTTCCGGGCTGTTATCGATATACTGGCGGGCTTGCGGGTTGATGGTCAGCAGGGAGGCGGTTTTGCTGTCAAACAGGGAGTAGACCGGGGCACCGGCTTCGCCCATGCGCACCTTGCCGTCCTGAATCAGAATCTCGGTCTGGCGCGACTGTGGTCCGAAACCGCTGTCCGTAAAGGCCAGCCGGGCATCAGCCTGTGCGGCGCCTGTCAGCAGGATCAGCGGCAATGCTTTAAGCAGAGAATCAGAATGCATTTTTAATACCCCTTTTTTTCTGTGATGCTGCATCCTGATCCGTGCTCCAAGGTTAGGACCCGCACCACAAAACACGCACTGTCCGGTATATCAACGGCTGTTTTCGGCTTACCGGCGGTTGATTGTGCAGAATAATCGGCATGACTGCACCGTCTGGCCGTTTTCCGGCTGTCAGGCCCGATTATGCGGAATATCGGCCGGCAATCCTATCTGCCACAGGAGGTGGTTGCCGCCGCTCAACGAAGGCGGCGCAGGGCCTGGTTGATGCCATCCAGATCGACCTGATCGGGATCAAAATCCGCCGGCAGCCATTCCATCAGCTCATCGTCCTCATCCTCAGCATCCGGGGTATCGCCAGCAGCCCGGCGCTGTTTGAAGGTGGCCAGCAGATGGGCATAGCCCCAGATGCCGCCGCAGTCTTCCGGCGGGCAGGCCCCCCGTGCCTTGAGACAGGCCGGTATGGCGGCTGCGGCATCGGCAGGCAGGACCTTTTCCAGCGTGACCTTGTGCAGCCAGCTGTCACCAAAGTCATATTCGTAGCGCAGCCAGTCCTTTTCCCGGCGCAACAGTGCCCGGATGGTGTAGTCACGGGCATCCAGGGTGTCTTCCAACAGTTCGCTGCCAAACATGTTGGGGCTGCTGTAAAACGTGTCGCCATGAATGAACTGGTTCAGGTGCGTATCCGTCCAGCCCATGGCAATCTGGATTACCCGGTGCAGCTGATCCAGGCTTGCATCATTCCGGATCAGCACGCGCCGCCAGATCGGGGGTTTGCTGCCTTCCAGGCTGATTTTGAGTTGATAAACGGTTCCGGCTTCGGGGGCCATGGGTTGTCTCCTTGTACGGGGGATGCGGGGTATGGGCCATGTCGGCTATGCCCTGACCACTTCACACAACAGTGACTTGAAGGGTGGAAATCCGCTGATGGGGTCGAGTGCGGCACCGTCGGTCAGCTCGTTGATATTGGCATTATTCCAGCCATGGAAGGCATGCACCACCCCCGGTTTCATGATATCGGTCACATCGGCATGAAAATACACCGTACCGCGTGGCGAACGGACTGCCACCCGGTCACCGTGGGCAATACTGCGGGGCCGGGCATCATCGGGGTGTATCTGGATGCGCGGGTGCGGGTCCAGGGCCAGCATGGCGGCAACATTGTGCTGCTGGGAGTGGGTGAAGTATTTCTGGCGTCCCCCGGATGTCAGTACCAGCGGGTAATCAGGCAGCAGCTCCGGGGTCGAGAGCGGGCTTTCCCGTGGCTCGCGGTAAGTGGGCAGGCCGTCGTAGCCGTGCGCCTTCAGCTCCCCGGCATCAAATTCCACCTTGCCGCTTTGGGTGCGAAAACCGTTGATACGCCACTGGCGGTCGGCATCCAGAAAGCCCTGATCCACCAGCTCTTCAATCACCGGGCTGTAGACCGTGACCCCGTCCGGATTCTCGTAGGCTTCCCGACGGATGTCTTCCGGCAGTCCCGTGGCCATTTCCGCCCAGGAGGCTTCCACATCGCCATGCCAGAACTGCTCGGCCATTCCCAGGCGCACCCCGAGATCAAGGAAAATCCGGGCATCCGCACGCGCTTCCCCACGCGGTTCCAGCGCCTGATGACGGTACTTGATTTCACCCTGGTAGGCACAACCGGGATAGGCAATCAGGGCCGGACGCTCCAGGCTGGTCGCTGCCGGCAGCACAATATCGGCCTGCAGGGTGGCCGGATTGTGGAAAAAATCGGAAACAGCGAAAAAATCCAGTGCCGCCAGCGCCCGCTCCATGCGTTTGGAATCGGCCCACATGGCGGTATTGATCCCCATGGCCAGCAGGGCCCGCAGGGGCTGAGGGCGGCCTTCAAGAATGCAGTCCGGCATCAGCATGCTCTGCCCGGCGGGCCAGTAGCGGGTCCAGACCGGAAACACCTCATCCCCGATCCGGGGCGGCAGTTCATTGAGGCAGTAATCAAACAGTTCAATCGGTTTGGGCAGCACCTTGTCGTTGTAAAAGCGGTTGCCACCCTCGCGGTCGATCATGCCCAGCACCGCCGAGAGCAGAATCACGGCGCGGTGGTTCTGAAACCCGTTGCTGTGCTGCACTGTGGCAGTAGGGGACAGGGCAATCTGGGATGGCAGGGTGGTGGCGAACAATTCCACTGCCGCCTGCAGGTCAGCTTCCCGGATGCCGCAGATGCCGGCAACCCGTTGTGGGGTGAAGGCCTGAATATAGTCCGTGAAGGCTTCCAGACCATGGGCCCACTGATCCAGAAAGACCTGATCCTGCCAGCCATTCTGGAAAATCAGGTGGTGAAACCCGAGTGCCAGTGCCCCATCGGTACCGGGGCGGATTTGCAGGTGAATGTCGGCCAGCTGTGCAGTTTCGGTACGGCGGGGGTCGACCACAATCATTTTGCGGCCCTTTTTGCGCCGGGCCAGATGGTGGTTTTCAAACGGTGGAATAGAGCCGGAGGCATTGGTGGACCAAACCAGCACGCAGGCAGTTTTGGGGGATTCCACGGTGGAAGTGGTCTTGAGCTTGTAACCGTAGGTCAGCTTCTCGGCCACCATGGTGGCGGAAAAGCAGCAGCCGGATTCGGTCAGGTAATTGGGGCTGCCGAAAGCATGGGCCAGCCGTTGCAGCTGCGGCCGGGCTTCCTTGGTATAACCGGCAAAAAACCCCACAGCCGGTGCACCATGAGCTGCTTTGGTGGCCTGCAGGCCGGTGGCAATGGTCTCAAGGGCTTCATCCCAGCTGATGCGCTCAAACCGGCCCGTACCCTTGGGTCCACTACGCCGCAGGGGATAAAGCAGGCGCTCGGGATGGTAAAGCCGCTCCAGCTGCATCTGGCCACGCGGGCAGTTGGGCAGCCCGGTGACCCGGGTGGCCTGTCCCTGTGCATTCAGGGTCACATCAAACAGGCAATTGGCATCGCACTCGTAACAGGTGGTTCGTTTGGTTATGCTGGCGCTCACGGTGGTTTCGGCATCCTGTGCTGATGAAAAAAGTGGGGCTGATTGTAGGCGCAAGTTATGTAAGCATACGAGATGCAGGGGATTTGCTGGCGTGAAGCCCCCGCAAAACCGGCAGGTCAGGTCAGCCACTCCAGATCACAAGCAGTCACCCTTCAGGAGGCTACGGTCTGTTGGCGCTGCCGGGCGGGCCAGCCGGACAGCAGCACCAGAACCAGGGCCATCCCGCCGAACAGCCAGCGCATGTCGGTGCTGACTCTGCGGGTGGTGGCCAGGTCAGGGTCCAGCAGCCAGCGTCCAAGCTGTTCCGGGTGCTGCAGGTGGTGATAGTCCAGGCCAGTGATGCTGGCAAAGCGCTGCAGGCGGGGCTGATCCAGTCGTGACAGGTACAGGTGTGACTGAACCGCATTCAGGCCACCGGCATTATTGAGCGCCTCTTCCCGGGTCCAGTAGCCGCTGATGCTGTTATCCGGTGCCAGATGCGGCACCGGAGTGGGAATTTCGTTGCCGGTACCGATAATAACCCCCCCCGGCTGCCCCGGCGTCCCCATAAAGGCCGGTTCACGGGCCGGATCAGCCGGCGGACTCTGATCACCATCGGTGAGAAACACCAGCGCAGGCGGATTATCCGATTCGTTCATGAGTTCCAGCGCTGCATACAGGCCGTACTGAATCTGGCTGTCATTGGCCCAGGCCATGCGCCAGTCAATATGATCCAGCACATCGGTAATAATGGCGTAATGCTCACACACCTCCAGCGGATTGAACAGCTGGTAGGTATTATTGGCGGTATAAAGCCCAAGCCCCACCTGTGAGCCGCAGGGCAGCTGTTTCAGGGCTGCCCGCATTGCCTGTCGGGCAACGGTCAGGCGGTCTGTCAGTTCACCATTAAGGTGGTAGTCACGGGTATTCATGCTCTGGGTAATATCCAGAATGAAACTGTAGTTCCAGACCTTGCGCTCCAGCAGCCAGAAAGGACGCAACAAGGCCAGCGCCATGCACAGCAGGGCCAACAGCAGCAACAAGCTGCTCCGGTAACGTGGCGGCATTCAGGGACCTCCGCCGGACACACCGGAAATGTGGGAGAATACACTGGTGCGGTTCTCCTGCCAGCCGGCCTGACTGCGGCTTTCTCCGGGCAGCAGGCGCAGGGTCTGTTCCAGGCTCAGACGGGCATCATAATGCGCCGGATTATTACTCACCACGGTATGCAGTTCATGAGCTGCCAGCTCCAGCAATGGCAGAAAGCGTGACTGCACCGCTGCCTCATCCGCCTGCCGGGCTGCCAGGGCCTGACGCAGGTAAATCAGACCGCTGTTATAATGGCTGGCTTCCTGCAGGGCCGTCGGTACTTCGGGGTGACTGGCCACCCGCGCATACAGGGTCAGGGCGGCATCGGTCTGTTGCTGCTGCAGCAGGTAATGGGCACGGGCAAACAGCAACACCGGTATGTTGGTCCTGCTGTTATCGGTGTCGATACTTTCCGGCTGGGCCAGCTGCCGGTTCAGGGTTTGCTGCTGCTGGTAGCGATACAGGTTCACGGCCTGCCATGCCAGCAACAGCAGGGCCACACCCAGCAGCAGGTAACGAAGGGCACGGATCATGGGGCAGGGTCTCCGGATGGCGTGATGAGTGTGCTGCTCATGCCGGCTACCATGGTTCTGCCTCCAGCCAGCGCACCGGCAACAACAGCAGGCCGAGTACCAGCGCCAGTCCGTAGCACCATCCGGCCAGATCACGCCGCGGGATGATTGCCTCATAGCGCAGCGGCTGATTATTGAGCTGGCCAATGTCGGCAATGGCCGCATCCAGCGCCCCCGGCTCCTCGACTTCATAGGCATGATAGGGGACAGCCAGACTCTGGAAAAACCGGTTCAGAAAATACTCCGGATTGCCGGATCGTTCCGGGGCCGGGCCTTCATGTACCAGCCGGTTGCCGTGCGTGCTTTTGAGGTAGATCCAGTAGACTGCCACCTGCAGGCTGTCAAATTGCTGGCGCAGGCGTGCCTGGTTTTGCAGGGTGATCATGCCGCCGCCGTCGGAGACCAGCAGAATGACCCGTGAGCCACTGTAATGTTGTGCATCAAAATAGGACAGGGCCAGGGTAATACCGCGTTCAATGGCTGTCGAACCCCGCCCCCGGTTCAGGGTGCTGTTGATCCCGGCCCGGATCACCTCACGCTCCTGGGTCAGGGGCAGCCGGTACAGGGCCGAGGTGCTGAATGACACCAGCCCGTAAAAATCATTGCCCCCTTCATCCACCAGCCGGTTCAGCACTTCGCGTGCCACCGCGTTTTTGCTGCCCCGGTAGCGTGAGGCGGCCCCGCGTGTGAACGAATCATTCATGCTGGAACTGCGATCCAGCAGGATCACCACATGCGCCCCGGTGCCGGTTTTTTCCACCCGCTGTTCCCCCCGGAACGGTTCGGCCATGGCGGTGATCAGTGTAGCCAGCAGCAGCATGAGCAATACCCGTATCCCCAGATCCAGCAGACGTGATGGCAGATCAGGCGGCAGCAGGCCGATGGCGGGATAATCCAGGTTGCGCCGCTGCCAGCGCCACAAGGGCAACAGGCACAAAGGCAGGAGCCAGAACCAGTCGGGGTGGCTGAAACTCAGGTTTTCCATGCCGCCCGTTCCCGTTCACTGAAATGCCGGCACAACGCCAACAGGTTTGCCCGTGCCGGAAAAGCCTTGTCATCGGCCCCGAAGCGTGCCTGCCAGCCCTGTTCCAGCAGCACCCGGGCCGCTTCAGCCAGCGGCTGGTAATGCGGCTGTGTGGCAAAAAAGGCTTCGACCTGGTCAGGAAACAGCGTATGCCCGGCCTGTTCATTCAGGGCCTGCTCCAGCAGATGAAAGGCCTGTGCATCCTGTACCGTACCGGCTGGCAAGCGGCGCAGGGCACGCAAGGCGCGGGTGTGGGGGCCGGGAGTCCACGACAGGAAGCCAAGGCGGCCATCGACCCAGAGCCACAACAGCAGGCAGCCGATCAGCCCCCAGAGTGGCCACAGCGGCTGCCAAAGGGTGGTGGGCTGTGGCGGCTCCGGTGCAACCAGCGGGCGCAGGCTGTCAGCGTCGACCGGACCGGGTGGCAGCATGGGGGAATAACCGATTTCGGGACCGGGCAGGCTCACGGCACGGCCATTGGTCAGCAGCAGGGTGGTCGGCGGGAGTTTGAGCCGTTGCGGCTGTTCCACCTGCCGGAACAGCTGCCAGTGGCGGGTGACTTCATAGCGCGTGTCACCATAGCGGGCATCGGGGGAGGGCTGGTCGGGAAGGCGGCGGAGCTGGAAGACGGCAAGGTCGAGCCAGTCATTGATCCGTCCTGATGGTGGCAGGGTATTGGGGTTGAGGTATTGCCTGCGGGGCAGGCGCAGGGTCAGGGTCTGCTCCAGCACATCACCCAGCATGAGACCGAACTGGTGTGGACGCAGACGCTGGAGCGTCAGCAGTACCGGTGCCGATTCCGCAGCACTCCCGCTGGCAGCCTGTGCGACAGATGCCGGGGATGGCTCAACAGGTGGCGGATGGTTGTCACCCGGTGCAAGAGCCGGGGTATCTGCCGGAGCGGGCAGGGCCGGTGGGTCGGTATCAGCCCGCCCCGGCAATGGCATCACTGACAGCAGGGCAGCCATGAGCAGCAGGGACAGGGGATACCGGGTCATCATCAGTCCGTTTCCCAGAAATAATCCGTGAGGCGGTCCGGCTCAAAGCACTCATCAACCTCAAAGGGCCGAAAACCGTAACGGATGAAACACTGCTGCAACCCGGTATGCCACTGCTCAAAACGTGCACTGATGGCGTGCCGCAGGGCCGGACGCAGCAACAGGCTGCGCACCCGCCCGCTTTCGGGGTCCCTGAGGCGGACAAAGCGCCAGTCCGGCAGCTGGCGGTATTCACGCCCCGGCCACAGCAGGACCGGTACCAGTTGGTGAAAGGCCAGCCGCTCCAGCAGCTGCTCCAGCAGATTGCGCGGAAAATGGAAGTCACTGAGCAGGAAAACCAGGCTGCGTCGGGCCGGCAGCTCATCCAGACATGACAAAAGCCCCCGGCTGTGCCGATCCGGTGCCTGGTAACGGGCCAGCTGCTGCCACAGGGGTTCCAGGCTGGCAAACTGGCGCACGGGCGGGGTATAAAGTGCCCGGGCGGGCTGTTCAGCGGCCGCCATAAAGCTGAAACGGTCACCATTGCGGTAACTGGACCAGGCAATGCTCCGGCACAGGGCCTGCAGCAGCTCGCGGCGTCCAAAGCTGCGCATGGAGGCACTCAGGTCCGCCAGAGCCACTACCGTCAGACGGCTGCTCTGGCGCATGCGCCGGACCCGGAACTGTCCGAACGGGTCACGCAGGCTGGCCTGCAGGTCGAGGTTGCGCACATCGGGGTGATGGGCGAGCCAGTCATGGGAATGAAATTCCAGCCCGGTACCGGTGCGCAGGCCCGGATGGGCACCGCTGCGGGTATCACCGCTGCGCCAGGGTACCCGGTAGAAAAACTCTTCCGGCTGCGGCATCAGGGGGCCACCCGGTCAAGAATCTGTGCAGTCAGCACCGGGGTGATCTGTTCACGGCGCTGTTCGTAGACCGGGGTGAAAAACAGCCGGTGGCCGATGGCGGGCAAAAACACATCACGAAGATCCTCCGGGCTCAGGTAATCACGCCCGTTCAGCCAGGCCAGTACACGGGCAGCACGGATCAGCAGGCTCATACCCCGCGGGCTGGCCCCGGACAGCAGCAGGCGCTCCATGTCGATATTGGCCAGTTCCACCCCGGTGGCAGCGGGATTACGGGTAGCCTGCCACAGACGCTGTGCGTAATCCATCAGGGCCGGGCTGACACGGACATGGCGCTGGATCGCGGCGGCAACCCGGTTCAGGGCCTCAAAAGGCAGTACCGGTTCACGGATGACCTCCAGGGTATCCGTATCATGAAAATCCGGATCGAACATCAGGCGCTGGCGCAGTTCGGTCTCTGCCGGAATGCCGACCGCGACTTCCAGCATGAAACGGTCACGGGCCGCCGCAGGCAGGTTATAGGTTTCATCCCGCTCGACCCGGTTGCGATCGGCAAAGACCTGCAGGTGCGGGAACTGCCATTCACGGTTGAATGCCTGCACGCTGCGTTCGGCCATTACCCGCAGCATGAGGGAATGCACCTGGGGACGGGCACGGTTGATTTCATTGAAAAAGAAGGTGGAGAGGTGTTCACCGTGTTTCAGCAGCGGACCGGGATCAACCTGCGGCCTGCCATCGGCATTGATCCAGGTGTGGTAGATGAGATCGTGCGGCATCAGGTCCACGGTGCCTTCCGTGCGTTCGTAGGCCCCGCCGATGGCACGCGCCACACTGCGCAGCAGCGTGGTCTTGCCCACACCGACATCACCTTCCAGCAGTACATGACCACGGGCAAATACCGCCACCGTCACCAGCCGGATGGCAGGCTGCATGCCGATCACCACCTGTTGCAACTGACGTTCGAATTCCAGCGCCCGGTTGCGCCAGTGATCGGGGTCAAAGGAAGCGGATTCGGACATGGAGGCCATCCTGTGCGTAGTCTGGTTGGGAGGCTGTGTGCCATTTGTCGCTTCAGGATTATTGCAGGTTGGGGGGAATGAGGCAAATGAGGGGCAGCCCTTAATCTTTTGCCTGCCCCCGTATTTCAAGCCGGCATCAGGTTTCAGTACGAAACGGTCACATCCGGCCGGCTGGCGAAGAACCGGCTCCCCATCAGCATTGAGGGGGTACGATAACCGCCTGTCACCGCCTCATCCAGGCAGTGCACGGCTATTGCCAGGGCCGTGTCGACCGTCAGGGTATAGACATTGGGGCCGGACAGGGTGCCGCTGACTTTCTGTCCCTGGGCATTGCGGGCCTCGCCCCAGAATTCAGTCCGTTGCATCGCCAGTGCCTCATCACTCGGCCCACCGGCCAGAAACCGTTCCGCCATGTGCTTGAGAAAACGGATGACAGCGGGCCGGGCAAAGATAAACCGCAGGTAATGACTGATGCGCATGCCCAGTCCCAGCGGCAGTGGCATGGCGGCAAAAACCATGCCGTTGGGAACACCGGTGGAGATGCCTGCGGTGAACACATCGCCCCAGGGGAAGGTGACTGCCCAGCGGGTTTTGCCGGGGAAGGGGAGACGGCGGATAATATGCGCCTGCGGTACGGCGACCAGCCGGTGATTCTCGCGCACCAGCCCGCCGTTGGCCGTGCCTTCGATGGCGGTCTTGATGGTGCCGATGCTGGGGCGGGTACCGAAGCTGAACGCGATGTCGATATTATCGGCATCCGGCAGCTTCTCCTTCAGCGTGGCGGCCAGGCAGTCGGTCGGCACAATGTCAAAACCGGCACCGGGGCACAGCACCACCCCCGCTTCCTGCGCCCGTGAGTCCTGGTTGTGGCAGAACTGCAGGATGGCGATCTCGCCGGTAATGTCCAGGTAGTGTACCTTCCGGCTCAGGCAGGCTTCGACAAAAGCCGGCGCGGTTGCCGCAAAGGGGCCGGCACAATTCACCACCACATCAATACCATCAAGGTGTTCCGCCGCCTGTTCCACACTGAAGACCCGCGCCTCAAGCCCGAAGGCTTCGGTCAGCGGACCGAGTTTGGTGGCGCTGCGACCGGCAATCACCGGCGTCAGTCCGCGCCGAACCGCCTCCTGCACCATCAGGTCACCGGTGTAACCGTAAGCACCGTAAATCATCAATCGCGTACTCATTTCAAATCTCCCGCTCTGCAGGACAGGTTTGTCAAGCTGTGGCACAGGCCCCGTACAATGACCGGTGCTGCGTTGGTTGGGTCTGGTTATGACGGCCTGGTGTCCGGTGTGTCTGTGTCAAGCTCCAGGCTATCCACATTGCCATCGGCATCAACCTGCAGGTGGGTCAACATGCGCTCGGCTTCCTCCAGGCTGACATCGTAGCGTTCCTGCAGTTTGCCGATTAGCAACTCGATTTTGCCATTGATTTCGATCATGTCGTTGTGGGTCAGCTCGCCGAACTTCTGTCGCACGCTGCCTTCCAGTTGGTACCACTTGGCTTCAAGTATCGTTTTAATGTCCATTTGCCGGCTCCTGTTCTGTTGGGGGCATCCGCTTGGTCTCAAGTCCACGATTATAGTCCGGATACCGGATTAAAAATGCTTCAGATTACCTTGCCGTGACAGCCGGCAAGGCCGCTGAATGACAAAAAACCGATATGATAACAGTTTAGAATCCCCTCATAGGGTATCCGTAAACCCTTCGCCTTTAGGCGACGGATGACGGATCCCCGTTTACACTTGGGGAATGGAAGATTACAAGAAAGGATCCCATACAGTTTGGGACTGCAAATACCACCTGGTGTGGACGACGAAGTACCGTTATGAGGTGTTGAGCGGAGATGTAGGTCACCGTTTGCCGGGAGTTGCTTCGAGAGATCGCTCGGAGCAAGGAGATGACGATCTATGCGGGCTCAATCAATCGTGATCATGTGCACATGCTGATCGGTATACCGCCGAACCTGTCGGTGTTGAAGGCAGTGCAGTACCTGAAGGGGAAAAGCTCTGTACACGACAAAAATCATAACTGACTGATTTAACGAGGCCAAGTTTTAGCGAGTTGAAGTCCGCCGACGATCTGTTGCACCCTCTTGTGACCAAACAAAGGAGGTTGCAATGGATTTAGCCGACGGACTACGGAACAGCCTAAAAGATCATCTAGGTTGGGGCAAGCCCCGGCTCGCTTGTTTTGTCAGTCTGCTGCTGGCGGTGTTACGTATCCAGCGTATGGATTTAAGCCGTCTGGCGGTAGCGATGGGTGGTAGGCGTTCACGCTTTCCGTTAGGCATTGCAGCGATTTTGTAGTAAATTCCCCCCATCCCAAGTACGAGCCACTTTCACCTTGTTAGCCCCAGCCTCCCCACTGCCGACCACCCTGGATGAA
>Ga0116152_10001212_pt1 | contig 21160 bp, 19 predicted proteins | sample AD_UKC119_MetaG_FD_89894 | JGI IMG/M metagenome (GOLD analysis project Ga0116152, IMG submission 89894) | Active sludge microbial communities of municipal wastewater-treating anaerobic digesters from Hong Kong - AD_UKC119_MetaG | ecosystem: Engineered > Bioreactor > Anaerobic > Digestate...
AATTTATAAAGGTCTGTTTTGCGGCCAAACCAGATTATCCATTTCCTCTGGTGGAAGTGTGCCTTCCTTTCTGACCCGTTTGGCTGTTAAAACGACACGCATTATTATGAAGGCCGCAACAAGTGCATGAAAGCCGCCACAAAATAGAAATAATGCCTTGGCACTTGAGAACTGCATCAGATTGCCGGCAACAACAGGACCAAAAATTGACCCGATTGACCAGATTGTCAGAATTGTTGCACATACGGCAACTGTCTCGTTATGGCTTACATGATCAATTGCATGGGATAATGCGATAGAGTAAAGGGAAAGAGCTGCACCACCCCAAATAAAACATATTATTAGAGCATTGCCCTGATTTGCAGCAAACGGAAATGTCATGGCAATAGACATACAGGCAGAAATGGAAAAACCGATAATCAGTATTTTGCGCCGACCTAGTATATCCGACATAAAGCCTGAGGGCCATTGAAGCAAAAGCCCCCCAAAATGAGCCGCTACCAGCAAAATAAGGGCCTGTGATTTAATCAAGCCGACCTCAACACCATATACAGGCATCATATTAAGCACCGCACTATTGGTAAAGCCGAGAATAAATGCGGCAATAAAGGCACTTGGGGCGTCATGCAATATTTTTCTAAATGAAGTTGTCACTCCCGGTCCAATTTCAGGCTGAGGCAGTTTTGTCAGACAAACCGGGATAAGCGATATAATAAAAAGCAACACACAGAAAATTATGGCATTATCACTAAACCCGGCGGAATAAGACAGAAGAGCCGGCGCCCCAACATAGGCCAGCTTAGTGATAGTTGAATAAAATCCCATGATCCGTCCCCGAATTTCAAGAGGGGTAACATGCCCGACCCAACTATCAACACATGTCATAATAATGGCAATCGCACAGCCCATTATACCTCGGAATATAGTCCAAACCGCAGCATCCTGTAATAAATGCATCATAAGTGTTAATGATGCCAGCAAGGCCGCTGCAAAAGTAAAACTTCTGATATGACCAATGGTCATAAGTAGTTTTCGTGCCCAGAAACACCCCAGCACAAATCCAAGCCCGTATACAGTTGGAATCATGCCGACGATACCCAGCGATGACCCGGAACTATTCGCATTAAGCACAACAGTTGGCGCAACTACGCTATTTGCAAATTGCAAAATAACAATGCTTAATAATAAGGCCGCAATTGACAAAATAATTTTGAACATTCAGTCGCACACAAGAAATAAGTTTTAAATCTGACATTGCACATAATGCAAAGTAAATTAAATAACAAACATTAGTTTATACAAATGAATGTTATTTCAATCCATTATTGTCGTGATATTGTTTTTTCAAAGAAACCAGTATTCTTTACGCATTATTTTTACAGTTTAGAAAAAAGCAGCGACCCTGAAAACAACCCCTGAATCTGAACGCCTGCCGACGACATTTGTATCAACATAGGATATACCAAGTTCAAATTTATCAAAAGTAACACTCGTGCCTAGTCGCCAGTCCCATTTATTGTTCCCAAAAAATCCGTCCTCATATCCCAGATGAAAATTTAGCGAAAAAGGTGTGTTGGGAACTTGTGCCCTGGTTTCATTATATAAATAAATATTATCCTGACTGCCATTATTACTCTGACTTGGCATATAGGAAATGCCCAATGTGCTTGTCAACAAGCCAAAATCTACGCCGGCGGAACCATATGTTTCAAAATAAGTGGCATTATTCCCCCCCGGATAAACATACGCCGTGGCGCCAATATCATAAATTATGCCATGAGATTCCCTGCTATATCCGGCATAAAAATTGGTCTCAACATCTGCACCACGAAAATTAGAAACGTTGGATGCCCAGGCTCCGGTATAAATACCATTATCAGCAAACCAGTCTATACCCCCTTGAACGGCAACATCATTATTGGATTTGGAAACGCCGCGAAAACGATAATCACTAAGTAGAGATGCATTAAAAGCCAGCTCCCCACCCAGAAGACGTGTTTGCGCCTGACCGATGGCAGGAAGCAGAACGGTCAAACAGAGCAGATTTAATATTATTTTCTTTAGTGTCATTAAATACTCCTTTAAAAATTTAAACGTTCAACTGTCATTATTCAATTCCAATTGCCACGCCCGCGTTAAGGCGCACTTTAAACCAATTCATCCCCCAGTGGAGATGAGGACCTGTGGCCCGTCCAGACATGCCAACAGTCCCAATTGGATCCCCTTGTTTTACCATATCGCCCTGCTTTACCATTGTTTTCTCCATATGGGCATAAACACTGCTCAGGCCATGTCCGTGGTCAATAATCATGGTGTTTCCGGTCAGATACTGATCACTTACAAGGGTCACTTTGCCCCCTAACGGTGCCACTATTAACGCACCCTGTCCCGGTGCAATATCAAGTCCTGTGTGTGGGCTTCTTGGTTCACCGTTTAGAACCCTATGCGATCCAAACCGACCACTTATTCTTCCTTTGACAGGCCAGATCATCTGTTCCCTGAAATTCTCAAGATTACTGTCCGTTTCGCGCGCAGCACGAACGTCTGCTGCGTCTTTTGCTATCCGGTCTTGGACGTCTTTGGGCGGTGCAACATATTTTGGTGGAAGCCCGGTAATTTCCTCGACTTCATAATCATGGGGCTCAACATCAAGATGGTACATAGTAAACCCGCCACTCTTGTGATCAACACGGATATTCGCAACTTTCTTATATTGCCAGTCAAGTCCAATAACAAAATATCCATCCGGGTCCGTTTTAATAGTCTCCCCCTGGAATGTTACTTTATCGCCTGGCGATACATTGCCAACATAATATCCCCCCTGTTTTAGGGGTTCTTTAATGCCCAAATCATTTTCGGCATAACATACTATATTGGTCAGCATAAATAAGATGCCTGCCAGAAATAATTGCTTCATAACAATCGCCCCTGTGCATTCTCGTCTGTCTTTTTCTTCTTGTTTACTGTCTTCGCTTTGCCGCCAGTGGCCATTACATCAATATTTCCATCCCTGAATTCAATTGCCAGGCGGTCCCCTGTTACTATATTTTTGCCATCGCTAAGGGCTTTGCCCTGTTCATTTCTGATAACAGCAAATCCCCTTTCCAGAACTTTCTGATAACTTAAACTTTCAAGTAGCCTGGCGGGGTTCTGATATTCAGTGCGCCGTTGGTTCAAAAAATTTGATATGGCCCTGTTCATTCGTTCGTCTGTGGTTTTTATCTTTTCATCAGCTCGTTTTATTTCTGATTTTAAAGTCTCTGGTCGCAAAAGACTCTTTATTCTTTCCAGTCTGAAGGCTTGCCGCTCAACACTGACCTTTAGCGCTCGGGGCATTCGTTCGCTCAGCTCATCAAACCGCTGTGAAGCCAAACTAAGCAATTCAGAAGGTTTCGGCAAACCGCGGCCAAGCCCTTCAACTTTTTGTTCGAGATTATTTATATATCTTCTTGTGGCTTTTTCAAGGCGCAGGTCGAAGTCCCTTACCGTATATACCAAATCATCCCGGACCGGAACGGCCCGTTCTGCGGCGGCCGTAGGGGTAGGTGAACGGAAATCAGAAACATAATCAATAAGCGTGGTATCTGTTTCGTGACCAACGGCTGAAATCAGTGGAATTTCTGATCTGGCAACCGCGCGGATCACCTCTTCTTCATTAAAACACCAGAGATCTTCGAGGCTGCCGCCTCCACGCGCAACAATCAGCACATCCGGCTTCGGAATTGATCCATTTTCATCAAGGGCATTAAAGCCGTCAATGGCCTCTGCAATCTGTTTTGAGGCCCCTTCCCCCTGCACGAGTACCGGCCAAACCAAAACATGACGTGGGAACCGGTCCGAAAGACGGTGAAGAATATCACGGATAACAGACCCGGTTGGTGACGTCACGACGCCAATAACTTTAGGCAGGTAAGGAATAGGAAGTTTACGGTTCTGGTCAAATAACCCTTCGGCCGCAAGCTCTTTTTTACGCTTTTCCAGCAGCGCCATCAGCGCTCCTTCCCCGGCGACCTCCATATTTTCAATGACGATCTGATATTTTGACCGGCCCGGATAGGTAGTCAGCTTACCTGTGGCAACAACCTCAAGCCCGTCTTCCGGCCGAAAAGTAAGCCTGCCCGCAACCCCTTTCCACATCACGGCATCAATCACCGAGTTATCATCCTTTAGATTTAAATAAAGATGACCGGAAGCAGCCCTTTTAAGACCGGAAATTTCACCTCTTAATTTTACATATCCAAACTGGTCTTCAACGGTGCGTTTCAATGCAAGGCTGAGTTCAGTTACTGAATATTCTTTTGCATTACTATTTGTAACTTCATTATTAAATGGATAATCGCTCATCATTCTTCATTTTCAGTATTGCCGACTTGCTTCTCATGGTCGCTATGATACAAGAGAGAAAAAGAATTAAAAAGGAAATTACTCATGAATATTTTAGTCATTGGTTCTGGCGGACGCGAACATTCACTAACCTGGAAAATCGCACAGTCCCCACTTCTTGATGAACTTTATGTTGCACCGGGCAATGGTGGCATGGGGGATCTTGCCACACTCGTTAATCTGGATGCCGATAATCATGATGATGTTATTACCTTTTGCCGTGAGAAAAATATAAATTTTGTTGTTATTGGTCCAGAAGCACCTCTCGTTGGCGGCCTTGCCGACCGCCTTGTTGAAGAAAATATTAAAGTCTTCGGCCCCAGTGCTAAAGCCGCCGCACTTGAAGGGTCCAAAGGATTTACCAAGGATCTTTGTGCAAAATATAATATTCCAACCGCTGCTTATGGGCGCTTCAGCGAAGCAGAAAAGGCCAAAAAATTTGCCGCAGCAAATGGCGCTCCAATCGTCATTAAGGCCGACGGACTTGCTGCCGGAAAAGGGGTCATTATTGCTGAAAGCTTAGATCAGGCCAACGATGCAATTGATGATATACTCGGTGGTCAGTTCGGCAGCGCTGGTGCTGAACTTGTTGTTGAAGAATTTCTTACCGGTGAGGAAGCAAGCTTTTTTGTCCTCACCGACGGTAAAAATATTCTGCCATTTGGCACGGCGCAGGACCATAAACGAGTTGGCGAAGGCGACACCGGCCCCAATACCGGCGGTATGGGCGCTTATTCCCCGGCACCTGTGATGGATAAAAATATGATATCCCGAACCATTGATGAAATTATTTTGCCAACTGTGAAGGGCATGGCCGCCGAAGGCCGTCCCTTTAAAGGGGTTCTTTTTGCCGGACTGATGATAACCAATAAAGGGCCAGAACTGATCGAATATAACGTCCGGTTTGGTGACCCTGAATGTCAGTGCCTGATGATGCGTCTTGAAAGTGATATTGTCCCGCTTTTAATTGCCTGTGCCGACGGAACACTTGATCAAATGAATGCCAACTGGTCTGACCAGGTATCATTAAATGTCGTGATGGCGGCAAAAGGATACCCGGGAGGTTATGAGAAAAATACGGAAATAAAAAATCTGGATGCTGCGGGGTCTGCAGAAAATATTATGATTTTCCATGCCGGCACAAAAAAAAGTGGCGATAAAATACTTGCCACCGGCGGCCGGGTCCTCAATATCACTTCGCTTGCAGCCACCGTAACAGAGGCAAAACGAGCCGCCTATGCAGCGCTTGATAAGATAAACTGGCCCGAAGGATTCTGCCGCCGTGATATCGGATGGCGCGCAATTGAACGCGAGAAAGAATAAGCGAATAATTAAAGTAAATCGCTATCACGCGTTTTATTGGATACAATATGAATATCCCTCTGCGGATAGGGAAATTCGATACCGTTTGCATTAAATTTATGCCAGATTTTCAAATAAACCTCGCTGGCAATATTGGTCACACCATTTTCACTGTCCCTGATCCACATTCTTAACTCCAGATCAACGCCGTTATCACCAAACCCTTTGACCAAAGCCCGCGCTGCCGGGTTTTTAATAACACGTGGCGATTCAGCCGCGGCTTCAAGCATCAGATCCATCGCCTTCTCAATGTCACTGTTATAGGACACATTAAGCGGTAAATGACGGCGGACTTTTTTATCCGAAAATGTCCAGTTGATAACAGGTTGGGTAATAATATCCTCATTCGGCACCAGATGCTCACGCCCGTCCCGGGATATGACCGATGTATAACGAGCAGCAAGTTTGTTTATCCGTCCGTATGTTCCTGATATTTCAATCACGTCTCCGGGTTTTATGGATTTATCAAGCAATAGAATAACACCGCTGATAAAGTTTGAAACAACCTTCTGAAGACCGAAACCAAGACCAACACCAATTGCACCACCAAAGACCGCTAATGCTGTCAGATCAATCCCCATACTTGAAATCGCAAAAAGAAAAGCAATAACAACAAGAAAGATAGAGGACAGTTTACCCAAAAGAACGCGGGCAGAAGGTGTCACGTTTGGGGCATCACGCAACTTAGCTTCAATAACGCTTGAAAGAAATAAGGCTCCCCAGATCAGGACAACCATTGTTGCCAGACCGGTTATAATGGAAAGGATACTGATTGTCGTCGTACCGAAGGTAAAAGTTGTTGTGGAGAGAAAATTTATAAAATCATCCAATAATCCGAAAATATTCAGGATCACCATCGTCCAGGCAACAATGCGAATAATTTTTGAGATCGTTTCACTTTCGATCATCAACGTGACCCAGGTAATGACAATCCACAATATGATGAGGCTTGTCGCCAGTCTCAGTAAAATAATTGGGCCATTTAAACTAACCGAAACCTGCCATGCGCTAAAAACAAGTATGCACCATAATAGTGGCAGATATAACGCTTTCAGAAATTTTTCAATTTTCTGATAAATTGTTTTTTCGTGGAATACTTTATGCACAAATGGTGAAAAAGCTCTTGCAGCAAAGTAACTTAATAAAAATAATACAAATATAATACCAAGCTGAATAAGACTTTCAAATGACAGCAGATTAACCTTCAGCCAATTTAGTATCAAAGTATAATACTGATTGATTAAAGCAATTAATTCATCCATGGACAAATGTGGTGTGTTATTCATTCACCTGCGATCCTTAAAAAAATCCTGTAATAACCTTGCTGAAGGCTCCGTCATTATATGACCATAAACTTCGGGTTTATGATGACAGCTTTTTGCATTAAATACAATTGCTCCATTCTCAACACCGCCCCCTTTTTTATCTTCAGCTGCAAAATAAAGCCGGCGGATTCTGGCAAATGATATCGCTTGTGCACACATGGGACATGGTTCCAGCGTTACATAAAGATCGCAATCTGTCAGCCTTTCACTTTCCATTACATGACAGGCTTCTCTTATCGCGAGAAGCTCTGCATGTGCTGTTGGATCTTTAAGTTCCATAACCCGATTTGAAGTGGTCGATAAAATCTTGTCACTTGGCCCATGAACAATAACCGCGCCCACGGGCACTTCTCCACGCAGTGCCGCTTTTTTTGCTTCTTCGAGCGCTAGACTCATATGCATATTATCAAATAAGGACATGTGGTAAGCTTGCTAAAGCGTTACAAAAAGGTCAAGCAAAGATTGCAATTTTAATAACTTCCCCTATGTTGAGAAAATGACAAACGAAACAGATAAAAATAAAGGCGAGCGTATCGCCAAACTTCTCGCCCGCGCCGGTGTCGGCTCGCGCAGAGCCGTGGAACGTATGATCGAAGCCGGTATGGTCAAAATTAATGGCGAGACGATAAAAAGTCCAGCGTTTCTGATCACCTCAGTGGAAGGGATAACAGTTGATGGTCAGGTAGTAAAACCACCAGAAGCTCCCAGATTATGGCTATATCATAAACCCACAGGTCGCCTTACCACTTACTATGACCCGGAAGGGCGCCCAACAATTTTTGAGGCGCTGCCAGCAAATATGCCAAGGGTAATTTCGGTTGGAAGGCTTGATCTTAATACCGAAGGTCTTTTGTTGCTCACCAATGACGGCGCACTTGCAAGATGGCTTGAGCTTCCCTCAACTGGCTGGGTCAGATCTTACAGAGTGAGGGTCAATGGGCGTTTTCATCACAAAAGACTTGAGGAAATAACCAAAGGTGTCACCATTGACGAGGTTCAGTACCGTAAAGTGGAAGTTGATCTGGATGAACGAAAAGAAGGGGTCAATCAGTGGCTTACAATTAGTATCACTGAAGGTAAGAACCGTGAGGTTCGAAAACTCCTTGAATATGCGGGACTGACAGTCTCTCGACTGATCAGAACATCATACGGTCCATTTGAAATTAAAAATTTACAAAAAGGGAGCGTTGCAGAAGTTGCAAAAAGTGAAATGCTGATCAGTTGCCGCGATTATTTTAAAGATCAGGATGTCGAAATTCCCGACCCTAAAAAAGACAAAAAGAAACAGACAAAAGGAGACGGGTGGGCAAAGAGCAAGCCAAAGAAAAATGCCAAGCCCAAAAAAAGTCGGTCCAGACAAGAGGACAAAAGTGGAAAAACCGCAATCAGAAAAAATAAACCCTTTAAAAAATGAGAATTATTGGCGGTACATATAGGGGAAAAAAACTTATTACCCCAGTGGATGATCTAATCAGACCGACAACAGACCGGATGAGGGAAACCCTTTTTAACATGCTTGAACATGGAAATGGTCCCGGAATAAGAGGGTCAAAAATCCTTGATCTGTTTGCCGGAACCGGTGCGCTTGGAATTGAAGCATTATCCCGTGGGGCGGCGCATGTTACTTTTGTTGATAATAATAGCCGTTCCATGAAACTGATAAAACAAAATACTGACTTAATAAAAAGTTCTGAAAACGCCAGTTTTATTGTAGCCGATGCGGTTAAGTTTAAATATCCGGGGACTGTCTATGATGTTGTTTTTATTGATCCACCATACCGTAAAAACCTGGTCACCCCTGCCTTAACCAACCTGCATGAAAAAGGGTTGCTTAATACGAATAGTATAGCCGTGATTGAATATGGCTCGGACGAGGAAATTGATTTTACCCTTCATTTCGGGGAAATAAAAAGCCGTAAAATGGGTGATGCAACATTTTCACTTCTTGAATATCTGGCTTAACGGCGCCCAAACAACCGTTCAACATCGCTTAGTTTAAGTTCCACATAAGTCGGACGCCCGTGATTGCATTGTCCGGAATGGGGCGTTCGCTCCATTTCACGCAGTAGTGCATTCATTTCAGCTGTCGTCATGCGCCGTCCAGCCCGAACGCTACCATGACACGCCATCGTGCTGCATACTTCTTCAAGTTTTTCTTTTAATGAAAGCGCCTGATCCAGTTCGGCAATCTCATCAGCCAGATCACGGATAAGTCCTTTAATATCTGTATCTCCAAGAAGCGCTGGCACTTCCCTCACGACCACCGCATCTTCACCAAAAATTTCCATAACAAGACCTAGTTTTTCAAGCTCCTGCTGGCGAGTCATTAGTCTTTCAACAGCGGATTGATCCAGTTCAACAATTTCAGGTAATAACAGAACCTGGCTTGGTACATTTCCTTCAGCCATATGCTTTTTCATCCGCTCATAAACGAGCCGTTCATGTGCCGCATGCTGATCGACAATTATAATGCCTTTCTCAGTCTGGGAAATAATATAGGTTTCATGGAGCTGCCCCCTTGCCGCCCCAAGCGGATATTCAGATATATCCCGGTTATCACCGGTCATAGTATAAGCACTGGTTTCGGTTTCCAAAGCTTCGTTTCTGCCCATCGGTGGGGAGAATTTATTCGCCCCATCATTTAATGGCATATGAAAATCACGCGACGTTTCTGAAAGTGTATTTGAAATTCTCGCTGGTGGAATTTGGAAATGCTGCTGCCGGACATTTTGAAAAGGTGACGTCGGCCTTTGTTGCGAATGAAAAGCGCCAAGAGCGGCATTGGATACTGTTGTTGAGGCACGGTGTCCTGCTTCTGATAGGGCATGACGCAAAGCACCAACAATCAAGCCTCTTACGACACCACTTTCCCTAAACCGAACTTCCGCTTTTGCCGGATGGACATTCACATCCACCATATCTGTTGGCACTTCAAGAAAGAGCGCAAGTACCGGATGACGGTTGCGGGCAAGAAAATCCATATATGCCCCCCGAACTGCTCCCTGCAAAAGTTTGTCCTTCACCGGACGCCCATTTACGAACAGATACTGATGCTGCGCATTCCCCCGGTTATATGTCGGTAGCCCAGCATAACCAGTCAGTTTTATATTTTCTCGTTCTGCATCAATTTTAAGGGCATTATCGGTAAATTCGGATCCCAGAATGGCCCCAAGTCGCCTTAAACGTTTATCCAGAAGTTCCCCCTGTGCCGCTGAAACCTGAAAAGCTTTCCTATCACCATCAAATAGTGAAAAAGCTACATCAGGATTGGCCATGCTTAGTCGTTTTATCACATCAAGCGTTTGTAAAAATTCTGTCCTGTCTGTTTTAAGAAATTTAAGACGTGCCGGTGTCGAATAAAACAGATCCTTTACTTCCACAAACGATCCCTTATTCAGGGCTGTTGGTGTTACGTCTGATTTTTTGCCGGCCTCTATGTAAATTTTCCATGCATCTTTACTGTCATGGGCCCTGCTTTTGAATGAAAAACGGCTTACGGAAGCAATTGAGGGCAGCGCTTCACCACGAAATCCCATTGTAACAATATTTGAAAGATCATCTTCCTGTAATTTTGATGTCGCGTGTCGTTCTACCGCCAGTGCGAGTTCATCGCCCGTCATTCCATGACCATCATCGGAGACACTGATGAGTTTTCTTCCGCCATCAACCAAAACGACATCAATATTTTTTGCGCCTGCATCAATTGCGTTCTCAACCAGTTCTTTTACAGCGCTGGCTGGCCGCTCTATTACCTCACCTGCGGCAATCTGATTTATAGTATTTTCCGAAAGGAGCCGAATGCCCACGCGTGCTACTCCGTTTTTACTAATTAAGAGATACCCGACGCGAAAACTGATGCTTCAATTAGCATTAATTTGAACCAAATAAAGCGCGCTTTGCCAATTCCTGCGGATCGATAATTTCATCCAGATCAGAATCCGGTCCCCCAGGTGTCAGATAGAAGTCTGGTGGTAAAGCAAGTGGCGCATTTCTAAGCACCATATATTCATCCGGAACATGTTTATTTGAACATCCTGATACCAAGATTACAGCAGCTATTGAAGCCGTTATTAAAGTCGCTTTATTTATCTTCATCATAGATTTTATTCTTCTTTAGTTTTCTTTCCAGCATCACCGCCGAAAGTCGAATTAAATATTAATAACACAGCACCAACAAATATAAAACTGTCAGCAACATTAAAAACGGCAAAATACCAGTTTTCCCAGTGGAACTGGAAGAAATCAGCAACTGCACCAAATTTTACTCTGTCATAGATGTTACCAAATGCCCCACCAATAACAAGCCCGATAGCACCCGCAATGATTATTTTTCTTGCTGATCGTAACCAGTAAGTAAGAATAGCGACTATTATTAGGTTTAGAACCACCAACAGCCATCGGCCCAGATCACTTTCAGCGGATAAAAATCCAAAACTAACACCACGATTCCAAACCATAACAACATCAAAAATTGGCAGGATTTTGACCGTCCCTTTGGCTGTCAGATCAAAAACATCAATAAACCACCATTTGCTTAACCGGTCGATAATAAACGCGCATAATGCGAATATGCCACCGATACGCATCATTGCTTAAAGTGCCTCAACAGCATCTGCGCAGCGCTGGCATATATCTTCATGATTATTGATTTGGCCGACTTCTGGAAGAACCTGCCAGCAACGTTCACATTTATTCCCCTCTGAAAGCTGACTGATAACAGCAATCCCTGGTGTATCTTCCATTCTAAAGGCTTCATCCGGTGCACCATCCAAAATCATATCCGCATCAGAAGTAATACATAGCTCAGCCAGGTCAATGCCTTTAAGTGCGTCTATATAGCTTTGATCATCCACATAAATATTGACACTTGCCTGAAGGCTTGAGCCAATACGCTTTTCACGACGTTCAACCTCCAATGCCCCCGTGACCACTTTACGCAATGTTCTGATTTTTTCCCATTTGTTCCCAAGCGTATCATCGAGCCAGGACTTTGGAATATCACTGAATGTCTGAAGATGTACACTGTCATCCTTACTTGGAAAACGTGACTGCCATATTTCTTCCGCTGTAAAGACAAGAATAGGAGCAAACCATTTGGTGACAGTTTTGAAAATTTCATCAAGGACAGTTCTTGCAGCACGGCGACGAACAGTCATTTTAGCATCACAGTAAAGTGCGTCTTTTCGAATATCAAAATAAAATGCTGATAGATCCACCGCACAAAAATTATAAAGTGCATTATAAACACGGTGATAATTATAATCGTCAAAACCTTTTCTTACGACAGCATCAACTTTGGCAAGACGATGAAGAACCCAGCGCTCCAGCTCCGGCATTTCACCATAGGATAAAATTTCCTTATCCTCAAATTCAGCAAGATTGCCGATCATGAACCGCATGGTATTACGAATTTTGCGATAAGCTTCTGCCTGATTTTTTATGATTTCATCACCGATACGATGTTCATTAAAATAATCAGTTGACGTCACCCACAGGCGAAGAATATCGGCACCAAACTGTTTTATAATATTAAGAGGATCTACCCCGTTCCCCAATGATTTGGACATTTTGCGTCCATCTTTATCCACCGTAAAGCCATGGGTGAGTACTTGATCATAAGGTGCATCACCACGCGTTCCGCAGGATTCAAGCAAAGAAGACTGGAACCAGCCACGATGCTGGTCTGTACCTTCCAGATATAAATCTGCACTACGTTTTCCCTCTCCCCGGCTTAGGTCTTCCCTTTTTTCCAGCACAAAGGCATGAGTGGAGCCTGAATCAAACCAGACGTCGAGAATATCTGTAACCTGTTCATAATCAGCAGCGTTATAGTCATTTCCCAGCAGCTCCTGAGGATCAACAGTGTACCACGCATCAGCACCAGCCTTTTCAACTGCTGCTGCTATACGCTCATTCACATGGTCATCTTTAAGAAGCTCATTGGTACGTTTATGAACAAAGACAGTAATTGGGACACCCCAGGCTCGCTGTCTGGATATCAGCCAATCCGGTCTATCGGCAACCATGGCATTAATACGGTTTTTGGAATTTTCCGGCACCCAGCGGACATTATCAATCGCTTTAAGTGCTTTTTTCCTCAAATCATTTGCGTCCATGGAAATAAACCATTGCGGCGTATTCCGGAAAATAAGAGGCGCTTTTGAACGCCAGCTGTGCGGGTAACTGTGAACGATCTTATCCCGGGCCAGTAAGGCCCCAACCTTTGCCATTTCTTCACAAACATGATCATGAACTTTATAAACATGCTCCCCTGCAAACATGGGGACATTGTCATAATAAAGTCCAGCTTCGTCAACTGTATAAGGGGTTTCCAGACCGAATTGCTGGCCGACTTCAAAGTCTTCCTGACCATGACTTGGTGCAATATGAACAAATCCGGTACCGGCATCTGTCGTCACATGGAAACCTTCTATCACCGGCACATCAAAATCATAACCCTGACCGTGCCAAGGATGATGACATACTGTCCCTTCAAGTTCACTTCCCTTAAATGATCTAAGCTCCGAATATCCACTCACACCGGCACGGGCACAAAATGCCCCAACCAGTTCTTTTGCCAGCACAAGCTTCGCACCAACAGCAACACGTGAGTTTTCATCCACGTCTGTAACATTGATCAGAACATATTCAAAATCCTTACCGTAAGCGATGCCTCGGTTACCGGGCATCGTCCAGGGGGTTGTCGTCCAGATCACTATTTTAGTGCCTAAAATTGCTTCTATGTTTGATTTTACAACAGTAAAACCAATGTCGATCATATGCGATGTGTGATCCATATATTCGATTTCGGCTTCTGCCAGCGCTGTTTTCTCAACGACTGACCACATAATTGATTTTGAGCCACGATAAAGCCCACCATTCATAAGAAATTTAAGAAGCTCACGCACAATTTGTGCTTCGCTTGCATAGTCCATCGTTAAATACGGATCTTCCCAATCGCCAAATATACCAAGGCGTTTAAATTCGTCTTTCTGAACCCCAACCCACTTTTCAGCAAAGGCACGACATTCTTTACGAAATTCTACCGGGTCAACTTCATCCTTATTTTTCCCTGCATTTTTATATTTCTTTTCAATCATCCATTCGATGGGCAACCCATGACAGTCCCAGCCTGGAACATATGGCGCATCCTTGCCCAGCATTTGCTGGGTACGAACGATTATATCCTTCAGGATTTTATTCATAGCATGACCCATATGAATATCACCGTTGGCATAAGGAGGCCCATCATGCAGGATATAGCGTTCTCGACCTGCTGAATTTGCACGAATTTTTTGGTAAATATCGATATTGTTCCAGCGATCAAGCCATGTGGGTTCACTATTAGGCAGATTTCCTTTCATCGGGAAATCTGTCTTGGGCAGAAAAATCGTGTCGCGATAGTCTTTGGTCATATCTTTACTTAATATAATGTTTTAAAAATTTATCTTATGTAGCAATTAGAAGCCCCTTGTGTCGAGCTTATTTTTTCATAAGTATTCAGCTAATTTAGGCGAAGGAATAAATGATTGCCGGTTTTCTGGCTTTGCAAGTAATTTTCGTGCAATCACACTGTCTTTTTCGATCTGCTCCTTTAAGGCCAACAGATTCTCAAACTTTCTTTCCTCTCTGATAAAATCAACAAATTCGACTTTGACAGGCACGCCATATATATCATGATCAAAATCAAATATATGTGTTTCCAGAAGCACATCCTTTTTATCAAACGTCGGCCTTCTGCCTACATTTGCAACGGCATCCCAAACGCCTTTGGCTGGCCCTTCATCAATTATCATACGGACAGCATACACGCCATATTTTGGCTCCTTATATCCCTCCATCAATAGATTTGCTGTCGGAAAATCAAGCGTACGGCCTCTCTGGTCTCCATTGCGAACATGGCCTTCCATATGCCACCAATGGCCCAACCGGTCCGCAACTTTCCGTACATTTCCCTGCTCAAGGGAGGCCCGGATATTGCTTGATGAATAAACATGATCATCTTCCATTACCTTCTTGACGACAGTTAGCCCAAACTGTTCTTCCTTTGAAAGCCACCCCAGAACATTTACACCCCCGCGTCTACCTGCACCAAAGCAATAATCATAGCCAACCACAATATGAAGAGCGTTGATTTTCTTTATCAGTATATCAAGTACAAAATCCTCAGCCTCCATCGTGGCAAGGGTTTTATCAAATGGCAGTACAATAAGCTGATCAACGCCAAAATTTTCCAGCAAATGAGCTTTCGTTCTGAAAGACGTCAGCCGGAAGTCTTTTTGACTAGGGTTAAAAAATAATCTTGGATGTGGTTCCATACTGAGAACCGTCAGCGTGGTTCTCATTTCTGAAGCAATTTTTCCGGCTGTCCCGATCACTTTCTGGTGTCCCTTATGGAACCCATCAAAATTCCCCAGAACGATTACTGAACCTTTACAGTCATCCGGTATAGAATCAACATGTCTTATAATTTTCATCGGATTAAATCTTTACTTATCCTAAGCTGAAGCATAGATGACAAAGCCTACACACTACTGCAAGTCCGATGTTAATTATAGTAATTTTTCTGCTTATTTATTTATAATTTAGGTATATTTTTAAGAATATTTACCTCATTAACTATTCTATTAACTCTTTTTTTAGGCTCTGTGGCTAGTTTGGGTATATTCGTTGGCAAAATGATAACGAGTATAGCCAACAGTGTATTTGTTAAACCATAAATAAGGACAGGAACAAAATGGCCGTAGATATGTCATTATCCATCTTAATAGTAGATGACTATAAAACAATGCTCAGAATTATTCGTAATTTGCTTAAACAGCTAGGTTTTCACAATGTTGATGAAGCAACCGATGGTGCCGAAGCTTTAAATAAATTACGTGGCAAAAGCTACGATCTGGTTATTTCCGACTGGAATATGGAACCAATGACCGGATATGAGCTGTTAAAAGAAGTTCGTTCAGATGATATGTTAAAAACCCTTCCTTTCATTATGGTAACGGCAGAATCGAAGACAGATAACGTTATTGCTGCAAAAAAAGCAGGCGTAAATAACTATATTGTAAAACCATTTAATGCAGCGACATTGAAATCCAAGCTCATTAGCGTGCTTGGAGAGTTTTAATGTCTTCAGGATTATTGCCAGATCATATTGAACCACTGGTTGACAGATTGCGTTCTGGCGATCATCTGCCTATTGCTCTGCCGGATGTTGCCGCTGTAACTGAAGTCCTAATGCGTTCTTTGGAAAGCTATTTTAAATCAATAGATCTTACCCTTTACCGTGAATGCCAGGATCTGGCAGATTATATCGAAGATGCCCGTACAGAAATTTCATCGCTTTCTCCAGATGGCGAAGATAGTGCTGGCATTCCACGCGCCGGAAAAGAGCTTGATGCTATAGTTGAAGCAACAGAATCTGCTACGGATACGATCATGCAGGCTGCGGAAGATCTGATGAGCTTTGAAAGTGACGATTTTGATCAATATAAAGATCACGTAAATACCGAAGTGATGAAAATTTTTGAAGCCTGCTCATTTCAGGACATTACTGGCCAACGGATCAGCAAAGTTGTAAAAACACTTAATCACGTCGAAGACCGTGTAGGTAAACTTATCTCTATACTTGGGATTCCTGCGGAAACGGAATCACCGAAAGATGCCAAGCCAATTCTAGATCCGGATAGCGATGATATTGATGACGCAGATCTGCTTCATGGTCCCGCTCTTGCAGGTGAAGGTATTAATCAGGGCGAGATTGATTCTTTACTGGAAAACGACGTAACAAATAATCCTGAAAACACAGACGATACTGTACAAGATTTCGATGAATTTTTTAACGCAGAATCCTCAGACGAGATAGAATTTAGCGAAGAAAGTGATGCAGTAGACCAAACGGTAGAAGAAAAATTTGAAGCAGACGAAGACGTTCCAAGTATATCTGAGGAAGATATTTCCGATGATCTTGAGGTTGATACCAAACCTGAAACAGAAACGTCTGTTAAAGCCAGTCAACAGAATGAAATATCAAGCACTAAAGAGAATAAGGCTAAAAAACATATCAACGATGATGATATATTTGAAACCACACAGGAAGATATCGATAGCCTGTTTGGCTAACACTCTATGAGACTATAGCTTGCTGGTAATATCACTGCTCAGTACGGGCTCACCAAAAAGATAGCCCTGTCCACGATCAATGCCACAATCAAGAATTTCAACTAGCGTTGGGTCACTTTCAATTTTCTCAACGATTACTTCTATATCATAGCGTTTAAAAGACTCTTTAATATCGTTACGGTCAATATCAATATTTTCTGCCAAAAGCAGGTCCGGATTTAATTTGACATAATGAAAATAACGTGCTGCCAAATCAGAATGGTCATGACTGAGAACCTGCACATTATCCATAGAAAAACGGAACCCCCGTTTGCCAAGACTTGCCAGTTTATCCCAAATTATATTGGGCTGTCTTTGTACATCCTGTTGGGTAAATTCAAAAACCAATCTGTCGGCAAGCTCCTGATTGTCCAGCATAAAATCGACAAACTGTGGAAAAAAATCCTTATCGTTTAGAGACACGGATGAGATATTGCAGAAGAATCTCATATTTGGCTTCCTTGTTCCCAAACGGCGGATGACCTGAATACATCTAAACAGAAGCAGATTATCGAGAGTGCTGACCAGTCCAGAATCTTCGGCCAATTTGATATATTGAGACGGGAAAATAACCTCCCCCTTATCATCACGTACTCTTGAATAAGCTTCGTAATGCATTACTTTACGAGATGGAAGTGCGACAATGGGCTGTAGATATAGATCAATTCGATTATCCTCAAGAGCATAATGCATAATGTTTAGAATTTCATCTGCTTCTCTGTCACTTCCATGTATAACTTCTGTTGATTGCAATGAACCAGAATGGCCGAATGAATGTGAAAGGGTTTTTCCGGATTTTTCGACAACCTGACTGAGTAAGGTTTGCAGAAGACGCATTTCATTGACGATCTCTTTATTATGACCGTGCTCATTAGCTTTTACCTGCTCCCTCAGTTTAATAGTTTCATTCTTATACTGCTCTAACTGATCCTGATAAACCTGATAATCCTGGTGAAGAGACATAAGACGTTCAGAAACATCTTCCTTATTTGCTCTTAGTGAAAGCATTAAGTGCAGCTGGAGACCAAGTAGGAATATTCCTCCTCCCACAATTCGTCCGCCCAAAACACCTAACTCAGGAAATATTCCTGGTAACACAACAGAAGCAAATACTGCGATAATAACATTACCGAGTATGAGTATGATATTGACGAGTGCACCCATTAAAATTCCCAGATCTCATAGTTGTTTAAGAAAGAAAGAATTGTCTATTAATTTAACGCAGTTACGATAGAACAATTAACCAGCGCAATCAAGATTTGTAATAATTTCATGAAAAGAAAAGTAAGGGTGCCAGAAACACCCTTACAAATGTTATGTTTCTGCTATTGGTTATCAAGTTTAAATTCTATCAGATTATAAACGTCAAAAACCTCAACAGCTTCTCCATCAATAACACGGGGTTTGAATTTAAATTTTCTTGCTGCATTTACAGCGCTTCTCTCAAATCCTGGATGTGAAGAATTTACAACAACGATGTCTTTTGTTTTGCCATTTTCGGTAACTGTATATTTAAGGCGCACAAATCCCTCTATTCCTTTGGAAGCCATATCTTCTGGATAGCGAGGAGAGACTTTCACGATTGGAAGAAAATCGCTTTCAGGAACAAAAACACTGCCCCCAGGCTTCACAATAGGCGTGAATGGATCCAAATCAGTTGATACTGGTAGATCGAAAATCCCTTCATTATTGCCTTTCCCAATTGTTGGCAAAACTGGAGGAAGACTATCATTTGTATCTAACAACACAGGCTTATCAATCTTTTTGTCTACTGGTTGCTTATCTCTAATCTTTCCCAGATCAATAATAGTTCTGACCTGTTGCTTAGCAACTGGTAATTGTCCATTGGTAACCAACATTTGCATTGAAAAAAACAATGCAAAAGTAATTATCGCCGCAATATTAAAAGATATGAAGTAACGAGAAAAAACTGAAAATTGTGTGGGCATGATACGTCTCCTATATTCTTGTGTTGGTTATACCGAGAATAAATTTATCTATCACGTATCCAGCATTAGTTTTCAGTGACTAATTAAATTACCGGATACGATAGATCCTTAGGGACGCCCCACTAAAGCAACGCTATATATTTTTAAAGCGTTAGTTTAATTATATACTTTATTATCCAAATTGTAAATATAGGTTAACTGATTGATGCAAAAGACAAAATGGATAAATTACACTAAATACTCTAAAAAAAAACAGGCTGGAATAAATCCAGCCTGCTTCAAATTAAAATTTATATTCTAAGATTATGAAAGATATTCTTTAATATCCTTAATTCTTTTCTCTTCAGAATCTGTATATTGTAGAAGCTGTGCAGCTATCTTAGCTGACCTATTGTCTTTAGCTGCTTCACGGAATGAAGCCCTGGCTTTATCAAACTGCTCTAGAGCGAGATAAGCTTGACCTTGCAGAAGTCTAGACTGGTCGGGTCTTGTTAACCCGCCCTTTTCCAAAGCTTTGTCAATTGACGTTGCCGCTTCTTGGTAACTATCCAAAGTTAGATAGATGTTCGCTAGCCGCATATATAGATTTCCATCTTTTGACATTTCAGCAGCTGCAGCAAGTGGCGCCACTGATTTGGCATAATCTTTACCATTCATTAAAGCAGTGGCTTGTAGTTCAAGATTTCTCTGATTTTTTTCAGAAAGATTTTCATCTAATGACTTTGTAATCGTTTTGCCAGCTTGATATGGACTCTCATGATACAAATATAATTGTGCCATTGTTTCCAATTCACGACCACTGTCAAGCATCCCCTGACGGAAAGCCGCTTCAAAAGCAGCAAACTGCTTATCTTCGTATTTCTTCACTTCAGCTTCTGACAAACCTTCTTCTGAAGCTTTTTGACCATAAAGACCGGAAAGTTGTGTCCAGTATGCTTTTTTAGGCCACCTAGAGACAAGCAGTTCAGCATATTCTATCACTTTATTTGTTTCGCCAAGATTATTATGCAAGGCTCTTAAAACCCCATACCAGTTTTCCTGATCCTCTTTGCCTTCCTTTTTGGACTTGTCAATGGCCCAATTTAAGAATTCAATAGAAGTTCTGAAATGTGCATTTGCTTCCGCTTGTGGCAAACCTTCTTCCATACCAGCAGCATAATGTACGTTTGCTAACATAACAATATTAGTAATTGAAGGATCAGCTTGATATTTGAACCATTCATTGAAATATCCAAGGGCACTATCAAGATTTCCGTTTGAAAACTCTATCTGTCCAACAACAAAAGTCATCTGATCTCTTTGAACATTTGAAATAGATTCCATTGCCAAAATCTGCTTGTAGTACCCCATAGCAGCATTCATATCACCTTTATTTTGTGAAACCGCCGCCAGCATCTGAAGAAAAGCTGCTTTTTCTGTAGCATTTAATCGGTTAAGGTCCTGATCCTTCAGAATTTTTTCCGCTTCATCAAATTGTGGCGGTGTGGCATTCATTAGCTCTTGAACTTCATTCAATTTCCGGGCAGCTTTTTCATCCATACCCGCAATAGATTTCAGTTTAGGACGAGCCAAATTTGCAGCTTCAGCTGCAGCAGCCCGTTCTGGTGAAGCTAATGGGAACTGCTGTTGTGCCAATGCATACTGACTTGGCAAAAGTGATGCCGTAGCCATAGCACCCGTTAAAGCAGTTGCTATAAAAAGAGTTTTTGATAGTCGTTTAAATTTTCTCATATTCATTTACCCTTTTTAATTACCATCCAATTGAAATTCTATGCGAACACGTACCCCAGTAACAGGGATTGGCTCTCCATCAACAACGCGTGGTTTGTATTTGTACTTTTCAGCTGCTTTTATTGCAGGTCGTTCAAACATAGCATGACTGGATTCGATGGCAATAACATTAGAAGTAGTTCCTTGCGCAGTCACTGTAAACTCAACAGTACAGTATCCTTCGATTCCATTTTCAGCTGCCCTTGGAGGGTA